>Ga0209614_1000407_pt1 | contig 38889 bp, 30 predicted proteins | sample BlaSprsedimmetaG_FD_185484 | JGI IMG/M metagenome (GOLD analysis project Ga0209614, IMG submission 185484) | Hot spring sediment bacterial and archeal communities from California, USA to study Microbial Dark Matter (Phase II) - Blank Spring... ...
GAACATGCAAATTCTCTTGGCCAACTTGCACGACTGGACGGCCCAAAACTACCTGGCTCCCGAATGGCGCACGTTGAGCCTGGAGAAAGCGACGCAGATGATTTACCGCAAGGCGGGCCGGGTGACCGCTCCCCCGCATCCGCTGGAGGTAGACTTCACCGAGCCGATCAGGATGACGGGCTACGAGCTCATCAAGATCGGTGAGACCTGGGAGGTAGATGTATGGTGGGAGACCTACGGGCCGTTATCGACGAATTATCTCGTGTTCGTCCATTTGATCGGACCTGACGATGCGTTGATTGCGCAGCACGATCATGTTGCTGGCACAGACGCCTATCCCACCAGCCAGTGGGCTGTAGGAACGATGCTACGCGACCGCTTTTTCCTGAACGTGCCAGGAGGCGTATGCGATCAATGCACCTTGCACGTGGGGCTGTACACGGAGCAAGGCCGTCTACCTTTGCGCGACGGCGGTGATGCAGTGGAAATAGGGACTGGGGGTTAGTAATCAGGGATTTGGATCGGTGTTTACTTGTTTCCCATTCCCCAATCCCTAGTCACCAATCCCCTTTTTAGTGCCTAACCGCCCAAATTCTTGCTCAACGGGCAAGAAAACGGGCTGCGAAAAACCTTTTTGGTTCCGGCTTGTCCGGGTTAGGAGGAAAATATGGCAAAACACATTCTACTTGTGGACGATGACGCACTGCTGAGACGCAGTCTGGCGTTCAATCTGGAACAGGCAGGCTATCGCGCCAGCACGGCGGAGATGGGCGAAGATGCACTAGCCCAGGTACGCCTGGATCCGCCCGATCTGGTCCTGCTCGACATCGGCTTGCCGGGGATAGATGGATTAGATACACTGCGGACACTGCGGCAACAGCTTAATGTGCCGGTAATCTTCCTCACGGCCCGCCGTCGCGAATTGGACGAGGTCCTCGGTCTGGAATTGGGCGCCGATGACTACGTCACCAAGCCCTTCGACTTCGACGTGCTACTGGCACGCATCAAAGCCGTGCTGCGCCGGACTAGCAATAATGCACCAACGTTGCCAAAATCTGAACCGCTCATCGTTGGCGATTTAGTCATCGACCAGGCGGCGCATACCGTGACCGTCGGTGACAGACCCGTGGACCTGGCCCCGCGCGAATTCGATCTGCTGGCAGCGCTGGCCCAGGAAGCTGGGCACGTGCTCTCCGTGGATGAACTGCTGGCGCGCGTCTGGGGCGCGGAATACGTCGGCGAGCCGCAGGTCGTCTACGTTCACATCCGCTGGTTGCGCGAAAAACTGGAAGTCGACCCGAAACACCCGCAGCGTATCGTCACCGTGCGCGGCGTGGGGTACAAGCTGCAAGAAGCAGGAAGTAAGAGGTAAGTGGCAAGAGGCAAGACAATCCTGCATCCTGCATCTTGCCTCCTTTAAGGAGGAACTATGCGCTCGTTGCGCGTTCGGCTTATTATCAGTCACGTTTTACCGTTGATGATCGTCATTCCCCTCGTCGGCGTAGCGCTGACGTATTTGTTGGAGACGCAAGTGCTGCTGGCAGGATCGTCGAACGAGTTGGAGCTACAAGCAGCCCTCATCGCCGGCGCTGCCGCGCAGAATCCACAGATATGGTACAACTCGTTACAGGCGGCCGCGTTCGTATCGCAAGTGGGCGGGCGGCTCTCAGCGCGGCTGATGATGCTCACCGCCGACGGTCAACTGCTGGCGACCAACGATACCGCGTATCGCGACCAATTGGGCGAAGTATTGGACGTTCCCGGCCTGCGCGAAACCGTGCTGAATCGGCAGGCGCTCCGGGTAGACTACGGCGAGCGGCCCGGCACCGGCACGGCGGAAGTGCTGATGCCCGTCATCGGACCGATGTATGAGGTCATCGGCGTCATTCGTCTGACCGATCCGCTGTCCAGCGTCTACGCACGCTTTCCGCGCACGCGCACCCTCATCCTATGGGTATTAGGCAGCGGGATGTTCATCGGCGTCATCGTCGGGTGGTTGCTGGCCGTGGAACTGGCGCGCCCGTTACGCCACGCGACGCACGCCGTCTCGCAAATGGCCGAAGGGCAACCTCTAAGCACGCTTCCCGAACAAGGACCGAACGAAGTACGCATGTTGCTGCGCGCGTTCAACACGCTCAACGAACAGCGGCGTGAGCTGGAGAAATCGCGCAAACGCCTGCTGGCGAATCTCGTCCACGAGTTAGGACGGCCCCTGGGCGCGCTGCTCTCGGCAACGCAGGCCCTTGCTAGCGGCGCAGACCAAAATCCCAAACTACGTGCCGAACTGCTGGATGGCATAGAGGGCCAGATGCAGTTAATGCGGCGACTTCTCGACGACCTCACGCGCCTCTATGATCAGACGCTTGGTCCATTGGAATTGGAACGCACACCCGTGGCGCTCAGCCCATGGCTGACACAGGAGCTTGCGCCGTGGCGGGAAGCGGTGCAGCATAAAGAACTGCGCTGGCAAACGCACATCCCCGATGACCTGCCCGAACTGATCCTCGACGCCGACCGGATCGGGCAGGCGTTTGGCAACGTCGTCAGCAACGCGATAAAATATACACCGCCTGACGGTGAGGTCACAATCAGCGCGGGCACGGAGGAGACCGAGGTGTGGATTCGCGTCCGCGACACCGGCGTGGGCATCCCACTGGAAGAACAAGCACGCATCTTCGAGCCGTTCTACCGTGGGACCACCGGTCGCCGCTTCCCACAAGGGATGGGGCTAGGATTGAGCATCGCCCGCGACTTACTCGCCGCGCACGGTGGGCACATCGAGGTGGAGAGCGCGCCGGACGTGGGAAGTACGTTCACGCTCTGGCTGCCTCTACAACTTGACTAATCGCCAGTTTGAACAAAATGTAGCAGTCAGCGGTCAGCTTTTAGCCATCAGCTTTTGACTACCTGTGTTTTCGGAGGAAAACAGTGAACGAAAAACCTATACCCCATCCCGTAGAGCTTTTGCAGACCCTGGTACGATTCGACACCACCAACCCGCCCGGCAACGAAGCGGCCTGCATCAACTATCTCGACGGTGTCTTCAAACAGGCAGGTTTCACCACAACCATACTCGGGAAAACGGCGGAACGCACCAACCTTATCACCCGGCTGCCGGGACGTGGCGAAGCGCCGCCCGTCGTCTGGCAGGCACACGTGGACGTGGTCACCACGGCGGAGCAGACCTGGCAGCACCCACCTTTCGCCGCCGACATCGTCGATGGCTTCCTGTGGGGGCGCGGCACCCTCGACGATAAAGGCGCAGCAGCGATGATGACCGTCGCGCTGCTGCGCGCCAAAGCGCAGGGGATCACCCCACCCGGCGACATCATCTTCACCGCACTCGCCGACGAAGAGGCCGGAGCCGACTACGGCGCAAAATTCCTGGTCGAAGAACACCCGGAACAGTTTGCAGGCGCACGCTTTGCCATCGGCGAGGGCGGCGGGGTCTCTGTAATGATGGGGGGCAAAAAATTCTACGTGATAATGCTCGCCGAGAAACAGCTCTGCGCAGTACGACTCACGCTACGTGGGCGCGCCGGGCACGGCTCCGTCCCACTCCGCGGGCAGGCGATGGCGAAGCTGGCGCGCGTTTTGCGTATCCTTGACCGCAAGCAGTTGCCGGTTCATATCACGCCTATCGCTCGCCAGATGATCACCGGCATCAGCGACGCGTTGCCCTTCCCACAGAACCTCGTGCTACGCCAATTGCTCAATCCTGCGCTGACCGACCGCGTGCTCAATCTACTCGGCGACAAAGGCGCGCAACTCGGCGCCAGCCTGCACAACACCGCCAGTCCGACCATCGTGCGCGGCGGGGAGAAGATCAACGTCATTCCCGGCGAAATCACGCTTGGCCTGGATGGGCGCTTGCTGCCGGGTTTCACCCCCGACGCCATGGTGCGCGAGCTGCGCGCGTTGTTGGGAGACAACGACGATGGAGACATCGTAGATATTGCCGTCGCGCACTACGAACCCGGCCCGGAGCCGGCGGATATGGAGCGTTACGCTGTGCTCGCCGACATCATCCGCAAAGCCGACCCGGAGGGCATTCCCGTGCCATACCTTGTCTCCGGCGTGACCGATGCGCGGCACTTCGCCAAACTCGGCATCCAGTCTTACGGCTTCATCCCCATGCAGATTCCCGACGAACTGATCAAGACGATCCACGCCGCCGACGAGCGCATCCCCGTGGCGACGCTGGAATGGGGTACGCAAGTATTGCTAGAGACGTTGAAGCGATTCAAAGGATAAAAACCTGATGCGTGAAACGTGATCAATCACGCATCACGTTTCACGTATCAACAAAGCACATTCCATTCAAACACAAGGAGTTCTCTTATGCACAATCCCAAAATTCTCATTATCGGCGCTGGCTCGCGTGGCAGTGGCTACGCGACGTATTTCCGCGAGGTTCCCAACCGGGGACAGGTGGTCGGCGTGGCGGAGCCGCGCGACGCTTACCGCACGCGGTTGGTGGATGCACACAACATCCCGGCGGACAACGTCTTCACAAACTGGCAGGACGTCGCCGTGCGACCTAAGTTCGCAGACGCAGTCATCATCGCTACGCAAGACCAGATGCACACCGAACCGGCGATCGCCTTCGCCAAACTCGGCTATCACGTGCTGCTCGAAAAGCCGATGGCCCCCACCCCGGAGGAGTGTCGCGCCATCGTCGATGCGGTCAAAGCAGCAGGTGTCCTGTTCGGTGTGTGCCACGTGATGCGCTACACGCGCTTCACGCAAAAGCTGAAGGCCGTCGTCGAGTCCGGCGTGATTGGCGACCTGGTCAGTATCCAGCATCTCGAACCGGTGGGCTTCTGGCACCAGGCGCACTCCTTCGTGCGCGGCAACTGGGGCAACGAGGCCGCCTCCGGCCCGATGTTGCTCACCAAGTCGTGCCACGACATCGACTGGCTGAGCTATATGATGGGCGTTCCCTGCGAGGCGGTATCCTCATTCGGCACGCTAAAGCACTTCCGCAAGGATCAGCAGCCGCAAGGCGCGAGCGACCGCTGCCTCGACTGCGCCGTCGAAGCGGACTGTCCCTATTCCGCCAAACGCATCTACATGACGGCGCTGGATCGCGGTCACACCGGCTGGCCCGTGGACGTGCTCACGCCCCACGTCAGCCGCGAGAGCGTGCTGGAGGCGCTGCGCACCGGGCCTTACGGGCGCTGCGTCTACGCTTGCGACAACGACGTGGTGGATAACCAGGTGGTCAACCTGCAATTTGCCGGGGCGCGCACAGCGAGCTTCACGATGACGGCCTTCACGCAGATGCGCAACCGCGAGACGCGGCTCTTCGGCACGCGCGGGGAACTGGTCTGCGACGGGCGCTTCATCCACCACTACAACTTCATGACCGATAGCACCGAGACGATCGACACCGAGGCGGGCGACGCCTCCATCCTCGGCGGGCACGGTGGGGGCGATTACTGGTTGATGCACCACTTCAGCCAGGCACTCCTCGACGAGGATCAAAGCCAGATTCTCTCCGGCCCAGATGAGACGTTGGAATCGCACCTGATGGTCTTCGCGGCGGAGCAAGCGCGGAAGGAAAACCGGGTAGTGAAGCTTTAGTCTCTATCCGAAAACTATGCTGGCGAGCGTTTTTGGTACGTCAACGGCGAATTTTCGGATAGGTTCTTAGTCAATCCATAAAACGCGGGGAAAAACTACACGAGCGTCTATCAAATAGTGCGGGCTATTCGGGTACGGGTTGCCACCCAGCCTGTACCCAATAGCGGCGCGCCGTCACGATAAACGCATTGTTCATTTGCAGAGCCTGGACAGTAGCGCGCCCGGTGGGCGTCAGCCCTTCGATGCGGGTGAAATCGTCGGTCCACGCGAAATGCTCAGACCAACGTTGTAGACGGGGATTGAACAGCGGGGCAGATTGATCCGTCTCAGGATCAACCGCGTGAGTAGTATCGCCCTTGTAACTATTGCACCAGGCGCATGCCAGCCACAAGTTCGACTCATCTGAAGCGCCGCCACGTGCAAGAGGGATGATATGGTCGACGTGCATTTGCGCGCCGCTGATGCGCTGTTCGGTTTGACAATAACCGCAGCGATGTTGGGCAGCAACGGCGACCTTGCGCCGCAAGGAACGCGGAATATGCACCATACGGGCCTAGTTTTCGGCCAACAACGGTTGTCCACCCCGCAAGCTAAGCAGGGCGTAGGCGCGCGCTTTGCGCAGTGTGACGCGGCCATATTCGCGGCGTAAGGCATCCAATTTCGCCTGCTCCGCTTGGGTCAAGGAACGCTGGGCTTGAATATCAGATAAGTAAGCCAGTTGTTCCTGTTGCGGACCAGGCATAGCGCTACGAGCAATCGCCCACAGCGCAGACGAAGGTATCCAGGTCATTTCCGCCAATTCAGTCTGCATCTCCGGCGGCGCGTCATCCACGTCAGGCAACGCCGCATTGAGCAGTGTCGTGAGTACGTCTTCCACCGGATGCTGAAGCGCATCAGCCGCCTGTTGCGCCCTATGCATAACAGTCTCCGGCAAACGTAGCGTAATCGTTTGTACGGTCATAATGTCCTCCTGATTCGATTTTACGCGATGAACGAAGAAAAGACAAGTAAGACGTGTAGTTGAAATTACCCGCTCGCATACCCCCGCGCCGATGACGGCTTCCACGCCAGCAACCGCTCGGTCAGCCGCGTGTTGCGCTGCGCGATTTTGTCGTTGTGCACAGCAATGGCGATGGCGCGCTGGTTCCCCACGAGGACAACAAGTTTGGCGGCGCGCGTGACGCCCGTGTAGAGCAGGTTGCGCTGCAACATCATGTAGTGCTGCGTCAGAATCGGGATCACCACCACGGGGAACTCCGAGCCTTGCGACTTGTGGATGCTCACCGCGTAGGCATGCACCAGCTCGTCCAACTGCGTGAACTCGTAGCCCACCAGCGCTCCTTCGAAGTTGACAGTCAGTGTGTGCTCCTCCAAATCCAGCGCCGTGATGCGACCCATATCGCCGTTGAAGACCTGCCGGTCGTAGTCGTTGCGAATCTGCATCACGCGGTCGCCCACGCGGAACACCCGCGAGCCGTGCGTCGACTCGGCTTTGCGCGCGTCCGGTGGATTCAACCGCTCTTGCAAGCGCTGGTTCAGCGCACTGACGCCCGCTGCGCCCCGGTGCATCGGGCTGAGCACCTGGATGTCGCGGTCGGCGTTGTAGCCGAACTTCGCCGGGATGCGCTGCGCGACGACGTCCAGAATCATATCGGCGGCACCCTCGGCGTCGTCCTGCCGGAAAAGGAAGAAATCCCGCGCCGGGCCGTTGCACACCGGCATCTCGCCGCGATTGATGCGGTGCGCGTTGACGATGATGAAGCTGTCCTCCGCCTGCCGGAAGATCGTATCCAGCCGCGTGACAGGGATCACGTCGCTGGCGATGAGGTCACGCAGCACGTTTCCCGCGCCTACCGACGGGAGCTGATCCACGTCGCCCACCAGCAGCAAGTGGCTGCCCGCTTCCACGGCCTTGAGCAGGTGATTCATCAGCAGGATATCGACCATCGACGTTTCGTCCACGATGACGATGTCCGCGTCGAGCGGATTGTCCTGGTCGCGCGCGAAGCGAAAGCCCTCGGCGGGTTTGACTTCGAGCAAGCGGTGGATCGTCTTGGCCTCCAGGCCCGTCGTCTCGCTCAGGCGTTTCGCGGCGCGGCCCGTCGGCGCGCACAGGAGCACGGAACGGTGTTTGGCGAGCAGCAATTGGATGATGCTGCGCGTGATCGTCGTCTTGCCGGTGCCGGGACCGCCCGTGAGGATGCTCACCTTCTCAGTAAGCGCCATTTGCACAGCCGCCTGCTGCTGCTCCGCAAGACGGATTGGATTACGTTCATCGAGCCAGGCAAAAGCTTTATCCCACTCGACGTCCCGGAACACCGCCAGCCGGTCGCGCGCACTCACCTGCAACTGCCGCAGCTTGTTGGCGACGCCCCTTTCAGCATAGAAAAACGGCGGCAAAAAGATGCAGGAAGCAAGAGGCAAGATTCCCGTTTCTTGCCTCTTGCTTCCTGCATCGTGCATCGTGCTTCCTGCCTCTTCCGCGATAAGTTCACCCACTTGGATGAGCGTGTCCAATTGGGGTGCGCACGCCTCGCGAGCGACTTCGAGGAGGTCGGCGGCGGTGGTGAGGAGGTCGTCACGTGGGGCGAAGCAGTGGCCGTCGTCGCTAAAGGTACCCAGCGCATAACGCAGCCCGGCCTGGAGGCGTTCCGGCGCGTCCACGGCGAAGCCCATTTTTTGCGCGATCTTGTCCGCCGTCTTGAAGCCGATGCCGTAGATGTCCTTCGCCAGCCGGTACGGGTCGTTGCGCACGACGGCGAGCGCCTGATCCGCGTAGTGCTTGTAGATCTTCACCGCCAGCCCGGTGCTGACGCCATGACTTTGCAGGAAGATCATGATCTCCTTGATGTGCTTCTGCTCTTCCCAGGCGCGCGCGATCTGCGCCGTGCGTTTGGCGCCGACGCCCGGCACCTCGCGCAAGCGATTCACCTCCGTCTCGATCACGTCCAGCGTCTTGAGGCCGAAATAATCGACGATGCGCCCGGCGTTCACCGGCCCGACACCCTTGATCAAGCCGCTGCCCAGGTATTTGCGGATGCCCTCGACCGTCGCCGGGAGCTGCACCGTATACTCGCGCACCTCGAACTGCCGGCCGTACTGGGGATGCGTTGTCCACACGCCGCGCAGCCGCACCGACTCGCCGGGATTGACGCCCGTGAGCGCGCCGATCACGGTGACTTCGTAGCCCTTCCCCTTGGGGATCAACTTCGCCACCGTGTAACCGTTCTCTTCGTTCTGGAAGGTCAGCCGTTCGAGCGTGCCTTCGAGGGTTTGGAGAAGGATGTTGTCAGACATGGGAATCAACAAACCCTTGCGAAGGTGTGCGAACCTTTGGTTCGCCTAAACCTTCGCAAGGGTAACTGGGTTTATAGCGGTTAATGCACAGTTCTGCTTCCGGCCACCGTCGCCGCCGCTGTGGGATTATAGACCATCTGTGGAATCGGTTGTACTGCCATGTTTTCCTCCTTGTGAATGATGAACCCTACTCCCTATTAAAGCACCAAACAGCAAAATGAACAGAGGACGAGCCTATTTGCCAGTCGCACCACATCAAGTATAGTCATAAACAATAATGCAAATCAGCGAGTTGCCAACTCGCCCAACTCAGGGAGGAAACCGGGATGACGACGCAGTTGCTCATCATTTTTGTGCTGACGGTGTTGGTGCACACCGTCGATACGAGCGCCTACGCGGCGCGATTGGCCGGAGTGCGCACGGGGCATCCGGCGTTGGCAAACTCGCTCTACCACGTGTTGGCGTTGGGATCGCGCGCCGCGCACGCGCTGGCCGGGCCACTGCTCGCCAGCCTGACGGATCTAGCTGTGCTCGAGCAGAACACCGGCTCGCTTTTGAGCGCGTACCGCATCGTGGTGCTGGCGGCATCGGTAGGCACGGTCGTTGCAGCACTCGGCATCCCCAGCCTGAGCCGCATCCTCGCACGGGGCATCGCTTCGTATGAAAACCGCCGCTCGCTGCCGCAGGTGGTGGTGCACGGCGCGTCGGTGCAGGGCCTCTGGCGGATGACCTCCGATCTGACGCCGCCGCGCCTGGGCGCGGTGCGCGAATCCCGCCGCAGTCCCTTCTCCAAACGGTTCCTCATCGCCAGCGTGCTCGTCACGGCGATTAGCGCCGTGAGCAACGCCGCTGCGATGTACGCCAGCGCGCTCGTCCCCGAGGGCGCACGCACGGCAACCAGCCTTTCGCCAATGCTGGCCGGCTTCGGTCTCGTCCTCTCTATTTTCGTCGTCAACCCCGTCGCCGCGCTCATCACCGACGAGGCGCTCCGCGAGAAACGCCCACTCAAGGACGTGACCTACATCACGATATGGCAAGTGGGCGCACAACTGGTCGGGACGCTCGCGGCGCAACTGTTGCTCTGGCCGGCGGGCCAGGCCATCGCCATCGTCACCCGCTGGCTGGTGGCGTAGAGGCCTATCATTCTCGCTCCGAGGGGAACGCCAGTTCCCCGTTTTAAGCCATAAAACGCGGATCTGGCGATCCGCTCGAAGCGATATAAGGGAGCTGTCACGAGAATGATAAAGCCATGTCCGCCGACATAAGGCGCTTTATTTCTATCTCAAACGTGGTATACTTGGCGGTAATTAACAATTCATAGATTCCTTCGGGGCAGGGTGCGGGCCTGATAAAGCGGCCCAACTCCCGACCGGCGGTAAAGAGCATGGCCACGGACAAAGCACGCGGCAACGCTCAAGCCCGCGAGCGGTTTGCTACAGGCAAACGGCAGACCCGGTGTAACTCCGGGGCCGACGGTAAAAGCGGTTCGAGTGCGAACGGCAAAGTCCGGATGAAAGAAGGAGCGCGCGCAAGACAAGCGTGTCGTATAACGCCCCGAAGGTTAACTTTGGGGCGTTTGTTTTTGTCAACGGATTGAACGGATTCTAACGGATTTTTAGAGAGAAGATAGTGACATCACGCAGCACGCGCACATCGAATGGGAATTACGGGCAGTCGCCATTCCGGCACCTGCCCTTCTATCTGCTATCGATAGGGCTGGCGCTGCTCGTCTGGCATACGGGTGTGCAATGGATCGCCGACACACCGCGCCGGTTCCTGCTGCCGACGCCGGGCGAGGTGCTGGCGCGATTCGTCAGGCTCGCCACGAACGGCACGCTGGCCCATCACGCCGGCGTCACCCTGTTGGAGATGGGGTTGGGGCTGCTCGTGGGGACGACGCTCGCCGTGCTGTTGGGTTACGGTGTGGCGCACAGCCAATTGCTCGCCTACCTCCTTGAGCCGGTGATCGTCACCTCGCAGGCCGTGCCGATTGTGGCGCTCGCGCCGCTGCTGACCGTGTGGTTTGGTCCCAAACTGACCTCAAAAGTGGTGGTATGCGCCCTCATCGTCTTCTTTCCGATTCTGGTCAACGTCGTCGCGGGCCTGAAGGGGATCGATCCGCGCTTGCGCGATTTGTTCCGGATGCTGGAAGCCCCCCGGCACAAGGTGCTGCTGCATCTGGAAATCCCCGCTGCCTTGCCCGCATTTCTGTCAGGATTGCGGGTGAGCGGCACGCTCGCGGGAATGGGCGCAGTCGTCGGCGAATTCGTGGCCTCGACGCAAGGACTGGGCTACCTGGTTAAGCAGGGGCAGAACCTCTACGACATGCCGATGATGTTTGTGGCCATCATCACGTTGATGGCGATAGCCTTGACGGTCTACGGCTTACTTACCTTTATCGAACGCCGGGCGCTGCGTTGGACTGTGCTGGACACGACAACTGCCTATGACGAAGGATCAGTTTAAACGTTGGAACGTTCCAACGTTTTAACGAATATCAACAAGGGAGGGGGAAAATGCGTACACGTTTGTTATATCTGATTGTCGTAATGATGTTTTTGATCGGTTGCACCGGCAGTCCCGCTAAATCGGAGTTGACCAAAATCAATCTGCCGATGGGCTACGTGGCGAATGTGCAGTTCATGCCCTACTACATGGCACTGGAACGGGAATACTTCCAGCAAGCCGGTTTCGACGTGAGTTTCGATTACCGTTGGGAAACCGACGGGATTCAACTGCTCGCCGCCGGAGAGATTCCCTTCGCCATTGCCAGCGGGGATCAGGTGATCCAGGCCCGCAGCCGGGGCCTGCCGGTGGTCGCGGTGGCGGCGTGGTACCAGCGGTTCCCAGTCGCCATTATCACGCTGGAGGAGACACCCCTGCGCTCACCTGAGGACTTGCGCGGGCTGAGCATCGGCATCCCGGAGACGTTCGGCGCATCGTACATCGGGCTGCGCGCGCTGCTGAAAGCGGGCGGTCTCACCGAAGCCGATATCGACCTGCAAGCCATCGGCTACACGCAACTGGCGGCGCTGACCGCGGGGACGGTTGATGGCGTGGTGGTCTATGCCAACAACGAACCCGTCGTTCTCACCCGGGAGGGCATACCCTTCAACACGCTGTACGTCGCTGACTACGCACACATCGTGTCCGCCGTCCTCGTCAGCAACGATACGATGGTCAAAGAACAACCAAAAGTCGTAGATGCCTTTGTGGACGCCTTCCTCAAGGGCCTGCAAGACGTGCTGGCTGATCCGGACGCCGCTTTCGAGATCGGCAAAAAATACATCGAAGGGCTTGAGGAGAACGCTCCAGCGCAGCGTGGCGTGCTGGAAACCAGCATCGAATACTGGCGCGCGCCCAACCTGGGCCGCTTCGACGCCGATAGTTGGCAGCAAGCGCAAACCGTGATGGCGGAAATCGGCTTGATCGAGCAGACGATGCCGGTGGAAAGCCTGTTCACCAATGCTTTCGTGGAATAAATGACCGAACCGTTTTTGCGCATCCGCAACCTGTCCGCGAGTTTTCGCGGCTACCTGGGCGATTTGAGCGCGCTGGAAGACGTCTCGTTCGAGGTAGCGCGTGGGGAATTCGTGTGCCTTATCGGGCCTTCAGGTTGCGGAAAATCGACACTGCTGCGCATCGCCGCCGGGCTGCTCGCTCCTTCGTGCGGCGAAATTTTGCTCGAAGGCCAGGCCGTGCGCAGTCCGCAGAAACGTGTGGGATTGGTTTTCCAACAACCGGCGCTCCTGCCCTGGCGCACCGTGCGAGATAACATCGCGCTGCCCTTGGAGATGATGAAGCTGCCGCTCTCCAGCATCGAAACACGGACCGCCGACTTGCTGGCTTTGGTAGGATTGACCGGCTTCGAGCAGGAGTATCCCATCCATCTTTCCGGCGGGATGGCGCAGCGCACCGCCCTGGCCCGCGCGCTGGCGCAAAACCCGGAGGTGCTACTGCTGGATGAACCCTTCGGTGCGCTCGATGCACTGACGCGCGAGCGCATGGCGGCGGAACTGCTGCGTATCTGGGAACGGGATCAACGCACGGTGCTGATGGTGACACATAGCGTCGAGGAGGCGGCATTGCTGGCCGACCGGGTGATCGTGTTGAGCGCGCGACCGGGTCACGTTGTGGAAACCGTCGAGGTGACACTGCCACGCCCGCGCTCGATGGCGCTGCTCGCCACGCCGGAACTCCAGCGCATCGCGGGACATCTGCGTGCGGCACTATCCGAGGGCAACGGTCACGCGATGGCGCATCCTACCCCGTTTTCCAGGTAACGCGTAACGCCGCCTGTCGGTTGACGTAGAACTTCACCGCCCACACGCCGGGCGACACAGCGCGCACGGCATCTTCGGGCAGGGATTTATCGTTCAAGAAGACTGCTGACGGCCGCAAAGGCAATGCCAGCCACACCTCACCCTTCGCGAGACGCTGCAAAGCGATCGTCAAGCTGAGGTCGCCCTCCTGTAACTGCCACTCGGTGATTTCAGCCCCTTGCGAGATGTGGAACGTCGTCGTGACCAGGTGCGGGACGGATTGCGCCGGGCGAATCCCCAACAGCACGGCACCGTGCGGTGCCAAATGAAACACTGGCTGCAATGCGCCTGGCTCCAGGCGCAGATAACGACGCTCCCAAAAATCAAAAATGTGATGCGGTTTGCGCTGGTCCATCGGGAAATCGGTGGGCAACGTGCGTTCCACCGGAGCATCGATCCAATTGAAGAGGCCAACCAGCCGCCAGTGCCCCCAAGGGCGCGCAATCGGAACAACGACCTCCTCCGGCATCTCGTTCTGGAAGAGGTCAAGCACGTCCATTCCATCCAACAAGAACGGGAACAGCGCTGCGACGAGCGCACGACGTTCGGGCGACAGCGCATCCAGTTTGTCGGAGAGCAGCAGCAATCCCCCCGAAAGCCCGATGAGTGTAGCCTGTGCCAGGACTTCGTCTTCGGTCAGTTGGGTATGCGTGTCACGCATCAGCAAGGTATCCGGGTCGTTAGTCCACCAGCGATTGTGCATCCACGTGCGCGTCGCCACGTTGCGCAGGCTGTTACGCAAGCTTGGCAGTGAGGGATTGCGTTTGAGCAAACGCTTGATTAAGCGCCCTCTGCCGTAGCTCGGCTCCCAAGACGGCGCGGTGTCCGGCCCAACGCGCATCGCATCGACCAGACCAATGGCCGGCTGCAGCGGTGCGCCACAGCCAACGATATAAGTCTCGCTCCCAGCAGCTTCTCGAATGATCCGGAAAACCTGGCGCAGCGCCTGTGCCCGTGTCACCCGAGCATTGTGATACTTGCCAGCCAGCGCGCCGGCATACATAAAATCCAGCTTGAGATAGGCGTATCCCCACTCGTACACCGCATCATGCACCAATCCCCGAATGTGTGCCTGCACACCGGGATGGGTGGGGTCAAGCGCGCGCCCCAAAAATCCCGAGATCAAGCCCGGCGAAACCGGACGACCACGTGGCGCACGCAGTAGCCAATCCGGGTGCTGGATAGCAAGCATGGATTTGGGATGTGCCGTCAGGGGGCCAAGCCACAATCCCGGCGTAAATTTAGAACCCCGGATGCGGTCGGCCAGCCAGTGGAAATCGTGCGGGAAGCGCGCATTGCGCTCGGTCCAATCGCCCCACTGCGTTTGGTAGCCCTCATCCAGTTGGATGACCTCCAAGGGGATTTCGTCTGCAAGCAAAGCGGCTGCCGCCAGGTTTTCGATGACGTCCGCCTCACTTACCCGGTTGCCGTATATGTACCAGGAGCACCATCCCGTAGGCGCGGGGCGCGGCGTGGGAAGTTGCATCTGGCGGATCACGGCGTAGGCATACTGGGCGAACGGATCCGTGTTGGGCAGCGGCACCCATTCGAGATAGAACCACTCCGAGGTCAGCCCTTCACCGACATCGAGCGGCAGATCATCGGCCTGAGATTGTACGGTCAGCGCATAATGACCGGGACGCACATTCGCACAGACTTGCACAAACTGATCCGCCAGCGATACGCCACCAACGATCAACGCCTCCCTCGGCGTCACCACCGCGCCGACCATCTCACTCCAAAAGCACCCGGCCTTCCTGGCGTAGGGCGTTTTAGGGTTGTGGATCATAGGACCTTGAAGCCAACGCTCCGGCAGAGAGAGCGCGTTGTTATGGCGCTGTGCCGGTAAAAATCCGGCAGTGGACCAGGACTGCCAGCCATTGCTATAGAAGCCGGATGGCGGCTCAACGGAGTCGAAGCCATCCGGCGTTGTGCGGACAAAGAAGCGGCGGACCTGTACAGGGTCCGGGCTGACGTTCGTCACCGATACTTTGAGCAAGACAAATGGGCGCGTAGGATAAGCCCGCACGCTCACGCTCAACGCCAGCCCCTGAAATTCCTGGTGACAAATCGTTGCGCTTTCCGCCTGCCCGTGGGCATCCTCGAGGTGCTCCGTCGTCACGCGCCCCGCCGGGAGATTATCCGTCGTCAACGTACGAACATGGCCACGCTGAACGACTTCCACGCCGGCAAAACACCGCAAGGCACGTCCCGGACTTTGCAGGTGCAGCGTGCCGGCGTGAGGTTCCCAGCGCACTTCAAAACACGGACTTTGAAATAGCAATGGCATTGTCGAAACCACACCTCTCAGGCGCAGCACAGGTCAACGCGCGGCAGCCCACACCATCACCACCACGACACACAACACGCAGATCACCAGGACTATCCCCCCGAACACCACGGCGAATACGACGGCAGCGATCCTTCTCTTGCGAGGATCTGCCTCGATCTTTTCACCTGCTTCCACCAGCAACCCCAGACCAAACTCAAGAGCCAATGCGCCCAAGGTCACCATCGCCGTGCCCACCGGGACGGCAAGCACCAACGCCAGCAGGATCGCAATCAATAGTTGCATACAGCCTCTGAAATGAGTCGGATAGTCGCTCGTCGCATAGTCACCAGTCTCGGATCAGCAAGAGATTTGACGGCGCACTCACTGTCGCTGAGTATGCCTAAAGATCGAGCCGGATGTGCAGTTCCTTGAGCTGCCGGGCAGTTGCTACAGCGGGCGTATCGGCCATCAAGTCGGTGGCCTGCGCGGTTTTGGGGAACGCAATGACCTCGCGAATGTTGTTCTCACCGGCCAGCAGCATCACCAGGCGGTCGATACCGGGCGCCATCCCACCGTGCGGCGGCGCGCCGAAGGAGAACGCTTCCATCATATGCCCAAATTTGGCGCGCGCCTCGTCCTCCGGATAGCCCAGCATGCGGAAAATATCCATCTGTATCTTTGGATCGTGCACGCGGATGCTGCCCGACGCCAGTTCGTAGCCGTTGCAGACCAGGTCATACGCGTCGGAGAGCACGGCGAGCGGATCGGCCATCATCGCTTCGTAGGTGTTCGGGCGCGGCATCGTGAATGGGTGATGCGCGGCATCCCAGCGCTCTTCCTCGGCGTTCCACTCGAACATGGGGAAGTCGAGGACAAAGCCGAAGGCCAAGAGCTGCGGATCGGCCAGCGCCAGCCGGTCACGGAAGGTGAGCCGCAGCGCCGAGAGCGACGCGCCCACAATCGCCGGCTCGGCAGCGACGATGCAAACCAAGTCGCCGGTCTGCGCGCCGGTGCGCGTAGTGATCGCGGCCAATTCATCCTCGGAAAGGAATTTGACCGCCGGTCCCTTCACGCCGTCGGCACGGAAAGCGAGTGTCACCAAGCCCTTCGCGCCCTGTCCTTTAGCGATCTCAGTCAGAGCGTCGATCTCGCGGCGCGTATAGTCCGCGCACCCCGGTGCGACGATGGCCTTGATCTGTCCGCCGGACTGTACCGCCCCGCTGAAGACGCCGAAGCCGCTTTGGGCCAGGTCACCGGTCAGATCGACCAACTCCATACCAAAGCGCAAGTCCGGCTTGTCGATACCGTAGCGCGCCAGTGCCTCCGCGTGCGAGAGACGCGGGAAGGGTGAAAGGATGCGCTTCTCCGGCGTGACGGCAGGGACCAGCGCTGTGAACAAGCCCTCGACCAGGTCCAAGACGTCATCGCGGTGGACGAATGACATCTCCAGGTCAAGCTGGGTAAATTCCGGTTGGCGGTCGCCACGCATATCTTCATCGCGGAAGCAGCGGGCGATCTGGTAGTAGCGCTCGAAGCCCGCGACCATCAGCAGTTGCTTGAGCTGTTGTGGGGATTGCGGAAGCGCGTAGAACTTGCCAGGATGGACGCGGCTCGGCACCAGGTAGTCCCGGGCGCCCTCCGGCGTCGATTTAAACAACTGCGGCGTTTCGATGTCCAGAAAGCCGTGTTGATCAAGATACTCGCGGATAAACTGCACCGTCCGATGGCGCAGGATAATGTTGCGCTGCATCCGTCTGCGGCGCAGGTCGAGATAGCGGTAGCGCAACCGCAGCGCCTCATCGACCGGTGCATCATCGTAGATATAGAACGGCGGGGTCTGTGCCGTATTGAGGATTTTTACTTCGTGGGCCTCGACTTCGACTTCGCCGGTCGGCCATTCGGCATTCACCTGATCGGCGGGCCGTTGGCGCACCACACCACGCACCTGGATCACGTACTCATTCCGCACCTCAACAGCGACGTCGCGTGCCTCGGGCGCGGTTTCCGCACTGGCAACGACCTGGACCAATCCCGCGCGATCGCGCAGCACAATAAAAATCACTCCGCCGAAGTCACGGCGGAGATTCACCCATCCGGCTAGTGTTACTTCCTGACCCACATGCGTCGCACGCAATTCGCCACACGTATGGCTCTTGAACATGCCACCCTCCTCCTAAGATAGTCTGAGGATCGTTAGTCACGTCGCCATTTTCAGCAACCGACGGTGCGTAAGCAGACATAGCGACTACTATTGCAGACTGATTTGTCAACCACTACTATACCACAGAGGGCGCTAAGGGGCAAACAAAACGGCCCTTCTGTCGTGAAAAGGAAAGGTAATTTTGTCTTGTTTTGCCTCAATTGCCAAAATGCATAAATGCGATTAAAATTGTAATAATCACATGATATAATCATAGTTAGAATGGAATGGATCACAGGCTTACTGCCCGGTTGGTTGGTCGAATGGTTTCGTATCTACATCGCGCCGTTTCTCAAGGTGCAGATACGGGTGATGGCGCGGGCGATGCTGTCGGGCATAACCGACACACTGTTATTCATCAGTTTGCCGCTCGCCATCAGCTTTGGCAGTCAGGCGGTCTGGAGCAGTCGCTACCAACTCACGATGACGCAACAGACTCAACTCGAGCGTTGGGGCAGTGTGGCACAGCTCATCGCTTATATGGAGGACGTTCCACCGGTGGTGCCACTGGTCTTGTGGTACAAGGAAAACGGTATGCGCGAAGAAAACCCAAGTAACTGCGAAGGCATTATGGGTCTCTATTCGGCGGTGACGTCGGGCGCGCTCCCCTGCTTTCCACCCGGGCCACTCAGCGCCAGCGAGGTCGCGCGCCAACTGCGTATGGGCACCCGGGTCTTCAAGAACTATTGCCCGGATATCTCCTACACCACCACCGATCCCAAACTCATCAAAAAGTGCTACCTCTACTACAATGCCGGTCCGCGTAGCCGCACGAGTCCCGACGATTCGGCCTACGTGATGAACGGCTACGACGCCACCCATCAAAACATGATCCTGACCGACATCCAGGGACGGCAACACCGTTTGACGGCGTTGGGCGCCTGGCCCACGCACATCGCCATGCAGATGCAGTTGGCACAGCGGCGCACGGCGGAAATGCCCCCTGCGGTATTAGCGCCGGCGATGTTAACCCAGGAGTTGTGGGACAAACTCTGGACGGTGACCGAAAATGTCGAGCAGAATCGCCCCAGCGACGTGGTGCTTGACACTGACAGTGGCATCGTCAGCGACACACCGTCGGCGCTATGTCGCGCGCCGATCGTTCAGGAATGCTTCATCGAACCCCACAATGGTGGCGATACAAGCCTGCGCCCGAATCTCAGCCCGTTGCTGATTACGCCATTCCGGCAGGGCGAGTTGATGTGCGGTCTGTTTCCCGGCATTGACCTGGTGCCTCCTAAAGCCTCCCTGGTCCTCGCCCCCATGCCGGGCATGCTCAGCCGCTACAGCGATGGTCGGGGCAATCTGACGGTCCAGATCGAGAACGACGAATGGACGCTATGGCTGATCGGATTGCGCTCTTACACGGCCGGCGAGGGAACCGTCGCGGCCGGCGATGCAATCGGCGCTGTCGGCGGCGCGGGGAGCCAGACGCCAGGTGTACATTATGCAGTTTATGATAAAATAGCAACAGGATTTGTGGATGCATTGAGTTTTGTGCCGGCGGCCGCTTGCCCGCCTACCAACAGATAATGTGAACATCTCGAAAAGGAGAGAATCATGAATGCAGGAGCCTTAGTTGTACTTTTTCTCATCCTAATCGCCATCGCGTGGGCTTTCTGGTTGATTTTCAAACGCGACCTTATTGGAATCAACCTGGGGAAATTACTCTCGTACTTTGTTGGGGTTATCTTGACCTTGCTTATCGTGCTGTGGATTACGTCACGGTTCCTTCCCTGGTGGGCAGTCCGGCTGGTGAGAGATACACAACAGTCCCCCAATGCTCAGGAGCTTCAGGAGGTCAGCGCCGATCTGATCAATCAATTTATCGCCGGGCCAGGCGTTGTGGTGACAACAGCGCCTATCATTACGCCCGGACAACCGATCATCGTCACACCAACACCAACGACCAGCCCGATCAGTACGCCTGGGGCTGGTTCCATCCAGAGCCTGCCACTTGGCGGTGATCGGACGCACACGGTGCAATCAGGGGACACGCTGTACAACATCAGCCGCAGATACGGCGTCACCGTTGACCAGCTAAAACAACGCAACGGCCTCACAGGCGATATGATCCGTGTGGGGCAGCAGTTGATCATCCCGTAAACCAACCCTTCCGTGAACAAAGGCTCTGTTGTTACGCCATCGTCGACGAAGACACGCGTCGATCTGCCTACTGCTCTGGAAAAGGTCTGGCAGCTCTTCCGGCGAATCATAGACCCCTTTCTGGAAAGTTTTTTCCCCAAACCGCACTATCTGGAAGGCGAGGTCGTACAACAGACGATTGAGATGGCGAGCTATCGCGCGAAAGTGCCTAGATTGTTAGGCATTATCGGCGTGGTTTTACTTATTCCGGCCTTGATTCTTTTGGCGCTCTCCAGCTTCGCCCAGGTCAATACTCCGCAACTCATTTCTGCTATTGCAGCCATCGCTGCGCTGTTCTTTCTCTTCACGTCGGCACAGGAATGGTTGAATTATAATCAGTGGCGGTTCATCGTGACCGACAAACGCTTCATCCTCATCACGCCTCACCCCCAGCGGCGCGGATTCGCCGACGTGATCTACCTGAAAGGCGGCAAAATCCAGGTCTTGGATACCAACTTCTCCAAGAGCCCACTTTGGGGATTGTTTCAAATGATCTACGGGACGCGCGATGTGATGTTGAGCATGAGCGGTTATGAATTCCTGGAAACGGGCGCGCAGGTCAAGGGAGGCCTGCGCTTTCCCGACGTCACACCGGAGGATATTCGCCGGCTGGAGGAACTCATCTTCGGCTGATTTGCATCCCGATTGGCATGAAGAAAGCCCCGCAGTACGCACTGTGGGGCTTTTCTGTTGGCGATGAGGCCGTTCCAAGAAAATAAACCATCAAAACTCTGACGTTTTCCCAGGGATTTGCTCAAGATGTGGCGTACTTTAAACCTTGGAACTACCTAAACGCGGGATTGTGATTCCCGTGCAAGCACTGAGGTCAAGTCAACGTCTGCGCAGCATAACGATCACAAAACCGAGCACCAGCAACAGCGCCGGGGCCGAGCCGCACGTCGATTTCGGCGAGACGCCCTCCACGGGCATCAATGTGCGCGGCGGCAACAACGTGGGCGTAGCAGAACTGGTAGCAACGGACGTCACAGAATGGGGTGTGGGCGACGCAGCGGGTGGTATGACGACAATGCGCGGCGTTGGCGTCGAGAGGCGAAACGGCGTCGCGGTGGGCGTGGGCGTGGCGGTGGCTGTCAATTCGAGCGTTGCCGTGAGCGTGGGGGTTGCCGGGATAAGTGTGGCCGTCGGCGTGATCGTTGCTGTCGGCGCAAGCTCAGGCGTAGCAGTGGGTGGTTCTGGCGTCGGCGTGGGTTCAGCGACAAGGCTTGCAGCGCGATAGGCGGTGGCAAGCTCGGCGGTCAATCCGAGGTAGAAATCCCCGTACTGGGTCGAAGGCTCGATGTGCGTGCCTTCCAGCCACTCGTTGAAGCTGGTGATGACGACCCAATCGGCGTCGCTCTGCGCTGCGCCCTGCCAGCAAGCACGATAATACGCGCCGTCCTCGCGCGGGCGCACAAAAGCGTCGGGGCGGCCGGTCACCAGATCGTGATAGCCGGGCATCACCGTCGCCACCCAGTAGCGGGTAGCGTTGTGCTCCGCGTTCCACTGCTGCACGGCAGCACCCCAGCGCACCAGAACCGGCGCCGGCGTCGCCGACCACGCGACGCTGTAAAGGTAGAGACCGTCGAAGACCTCGAGGTAGTCGAGTTGCACCCCTTCGGCGATCCACAGCATTTGGCGCTCAGGATCAACCTGCGCGCGAATCGCCTGCCAGGTGGCAACGGAGAACTGCTCCTGTCGCCAGAAGAAGACGACGGGACGACCATCCACCCGCAGGTAGGCGGCATGTTGCGCGCGACCGTCTCGCAAGGCCTGTAGAGCCGCAAGCACGGCCTCCTCGCTCTGCAAGAAGGGGCCGCCCATATCGACCGAGACCGCCGCCCGAATCCCCTGACTTTGCGCTTGATCCAGCAGAATACGGAAGTTCGCTTCGGTCTGATTGTTCGTCATGTCCGGGCCGTACCAAGCCTGAACCAAAGCATCGATGCCGGCCTCACGCGCCTCGCGCGCGTGCCGCTGGATCACAGAGACGTCACTGGAGTGATAGAGCTGCAACGGCTTATCGGGCAGTGCTTTCTCCCAGGTCAGCATGTCGAACCAGGCGTAGTAGAAGGCCAACACCAGCCGCTCACCGGATTGAGCGCGCACCGGCGTGAAACGCGTCCCGAGTGCCAAACACAACACCAGGCCCGTCAGATAAACTCGACGCCATCGCAACTAAACACCCCCTCAGCGTAATCCAAAGTCAAAAGCTGAATGCTAACGACAAGTATAATGCGGCAGAGAAATTAAACAAACCCTGTGGCCGGTCTCTGACCATGCCACCGCAGGCTCAAGCAATGAGCTACGCCGGGCGCAGTGGGAGACCGGCCCGAGCACTTTCCAATAATTTGTATTGTACTATGCCCCGAAGGTCGCCACTCTGGACAGCAGACCGAGCTTCGAGTATAATCACAGTTAATGATTCAATTAAGGAGACAAGTATGCCAATATTGAGTTGGATAAATGACGGATTAGGAATGATCGTGGGCTTTTTAGTGTGCCTGATTCCGTTGATTGTGGTGCATGAACTGGGCCATTTTATCATGGCGAGATTAATCGGCGTGTGGGCGCGAGAGTTCGGGATCGGCTACCCGCCGCGCATCGTCAAACTTTTCAAATGGCGTGAGACCGACTTCACCCTCAACTGGTTGCCACTCGGTGGATTCACCCGGCTGGAGGGTGAGCAAACGTTTGCAGAGGACGAGGAAGAAGACACAGACGAAGAGATATCGCCGGCGGTTCTGGCTGAAAGAGAGGAAGCTTATCGTCACAGCTTGTACGCGCAGCCACCCGGGAAGCGCATCTTGCTATACCTGGGCGGCCCGCTGATGAACTTGCTGACAGCGTGGGTGCTGGCGACGCTGCTCTTCACCACGGGACTTCCCATAGCGCGCGTCGTCGTCAGCGAGGTCGCGCCGGAGTCGCCTGCCGCCGAAGCTGACCTGCAAACCGGTGACACCATCGTCGCCGTCAACGGGGAGCCTATCGAGTCTATTAACGAAGTCTCCGCTTCTGTCCAGGAGACCCTCGGCGAACCGACCGAAATCCTTTTGGAACGCGACGGGCAAGAGGTCAGCGTGTCGCTCGTCCCGCGCGCCGACCCGCCGGAAGGCCAGGGTGCGATGGGCGTCCTCATCGGCGAGGTAGCCAGCGGAAAGCTCAAACAGTATCCCCTGAATGAGGCTTTTGTCTACGGCACCCGGTATCTGGGCAATATCGTCGGTATGACGGTCCTCTTCCCGGTCTACGTGATTCGCGGACTGATCCCCATCGAGCAAGCGCGGCCGGTAGGCCCCATCGGGATCAGCCAGATCGCGCAACAGTCGGTGGAGCAAAGTATTTCCACCGGCGCGGCCTATCCAATCCTCAACATTCTGATTCTCGTCAGCGTGAGTTTGGGCATCTTCAATCTACTGCCCATCCCGGCCCTGGACGGCGGGCGGATTCTTTTCGCCATCGTAGAGAAGATACGCCGTAAACCACTCACGCCGGCCCTGGAAGAACGCATCCATATGGTTACCTTGATGATACTCGGCGCGCTTTTCATCTTCATCACCATCATAGACATCGTCGCACCGATCCGGTTGCCTTAATCCGCACAAGGGTGAGAAGAAACGAAGAACGTATGAGCGACCAAAAAATCACCGACAGCTTGTGGCAAAGTTTGGAGGAATTGCAGCACATACCGCAAACCGCCGACCTGAAGCAATTTTCAGGATTGCTGGCAGAGGACCTTCAGCGACTTACAGCAGCCTGGAGAAAGCTGCCTGTTGACGTGCGCCTCGGGACGGTCCGAGCCTGGAACGCCCTCGCCGTAGAGGACTTCGAGATGGATTTCTCCGCCGTGTTCCGCATCGCGATGCGCGATAAAGATGCGGATGTGCGCGCGGCAGCGATCGCCGGGCTGGATGAGGACGAAGACATTCGTTTGATTCCGCAACTCAGCGAGATTCTGGAAAATGACACGGCGGCGGTAGTGCGCGCTGCGGCAGCGCGCACGCTGGCCCACTTCGTGCTGATGGGCGAGTTGGACAAGATTCTGCCACGCTCCTTTGAAATCGCCTGCGCGGCGTTGTTGAAAGCGTACGGAAACCTCGACGAAGATCTGGATGTGCGCCGTCACGCGCTTGAGTCGCTGGCGTATACCAGCCTGCACGGCACGCCGGAGATGATCGAAGCCGCCTACGCCCATCCGGAAGAAAAAATGCGCATCAGCGCCGTCCTGGCGATGGGCCGCAGCGCCGACAGACGCTGGGCCAAAATCGCCTACCAGGAGTTGTTTAGCCCCCTGCCGGAGATGCGCTACGAGGCAACGTTCGCTTGCGGCGAATTAGCCCTGCCCGAAGCCGTCCCCGCGCTGATCGAATTGGTCGAGGACGTGAACATCGATATCCAACGGATGGCGCTGTGGGCACTCGGCCAGATCGGGGGCAAGCAAGCGCGACGCGCGCTGGAACGGTATCGCAATTCCGACAACCCGACTTTGCGTCAAGCTGCCCACAACGCGCTCGAAGAATTGGAGTTCTTCCACGGCGATCTCGCAGCCTTCTTCGGTCCGCCCACTGAATTCGATGGCGCAGGTGAGGGCAGTTGGGCCGAGGACGATGCTTACGAAGGGGACAGCTTTGGCAAAAGGCTCGCGTTCGGGTTCGGGGAAGATGACGACGAAGCAGACTTCGGTGACGAAGAGGACTTCGGTGACAAAGCAAACTTCAAAGACGAGGACGATCTACTGACGCTGTATCTCGAAGATGAGGATGAGGAGGATTTGTGGGCCTAGCAACTGGCGTACGGCACAATCATACCGGCGGTAGGACCCTCGCGCTGCTGGGACTGCTGGTATTATTCGCAATAACGCTATCGCCAGCCCATGCTCAGGCCGGCGTCGTCGCCGAGCACACGTACACGTACAGCCAGACAGCGACGTTTACGCTAACCTTCCCACCGGAAACCGCACCCGACACGGCCACACTGTACGTCAAGGTTGGGACGCACACGCAGGATTATCCGGCGCCGGTCATCGAGGACGTGGCACAGCAAGAGCGCAACCTGAGCGAGGAACCTTTCCCGCCGTTCACGACGATCAGCTATTGGTGGGACTACCAGGACGTGCAAGGAGAGACACGCACCACCGAAAAGCAGCAGTTTTTGTACGAAGACAATCGCTTGGCCTGGCAAACGCTGCGCGACGGCGCTATCACGCTGCACTGGGTAACGGGGGACAAAGTTCTGATGAACAATGCGCTGAACATCGCGCAATCCGCCATCGACGAAATCCAGGAGACGCTGAAAGCGCAAGTTCTCGATTCGGTGACGATCTACATCTACCCTTCACTGCCTGACCTACAATCCGCGCTTCAGTTGACAGGATACGAATGGGTCGGGGGGCAGGCTTATCCCGAGATCGGCGTGGTGCTGCTCGCTATCTCGCCGTCCAGCGAGGCCATCCTCAAAATGAAGCGCAATATCCCGCACGAACTCACCCACAAGATACTCTACGACCTCACCGGCCCGCAAGGCTACGCGGCGCTGCCCGTCTGGTTAGTCGAAGGGTTGGCCTCCGTTTTTGAGCGCAGTCCCGACCCCACCTATGCGCTGGCCCTGCAACGGGCCGCGCAGGACGGCAAGCTGATCCCTATGGAGACGCTGTGTCACCCATTCCCCGCAGAAACCGACCGCGCCCTCCTGGCCTACGCACAAAGTCAGAGCTTCGTCCGTTACTTGCAGCAGACGTATGGCTGGTCGCAGATACGCGCACTCATCAACGCCTACAAAGATGGGCTGGAATGTTCAACAGGCGTCAAACAGACACTTGGGGCTGATTTGACCACGCTAGAACGCAACTGGCGCGTCTGGATGGAACAACAAAATCAAGACAGCGCCGTATCCGCAACGTGGACCTACGTGGCAACGATTGTCCGCGACCTCGCGCCCTGGCTGATCCTGATGGGCCTTCTCTGTGTGCCGGCCTGTTTCCTCTGGGTGGGCACGGCGTTAAGACCGCACTAGAAAAATAACGTCATCACTTTCCAGCTCGAAGGGGATCGTCAGATCCCCGGCTGTGCGCCAGAATCGGGGATCTGGCGATCCCCTCCAAGCACAAGACGTGCGATTTCGGGGAAATCTGTCAATGCGGTCTGGCCGCGACGAGGTAGTTCAGGAACACAATGCCGCTGTACCCCTTCGCGTGCGCGCCACCGAGCGTGAACGCCCCCGCCGGGAAATCGCGGCTGTAGACGCAGAAGGGATACGTGCCACCCGGCGTTTCGACGTCCACTTGTAATTTCTCCTCACGGGTGAATCCCTGCAACCACTTGGGTAGATGGTGCGCTTTCGCCTGGTAGATGACGTACACCTTGCTCGGGCGCGTTAGCTTGAAGCGCAGCAGCTTATCCGCCTCGGAATCGTAATCGAGGTCGGCGGGCATGACCGTGTGCAGGCCGGTCAGCGCCAGCGGCACGGTGGTCACGATGTAGTCGCGATCGGTGTAGCACGGCTGGTACGCGCGCATAACGGTGGTACGGTATTCGCGCTCGCTGGTGGACTTGACATACGCGAAGGGATTCTCATAGCGATAGGCGTACTGGGGACGCAGGCCCTGGTCCCGGTGCGCCACCACCGCTATTCCGCCGACCACCGAGGTAAGTGGATCCATCTCGCGGATTTTGTCGTGGCCGAAGAGGCTCTCCAACAGCGCGACAAACGCCGGTACGAGCGACGCGCCGCCGGTGCGCAGCACCACATCCACTTGATCCAGGCGCAAGCCAGCGTCCACCACAACCTGCCGGAGTTCCCGCGCCACGTTCGCCAGCTCCGGCTCGATCAATTCCTCGAACGCACGGCGCAAAACCCGCTCGTGGATAGCGATGTGCTCATAGTCGTAATCCAGTCGCGCCATCAGATTATCGGTGAGCGCCTTCTTCGTCTGCTCGATGTGCCGGAAGAGGTCGAAACCGATGTTCTGCGTAACGAGCGTCTCCAATGCCCGCATCGCCTGGGGATTGGTACTCGTCTTCTGGAAGTTCCTGATGCGCTCCAGCGGCATTGGGCGCGACAGTTCCGGCATCGTCTGCCAGGCGTGCAGCAGATCGAGGTAGTCCGGCGGGAAATCGAGGCCACCATCAACCCGTGAACCCTGTCCGAAATACTTGAGCAGCGACAGCATAATCCGCCGGTCCAGATCGTCGCCACCGACGAGGACACCGCGCGTCGCAATCACCTGGGGTGGCTGCGCGCCCCCCACCTCGGCGATGGTCAGGTCGAGCGTGCCGCCGCCGAAGTCGAAAACGAGGGCAATCTTACGTTTTTCGGTGGCAATGTGATGCAGGTGCGCCGCTGCAATCGGCTCCATCTGGAAGGAAATGTCGCGGAATCCCGCAAAGAGCGCGGCCTTGTAGAGGATTTCCTCCGCGCGCAGCGTGCCCGCCGCGTCATCGCAGAAGCGCACCGGACGGCCAAGCACCACACTGTCACACGTCTCGCCAAGCTGTGCTTCGGCGCTGGCCTTCATCGAGCGCAGGACAATGGCGATCAACTCATCGATAGAGAAATAACGGTCGAAAATGAACGTCCCCTCGTAGCGCGGATCGCGCAGCGCGGTCTTGACCGATTGCAGCAACCGCCCGTGCGCCCCAACGTCGGTGTCGATGTAGAGGTCGTGCCAGTAGCGGATGGGGCTGGAGCCGGCCCCGCCGACGATGATCTCGATCGGGTGAATCTCCTTGCGCTCCCACACGATGCGGCGTCCCGTCTCCCGTGCCAGGTACTCGTTAGCCGCATCCGAACCGAGCAAGGTGTTATACTCGCGGTCCATGTAGATGAGCGAGGGCAGCACGTGCGGGTTCTCGTTCGCGGCGTCGAGTTGGATAGGGCGCAGTTTCTTGCCGTCATAATACGCTACCGATGAGTTCGTGGTACCAAAATCGATCCCAATACGTGGCATAGTTCCTCCTTAGTTCTCAACGGATTAAACGGACGTAACGGATTAAGAGCGAAGTGGCGTTATGGGCCTGCGACAAAGCGAAGGAGGATTATACCACAGTTTTGAGGAAAAGTGCGGCTTTGGCCGGCCACGAATCCATAACAAATAAAGCCTCCGGCGCTTTCCAGAAAACTACTTCATCGTGGAACGGGAAATTTAACAAAAATCGAATACAATATGGTAATTACGGCATCTTGCTCATAAAAACGGATACGCAATTCGCCTTCTGCATCCCTTCCCAGTCATAAAGTGAGGTTACGGATGAAAACCAGAATCCTATCGTTAGGTCTATGCCTCAGTTTGCTGTTCAGCCTTCCCAGGGGGAACATTACACCGGCACGCCCAGTCGAGGCATCGGCAAATGGGCCACAGATCCACCTGCACCGCGCGAGTTTTGACGCGCGGACGACCGTGCCGGAGTTCCCAGCCCAAGTCTGGGCGGAGGCCGCTCCCGGCGACTATGCCATCATCCAATTACGTGGCCCGGTCACGCAGACGGATCGCAAGGCCCTGCTTGCCACCGGCATTGCGCTGCTGGAATACCTGCCGGATTATGCCTATCCGGCACTTCGCTAAAAACTACCGTATCACTCCAACCCGTGCCGCAGCGCCAACACCGCCGCCTGCGTACGATCGGTGACGTTCAGCTTGTTGAGGATGGCGCTGACGTAGTTGCGCACAGTGCCCTGCGAGAGGAAAAGCTGCCCGGCGATTTCGGCGTTGCTCAAGCCGCGCGCGATCAGGCGCAGGATCTCCATCTCGCGGTCGCTGAGGACGTCCAGCAGCGTGGAATCGACGGTCGGCGCGCCCTGGCGAGCAATGTGGCCGAGCAATTTCCCGGCGACGGCCGGATCGATGTGCGATTCGCCGCTGGCCGTACCCTTGACGGCAGCGACCAAATTCGCGCGCGGCGTTCCTTTGAGCAGATACCCCACCGCACCACCGCGCACGGCATCGAACAGCCATTCGTCATCGCCGTAGGTCGTCAAGACCAGGACCTTGGTGTCGGGATACTGTTCGGCGATTTTGCGGGTCGCCTGTACGCCGTTCATGATCGGCATCTTCAGGTCCATCAGCACCACGTCCGGGTGTGCCTCAGCGATCTTGTCCAGCGCCTCTGCGCCATCGTGGGCGATCCCCACGACCTCGATCTCGGGATCGGCATCGAGAATCGCTTCCAGCCCTTCGCACACAATCCATTGGTCGTCACAAATCAGCACACGGATCATCGACAGCCCTTTCACTCTTCATCAGCAGATTAAGCAGATTTAGCAGATTGTATCCGTCAATTAAAAATCTACTTAATCCGCTAAATCTGCTGACAAGAAAACACAACCATCACAATTCAGTAACCAAGCGCAACGTCGTCCCCTGGCCTGGATGCGCTTCGATCTCCAACGTCCCCCCGATGAGCGCGGCGCGTTCGCGCATCCCCCGGATGCCAAAGTGATCGTCGCCGAAGTCCGCGTCTGGCGCGATACCGCGCCCATCGTCGCTCACCGTCAGCGTCAGACGGCGATCCACACGTGTAAGCGATACCATCACCGTGCGCGCCTCTGCATGCCGAGAGATGTTATCCAGCGCCTCCTGCGCCACACGATAATACGCCTGTTCCACTTCCAGTGCGAAGGTTCCCATCTCCTCCTGGATGTCCAGGGTCAGCGGCAATTCCCAAAGATCCGCGAAGTTCCGTGCCAGTCTTTTGAGCGCCAGCGCCAGGCCCATGTCCTCCAACGGCGTAGCGCGCAGATCCTGCAATGCGCGCCGCGTCTCGTTCAACCCGTCGCGCGTGGTCATCAACGCATGATCCAACATGCGTTCGGCTTTGGGTGGCAGGGGTTGCGCCACCGTCTCCAGCGCATCGAGCTGCACAGCCAATCCGCTCAGAGTGTGAGCCAAGGTATCGTGCAGTTCACGCGCCAGGCGGTTGCGCTCCCGGCTGACGAACAACTGTTCCTGCGTCACGGCATAGCGCGCCAGCTTGCGATTAGCTTCCGCCAATTCCTGTCGCTGCCGCCGCTGCTCGGACATCAGATGCGTGATGATGTATCCCACAAAGAGAAAGAACAACGAGCGGGCCACAATCGCGCCGCCGTCAAAGAGCACGTGGATAGCATAAGTTGCCGATGACAACTTGACAAAGGCGAGTTCCAACAGCGCCGTGCCGACACAATACAGCGCGACGTGGCCAAAATGGTACTGCCAGGCTGTCAAAATGAGCGGCACCGTCAGGAACGGGAAAATGAGCCAGAACTCAAGCATACGGGTGGAACCGTAAACGCCGAGGACGTAGCGGATCTCCAGAATCGGCCCGGCAGAGGCCACGAGCAAGGCCAGGGGCAGGTAATACCACCCCAGATGACGCCGGAACCACGTCCGGCAGAGGAAGAGATACAGGAAGACCGTCTCGCCTACAAAGAGCGCCGCCGTCGGGAACAGCGCCAGCTCGAACGGCACGCCGATCCAGAAGAAATAGATCACGGCGACCAAGGCCATCGCGGCGAGACGCACGAAAACGTAAGCCCTGAAAGCAGGCAACAAACCGGGTTCCAACGTATGCTCGTTCATCGTTGGTATCATAGCACTTTTCCATTACTTTCACATGTGACTGCAGTCACTAAGGTAAGAAAATGGTTATGACAGGAATCACTTTCCCAATAGACATGAATCTGGTATCCTGGACGCCATGATGAATCCAACAACCGCTTCCTTAGTAGCGCAAAAAACGGAACCGTTGTTCCGGCTGCGCGATGTCACCAAGGTCTACGAGACCGGCGGCGCGCCATTCCCGGCGGTCAAGGGCATCACGGTGGATTTCCAACGCGGCGAGTTTGTGGGCATCGTCGGCAAATCGGGAGCCGGCAAATCTACGCTGGTCAACGTCATCACCGGCGTAGATCATCTCACGTCCGGCGAAATCTGGGTCGGCGACACGGCACTGCACGCCCTCGACGAGGACCAGACGGCGCTCTGGCGCGGGCACAACATCGGCGTGATTTACCAGACGTTCGAGCTGTTGCCGCAGCTTTCGCTCCTGGACAACGTACTGCTGCCGATGGACTTCTGCGGCCTGTACAAGCCGCGCGAGAGCGCCGCCCGCGCCAAACAGCTTCTGAGCCAGGTGGGGTTGGAAGAACACATGTACAAGCCGCCGACACGCATCTCCGGCGGGCAGCAGCAGCGCGTCGCCATCGCCCGCGCCCTGGCGAACGACCCGCCCATCATCGTCGCCGATGAACCGACGGGCAATCTCGACTCGGTAACGGCGAAAGCGATCTTCGAGCTTTTTGAGGGATTGATCACCCAGGGCAAAACCATCGTGATGGTCACGCACGACGCGTCGTTGGCGAAACGTTTTAGCCGCGTATTGCATATTGTGGATGGGGAGTTGGCGAATTGATGCATTTACCACGAAAACACAAAGACACAAAGAAGATACAAAATGACGAAACCTGTCAGGAAGCGCCCGACGACGCTTTGATCCAGATGCGGCGAATTGTGAAGACGTTCAAGACGCCGGCAGGCGACTTCCCTGCCCTCAAAAGTGTCGATGCGGATTTCCGCCAGGGCGAATTCGTCAGCGTCGTCGGCAAATCGGGGAGCGGCAAATCGACGCTGGTGAACATGATCACCGGCATCGACCGCCCGACCTCCGGCGAGGTGAAAATTGGCGACACGTACGTTCACCATCTGTCCGAAAGTGACATGGCGAAGTGGCGGGGGCGCAACCTGGGCATCGTCTTCCAGTTCTACCAACTGCTGCCGATGCTCTCGCTGCTGGAAAACGTGATGCTGCCGATGGACTTTTGCAACATGTACGCCCCAGAAACGCGGGAAAGGCGCGCGCTGGAGTTGCTGGACATGGTCGGATTGGCAGACTACGCGCACAAGATGCCCTCCGCCGTCTCTGGCGGTCAGCAGCAGAGCGCGGCGATTGCGCGCGCGCTGGCGAACGATCCGCCCGTCATCGTCGCCGACGAACCCACCGGCAACCTGGACTCGCGCGCGGCAGAAGCGATCTTCGGGATTTTTGAGAACCTCGCGCAGCGCGGGAAGACGATTTTGATGGTCACCCACGACAGCACGCTGGCCCAGCGCGCCGCGCGCACACTGCTTCTGGCCGACGGCGAAGTCATCAATGAGACCGTCGCCAACATCCTGCCGCTCCTCACCCACCAGCAGATGCTCAAGGCGACCAAACGGCTCGAGGTGCGCCATTTTGCACCCGGAGAACCGATCATCACCGAGGGTATGGAGAACGACCACTTTTATATGATCGCGCGCGGCAATATCGATGTCACGCTCAAGCAAGAAGACGGTCGGGAACACACTATCACGCAGATGGGACCGGGGCAACACTTCGGCGAGGTGAGCTTGCTGCGCCCGGGCCGCTCGATTGCGAACGTGAGAGCGGCGCTGCACACCCCGGTCGAGGTGCTGGCCCTGAGCCGTGGCTTCTTCGTCGAGCTGCTGGACGATGCCCACGCGATGCGCGAACAAATGACACGGGTCGCCCACGAGCGCGCCCAAGAGAATGTCAGATTCCGGCAGAAATTGCAGACGACCATGTCGGCGATGGCCCAGGGCATAAACGCACACTTCAGCCGGAATCCCGCCTAGGAGCCACCGCTATGTTCAGACCGCGTTGGCGAAAGGTTCTGGCCGACTTGTGGGGCAACAAAACCCGCACGCTGCTGGTCGTGGCCTCGATTGCCGTGGGCGTCTTTGCCATCGGCGTCATTACCGGCACCTACGTGATGCTCAATGAAGACCTGAACCTCAGCTACGCGTCCTCCAATCCGGCCAACATCAGCCTGATGACGACACCGCTCAACGACGACGTCGTGGATATCGTCCGCCGCTTGGACGAGGTAGCCGACGCGGAAGCCTTCACCACGGCCTCGCTGCGCCTCCAAACCGGGCCGGATAGCTGGAAGACGCTGAAACTCTACGCCTTCCGTGACTACGAAGAACGCACCATCCACCGGCTGCTATCGCCTGTCGGGGCAACGATCCCCGGCGATCACGAAATCGTCCTGGAGCACAAGACGCTCGCTAGCTTGAACGCAGCCATCGGCGATACGCTGGACGTCGAACTGCCCGATGGCACCCACCGGCAACTCACCATCGTCGGCACCGGCGTGGATCAGAGCGAGATTTACGACATCATCCTGGGCGACCTGCGGGGCTACATCACCATCGACACCCTGGAATGGCTCCGCCAGCCGACGTATCTGAACCAGCTTTATGTGACCGTGGCCGGATCGCGCGACGACAAAGTCGCCATCCAACACGTCGCCATGGCAGTCACCGACCGGCTGGAACGCGCCGGGCTGTCCGTCTTCCGCACCCAAACCGCGCTCCAGAGCAAACATCCCCTGGATTCGATCATCCAGGCCCTCATCGCCGTGCTCATCATCCTGGGCGTGCTCATCGCTTTCCTGAGCGGTTCGCTGATCGCCAACACGATGTCCGCGTTGTTGAGCCAGCACTTGCGGCAGATCGGGATTATGAAGCTCGTGGGCGCACGGCGTATCCAGATCACGGCGATGTATTTCGTGTTGATTATGAGCTTCGGCCTCGTGGCCCTGGTGGTCTCCGTGGCCCCCGCCAGTGTGGCGGCCTACGCGCTGTTGGGCTTCGTCGCGGACATCGTCAACTTCGTGACGCAAGATTTCCGCGTTGTTCCGCAGGCGATCATCGTCCAAATCGTCATCGGCCTGATCATTCCCCCGGCTGCCGGCATCCTGCCGGTGCTCGCCGGATCGCGCATTACCGTGCAGAAAGCCATCAGCAGCACCGGCATCGGCGGCGCGCAGCAGAAAAAGGGCTGGCTTGACCGCCAACTGGAGCGCCTGAAAGTCCTCTCGCGCCCGATGCTGATCTCCATCCGCAACACCTTCCGGCGCAAAGGCCGTCTGGCCCTCACGCTGTTCACGCTGACCCTGGGCGGCGCGGTCTTCATCGCCGTCTTCAACTCGCAGGTTTCGCTGGATACCAAAATGGAGCAAGTGACGCGCTATTTCGGCGCTGACGTGCAGTTGGATTTCGTCGATAGTTACCGGGTCGAAAAGATTACGAATCAGGCGCTCACCGTGCCCGGTGTGGAACGGGTCGAAGTCTGGCTGATGACCGGCGCTGATTGGCTGCATCCCCCCCTTCCCTTCCCCCCCACCGGGGGGGACCGAGGGGAAATCTCCCCCCCATCGGGGGGGACTAAGGGGGGGGAACTCCCGCCCTCCTCCATCGGCATCATCGCGCCGCCCGCCGACAGTGACCTGATCGACCCGACGCTCCTGGAAGGGCGCTGGCTGCTGCCCGGCGACCAGAACGCCATCACCGTCAACGAGGCTTTCTGGAACGAAGCGCCCGACCTCAAGCCCGGCGACACACTGCGCCTGAAGCTGGCGGGGCGCGAGGACGACTGGACCGTCGTGGGCATCTTCCAATACACGGGCTTCGACGATCTGGTAGCCTACGCGAATTACGACTACGTCGCGGACAAGCTCCAGCAGACGCGCCATGCCTCAAGCTATCGCATCGTGACGACGCAGCACGACCTGGCGTTCCAGGAACAGATCAGCGCCCAACTCAACGCCCACTTCCGCGATCTCGGCCTCGAGGTCAGCAAGGTCGCAGCAGGCAAGGCCTTCAACGCCTCCGTAACCGACGTCCTGGGCATCCTCACCGCGGTGCTCCTGGTGATGGCGCTGATGACGGCGCTGGTCGGCAGCATCGGCCTCACCGGGACGATGAGCATGAATGTGATGGAGCGCACCCGCGAGATCGGCGTGATGCGGGCCATCGGCGCGCACAACCAGATCGTCTCCAAATTGGTCATCGTCGAAGGGTTGGTGATCGGGTTGATGAGCTACGGGATGGGGGCGGCTCTATCGTTCCCCATCAGCATGCTGCTCTCCAACGTGATCAGCCTCGCCATCTTCAACACGTCCGCGCCTTTCGCCTTCACCGCGCAGGGGTTCCTCATCTGGCTGATCGTGGTCATTTTCCTGTCGGTGGCGGCGAGTTTGCTTCCTGCACGCAACGCGTCGAAGCTGACGATTCGGGAAGTGTTGGCGTATGAGTAAAGCAATCAGCCATTGCTCGGGCCGGTCTCTGACCACGCCTGGCAGGATTAATGTTATTGAACAAAGGGAAAAGATGAAAAAAGGGCTCAATTTTATCGTTGTGGTGGTGATTGTGGCATTGCTCGCGGGATGTAGTGGCGCGCCAAAGACGGCTGCGCCAGCATCCGCAGTTCTGGCGGCGGATAGCACGGCGATCCCGGTCGTGGTCAAGGACGACGAGAACACAGTGTACGCCGAGGGCGTCGTCGAACCGGTGCGTTCGGTCACGCTCCGCGCCGGGACGAGCGGCACGATTGTCGCCGTACCGGTCGCCGAAGGCACGCAGGTGACGGCGGGTGACGCGCTCGTGCGCTTCGACGCCGCCGACGCCGAACTCAGCATCCAGCAGGCCGAGGCCGGGCTGGCCCTGGCGCAGGCGCAGCTCGATCTGGCGAAAGCCGGGGCGCGCCCGGAGCACATCGCCGTCATCGATGCGCAACTGGCTGCCGCCAGCGCCGCGTTGACCCAGACCATCGCGCAACGCGACGAACAGAATGTCTATGCCGCCGAAGCGGACGTGCTCGATGCGCAAGCCGGCATGATGGAAGTCGAGCTGGCCCAAACGCAAGCCGAAGACACCCACAACGATATGATGCAATGCTACACCTACACCCTCCCCGATGGCAACGAACAAGAGACCTGCCCCACCCTGGGCATGTATGAAGAACTGACCCGCTTCCAGATGGAGGCCACCGACGCGGCGCTGCTCGCGGCACAGGCACAGTATGGCGCGGTGCAGGGGATGGTCGCCCCACAGCGCGACGCCGCGCAAGCAGCTGTGCAGTCGGCGCTGGCGCAGCGAGATGCCGTGCAGGCCCAGCTCGATCTGGCGAAAGCAGGCGCTCGCGCTGAAGCGGTGGCGGTCGCGGCGGCAGCCGTGCAGCGCGCCGAAACCGCGCTGGCGCAGGCCCAGGCCGCGCTCGATTTCACCGTCGTAGATGCGCCGTTCAATGGTGTGGTGACCGATCTGCCGGTCGATGCCGGGGACACCGTCGCGGCGGGCGATCCGTTGGTGACAATGGCGACGCTGGACCAGGTGCAGATCAAAACCACCGATCTGACCGAACTGGATGTAGTCGAGATCGTGGTAGGACAAAGTGTGCTGGTCACGATGGATGCGAAATCCGATGAACCTCTATGGGGACAGGTCGTGCGCATCGATCCACAGGGCGCTAACTACCTGGGTGACACCCTCTACACCGTCGTCATCGCGTTGGACGAACCCGCGCCACCATGGATGCGGTGGGGGATGACGGCGCAGTTGGAAATCCAGAATCATGAATCAGCGAATCATGAATCAACGAATCAAGAATCGGCAAATGGCAATTCAACTGCCACGCCGATTATTGCCGAAGCGACCCTTGAACCCGCGCGGTGGAGCCAACTGCGGTTCACGGTAAACGGCAAGGTGGCGGAGGTGCTCGTCACAACCGGCGACCGTGTGACTGAGGGAGATGTACTGCTGCGACTGGACGCCACGCTGGCGACGTTAGCCGTCAAAGAGGCGGAGGCGATCGTCGCTACGGCGCAGGCGCAATTGGCGCTGACCAAAGCCGGTCCGCGCGCTGAAGAGATCGCCGCTGCCGGAGCCAGGCTCGCCGCCGCGCAAGGGGAAGTCGAGCGCGCCATCGCGCTGCGGGAACAGCTCAAGTCCGGGATAAATGCGGAAACAGCAGGTATGCAGGCACAGTTAGAAGCCGCCAACGCCGCCTACAAGCAGGCCCTCATCACCATCGGCGACAGTGACGACGAAGATGCCCGCAAGCAGCTCAACCTGCTGACATTGCGCGTGCGGGCGGCTGAAGCGCGCGTCGCAGCGCAGCCGAAGGTCGCCACCGCGCGGCTGAGCGCCGTGAACGCCGGAATCCAGGCCGCGCAGGCGAACGTCGCTACCATCCAGGCAGAACTCGACCTGTTGCAGGCCCCACCCACCCCAGAAACCATCGCCGTGGCGGAAGCTGACGTCCGGCAAGCCGAAGCCGCATTGGCGGTGGCGCGGGTCGCACTCGCCCGCACCGAACTGCGCGCGCCGTTTGATGGCGTCATTACGCAAGTCTTCACCGAAGTGGGCGAAAACGTCGGTGCGGGGCAACCCGTGTTCATCCTGGCGGATGTGGATCAACTCCAACTGACCACCACCGATCTCGTCGAGCGCAATATCGTGGGGTTGACAGAGGGCCAGATCGTCCAGGTGACGGTGGACGCGCTGCCCGGTCGCACCTTTGATGGGCGCATCACCCGGATCAAACAGCAGAGCGCCGACTATCGCGGCGACGTCACGTATCCCGTCACCATCCAACTCGAGGAGAGCGCATCCGAGCTGCGTTGGGGGATGCGGGCGATGGTGGAAATCCCGTAAATCTCACGCCGTCTCCCTATGTTTGCGCAACAGCCGTCCTTCGAAGTACGTCAGCAAACTGCCAGCGCCGAACAAGACGATGTTGAGGATAAACGGCCAACTACGATTAACTCCGGAGAGCTGCCCCGCGATCCAGCCGAAAGGTGACGTCACAACGATGACGAGAACGGAGAGCAGGCCCATAATCCGGGCACGCTCTTTCGCATCCACCGCGACAACGACCAGCTTATCGAGCAGTGTAGAGGCCAGCGGGATACTGCACGCTTCCACGACTGTTGACAGCACCAACAACCAGACGTTGCCCACCGGTGTCAGCAGCAGCAAAACCTGACTTGCAGTCAGTCCCAGAAAGCCTATGCCCATAAGCTTGCGTACATCTTTTGTCCCCAGGCGAGGCATGATGGTGAAGAAGAAGAGCAACATCGTCACCGAGCGGGCGAAGGCGTACCAGGCCAGTTCCGCGGCAGGGAACAGCAACTTTTCGGTGACCAGAATGGACCAGAATGTGCCGCGCACCGTATTGGTGATCCCCATGATGACCATTAGACCCGCCGTGTACAGTGTCGCAGGGCTGTGCAAAATGTGCTTGAGCACGCCCTTCGATTCGCCCACTACGGCAAACAACGGCTGGTGACGAGTCTCCTCCATGCGCACCAAACCCTGTTTGGTTTCCTTCGCCAGCACATTGAGGATAACAAATTTGGCCGTCATCATCACGAACGAGAGCACATACAGGCCACGGATGGTGGGGATCAGGCTGTACTTGTCGATCAAGAACCCGGTCAACGGCGAGACAAACGCGGCCAGCAAACCGGCGATGTAAATCCACGAGTAGATGTCCACGAGCAGATGTTCATCCGTATCCTCGACCAGCAAACACTGCCACGAGTTTGCGGTCACGCGCCACACCGCATTAACAATCACGCCCAAGAGAAAGTAGGCGAAGTTCTGCGCCACGGCCCAGATCAGGCAGGGGATGCTCCACGAGATAATGTCGAAGATGAGCGTCGTGCGCTTGCGGCCCAATTTGTCGGTGATCGGACCGCTCATCAATGCCCAGAAGACCTGCAAAACCAGGCCGATACTGGTCAATAGCCCGATTTGTACATCGGTCAGACCAAGCGCCAACATATAGACGGAGACGTAGGGCGAATAAAGATTGAACGGAATCCCCCACAACGGTTCGGTGTATACGCACGCGCGCGCGTTGCCGCGCAATTTCCGCAATGTCAGTACTAAAGGATTATTGATGACCATATCACCTCGTTTGATAAGCCTTCAAGACCCTGCTATAATGCTATCGGCGCACTGATCCGGCAGTGGACGGCGCGCCGATATTAACGACAAACCGTATTATAACATAGAGTATGCAGTTAAGACGTTCAAACGTTTCAACGCTCCAACAATTTCCCTCGCAAGGAGTATGCCCATGAAAAACATAGATCACAACCAGGGTTTCACCTTCCCCGCCATCGGGACTGAAGTCCTGTTCGGTTTTGGGGTATTAACACGACTGCCGGAGAAGGTCGCCGCGCTGGGCGGCAAGCGCGTGTTGGTTGTCACCGATAAAGGTGTGCGCGCCGCCGGTATAGTAGAGCAG
>Ga0209614_1000409_pt1 | contig 38736 bp, 27 predicted proteins | sample BlaSprsedimmetaG_FD_185484 | JGI IMG/M metagenome (GOLD analysis project Ga0209614, IMG submission 185484) | Hot spring sediment bacterial and archeal communities from California, USA to study Microbial Dark Matter (Phase II) - Blank Spring... ...
ATCACCGACGCGCTGAACAACAACACCTTGATCACCCGAATTGCGCGGGTCCGTTCCTCACTTGCCATCAACCACCTCTTTTGAAAGGAGTCATCATGTTCTGCGGACAAAAATGTAGGACAGGTTGCCAACCTGTCTTACGCTCAGGCTATTTTCTAGGGAGACACCGGTGCTGGCGCACACCATCCAGCACGAAAATGCTTATCAGCAGATTGAGCGGATTTAGCAGATTTTTGTTTGGCTATTCGCCATTCACCATTCGCAGATTCACTATTTTCTAGGGAGACACCGGTGCCGGCGCGCACCATGCCAGCACTAAAATGTAGGACAGGTGCCAACCTATCCTACGTTCAGGCTATTTTCTCGACATGCAATTGCCGCCTTCGCGAGTTGGAGGGCGGCAGGATGGTATCTAAGGACAACCGCTCAGGCGAGCTCTTCCTTCAGCGCCAATCCCAGGCGGCGCACACCCTCCACGATCAATTCGGGTTGGGCGTTGGAGAAGTTGAGCCGCATCGCGTCGAAGCCACCATCGTTGAGGGGGAAGAAGTTGTTGCCGGGGACGTAGGCCACCTTCTTTGCCAATGCCTTCTGCATGAAATCCTGGGTGTTGACCTGCTCAGGCACGCGCGCCCAGAGGAAGAGGCCGCCCTGGGGCCGCGTCCACGAGCACTCGCTCGGCCAGAATTCGGATAGGGCATCGAGCATCGTATCGCGGCGCTCCTTGTAGACCTGGCGGATGCGTCTAATGTGTGCTTTGAGAATGCCGCGTTGCGCAACGTCGTTGGCGATCATCTGGTCGAAGGTGCTGCTGTGCAGGTCTGCGCCCTGCTTGGCCTGCACCAGACGGGCGATGATCTCCGCCGGAGCGACGATCCAGCCGATGCGCAGCCCCGGTGTGAGCGTCTTGGAGAAGGTCCCCAGGTAGAGCGTCCGCTCCGGAGCCATCGCCGCGATGGGGGTGAGGTCTTCTCCTTCGTAGCGGAGCGCGCCGTAGGGATCGTCTTCCACGATGATGAGATCGTGTTTGCGGGCGATCTCCACCAGGCGGCGGCGGCGTTCCTCTGGCAGGGTGGTGCCGGCGGGATTGTGGAAGTTGGGCAGCACGTAGATGAAACGTGGGTGTTCTTTCTCCACCAGTGGCTCGACCTCGTCAACGATCATGCCCTCATCATCAAGCGGCACGGTGATGAAGCGCGTTTCGTAGGCTCGCCACGCCTGGATCGCGCCCAGATAGGTGGGGCGTCCGGTCAGCACCGGCGTGTCGGGGTCAATGAAGATCTTGCCGATCAGATCGAGCGCCTGCTGGGATCCGGTGGTGATGAGGATGTTGTGTGGCGTGTGTTGGATCCCGTATTTGGACATAGATTCGGCCAGGAACTCGCGCAGGGGCGGATGCCCCTCGGTGGTGCTGTACTGGAGTGCGCGTTTAGGCTCTTCGCGCAAGAGATAATGGCAGGCTTCCTCGATCTCGCGCACGGGGAAGAGTTCCGCTGCGGGCAGGCCGCCGGCAAAGGAGATGACATCGGGCAGCTGGGTGATCTTGAGGAGCTCGCGGATGGCAGAGCTCTTCATGTTTTGGGTGCGTTTTGCCAACATGCGTTCCCAATGCACTGGGCCATCAGGTGAAGTTGCGTGTACTGTCATTACTTAGCCTCCTTAAAATTGGATGGGTGATAGATAAAAATGAACCCGCACGCTGCAGGTTATAGCAAGCTTTAACGCGGCTGGGTACATGCCAAGCCGCATCTCAAGGGCCTTCAGGAGCGTCCCTTCTCTCTTCAGGGGTCTACCTATCGCTTGTTTCATTGCTGATACTACCATTGTAGGGGACGTGGGGCTGAAAGTCAACTGAGGTTTTACACTGGCGATTAAGGAAGATTTACCCTGTAGGTGCTTGCTCCTGTTGTTCTCTGTGTTAGAATAGCGTTGATGGACCTGGGCATTGTGATTGTCAATTACAACACTTGCGAGCTGTTGCGACGCTGTTTGCAGACAGTGTTCGCCAGCGTCGGCGTGACTGCGCGGGTTTGCGTGGTGGATAACGCCTCAGCCGACGGGAGCGCGGACATGGTCGCGGCGGAGTTCCCACAGGTAGTGTTGATTGCCAACGCTGAGAACTTGGGCTATCCCACGGCCAACAATCAGGGCTTGCGGGCGCTCGGCTTTACGCCCCAGGCGGATGCGCCGCCCCGGTTCGCCTTGCTGCTGAACCCCGATACGGAGCTTCCGCCGGATGCGCTGGCGAAGGTGGTTGCGTTTATGGCGTCGCATCCTGAGGCGGGGGTGGTGGGGCCGAAGCTAGAGCGCCTCGATGGCTCGCTTGATCTGGCCTGCCGCCGTTCCTTCCCCACCGTCAAGATTTCCTTCTATCACATGACGGGGCTTTCGCGGCTCTTCCCACGCAGTCGCCGCTTCGGGCAGTATAATCTTACTTATCTCGATCCTGATGAGACCGTAGAAGTTGATTCGGTGGTGGGGGCCTTCATGCTGGTGCGGACGGCGGCCCTGCTTCAGGTAGGGCTGTTGGATGAGACTTTTTTCATGTACGGCGAGGATCTGGATTGGGCCTATCGTCTCAAACAGGCCGGCTGGAAGGTCTATTATTACCCTGAGGTGACGGTATTGCACGTCAAGCGGGCGTCTAGCCGGCAAAATCCCCGCGCGCGCGTGGAATTCTGGCGCGCGATGGAAATTTTCTACCGCAAACATTACGCCGCCGAGACGCCGCGCCCGCTGCACTATCTGGTAGTGGGCGCGGTGCGTCTCTCGCGGTGGGTGAGTGCCTGTCAAGCGAGGTGGCGCAAATGAAGGCGGCGCGCGCGCAACGGCTCTTTACCTTGTTCCTGCTGTTGACCGACGTGGCAGTCGCGGCGCTGGCTTTTGTGTGGGCGTATTTGCTGCGCTTACTCATCCCGTTCCCTGACCCCGCGCAGACGATGCCCGGCCCGCTCGACTACCTGCCGATGCTCTTCATCTACATCGTAGCGATGCTCGTGACCTTCTTCTTCGCCCGACTTTATAATCTCTCGCGCATCTCGCGCGTGGACGAGTTCTACAGCATCCTCGTCGCGGGGACGATTGGCTCGCTGGTGAGCATCGCGTTGGCCTCGCTCTTGCTGCGTGATTTCACCGTCGGCCCTGACTACTCGCGGGCGATGATCTTCTACGCCTGGGCGCTCTTCATCGGCCTGGCGACGCTGGGACGTGTCATCAACAGCTGGGTGCGTCGCAAATTGGTGCGCTATGGCTGGGGGCGACGCCGCGCTCTGCTGGTGGGGACGGGCGAAATCGCGCGGATGATCCTGCAGAAGATTCTCTGGAGTCCGGAGCTGGGCTACGATGTCGTGGGAATCGTTGCCGCACACGATGAGGAGGGGCGTTCGCTGTCGGGCATTCCGGTGCGGGGCGACGTGACGCAGTTGGCCGCGCTCATCACCGAGCACGCAGCAGATGAGGTGATCATCGCCCTGCCTGAGGAGACGCCCCATTCGGATATCCTCTGGCTGATCTCCGAATGTGAGCGGGGGCGCGTCATCATCCGCGTCTACCCCGACCTCTTCCAGATCATCGCCGGGCCGGTGAGCATCGCTGCGTTGGGCGGCATCCCCATGTTGACCGTGCAAGACATCGCCCTGACGGGCTGGTGGCGCGTAGCGAAGCGCGCTGTGGACATCGTGGGGGCGGCGGTGATGCTGGTGCTGCTCGCGCCCTTGATGTGGCTGATTGCCTTGCTGATCAAGCTCGAATCGCCGGGGCCGGTCTTCTATTTGCAGGAGCGGATGGGGCTGGATGCGCGCCCCTTCTACATCCTCAAGTTTCGCTCGATGCGGCAGGACGCCGAGCGGCAGGGACCGGGATGGACCACCGCTGACGATCCGCGCCGCACGCACGTGGGGACCTTCCTGCGCAAGACCAATCTGGATGAGTTTCCGCAATTCATCAATGTGCTGCTGGGAGATATGAGCATGGTGGGGCCGCGCCCGGAGCGCCCTGTTTACGTGGAACAATTCCGCCGTAGCATCCCCCGCTACATGGATCGTCACCGTGAAAAGGCGGGGATGACGGGCTGGGCGCAGGTCAACGGGCTGCGCGGGGACACCTCGATTGTGGAGCGCACCAAGTACGATCTGTGGTATATTGAGAACTGGTCATTGCTGTTGGATTTCAAGATTATCATTCGCACAATTTTACAGTTTTTCCGCTCGCCTAACGCTTACTGATCCAGGCGTGCGATTTTTGGGGAGTGAAGGGGTTGGGACAACAAATAGAATCGGGCGTGTCATCCCTCTTATACGACGAGCAATATTTTCTGAGTGTCTGCGAGGGCTATCAGGAGTTCCTCTCCAGCGAGGGGGATTATCTCTCGCAGCGGCTATCGGAGGCGCTGGCGGTGGCGGGCATCGCGCCGGGGATGCGCGTGTTGGATGTGGGGTGTGGGCGCGGCGAGATTTTGCGCCACACAGCGCGGCTGGGTGCGCGGGCCTACGGCGTTGACTATGCCTCGGTCGCCACGCGCCTCTCGCGGCAGCTCGGCGATATTGAGGCGCGCGAAGGTCGCTTCGTGGGCGTCTATCAGTCCGATGCCAAATACTTACCCTTCCCAGAGGCGTCGTTCGATCGCGTGTTGATGTTGGACATCGTCGAGCATCTCTATCCGGCGGAGCTGGATGTTGCGTTGCGCGAGGCGCGGCGCGTGTTGCGCAACGGCGGGCGGTTGGTGGTGCATACTGCGCCCAATGTGTGGTATGATCGCTATGCCTACCCGGTCGTGCGCTTCGTGCGGCGGTGCATGGGGCAGGGGGCGCGCTATCCCCAAAACCCCCGCGCGCTTATCCCCGCCAATCTGAAAGTCCACGTCAACGAGCAATCGCTGCTGGGGCTACGGCGGAATCTGCGCCGGGCCGGATTTATCCATGTGCAGGGTTGGCTCAGCACGCCGCCGCAACGTCGGCAGGAGAATTGGCTCTTCCGCATGGCGCGGCGGGTGCTGTTTGACTTACCTCCATTCGCGTGGTTTTTCGAGCGCGAGGTCTTTGCGGTGGGCGAGAAGTGAAAGATCGGCGTTACGTGGATGAGCTCTCGATTGAGGAGCTGGAGACGCTGCTCCACCTGCGGAAGCGGGAGGCACGTCTGGATCGGTTGCGGGAGAAGCGAGAGGCGGCCCCCGGCGCATCTTTGGACCCGCTGGAGACCGTCCCGCCGACGCCGCGCGCGGCAGCGCGCCCCAACGTGACCGGGCCAGTGCCCGGCCCGCGCTACAGCGCGACCATCGAGACCAAGACGCGCACCCGGCGACCTATCCAGTGGGGCTGGATTTGGGATCGCTTCTTGCTCTTCATCGAGGTGCTGGCGCTGTTGGGGCTGGTGCTGGTCATCGTGCAGATGTTCAGCACCGTGCGGGAGCTCAATCAAGAGAGCCGCGCTGTGCAACAGGCCCCCACGCCCACACCCACGCCCGTGATTGGACTGGTCATGTTGCCCGGCGGGCACACGCCGCCCGATGCGCAGGGCCGCGCGGAACCCGCGCCGATTCCCACGCACCTCCGTGGATTGGTGGCGGAGGTGACGCCCCTGCCAGCGCCCACACCCGGGCCGGAACAGGCGCAGCGGATCATCATCCCGGTGCTGGGGGTGGATGCCCCTGTGGTCGAGGGGGACGATTGGGAGTCGTTGAAGAAGGGCGCGGGACATCACATCGGTAGCGCGAACCCTGGGGAGCGCGGTAACTGCGTCATCTCCGCCCACAACGACATCTACGGCGAGATCTTCCGCGACCTGCCGGATTTATCACTGGGGGATGAGATTCTGGTGCAGACGCAAACACAGACCTATCGCTATGTGGTGCAGCAGACGCGCGTCGTCGAACCGACGGAGATCAGCGTCATGGCCCCAACGAGCAGCCCGGTGCTGACGCTCATCTCCTGCTATCCTTACAGGGTCAACACCCATCGGATTGTGGTGATTGCCGCCTTAGCCCCATGAGGGCGGGTGGCTCTTGGATGAAGGTTATGAGCGGGTGGCGCTTTAGGGCGCGCCCGCTCTTTTATGGTGTGTGTGGGGTTGTTCCAACAGCCAGCCGAGCGCAGCATCGAGCGCGATAGCCAGCCAGAGGTTCTGTGTTTGCAGGTAGAGCAGGGCGCTGCTCAGCGCGATAGCCAGGCGCGCCAATAGCCGGGCGCGCGTTTGCGCTTGGCGCAGGTCGCGCCAGCGCCACGGATTGAGCGCCGCCTGGATGCCAACGAGACCCAGCCCGGCCCAGGTCCCCAGGCCCGCCCCCCAGAGCAGCACCCACGGCTCTCGATAGAAGGCCCAGTGCGCCTGATGGTAGAGCGCCTCGCGGAGGGCGCTCAGCAATGTGTCCCCTTGCAGGCGACGGCGTTGGATGGGGGTTCCGGCGCGCGTTTGCCATCGCGCCAGCTGGTAGATCATCAGCACGCCGGCGAGGAGCAGGGCCAGCCAGCCGAAATCACTGGCCCAATCGTTCCAATGGGCCTGGATTTCCAGGGGCGTGGGGGAATTGCTCAATAGTAGCCGTTTCAGGCCGAGCAAGCGACTGCTGAGGACGCCGCGCCAGAGCAGGGCCGCCGCTGGTATTGCGATGGCGTAGAGCAGGCGTGCGCTGTGGATCAGGAAGCTGTCCTGGAGCCAGCGCGGCGGATTGTCGTTGCGCGTGGCAAGCCAGTAGCTCCACGCGACCAGTAGGCCACCCAGCAGGGAACCGCTTAGCCAGAGCCAGCGTTCGCTAATGAGCAGGCTTTCAGTTGGCGCCAAGGTGATGTGCTGCCTCTCTGCGCGCGGGAACCGTGACGGTGATCTTGGTGCCGCGCCCCGGCTTGGATTGGATGACGGTCTTCCCCTGGGCCAGCGAGGCGCGCTCGTGCAGGTTGAGCATCCCCAGGCTGCCGCGCTCGGCGTAGCGCTTCTCCACAGCGGCGACGTTGAATCCCTTGCCGTCATCCTCGATCTCGGCCACGACGTTGGTGCCATGTTTGTAGATGCGCACCCAAATCTGCTTGGCTTCCGCGTGTTTGCGCGCATTGGTGATCGCCTCTTCGACAATGTAGAAGATCGCGCCCTGCGCTTCCTTATCCAGCAGTTTTTGCACGTCTGGCTCGGCTTCGAGATGCACCGGCATGGGCAGCGTCTCGGCGAGCTTCTGGAAGTATTGTTCCAGCGCGGGAACGAGTCCCTGGGTTTCCAGGATGAGCGGGCGCAGGGTGAAGAGCATCTGCCGGATCTCTTTGGTAGTGCGGCGGGCCAGTGTTTCCAATTGTTCCAGCTCGGTGATGGCTTTGGGCGGCTCCTTATCCACTAACAGGCGGATGTAATTCAGCCGCATGGCAATGGCGGCGATGGTCTGTGTCGGACCGTCATGCAGGTCGCGGGCGAGCTTCTTGCGGGCATTTTCCTCGACATCCACGAGGCGTTCCTTCTCGTCCAGGAGCTCCTGGTACAGCCGCGCGTTTTGCAAAGCCATGACTGCCTGGTTGCACACGGCTACCAGCAGATCGAGGAAGTCCGGCGAGTAGGTGTTCTCCTCAGGGCTGCCGAGCACCAATAAGCCGTAGCTTTCAAAGCCTGCCAGCAGCGGCACGATGGCGGCTTGCCGACAGTGGTGCATGGAGATCAGCTGGGAGAGCTCCGGGTCGCTTCCGGGGGCGTTGGTGACGACCGGTTCGCCTTGCAGCGCCTTTTCGAGCACGCCTTGTTGCGCGGGGAAGCGTTTACGAGTGTCCTGATGGGGCAATCCTTGGGCGCTGGCGACGTAGAGCGTTTGATCCATTCCGAAGAGCAGGATGATGCCAACTTGTTCGATTTCGCGCTCGATGAATTCGCGTAACCCGACCTTGCTGACATCGAGCGCCGCCTCCAGGACCCGCTCGTAATTGAGCGTGGCGCTGAGCGTGCTCGCTAGCTCAAAGATCAGCCGGACGCGCTGGTGGGCCGCATCGAGCGCCACCTGTACCTGATTCTCCCGGCTGTCGCGCTCCATGATGAGCGTCTCTTTGATGCGCGAGCCGATATAGCTGATGGCGCTTCCTGCCAGCAGCAGCACCAGCCCGGATATGAGATAGGGCAGCAGGTTCGCCAGTAACAGGCGTGAGTCCATATCGGTGCTTAAGTTGAGGCTGTTCCACACTTGTAGCCAGTAGAGGCTCACGATGATAATCGCCAGGGAGAGGCTGGCGATCCAGGAGAAGCGCAGCGCGGTGGTGATGATGGGGATGAGCGAGACGAAGAGTAGGGGGCTATTGCCGCCACCTGAGTCAGCGATCAGGCCCAAAGCCAGGATGATATCCAGGGTGAGGGTGAACATGGGGATCGGGCGGCGAAACGCATTGAGCATCAGCATCAGCATGATGATGAAATTGGCGACTGCGCCGATGCTCAGCAGAACGATGAGATTTTGCGAGAAGGGGGTATCGGTCAGGGCGGCGGTAAGCCCTGTGACCGAGGCGGTGGCAATCAAGAAGAACCATCTCAGGTTACTGAACAACCATTCGATCTTGAACTCGGATTCGCTCATCCCATGTTCCAAGGTCTTCTGTTCGATGGAGCGTGTCGCTGCTTCGGTGATTTCGCCTATTTCACTTCGTTGCATTCTATTTTATCCCATAGTTTGGAGATTCAGCTCTACTATATACCATTTTCTCAGATCGAGAAGCGGATATGCACAATATCGCCGTCTTGCACCCGATATTCTTTGCCTTCCAACCGGAGGTGTCCGGCTTTGCGTCCGGCAGCCATGCTCCCGGCGGCGATGAGCTCCGGGAAGTTGATGACCTCGGCGCGGATGAAGCCCCGGGCCAGGTCGGTATGGACGGTCGCGGCGGCGTCGAGGGCGGTGTCGCCGGCGCGAATGTTCCAGGCGCGCACCTCATCCTCGCCCACGGTGAAGAATGAGCGCAGGCCCAGCAGTTCATAGGAGGCGCGGATGACGCGGTTGAGTCCCGGCTCTTCCAGGCCAAATTCCTCCATGAAGAGCGCGGCTTCGTCCTCCGGCAGCTGGGCGATTTCCATTTCCAACTTCCCTTGCAGGCTGATGAGGATGCTGTGGCGGTGATCGTAATGGATGCCCAGCTCCGCTGGCGAGCGTGGCGTCTCGCCGGTGTTGAGCACCACCAGGGTCGGTTTGAGGGTGAGCAGGCCGTAGCCGCGCAGGTGGGCGACGCTCTCGGCCTCCAGCTCCACATCGCGTAGGTGCGCGCCTCCTTCCAACGCCGCGTGGAGCTGGGTGAAGAGCTCCTGGTCGGCCTGGAGGAGCTGCCGCTCCTCGCTGCGCGCCCCTTTTTGCAGCCCTTCGGCGATGCGTTGCAGGCGATTCTCAACTGTGATCAGATCGGCCAGCAGAAATTCGGTATCCAGCGCCTCCAGATCGCGTTGCGGATCAACGCTGCCGGCAGGGTGGGGGAGCTGGTCGTCCTCAAATGCGCGCACCACATGGACGAAGGCATCCATCGGGGCGATGCGGTTGCGGAGCTGGCCGCTCAAACCGCTCTTCCCCATCTCCCGATCCAGCCCGGCGATGTCAATGTAGTTGACCTTGGCGTAGGTGGTCTTGCGCGGCTTGTAGAGCGCGCTGAGCCGATCCACGCGCGGATCGGGCACATCCACGATGGCGTTGTGGAGCTCCAGCTTGCCGCTGAGCGCGGGGGTGGTGGGGCGGTTCGCTTTCGTCAGCGCGTTGAAGATGGTGGTTTTGCCGCTTGCCGGCAGTCCGATAATCCCTAGTTCCATGGTCACTCCTTATCTGTGGCCGATTGTTGTTTTTCGCGGATAGGCTCCAGGAAGACCTGGAGCGCGCCGAAGCTCAAGATGGCTGCCAGCGGCGGGATGAGGGCGATCAGCAGGGGCAGGAAAACCATCAGCACGCTGCAAACCGCAAAGGTGACGAGCCAGATGAAGACTTCGATGGGGTGCAACAGCACCATGAGGAAGCTGTTGCGCAGGGCCAGCAGCAGTTTCGGCTCCTCCAGCTCCATCTGGAAGGCCAGCAGGTAGAAGGCGATCCCGCTCCACAGGACGCCTAGCCCTGCCCAGATACCGATGGCCCAGGGGTTCAGATGGGGCGGGAGTGGGGAGAGGGTGGTGTTGTAGAACAGCAGGTTGCTCAATATCAACAGATAGCCGGCCAGGATGAGCACGTAGCTCGACACGCTCAATTTCCACTGGGATTTGATCGCCTTCCAGTAGAAGGGCCAGCTGATGCTGGTGGTCTCTTTGACGATGGCTTGTGCCACGCCCCACAGCCCCGCGTTGGCGATGGCGCCCGGCAGGCTCAGCAGCAGGCCCGCCAGCGCGATGAGCGGCCACGGCGCTTGCAGGCTGAGCAGCAGCCATACCGCCGGGATCGAGAGGAGTAGGTAGCCCAGGATCGTCAGCAGGCCCATCAACAGGAGATGGAAGAGCTCCTCGTAAAGTCGTTTGAGCGCCAGTAACATCATGCGAAATGCAGGCATAGTTCTTTTCCTAAGGTGCTGTGAGTGTAATCGTCAGATTGACGGGCAGAGAGGGCATATTCTGCGGATCGGTGGGCGCGAGGCGCAACCGCAGTTCCCCCTCCACATTTACGAGCTGCTGCGCTGCCTCGCCTGTCAGCTGGAGACGTCCGGTGCCGCTGGCATCCACTTGTAGCTGTGCCGGAAGCCATTCAAGGTTCTCCCAATTCCATAGCTCAAGATTGACATAGGGCGGTGGGGCCGTCACCGATGGCAGGAAATATATGTCCGATTGTGCCGTCACCACAATATTAATGGTGTCAAGAGTGTCATAACTGATGAAGCCGGGCAGCTGGTACGTGAGCCTGGTCTGCGGAGCGTTGATGTAGATGGTGCCGAACTCATCGTTCCAGCCGTTTTCAAAGTCGCTGATGAAGGCGTCGGAGAGCGTCAAGGTGCGCAGCCCCTGTGTGGGGCAGGGCACAACTTGATAGAGACACGTTTCAGCTGCTGTCAATCCATTGAGGCCGTGCGTAGGGAAGGGCGCTTGTTGGATCACGCCCACCAGGTAACAGGCCCCGCGTTTGATGCGTGGGGCCGTTGGACGGGTAGGCCCCCAATAATAATAGCTCATGTCGGACAGGGGGGCGCAGATAGGTTCTTGATTGTAGTAAGATAGGCTGCGATTGGAACGCAATTGCATATCCAGGTCGAGCGTGACGGGGGTATTGGCGCTGATGCTGTCGGCCAGTGGAATCCAATAGGCGCCATCTTCGAGCAGCAACTTGGCGGCGCTGAGCGGAACTGCGCTTGAGATTTCGGCCTGGATGTGGGACGCACCTTCGGTAAGGGGGGTGCGGAGGGCAAAGGTGATCTCCGGCGCGGTGACGATCCCTTCGGTTCCCCACATGAATGGCCCCAGGGCGCGCACCCGCGTCATCTCATCATCCCCACCTTCGCGCCAGGTGATCTCGGTGAGCTGCGGTGTAGTGGCGGGGGCGCCGTAGTAATAGTCCTGGTTTTCAATGATGGGGCGCGGCGCGCCGGATGCGCTCCAGGTGGGATGAGTGGTGCGCGGCGCAAAGATCGCGGTCACTTGCACAGCGCGCGCGGGCAGGCCCTCACCGGGTACGATCAGCACGCCGAGCTCGTGAGCCAGGGGGAAGGTCTGGGCGAAGGCCCCGCTGAGGAAGATCGCCAGAATCGCCACCATCAGTAGAATCCACGCGGGCCACAGCACCCACGCCAGCACCGGGCGTCGCAGGCGGCGCACGATGAACAGGGTGAGCGGCCCCATCAACAGGATGTAGAGCGGCAGGATGATAAGACCCGACCACAGATTGGGAGCAAGCTCTTGGGGTAGTTGCAACGCGGCGCGAGGGTAGGGAATGGCGGCATTGGAGGGGCTGTCTGCCAACTCCAGATGTCCGATGGCCGGAATAGGGGCGTTCTCCCAGCGCGAACTGGCCCAGCTCAGGGAGCCGGGTTGTCCCAGGTCCCAGCCGATGACATCTACCGTTCCCAGGCCCACTTGTGCGGTCGCGGCCAGGATCGTCGCGCCGTCGCGGAGGTGAACTGTGGCTTGCGGGCGCAGTTCCAACGCCACGGCAACCACCTCTGTGGCGCGGGGCGGGCTGATGGGCAGGCCGTTGCTCAGCACCGCCGGGCTGCCGGGGGTAGCGATGCGCAGCGCATCGGGCAATCCCGTCAGGGTCATCGCCAGCGTTTGCCCGCCGCCGAGAAGTAATTGCCCGCCGCCGCCCACCCAGGCCAGGAGCGCCTCCTGTTGCGCGGGCGTCAGCGTCGAGGTGTCCACCCCGTTGAGGATCAACACCGAAATCGTATCCCACGCCATCGCGGTCTCCGGCAGCTCCGCCGTTGAGCTCAGCAGGGCGAGCTGTTGGCAGCTGTCCACCGTCTCCAGCGGCGTGGCGCTCAGCTGCACGCAGACGCGCCGTTGTTGCGCGCTCTGGCGCAACTGGGCGAGGGGGTGTTCGAAGACCGGCGCTCCGGCGGTGTCCACGAGGCGCAGCTGCGGGCGGCTACGGTTGCTTAGATAGAGCGGCAGGCGATAGGTCTTCTGCGACTGCGCCGGCAAGGTGAGGGGGAGCCGGTAGCGCGTCACCGTTTCTGCGTCGTTGATCTGCAGCTCCCCTTGCCAGTCCTGCGCTTCGTTCGTCAACGTGATCTGCACCTCGGTCCAGCCGGGGTAGCGGGTGATGCCCTGCCAGGCAAGGCGCACCTCTACCTGGGGCGTGTGCGTCTGCGCGCGGCTGTGGCCGGTCAGCGTCAATCCCAATAGCAGGAGTAGTGTCAGTAGGGCCAGACGTGCATATCGCTTCATAGTTGCCCTCGATGATCGGCTACCCGACAGATCAGCCCCTTGAGGTAGGCGCTTTCGGGGAAGGTGAGTGCGACGGGGTGGTCGCATCCCTGGTTGAGCCAGCCGATAATTTGCGTGTGCCGTCCCGTATCCAGGGCTGCGCCAAAGACAATCTTTTGGAAGAGCTCCGAGGAGATCGCACCGGAGCAGGAGAAGGTGAAGAGCACCCCACCGGGATTGAGCAGGTGGAGCGCCTGCAGGTTGATGTCCTTGTAACCCCGGCTGGCCTTATGCACATCCTTTTGGCTGAAGGCGAATTTGGGCGGATCGAGCACGATGATGTCGAAGCGCCGTCCTTCTTCGCGGAGGGCGCGCAGCACGCCGAAGGCGTTGTCGGCGATGTCCTCGACCGCGCCTTCCAGCCCGTTGGCGGCGAGGTTCTCGCGTCCCAGCGCCAGCGCCTCGGTGGAGGTATCAATGTTGACGAGCGTTTCGGCCCCATGCGCCATCCCATAGACGCCAAAGCTGCCGGTGTAGGCAAAGACGTTGAGCAGGCTGGGGGCGTGGCCGCTCTGCGCAGAGGCTGCCGCTGTATCCGCCAGCCGTTGGCGGTTCGGGCGCTGATCCAGATAGAAGCCGGTCTTGTGGCCGCTTTCCAAATCCACAAAGAAGCGCAACCCATTCTCCAGAATCTCGATTGGCCCCGCGAGGGGCGCGCCGCGCAGCAGGCCGGTGCGCGAGCTGAGGCCCTCCTTTTGCAGCACATCGGCGTCGCTGCGTTCGTAGAGCGTGCGCGGTGCCAAGAGCTCCCACAACAGCTCCGTGAAGAGCTCGCGGCGGGCCGTCATCCCGGCGGTGAGGAACTGCACCACAACGGCGTCGGCATAGCGGTCAACGATGAGACCGGGAATCCCATCCGACTCGGCGTAGACGAGCCGGCAGGCGTTGGTCCGCCCGGCGGCGAGTAGCGTCGCCCGCGCGGCGAGGGCGCGTTGCAGGCGTTGCCGCCAGAACTCCGGTGTGTCAATGGCGGCGTCGGCGTCCCAGGAAAAGAGGCGCGCGCGAATCTGCGAGTGGGGGCTGTAATGGCCCCACGCCAGAAAATCCCCGTCGGCGCTGTAGACGGGAACCGCAGCGCCCAGCTCCGGGTCTCCCTGCACGCGCGCAATGCCCCCAGAAAAGAGCCAGGGGTGTTGCCGTTGCAGCGCCGCTTCGCGTCCCGGCTTGAGGATCACGCGCTGTGGTTGTGCTGTGTGCCTGGTTTTGGTCTCCATGCTCCCTATCTTAACGCATTTTTGGGATTTGGCTACAACGCGAGCGCCTCCCGCTGGCAAGGCCCACGGGAGGCGCTCGATGAGGGTGGCTTCAGATGTAACGCTCGCGGATGTTGGCGCTGACGAAGTCCAGAATCGAGACGGTGATGGCGATGAACCACACGGCGATGCCCGCTGCCCGGTAATCCGTCAGGCGGATCCACTGGATGAGCAGGAAGCCGATGCCGCCGCCGCCCACCGCGCCGATGATGGTGGACATGCGGATGTTGATATCCCAGCGGTAGATGGTGAACGAGACGAAGGGCGGGATGATCTGCGGCACCACCGCGTACATGATGACCTGGAGCCAGTTCGCTCCGGTGGCCTGGATGGCCTCGATGGGGCCAGGATCAATGGATTCGATGGATTCGGAGTAGAGCTTGCCGAGCGCGGCGATGGTATGCACGGTCAGCGCGATGATGCCGGCGAAGGGGCCGAGGCCCACCCAGAGGATGGCGACGATGGCCCAGATCAGCGGCTCAATCGAGCGCACGATGTTGAGGATGAAGCGTACCGCATAGTAGAGGCCCAGCGTGATCGGGTTGACGCCCATCAAGTTGCGCGCCGCCAGGAAGCTGATGGGAATGGCAAAGACGATGCCGAACAGCGTCGCCATCATGCCCAGGAAAATCGTCTCCACCATTTTTTCGATGGCGAGCAGCAGCTCCTCGCTGGGTCGTGGTGGCCCGACCACATTGGTCTGCCGCGCTTGCAGATAATGGGTCTGGACGCCCTCGCTGGCGCTGGGCGGGATGAGAATGTTGGGCATCGGGAATTCCAGCGTGAATTGCCCATCTTCGTCAACGATGGCGGTTATGAACCCCCCCATATAGCGCACGCGGAACTCCTTGCCGATGGGATCAATCCACCAGATGACGATTTCTTCGTCAGGCCGGAAGTCGTAGCCATGAACCAACAGGCGTGTCCCTTCCACGCCGTAGTCGGAGAGCTCCCCGCAGCGCGGCGTCACCTCCAGGTAGGGTTCGCCGGGGACGCGGGGCATGGCTGGTAGGGTGTCGTCCTCTGGATCGCAGCTGGTGTAGATGTACTCCTGCCCCTGGTTGATATCCAGCTCGCGTATGATGGCTTTAGGCCAGGGCCAGGCGATCCGGCGCATCACTGGGATGGCATCGGGCAATTGGGTGGCGAGCTTGTACAGATTGATCTCGACGATCTGCCAGCCGAGGGTAAAGAAGAGCACCCCTATCAACAGATAGATGGCGAGTTCGGCCTTGCCCTTGCGAGAGGCCAGGCGCAGGGCATCCCAGGCGACCAACAGCCACAAAATTGCCAGCACAACGATAATGGCGATGAGAATGGGTTGGCGCCGAAAGGCGACCGGAAAGCGTTCGGCCCAGGTTGCCTGGCGATAGGCGGTGACGCGGATACGCCAGAAGATCAGTCCGGCGAGGGAGGCGATGCTGAGCAGATACGAAAGCCCGCGTTTCCACAGCCCCAGGGCAATTTGACCCAACCCAGGCACGAGCAGCGAGAGCAGGCCGGCCAACGGCGCGGGGATGTTGCGTAACTCGATTTCTTTTCTGATAACAGTGCGCTGTGCCATTTAAGCCGCTCCTTCCAGGCCCACGCTCCGCCCGGTTTCGATGCGGATGGCCTCTTCGCCGTAGATGTCTTGGAACTCCTCGTCGGACATCGCGCGGATCTGCTCGCGGGTGCCGCGATAGACGATGCGCCCGTCGCGCATCCCGATGACGCGGGTGGCGTAGCGTTGCACCAGATCGAGGTAGTGCAGACTACAAACGACGGTCATCCCGTCTTGGTTCAGCTTCTCCAGATGCCCGAGGATGTTGTGGGCCAGCACCGGATCGAGTGCCGAGACTGGCTCATCGGCCAGGATCATCTTCGGGTCCTGCATCAACGCGCGGGCGATGCCCACCCGCTGCTGTTGTCCCCCGCTGAGCTCATCGGCGCGTTTGTGGGCCAGCTCGGTGATGCCCATGCGTTCCATAGCCCGCTGCGCCTTTTGCAAATCCTGGGGGGAGAAACGGTTGAAAAGCGAGTGCCAGGGGTTGGTGTACCCCAGCCGCCCGCTCAGCACATTCTTTTTAACCGACATACGTCTGACAAGATTGAAGTGCTGGAAGATCATGCCGATCTCGCGGCGGATGTGGCGCAGCGCCGTGCCCTCGGCCTGGGTGACATCTTTGTCATTCCAGATGATGCGCCCGGCGGTGGGATCAATAAGGCGATTGATGCAGCGCAGCAAGGTGGATTTACCGGAGCCGCTGAGGCCGATCACTACCAGAAATTCCCCATCTTCCACCTGGAAGCTGGCATCCTTGACGGCTTCTGTGCCATCAGCGTAGATTTTCGTCAGGTTTTCTACAATTAGCATCTGTCTATTGCACTCCTTGTGAGGTAGTGATGAGAGAGCGGTAAGCAGTGAGTAGTATTGGGCATCCTTACTGCCCATTGCTTACGGTTCACTTTACCTTCCCTGCTTGATACAGTACGCCTTTCTAACAAGAGGGGGGAGATTTGACGCTCCCCCCTCTTGAACGGCGCAAGGCCTTTAGTCCATGAAGCCTTGGATGTCCACCTGGGCGGCATCCAACGTCTGGCGGAAGGGGTCGTAGAAGCTATCGTCCACGGCCTCCAAGCCGGTCCAGGAGTAGGTGCTGCGCAGTGTCTCCAGATGCGCTTCATCGGCGGCGATAGCCAGCAGCGCGTTGACGATCTGCTCGCGGAGCTCCGGCGGGAAGTTGGTTGCGAAGGAGATGGTGTCGTTGGGGATAGGCGGGGAGACATCGAGAACCAGGACGAGGTCCTTGACATCGGTGAGGGTATCTTCCACGTTGCCACGGGCGTCAACGAAGGTCGCGCCCGCGTCACAGTCGCCGTTGTAGACGGCAGTGACGACACTATCGTGACCACCAGCATCTACAACTTGAGCCAGATCGGTCGCGGGATTGATCCCAGCCGCTTGCATCACGATGCTGGGGATAATCCACCCGCTGGTGGAGAGGGGGTCAGGCCGACAGAAGGTCTTTCCCGCCAGGTCCTCCAGGCTGTTGATGCCGGTATTGGCGCCAACGATGATCTGCCCGGTGTAGAAGGTGGTGCCGTAACGCACCGAAGCGATGGCGACGTCAGCGCAGCCGCGCTCGTTGCCCAGGATGTAGCCGAAGGTGTTCAACGCGCCCATGTGCGCCTCATTGTTGCACATGGCTTCGATCACGCCGGCATACTCGGTAGCGATGTTCGTCCGAATGACCAGCCCGGTCCGGTCCGTGACCAGATCCGCGACCTGCTGAGCGCCCGAAAGCACCTCTTCAGTATCCTGCGAGGGGACGAAGGACCAGATGATGGGGTTCTCTTCGGTACCTAGTTCGGCTTCTCTCGGCCCACATGCTGTGAGCACCATCGCAACCAAAACGACCAAACTTACCACAACTAGTAGTTGTTTCCTCATGTTTTTCCTCCTTCTGTTTAGTTAAGCTCTAGGCTTTGAGGATACGTACCCATCATAGGGACTTTGGCGGATTTGTCAATAGCGAGTTGATCACGACTAGCCGCGCCGCTCTTGCATTCCCATGACCCCATGCTATCATTGCCGTAGTCGTGGGGGCAATGTAGCATGTGAGGCGAAGCAACATTTCGCCTTGCGTAAGATACATTCTTGGAGGAATAGTTTGACGGTGCATCGTCAAGTAAATCGGCATAATGTCTAAAACACACCCAATTCACCTACATAGAGGCAAAGCGATGAAGAGATTTCGGGGGCGCGCGGGCCTTGTTGCGCTGTTGATACTATTGGCTATCGGGTTGTTGGGCTGCGCTCAGTTGCCCTGGTTTTCGTCGGAGCCTGATCCAGAGTTGACGCCGACAGCCGCGTTGGTGACGCCGCCCGCGGTGGTGGATTTCGCGCCGCAGGTGGGTGAGGAGCTGGCGCCGGATGCCGCGCTCCTCTCGTGGCGCTTCGATCAGCCGATGGACCGGGCCAGCGTCGTGGCTGCGTTGGATTTCACGCCGCCGCTCGAAGGGGCTTTTTCGTGGCAGGATGACCGCACGTTGATCTTTCGCCCCCAGGCGTTGACCGCCGGGACGCGCTATCAAGTTATCCTGGATGCGGGCGCACGCGCCGCCACGGGCGCGGCTCTTCAGACGCCGTTGCAGCTCACCTTCCGCGCCAGGGGCGCCTTGCAGGTGACGCGCTTCAGTCCTGCGCAGAACTCGACCGACGCGCGGGTGGATGCGCCCGTGCTCGTGGCCTTCAACCGCCCGATTGTGCCGCTCAATTGCAGCGGCGTCGTTGCCGGGCGCAGCGGATGTCCCGACCTGTCCCTCTCTTTCTCTCCAAGCGTCATGGGGCGCGGGATATGGGTCAGTCCCTCGGTCTATCGCTTTGATCCGCATCCCGGCTGGGCGGCGGGACAGCTCTACACGGTGCGCCTGGCCTCGGGCGTCGAGAGCATCATGGGGGCCACGCTTGAGGGGGCCGTGAGCTGGAGCTTCACCACGGCAATCCCGCGCGTGCTCTCCCTCTCCCCAGCTCCCGATGTGGCGGGACATCCGCTCGAGAGCGCGGTGCGCGTGCTGTTCAACACGCCGATGGACACCGAAGCGACGGCCAGCGCCTTTGTGATGCTCTCCGAAACGGGCGATCCCGTGCCGGGAACTTTGCTGTGGGAGGATAATGGCGCGACGTTGGTCTTTACCCCCACGGAGCTGTTGGCGCTCGATACACGCTACACCGTGCGGATCGGGGAGCGTTCGCGGGCGTTGACCAGCGCCCCGCTCGTCAATCCGCAACAGTGGGATTTCACCACGGCAGCTACGCCCGCGCCGCTTGCTCTGCTACCGGCTCCTGATGCGGAAGGGGTCCCGGTTGCCGAACCGGTGCGCATCACCTTTGCCGGCGCGTTGACGCCTGAGGCGATTGCGGATTTTGTGATCATCACGCCCACCGTCCCGGCAGAGGCGCTCTTCCGCCACTGGGATGACAACACCTTGACCCTGGACTGGGAGAAGGCCCCACGCACAACCTATTGCGTCGCCGTGCGCCCTGGCATCCCTGACTGGTACGGGAACACCTCCGAGGCGTCGTTGGGAGGCTGTTTCACCACGGGCGATTGGTCGCCGTTCGTGGCTCCGGCGACCGATGCGACCGCTGTCACCCTGGACGCGAGCGCGCCGCCGGAGCTCTACTTCGTCTCGCGTAACGTGGACTCGCTTGAGCTGACGCTGACCCAGCTGGATGAGGCAACCTTCGCCCAGGGGCGCGGAACCGGCGAGCCGGAGCGCCAGTGGAGCGCCGCGTTGAGCGAAGTCGCCAATACCTACGCCCTGGATGCGGTGGCGTTGACGGTGCGCTCCGCCGCTCTTTCCACCGGTTATTACGATCTTGCCTGGACGCCGGCGACCTCGCCCGGCGCACCGACGCATCTGCAGCTCGCGGTGGTGGATCGCAACCTCACGTTGAAGCTCACCGCAGAAGAGGCGCTGGTCTGGGTGACGGATCTGCGCAGCGGCGCGCCCATCACGCGCACCGAGGTGCGTCTGGTTGACCACGAGGGCCTCTTGATGGCCGCTGGCACCACGGATCGGGATGGTGTGGCGCGGATTCGCATCGGCCCGCTGACTACACTGCGGCAACGGGTTCTCGCCGTCGTGGGGACGCCGGGCGCGGCAGGCTTCGGCGTCGCCGCCAGCGATTGGTCGCAGGGGGCCAGCGCCGCGCAGTGGGGCCTCCCCGAAGATCAGGGGCCATTCACGCCCTATCAGGTCTATCTGCAAACGGATCGCACGGCTTACCATCCGGGGCAGGCGGTGCAGTTTCACGGCGTCGTCCGCCGTCAAAATGGCGGGAGCTACGCCGTACCGGAGCGCATCACCTCGGTGCAGGTGCGGTTGCGCGGCCCCTCCGCTGCGGATGTCTATACCCGGACGCTGGCGCTCTCGCCGAACGGGACCTTCCAGGGCGCGATGGTGCTCCCTGAGCGCGCCGGGGTGGGCGACTATCGTTTGGAGCTTTTCTTGCCCAACAGGACGCTTCCCTGGCAGCGTGCTTTGACGGTCACGGCGTATGAGCCGCCCGCCTTCGAGCTGACGCTCCGCCCCGAAACCACCGAACTGGCGGCGGGTGAGACCCTGCGCGTGGCGGTGACGGCGGCTTCGCATCAAGGGTTGCCGCTGGCAGATGCGGCCCTCCGCTGGACGGCGCGCGCGGTTGCGGATGATTTCGCTCCGTTGGAGGCTGATGGCTGGGCGTGGAGCGGCCTCGCGGTTGAGGCGTTGTCGGCAGGTGAGAGTATCGCCTCCGGGGAGATGCTTACCTCCACCGCCGACGGTCTCTTCCTGTTGGAGATTCCCACGCCAGCGACCGCCGTCGCGCAACTGTGGCGCATCGAGGCGCAGATTGCCGGCGTGACGCAACAGACGACCGTGCGCCTCCATCCCGCCGATTTCTACCTGGGCGTGCGCCCGCAGGCGCAGGTTGTCGCGGCGAATGACCGCGTGGTGGTGGAGGTGCAGGCGGTGGATTGGGCCGGGCAGCCGGTGACAGATGTCGAGGTCGCTGTGGAACTGGTGCGCCGCGTCTGGTACGAGGAGGAGGGCGGCGGCATCGGCGGGGCGACATGGGCCTACACTGACACCCCGGTCGCCAGCGGGATGGCTACGACCACGGGCGCGGGGGTGGGGGAGCTTGCGTTGACGCCGCCCCAAAGCGGCCACTACCTCCTGGTGGCGACGGCGGAGGATGGTGCGGGCGGTCTGCTCCGCGCCGAAAGCCAGCTCTGGGTGAGCGGCCCGGAGGCCGCCGCCTGGCGCACGGAGCCTGGCGCTTTTACACCGATCGCCGACGTGGTGCGCTATCAGCCGGGCGATACGGCGCGGATTCTGCTTCCTTTGCCCTTTGAGCCGCCCTTCCAGGCGTTGATGACGGTGGAGCAGGACGGCATTCTGCACGTTGAGCGGCTGCGCTTCGAGACCGCCAACCCGGTGGTCACGTTGCCGATCAGTGAGGGCTATGTCCCCAACGTCTACGTCTCCTTTGTGGTCATCAAGGGCGTTGCTGAAGGGCTGCCCGTGCCTGAGGTGCGCCTGGGCGCGGTGAATCTGCCGGTTGTGGCCCCGGAGCAGCAGCTGGACGTTGCCCTGAGCCTGGATCGTGCCACGTACCGACCGGGCGATGTGGTGACGGTGACGGTGCGCACCAGCGACGCGACCGGCCAACCCGTCGCCGCAGAGGTGACGCTGGCCGTGGGGGAGGCGACGCCGGGCGCGCGCCTGGGGATGGCCGAGGATTCCCTTGCCGCGCGCTTTTACGGACAACAGCCTTCGCGTGTGCTGACGGGCAATACGCTCTTGTATCTCTTTGAGCGGGCTATCGCGCGCTTTGAACAGACCGGGGCGGCGACGTTGCCCTCGTTGCTGACGACCGCCTCCGCACGCGCGCCTGTTGGGGCGGATGATGCGGCTTCCGCCGCGATGACCGCCTATTGGAACGGCGCGTTGCTCACGGATGAGACCGGCCTCGCGCAGGTGAGTTTCACCTTGCCGGATGTGCTTACCGATTGGGTGGTGGAGGTTGCTGCCCTCACCGCTGCGATGCAGGTGGGGCGGGCGACGACGGAGCTAGCCGTCGCTGCGCCCCTGCAGGTGCGCCCGGTTACACCGCACTTTTTCGTCGCGGGGGATTACCCCATGGTGGCGGCGCGGGTCTACAATCATACCGATCAGCCACTCCCCAATGTGGTGGTGGCCTTGGCGGCCTCCGGTGCGGAGATTGCCAGCCAGGCGGTGCAGACTGTGACGCTCCCCGCCGGCGGCTGGACGCGGGCGGTCTGGTCGTTGCGTGTGCCGCAATCGGGGGCCGCTGCCGCGCAGTTGCGCTTTAGCGTGTTGCCGGGGGCAACCTCCACACCAGCAGCGGGCCAGCCGGGTGAGGCGCAGTTGGCGGCGCCGATCTATCACGTGACGACGCCCATTTTATACTACACCTCCCCTGACCTGTGGGCGACGGGGGGCATCCTGGCGGAGGCGGATACTCGCCTGGTGCCTTTCTTTGCGCCGACGGAGTCCGGCGTGTTGACCTTGCGCGTGGAGCCTTCGCTGACGGATGTCATTCTTGGTGGCTGGGCGCACGCCGAGGCGTTGCCGGCCTTTGATACCGAGGCGGTGATCAGCCAGATTCTGCTGGATGTGCGGACTTACACGGCCTTGGTGGAATCGGGGGCGGACGCGCCGGAGGTGATGGCGGCCTTGCCCGCACGGATCACGACGGCGCTGACGCAGCTCTACGCTGCGCAGTGCCCCGACGGCGGCTGGGGGTGGGGGGCGGGGACGAGCGATTTGCAGGTCACGGCTTATGCCATGCTCAGTCTCGTGGAAGCGCAAGAGGCCGGTTTGGGAGTGTCCCCGTCGGTGCTGGCGCGCGGATTTGATTTTCTGGCGCGGCGTTTGGACTTCGGCGGGGGCGGGGTGCGCTACACGCAGAGTCACGCGCTGGCCCTCTACGCGCTGGCGCGAGCCGGACAACCCTGGCCCGGCGGCGCGTTTTCGATTCTCTACACCAACCGCACGCAGTTAGGGGTGACGGGGCAGGCTTGTCTGGCGTTGACGCTGCAGGAGTCCGATCCCGACGACACGCGCATCCAGGTGATTTTGGACGATCTGCGTGCGGAGGCGGTCACGTCGTCGCTGGGGGTGCATTGGAATGATAGCGCCCCCGCGACCTGGGCCTCGGAGACGCGGGCGACCGCGATGTTGGTTACATTACTGGCCCAACTTGCGCCGGAAGACCCTTTGTTGCCGGAGGCTGTGCGCTGGCTGCTGACGACGCGCACGGGAGGCGGTTGGGCCACCAGGCAGGAGACCGCCTGGGCGCTCTATGCGCTCACGGAGTACCTGGCCTTGACGACCGACGTCGCCCCACGCTTCACTTGGGAGGGGCAGCTCAATGGGGAGCTCCTGGCCATCTCCGGGGTGACGCAGACGCTCGCGCTCGGCCCCGCTGTGGTGCAAATCACGGCCACGGAACTGTTGGCGGGCCAGGTCAACGTGCTGGAACTGACCCGCGATGCCGGCCCCGGCTTGCTCTATTACGGGCTGGATTTCGCGTCCACGCACTCGCCGCTGGCGGGATTGCCCTCCGATAGCCGGGGCGTGATTCTCCGGCGCGCCTACTGTCTGCCCGACTCTGCATCCGATATGGGGATTTTGGCCCCCTGCGCGCCGGTCACGCAGGTGGAGGTTGGCGATTTGGTGGAAGTGCGTTTGACGCTGATCCTGCCGGAGCTGCGCCATTATCTCGCGTTGGAGGACCCCTATCCGGCGGGGCTGGAGCCGCTGCCCTCCAGCGTGACGGGGCCGAGTTCGACCTGGGACCCCTTTGAATCGCGTGACTTGTTGGCGGATCGCGCGCGCTTCCTGGCCCGAGATCTGCCGCCGGGGACTTACCAGGTGCGCTATCAGCTCCGCGCCGTGACTCCAGGCGCGTATGGCGTGTTGCCTGCAACGGCGACCGAAGCCTATTTCTCAGAGGTGTGGGGCCGCACAGCCGGATATTTCCTGGAGGTGTTGCCCTAACCCCCACCGCTCGGAGGAACTTATGATAGAACATCCCTCGCCCTCTGGGGCGCATCCTGCGCGCGCCAATAACGATGCGCGCGGCTGTATCATCATCTTGATTGCGTTGCTCTTGCTAGGCCTGTTTGCCTTCGTCCCTGTGACGGCGATGGGCAGTGTGGCGGTCGCCCTCGAAGATGCCGCACCCCTGCTCAAGGGCCTGGTTGTGACCGCGATCCAGGGTGTGCTGCTCTTGCCCATCTACGCGCTTGTTGTGCTGCTCACGCGCCGCCGCGCTGGATGGCGTCCCCTGGCGGCACTCGCCACTGTGTTGTTGCTCCTCGCCGGGTACCTCCTCCTGAGCGGACTCTTACGCACGCTCTTCCAGGATCGTCCCAACGGGTACGCGCTCGCGCTGCTGCTGCTCGGCTTGCCCTACACGCTCCTCGCGGGCTGGCTTGCGCCGCGCCTGGCGGGACTTGGCCCGCGCCGCTTCACCGAGATGCTCGGCCTGGGCCGCGCCGACCTGCCCGTGTTGCTGCTCGCCCTTGCGCTCGCCGCGCTGCTCACTCTGCCCTGGCCCATCACCGGCGCGCTGGGCGATACCTTCGTGAGCCTGGGGCTGATCCTCCAGGCCCTCGCGGAGAATCTGCCGCTCGTGCTGCTCCTGTGGGGGTGCGCCTTTGTGCTGCTGAACGCGACCTTCGCTGCGACCTGGCTCTCTGGCCTGACCGTGATTTTCCTCTTCAGCCTGATGCTCGCCGCCAACGTCGCGCCCACCGGCGATTGGGGCGCGCTCTTCAACGCGGGCGTCTTGCTGCCGCTGGGCCTGCTCCTCACCGAGCTGCGCGCGCGTGGGCGCAGCGTGTGGCCCGTCCTGTTGTTGCTCATCGCCTATCGCCTCACGCCGCGCCTCTTCGTTGATCCGCGTGTCTTCGAGCTGCAAGGTCTCCCTGAATTGCAACATCTCTACAGCCACCTGGCGATCTGGTTTGCGCTGGTTCCGCTCGGCCCCTTGCTGTGGCTGCTGCGCCAGATTTTGCGTGATAAAACGTTCTCGCGCGGGCTGCGCCTGGGATTGAGCGGCAGCGCGGCGGCATTCCTGGCACTGGCCTGGCTGCTCGGCTATTTCGTGTTGGGCGCGCCCGGCTTCACCAACGATAGCTATCTCATCATCATGGAGGAGCAGGCCGACCTCAGCGCCGCGTACAGCATCCCCGACCGGGAGGCGCGCCTGCAATACGTCTACGACACGCTCGTGGAGTCCGCCGAGCGCACGCAGTCCCCGGTGCGCGCCGAGCTCGACCGGCGCGGGCGCACCTATCGGCCCTACTATCTGATCAACATGATTCGTGTGGATGGCCCGTTGCTCTCCGTGCGGCGCTTCGAGCGGCTGCCCGGTGTGGCGGAAGTGATCCGCAATCCCAACGTGCGCATCTATCGCTATCCCGTCCCGTTTCCTGGATATACCACGCTTCCCACGCCGCCCGCAGGATTGCAGGAGAATCTGGCGGCCATCAACGTCGCGGGCGCGTGGGCGCTCGATGTCACGGGCGCGGGCATCGTCGTCGCCGGGCAGGATACCGGCTACGAGTGGGATCATCCCGCGTTAATTCGCCAGTATCGCGGTTGGGATGGCGCGACCGTGAGCCACGCCTACAACTGGCACGATGCCTGGAGCGATTTCGACATCCCCACCGATGCGGACGGCCACGGCACGCACACGATGGGCACGGTGTTGGGCGATGATGGCAACCGCAACCGCACCGGCGTCGCGCCGGATGCGCAGTGGATCGGCTGCCGCAACATGCGGCGCGGCCTGGGCAATCCCGGTGCCTATGCCGAGTGCATGGAGTTCTTCCTCGCGCCCTATCCGCCCGGCGGCGACCCGTTCCGCGATGGCGATGTGTACTACGCGCCGCACCTCACCACCAACTCGTGGGGCTGCCCGGAGATCGAAGGCTGCCAGCCTGATACGCTCGAGGCTGGCGTGGCGGCGCTGCGCGCTGCGGGGATTATGAGCGTCGTTGCGGCGGGCAATGATGGCCCCGCCTGCGAAACCGCCAGCACGCCGCCCTCCAACTATGCGACCTCGTTTGTGGTGGGGGCGGTCTATAGCTACGGCGATAACCGCATCACCAGCTTCAGCAGCCGTGGGCCGATAGGCGATCTCCTCAAGCCCGACATCGTTGCGCCGGGCTACGAGGTGCGCTCTAGCATCCCCGGCGATGGCTACGGCACGGCATCAGGCACCTCGATGGCGACGCCGCACGTCGCGGGCCTCGTCGCGCTGCTCTGGTCAGCCGACCCCGCGCTCATCGGCGATATTGATGCGACCGAGGCGCTCATCCGCCAGACCGCTACTCCCAAGCCGCTGAACACCATCTGCACCTCCGAACAGGCCACGCAGACCGATCCGCTGGGGCTGTCCGAAAACACGCCCATCTGCGGCTGCGGCGATGTCACCGGCACGCCCAACAATGTCTACGGCTACGGGCTGATCAATGCTGAGGCGGCGGTCAAGGCGGCGTTGGGGGAGTAGGAGAGACCTCACGCAAAGAAATCAAATGCACCACCCAATCGGCTGGAAGCTGGTTGCGTGAATAATCGAAAGCGTTCCCAACGTATTTCGTGTATCAGCCGGGCCGTCCACGAATGTCACACGAATCCACGAATGGCGGGTCGTTGTATTCGTGTATTCGTGAACTATTCGAGGGCGGCAAGCGCGGCGCGTTCAAACTTGTGGCTTGATGCTTGTTGCTTGTGACTTGTGGCTACGGCCTGTTGCTTACGGCTTGCTGCTGTGTTACAATAGTAGCATAGCATGAAAGGAGGAAAACCTATGCTCGAAGTACGCGATTTCGTAGCCTCGCGGTTGTATAGCGATGAAGAAGCCGTGATCCAGGACGCGCTGCGGCACCTCCTGCGCGCGCGCCCTGATTTGCGCGTGCAACTGGCAATCCATCGTTACCAGACTGAAGCGCTGTCTCTGGCAAAAGCTGCCAGCCTCGCCGGTGTGAGTTGGGCGCAAATGCACGAAATTCTGGTGGAAAACGGCATCCAGCCACGTCTGGGGCCGGAAACCTTCGATGAGGCTCAAGAAGAAGTCGCTGTATTGCGCAAGTACTTTGAGACGCAGCCATGACTATCATCAGCAACACCACCGTCCTCTCCAACTTCGCCGCGATAGGACAACTGGAATTGCTTGAGCGGCTCTACACAATGCTCTACATCTCCACCGAGGTGTACGCCGAGATTCAGGCGGGACTCAATGAAGGGTATCGTTTCTATGCTGGCATCGAAGCTCACATCTATCCCCTGGCAGCAACCGGTTGGATTCACTTGACCAGCGTGACCGGCGAACAGGAATTGCAATTGCAGGTACGCTTGCCACAGCGGCTGCACAGCGGCGAAGCTTCCTGCCTGGCGATTGCCAAACAGCGCGGATGGATTCTGCTGACCGATGACCTGGCGGCACGCAAACAGGCTGCCCGAATGAGCATACAGGTTTCCGGTTCAATAGGCTGCCTGGTCATGGCTGTCGAGCGGAAAATTCTCACATTAGAGCAAGCCAATCACTGGCTTAACGTGTTACAGCAATACAACTACCGCTCACCAGTTACAGACCTGACGCCTTTACTCCCCCGACATTGAGCGTAACTTTTAAATTACGCCGTACTACATTCGTGGCTGGCAACCAGAACCATCATCCGCAACGTGACCGCCTGACCCACGCCGCCCTGCCCTTGACGCTGTGGCTCTCGCGGGTATAATCCGGCGTGGAGCGATGATGAGTGAATGGCGTGTGATGATAGAGGATATGTTGGAGCTCGGCCCCTGGCAGCGGCTCTTTTTTTCGCGCTACCGCTGGCTGGCGCTGGTCCCGCTGTTGTTGCTGGGGATGCTTGCCGCGTTAGGGGGCGGCTGGCTGATCGTGAGAGTCCATCCGTTGGTGGTCTTCGCGCTGGTGATCGGGATGGGCTACCTGGCGCTGGCGCTGCACAACATCGAGGTGGCCTACTGGGGCATGATCGGGATAATCGCCTTGTTGCCCTTCGCCTCCTTCCCCATCAAATTAGGCTTTACGCCAACCTTTCTAGATGCGGCGCTGTTGCTTATCTTTTTTGTATGGCTCGTTCCCTACGTGTTCGGTTGGGAGCAGCACTTCGAGGGGACGCCGTTGGGGGCGCCCGTCTTGGCCTTCATCCTATTGGCGATTGGCGCTTTTGTGGCGGGACTCTCCCACGGCGCGCTCACCAGCTATCTGGTGCGCCACTTCGCCGAGGTGCTGCTGAGCATCGCCCTCTTCTTTTTGGTGATCAACACCGTGCGCGATGTTGACCGTCTGGAGCGCCTGACCCGCGTGCTGATCCTGGCGGCGACGGCTGCTGCGGCGCTGGGTATCGTCCTCTACTTCCTGCCCGACGAGTTGACACTGACCCTGCTTTCGTCGCTGGGGCGTCTGGGCTACCCGACGGGCGCGGGCGTATTGCGCTACATCCGCGACGACCCCTCGCTGATGCAGCGGGCGACCTCCACCTCGGTTGATCCCAACGTACTGGGCAGCCTCCTCAACGTGACTGCCGCATTGACTGTGCCCCAACTCTTCGCTGCGCGCCCGCTCTTTCGGCGACGCTACCTCATCCCCGTCCTGGGGATCCTGGGGCTGTGCCTGGGCCTGACCATCTCGCGCGGCTCCCTGGCCGGGCTTGCCGGGGCGGTGATCCTCATCAGCGTGCTGCGCTATCGCAAATTGCTCCCCTGGTTTGTCGTCGCTGTTATGCTGATCCTGGTGCTGCCCTGGACGCAGAGCTATATCGGGCACTTTGTTGAAGGGGTGCAGGGACAGGACCTCTCCACACAGATGCGCATGGGAGAGTACCGCGACGCGCTGACGCTCATCCTGCGCTATCCCATCCTGGGGGTGGGCTTCGCCGGCTCCCCCGACATTGATACCTACATCGGCGTCGCCAATGTCTACCTGCTCATCGCGCAGGAGATGGGCCTCGTTGGATTGACCGGGTTTCTGACGGTGATCGGCGCGGTGTTGATCCGCTTCTGGCGCAACCGTGCGGTGGTCGCGTCGCGTCCGCGTCTGGAACCGCTCTGGTACGGCTATCACGCCGCCATTGTCGGCGGCCTCATTGGCGGCGTCTTCGATCGTTACTTCTTCAGCCTCGATTTTCACCACTCCGTGACGCTCTTCTGGTTGCTGGTGGGTCTGGCGACGGCGGCGACTCAGCTGCTTGTATCCGCCCCCGAACCCGCCGCTTCCTGAGCCTCCCTGTGCGTCGGCTCCGCTGGCTGCTGCTCCTGGTGATCCTGACCGCGTGTCACGCTGCTCCTGCCGCGCCAGCCTCACCGCAGCTCTACGCGCTGCACCGCGAGGCGGCGGATTGGGCCTTGGTGCGCGTCGCCCCTTCCGGCGAGCTGACGCCCCTGTTGGCCGAGGTGGATGCTTTCGCGCCGGGGCCGACCTTCGCCGTCGTGCTCGATGTCGGGTGGACAGTGGCGCTTTGGGAGGGTGCGGGCGCGCCGCGCGCGATTGCCCAATGCACCGCCGCCTGTCACGCCGTGACCTGGTCCGCCAATGGCGAGTGGCTGGCCTGGCTGGAGGGGGACGCCCAGGGCGGCGCGCTCTGGGCCTGGGAGCGCGCCAGCGGGCGCGTCCAGCTGCTGGGCGAAGCGTTGACCGCACCCATGTGGTCGCCTGTCGGCGCGACGTTGGCCTTCGGCGCTGCCGAGGGGCTGACCTTCTGGGAGGCCGAGTCCGCCACGTTCACCAGGATGCCCTTCACGACGGCGACGCCCCCGAGCTGGGACCCCGCCGGGGGGCGGGTGGCGGTGGTCTTGGGCGGCCACGAGGTCGTATTTGCATCGCCGGGCGTGCCCTTCCCACAACCGCTGCTGTTGGAGATTGCTGCTGGTGCGGTGTGGACGGAGGGCGTGGCGTGGAGCCCCGATGGCGCGTATCTGGCGCTGCTCCAACGCCGCTTCAATCCCCCGCCGCACGATCACGACGAGCCGACGGATGATCGCCAGGGTTCGGAGACGTTGGGCGCGCAGCCGTGGCTCTACGATATGACAACCGGCACATTGACGCCCTTACCCGGCGATCCCGGCGCAGTCTTCGCGCAGCCGAGGTGGTCGCCGGATGGGGCGCAGGTGGCCGTCACGCGCATCCCCATCGGCGTGGTTGGCGGCGCGCCGGAGGTGTGGCTCTTTGATGCGGCAACTGGCGTGCGCCAGGCCGTGTTCGAGGGACTGGCTGCACCGGCCTGGGGGCCGTGAGCGCACTTCTAAAATAACCCCGTGCTTTTTCCCCATTGACGCATCCCTGAATTTGCCGTATAATAAAAACAGACCGTTTGGTCTGTTTTTGAATTAGCGTAACGACGGGAAGGAGCAACCCATGAAGGTGTTAGTGACCGGTGCATTCGGCAATGTGGGGGTGAGCACGCTGCTGGCCCTCTTGGAGCAGGGACATCAGATCCGCTGTTTCGACGTTCCGACGCGGGCCAATCGTCGGCGGGCGCGACGTTTTGGGAAGCGCATCGAGGTCATCTGGGGCGATCTGCGCGATCCAGAAGCGGTGGCGGCGGCGGTGGTGGGGCAGGAGGTGGTGATCCACCTCGCCTTTGTCATCCCCAAACTTTCCGTGACCGGCGTTGATAGCGAGTCGAACCCCGCGTGGGCTGAGGCGATCAACGTGGGCGGGACGCGCCAGCTGTTGGCGGCGATGCAGACGCAGCCAAAGCCGCCGGGGATCATCTTCACCTCCTCGGTTCACGTCTACGGGCGCACGCAGGACTCCCCGCCGCCGCGCACCATCTACGAGCAGGTCGAGCCGCTGGAGCATTACTCGCGTCATAAAGTCATCTGCGAGCGGCTGGTGCGGGAATCGGGGCTGCGCTGGATGATTTTGCGGCTGGCGGCGACCTTGCCGTTGGCCCTGCGGCTCGACCGCGAGATGTTTCAGATTCCGCTGAACAATCGTATGGAGTTCGCGCATACCCGCGATGTCGGGCAGGCCCTCGCCAATGCGGTGACATGCTCCGAGGCATGGGGAAAACTACTGTTGATCGGTGGTGGGGAGCGTTGCCAGTACTACTATCGCGAAATTGTATCCAGTGTGTTGGAGGGCTTGGGGGTCGGCATGTTGCCGGAGCGCGCCTTTGGCTTCACCCCCTTCTGCACCGATTGGATGGACAGCGCCGAGAGCGAGGCGCTCCTGCATTACCAGCAGCACACGCTGGAAGACTACGTGGCCGATATGGTGTCCATGTTGGGCTGGCGGCGGCGTCTGATCCGGTGGTTCCGCCCGGTGGTGCACTGGTGGTTGTTGCAGCGTTCGCCCTATTACAACATGGCGGCGGGGGCGGGTGAGTTGGTCGGATAGGAGCGTTTGCCTGCAACTGGTATTTGTGTTTCTGTGGGGCTTGAGTATACTTAGAATAACTTGAACAAGTAACTCAGGAGGCCCTTCTATGAAACTCTCATGCCTGCAAGAAAATCTTGCTAAAGGGCTGGGGATTGTGGGACGCGCTGTGCCCTCCCGCACGACCATGCCCATCCTCGGCAATGTGTTGTTAGCCACCGATCACGGACAGCTCAAGTTGGCAAGCACCAATCTGGAGCTGAGCGTGGTACATTGGGTGGGCGCGCGCGTGGAGACCGATGGCGCTGTCACCGTCCCGGCGCGCAACTTCATTGACCTCGTCGGATCACTGCCGCCCGATCAGGTTTCGCTTGATCTCGATCTGGAGGCGCTCACGCTGGCGCTGCAATGCGGCTCGGTGAAGGCGTCGTTTCGGGGGATCTCGGCGGAAGAGTTCCCCGTCTTGCCGGAGCCTGAGGATGACAATGGCTACGCGGTGGAGGCGGGGGATCTGCGCCAGGGATTGGAGCAGGTAACATTTGCCGCTTCGACCGATGAGAGCCACCCCGTGCTCACGGGCGTGCTGGCCGAGTTCGAAGGCGAGACGCTCACCCTGGGCGCGGCGGATGGCTTCCGCATCTCGGTGCGGCACATCCCGCTGGTGCATCCGGTGGCCCATCCCTTCAACATCATCATCCCCGCGCGGGCGCTGGGGGAACTGATGCGCATCCTGACCCATCAGGAGGAGCCGGTGAAAATTTTCTCCACGCCCACGCACAATCAGATTCTCTTCCAGTTGGAGGATACCTTGCTCAGCTCTTCGCTGATTGATGGCAACTTCCCCGACTACCGCCGCATCATCCCCACATCCAGCAACACGATGATCATCATCGGGCGGGAGGAGCTCTTGCAGGCGTGCAAGCGGGCGGCCATCTTCGCGCGCGACGTGGCGAACATCGTGCGCCTCGATATTCAGCCGGGCGAGGTGGTGGTCGCTGCCGCTTCCTCCGAGTCGGGCGAAGGCTCCACCCGGTTGAGCGCCAACGTCGAGGGGAACCCGCTGGAGATCGCTTTCAACGTGCGTTTCTTGATTGATGTCCTTTCGGCGCTGGATCGCCCGCAGGTTTCGTTGGGGGTGAACTCCGCGACGAACCCCGGCGTGATCCGCGCGGTGGGGGATGAAGCGGCATTCGTGCATGTGGTCATGCCGATGCATCTGGGGCGCTGACGCGGCCCGTCCATCCCTCTCCATAAGAGCCATATATGGAAGAAACTAACTTCCAACCACAGCCGTTATCGCCGGAAGCGTTGCGCTGCGTTTGCGATCCGGCCCAGTTCGACTTTGCGACCACGGATGATTTGCCCTACAACACTGTGACCATCGGGCAGGATCGGGCGGTCGAGGCGTTGCACTTTGGGCTGAATATTCACAATCCCGGCTTCAATATCTACGTGATGGGCAGCGAAGGAACCGGGCGCCGCTCGATCATCCGGCGTGTGGTTGAGGCCCTGGGCGCGACCGCGCCGACGCCCCACGATTGGGTCTACGTGAACCACTTTTCCGATCCGCGCCGCCCGCGCGCCATCAGCTTGCCGACGGGGCAGGGGAACGCCTTCCGCAACGATATGGAGCGTTTCAACGCGGAGCTGGTGGAGCGCATCCCGCGCGCCTTCGAGACCGACGCTTACGCCGCCGCCCGCGAGGAGCAGGCGCAGGCGCTCCGGGCGTTGCAGCAGCAGGAGTTGACCCAGGTGGAGCGGGCCTGCGCCGAGCAGGGGTTCGCCCTGGTGCGCGCGCCTTCGGGCATCTACCTGGCGCCGCTCCGCGAGGGCGAAATCCTCACGCCGGAGACCTTCAGCCAGCTGCCGCAGGCCGAGCGCGAGGTGCTCGATCAGCATCACGCGGTGTTGCAGGAGGCGCTCAATGGGGCGCTGCGACGCATCCGTGAGCAAGAGCGCGAGATCCAGACGGCGGTGGAGGAGTTGGATCGTCGGGTAGCGGAGTTCGCGTTAGAGCCGTTGCTGGGCGAGTTGCAGGAGAAATACGCGGGACAGATCGAGGTGCTCTGTTACCTGGATGAGGTGCAGCAGGATGTCCTCGATAACATCACCGCGTTGCGCGGGCAGTTGGAGGATGAGTCGGATGACGATATGGGCCGCTCCCTGCTCGATGTGCCGCTCTGGCAACGTTATCGGGTGAATGTGCTGGTGGATAACAGCGCCACCGAGGGCGCGCCGGTCATCATCGAGGAGAACCCTACCTACGAAAATCTGCTCGGCAGGATCGAGTACGATGTGCGGTACGGCTCGACCGTGACGGACTACACACTGATTCGTTCCGGCGCTTTGCATCGCGCCAATGGCGGCTATCTGATTCTGAACGCGGAGGCGCTGCTGAATTCGCCGTATGCGTGGGAGGGCCTCAAGCGGGCGCTTGCCTCGAGCACGGCGCGCATCGAGCGCCCCGACGCGCAGCAGCTGGTGAGCACCATCACGCCAGAGCCGGAGCCGATCTCGTTGCGGGTGAAGGTGGTGTTGGTGGGGTCGGTGCGCGCGTTCTACGCCTTTTATCGCTACGATGAGGAGTTCGGCGAGCTCTTCAAGGTGCGGGTGGACTTCGCCACCGAGATGGAGCGGACACCGGAGAACGAGCGAGCCTACGCCGACTTCATCCGCGCCCGCTCGGAGGAAGAGAATCTGTTGCCCTTTACGCCGGACGCGGTGGCGCGCGTGGTCGAATATGGCTCGCGGCTGGCTGAAGATCAGGAGCAGTTGAGCTGTCGCTTCGGCATGGTCGCGGATCTGGTACGTGAAGCGTCGTATTGGGCGCGGCAGGCCGGGGATGCGGCAGTGTCGGCGGCGCAGGTGCGGCACGCGCTGGCACAGCAAATCCGCCGGGCGAGCCTCGATGAGGAGCTGGTGCGCCGCGAGATCCTGGAGGGCCGTCTCGTCGTGGCGACGGCGGGAGAGGCGGTGGGAGAGGTCAATGGATTAACGGTCTCCATCGCCGGCGGCTACGTCTACGGGATGCCCACGCGCATCACGGCGCGGGCTTATACGGGGCGCGGCAGCGTGGTGGATATTCACCGGGAGACGCGCTTGGGCGGTCCCATCCACAGCAAGGGGGTGCTCACGCTCACCGGTTACATCGGCGGGCAGTACGGGGTGCATCGCCCCCTGTCGATGGAGGCCAGCCTTAGCTTCGAGCAGATCTACGATGAGATTGATGGCGATAGCGCCTCGGCAGCGGAGCTCTTTGCGTTACTCTCGGCGCTGGCGGAGATTCCGCTGCGCCAGGATTTGGCGGTGACGGGGGCGGTGGATCAGGTGGGGCGGATTCTACCCATTGGTCTGGTCAACGAGAAGATCGAAGGGTTCTTCGATGTTTGCCGGGCGCGGGAGCTGACGGGAACGCAGGGTGTGGTCATCCCCGCGACGAATGTGGAGAATTTGATGCTCCGCGAGGATGTCGTGGCGGCGGTGGCTGCGGGCCGCTTCCACATCTACCCAATCCACACGGTGGATGAAGGGCTGACCTTGTTGACCGGGATACCGGCAGGCACACGCGATGAAGTGCAGAAATTCCCGGAAGGTTCAGTACATGCGATGGTGGATCATTGTTTACGGACCTTAGGCCATCGAGTGCGCACCAATGGCGAAGATCGTCCGTGCCCGGTGCGTCCTCGCGGGCCACGTGTGAATCGGCGTCCAACACGACGGGGCGCCGAGGGATAGTACTAAATTCGTTAAGTTCACTAACTAAAAGGAGAGCGACATGACCAAGTTGAGCAAGATCGAAGGGATTGGCGAGGTTTACATGGAGAAGTTGCAGGCTGCCGGCATCCGCAGTGTCGAGGGCTTGCTGAAGGCTGGCGCGACGCCTGCCGGTCGCCGGGCGCTGCAGGAGCAGACGCAGATCAGCGATACGTTGTTGCTGCGCTGGATCAACCACGCGGATCTGTTCAGGATCAAGGGCGTGGGTGAGGAGTATTCAGATTTGCTAGAGGCGTCTGGGGTGGATACGGTCCCGGAGCTGGCGCAGCGCAACCCGGAGAACCTGCACCAGAAGATGGCAGAGGTCAATGCGGAGAAGAAACTGGTGCGCCAGTTGCCGGCGTTGAGCAATGTGCAGCGCTGGGTGGCGCACGCCAAGGAGCTGCCGCGCGTCCTTACCTACTAGCAGACAGCCCCGCGAGGGCGGATAGAAAGGAGCGATGGTGACGAACTTACTTAACAACGCAAGTTTTGAAGGCGGTTGGTGGCGTAAGACCCACACGGGACAGGAGTTCGGTGAAATCTTTGTGCCCGAAGGGTGGGTGGCCTACTGGAGCGCCGAGAAGACTGTCCCGCACGATCCCAATAACACGGTGGGATATGGACGTCCAGAAATGCATGTGATCAATCGTGAGCCGCCATTTTTGGACCCGCTGCGAGTGCATTCGGGCAATCGGGCGCTTAAGTTTTTCACTTTCTGGCGCATTCACGATGCCGGCATCTACCAGCAGGTCACGGGCGTGACGCCCGGTGCGACGCTGGAGGCGACGGCGCAGGCGCAGGCCTGGTCGAGTCAGCAGGACGATGCGCACACCAGCGATGGCGCCGGGACGGGGGCCTTCTTCAAGTTGGAAGGGCAGACCGATAACGCCGTCCAGCGCAACTTCACCTTTAAGGTGGGGATTGATCCGACCGGGGGGACAGACCCCTGGGCAGATTCGGTCGTTTGGGGGCAGGGGGCGCACATCTACAACGTCTATGCGCAAGTGCCTGCCGTGCAGGCGACGGCGCAGGGGACGAAGGTGACGGTCTTCTTGCGCAGCACGGTGCTGTGGCCCTACAAGCACTGTGATGCGTATTGGGATGCCGCATCTCTCAAAGTGGTTACAGGAGGCAGCGGCGGCGGCTCGATACAGTTGCACTTCGACCCGCCCGCCGTGCAGCAGGAGAAGGTCTTCGAGGTCGTGGCGCGTCCCGCTTCTGAGGTCGGGGAGTTGCGGTTGGCCTTTGAGGGGCCAGATGAGGTGCTCGTGGGGAGGCCACGCCTGCGCACCAATGAGGTGCGTTGGCGGTGTGTGGCTCTGAAGCCCGGCGATGTGACGGTGAAGTTGTTCAGCGGCGCGACGCAGCTGGATCAGGCAACCTTCACGACGCTCGCGCGTCCCTCATTTGTCCCGCCGCGCGAGGATTACGAACGGGTTTACGTGCTGTTGCCGCCGAGCGCCGGGGCCGAGTGGGTGAAAGTGGTCGTCGAGAGCAGCGGGTGGGCCGCGCAGCGGTGGACGGTCGGCTCCAGCGCCGATGATGCTGGGGTGGGGCCGAGTCGCCGGAAGGTGATTGCGGTCAACCCGCAAGGATGGCCCAGCAACTTGCAGGCGTTCTTCAATCAGCACTATCCCGGCGTGACCTACGAAGCGCTCAACGCGGCATCGCCTGCCGAGCTCAAGGCCCTCTTGAGCAGATAGTAGGTACGCGCTTGATAAAAATCGAACCGCCGCCGGATAAACCCGGCGGCGGTTGGTTTTTGTTGATAAGGGGATTACCCCTGTTTGATTTCAACGCCTGTGATGGTGTAATAAAAGGCCAACGATTCGCTCATCCCGTGCTTGACGCGCAGTTGTACCTGTTCCATGACGCTGACGAATTGCAGCCCTTGTTCTTCTTTGGGGCAGAGGATGCCCAGCCGGGGTTGGCGGCCTGAGCTCTCGATGGCCCACTCGCCGCTGAAACGCTGGCGGAACACTTCGCCCAGGAAAGCCGCCCAGACCATCACGATCTCAGAGGAAGGATTGGGAAATTGCCGTAGGTGGCGGTCAATCCATTCGTCCAGCAGCTGCAGGCCCACGGCGTTGTATTTCACCTCGACGCCGGAGAAGCGGGTCAGGCTCAGGCGCGCCCGTTCCGCCATCTCGGTGAGTTGTTTGGCTTTGGCCATTGGTAGGAATTTGATAGGACGGTTGCTCATGGCTTTCCCCTGCGCAAATATTTTACCTGATTATAACATAGTTGTAGCCGGCGACAACTGCTTTGTAGATTTTATCCCACGCGCCCGCTGATGTAATCGTCGGTCATCTGCTGCTGAGGGCGGGTGAAGATCATGTTGGTTTCGTCAAACTCGATGAGCTTGCCCAGCCAGAAGAAGGCGGTCTTGTCGGAGACGCGCGCGGCCTGTTGCATATTGTGCGTGACGATGACAATAGTGTACTCCTCACGGAGCTCCTGCATCAGGTCCTCGATTTTCAGCGTGGCGATGGGGTCCAGCGCGGAGCAAGGCTCATCCATCAGGATGATCTCCGGCTGCACGGCAATCGTCCGCGCGATGCAGAGGCGTTGCTGTTCCCCTAGCGAGAGCGAGAGGGCTGGCATATCAAGTTGTGACCCAAATTGCTCCCAGAGTCCCACCCGGCGGAGCGACTCTTCGATCAATCTTTTGAGCTCTTTGCCACGGGCCAGGCCCAGAGATTGCGGGGCCAGGGCGACGTTGTTGTAGATTGACTGCGGGAAAGGATTGGGCTTTTGGAAGACCAGCCCCACTTTTCTGCGCAGTTCCACCACATCCATCTCTGGGCGGTAGATGTCCTCGCCATTGATGCGCACCTCCCCGACGATGCGCGTGTTGGGGATTTCATCGTTCATGCGGTTGAGGCAACGCAGGAAGGTGGATTTTCCGCAGCCGGAAGGGCCGATGAAGGCGGTAATCTGTCGGGCTTCAATCTCCATCGAGATATCAAAGAGCGCCTGCTGATGTTGGTCGTAGTAGAAATTCAGATGTTGGATCTCGATCTGGGCACGTTTCTCCATCAACTTCCTCTATCTTCTCCAGGGTTTCCAAGGGACGCGATTCCTCACTGCATTCGGAATGACACTGTCTGGTTGTTTTCGATGCGGTTTAGTATACTTACATTGAGGGGGAAGTCAATGCCGCGTTTGAGTTTACGGTCAAACCAAGTATAATGTCAACTTATGGGCATGAAAACAGTAGTATGGCGTTTGATTTTTGTTATCGTCATGGGCCTGAACGTGAGCGGCTGTGCCGCCTTGTCGGCGCGCTCCTCTACGACCGACACCGGCGAGCCTTGGCAGACGATCCAGAACAAAGGCTCCGATACGATGGTCAATCTGGCGTTGGCCTGGGCTGAGCATTACCAGAGCTTTCGCCCGGAGGTGCGGTTGGCGATCACCGGAGGCGGATCGGGGACGGGGATCGCGGCGCTGATCAATGGGACGGTGGATCTCGCCAACGCCTCGCGCGATATCAAGCCGGAGGAGATCGCCGCTGCCCAGGCGAACGGGATCGAGCCGCAGGAGTTCATCATTGCGCGGGATGCGATTGCCATCATTGTGCATCCCAGCAACCCTGTTGAGCGCCTCACCTTGCAACAGCTCTCAGACATCTACAGCGGCAGAATCACCAACTGGCGCGATGTGGGCGGCGAAGATCGGCCCATTGTGCTGCTCTCACGGGAGACCAACTCCGGCACGCACGTTTATTTCCTGGAGGCCGTGGTGCGTATGGGCGATAGCTCGGCGCGGACGCTCTTCTCTCCCGACACGTTGCTCCTTCCCTCTTCGGAGGGGATCGGCGAGGAGGTGCGGCACAATCCCAACGCCATCGGGTACGATGGTCTGGGCTACGTAACCGGTGACATGAAGGTGATCAGCGTTGCCCTCAGCGATGAAGGCCCCTTCTGGCTGCCTTCCGCCGAAACTGTGGACGCTGGACAGTATCCCATTTCGCGTAATCTGTATATGTAC
>Ga0209614_1000411_pt1 | contig 38709 bp, 30 predicted proteins | sample BlaSprsedimmetaG_FD_185484 | JGI IMG/M metagenome (GOLD analysis project Ga0209614, IMG submission 185484) | Hot spring sediment bacterial and archeal communities from California, USA to study Microbial Dark Matter (Phase II) - Blank Spring... ...
AGCTGTTCCTTTGTAAAATCCATGGGTCTTCTTTTTTTAGTTAAACATTATTTTATGGCTAATGCAAAACTAATTTAAGAAGACCTTTTTTTAATATACCGGACACACTTTATGAAACACTATCGGGCACAAGAACTGAATTTGCTGTGTCAACGGAGAAGGAAGCGATTGAGAAGCAGATTTCCTCAGAAAAATGAAACCAGGTACTCAAATTTGTAAGTCATTATTTTCGAAAATGAAAGCCGTTACCTGTCAGGTAAAAAAAATAATTCGTTCCTGCCAATTACTCTTAGAAAAATTCATCCCACCGGCCACTGTTTCGCTCCGTTCCCTGAACGGAGCGACATGCTTTTTTGAGGGCAAAAAAGCAGGCTGGTTCAACATGGACTCATCGCCGGGCCTTGCAGGCCGGTCAGAGAGCTGTTTATTGGCAAATGTTTTATCTTATTATTTTCATCAATTCTTCAAAAACGTAGATTTTGTTTCTTCTACCTCCCGTAATTTCTATTAATATGTATTCTTCTTCAAACTTCGAAAGAAGGTTATATATGGTTTGATAGCTTTTTGATTTAATTTTTGATTTGATATTTCTAAATGATGTGACTGGATTTTCAAAGATTATATCTAAAAGTTGTATAGCATATTGTGAGTTAAAACCAGAGAGTTTTTCCTTCACAGACTTATATATTTCAAGCATTTTTTCAACCTTGGCTTTAGTATCCAGAGACTGTTCTTTTATGGACTTCAGGAAGTATTTGATCCAGGATTCCCAATCATTTTCTTTGTCCACCTTTCTCAAATAAGAATAATAATCAACTCTATTTCTTTCAAAGTATTCGCTTAAATATAGAATTGGATATGATAACACACCCTTTTCATAAAGTATAATTGGAATAAGAAGCCGTCCAATCCGCCCATTTCCATCAAGAAATGGGTGAATTGCTTCAAATTGATAATGGGCAATAGCCACCTGAACAAGAATATCAGGCTCATTATTAGAATTTACATACTTCTCCCAATTGGATACTAGTTCTTGTATTGCTGAAGCGGCTGGTGGAATGTATATAGCATTCTCGATTGTGGCTCCTGGTTTACCAATATATACTGGTACCTTCCTGAAATGACCTTTGTCTTTATTTGCACCTCTTACTGAATCCAGTAGAATCGAATGTAATTCCTTAATGAAGTTTTCACCTATCGGCCTTTTTCTTAATAACTTAATTGCTGTTTGAATTGCTGTTCTATAGTTGATGATTTCTCGTATATCCTGTTCTTTTGAGTCTTTTTGGGAACTTTTACCTTCAGCTTCATATTTCAGTACTTCTTCGATTGTAGCTTGAGTTCCTTCGATTTTAGAACTGGCAACAGCTTCTTTGGTAAGCAATGGTGATATAAGCAGGCTTTGATTAGGAATATTTGCAAGAAGGCCTGTTAAACTACCTAAAATTCGGTTTGCTTCACTTATTTCCTTTACTAATAGTGTATAGTTAATTTTGGGTGGTAATAATTCAAGTTTATGTGATTCTTTCATCTTTTTTATTCCAGTAAATTGTAATACAAAGATAGCTTATTCCACTATATATTCATAATATGGAATAAGAATCTGTTTGTTCTATTTTGCTGGAATAAGTAAAATGTTTGCCAACGGTTTGACAATATGAAACGGTTGGGTTCTCGGAGTGCGTTCGTATCCACTGAGAAAAACGCTTGCGCGAGAACCAAAACCTCGCAAACCATTTAACCCCAACTGTGCCTTAATTCCTAAAATGTTATGTGCTGTTATTTTTCAGATTAGTTTTTGAATGAATTTTTTAAGTGCAGGCAGGTTATTTTGAATTATTTGCCATACCTCTTCAGCGTCAATGCCAAAATAATCATGAGCAGCGATATTTCTCAATCCCTTCATTTTATACCATTCTATTTCAGAATATTGTTCCCTAAAACTTTCGCTCAGTTTTGCAACCATTTCTCCTATTATCACGAAATTCATCATTGTTGCGTCAAATGCGATGTTATTGTCATTCAACTGATCTGCATCCTGAAATTGTTCAGTATATGATTCAATTTTAAGTATTGCATCAAGAATACTTTCCAATCTGTTGCGATCCTTAATATGCATAATCGGTTTCACGAATTATTGTAGAACGGATTCTGTTTTTTATGTATTTCTCCCTGCAAATGTCAGCAGTTACACCAAGTTTGTCGGAGATGTATTTTTTAAGATCTAGCTTCTTTTCAAATAAATTTTCTGTATCTGGTTCAAATTCCACAACCAAATCAATATCACTCAGTTTGGTTTGATCTCCCCTGGAATAGGAACCAAACAGTCCTATTCTGACAATTCCAAAGGTTCTTTTAAAGAATTCTTTATTGTCAGCTAAAAATCTCAATATGTCTTCCTTTGAATGCATTATCTACCAAATGTACAAAATTCCGTTATATCAACCTTGGCTTAGTGTTTATTGTTCCTTAAATAGCACATAAAGGTTAAGACTATGTGCCGTTTTAATGACATATAGCCTGTGTTGAACTTAACCTCACTGGCGTTCGGTGGTTTTTGAGGCCACCGAAAACCAGTATCTTTGAGGCATTTAATCATTTTAAATAACGTACTATGACAAATTTAAAAAAGATTTGAACAGGAAGCAGTTTTACGCAATTTAAGTTTAAGAACCCGAAAAAGTTACTGGTGGCACATTGTGGATTACAGTAACTTTTGCAAAAAAGACCCGGAACAAACAGGAGTAGATGAACTCAGGGCCTATTTTCAAAGTATGCTCATCGACGGGAACCACAAGCCGGGCAGTGTAAAAATGGGGTATTTTGCCCTGCGGTTTCTTTTCACCAACATCTACCACAAAGAGTGGGCGAAAGAATACCTCCCAACGCCCAAAGTAGCCAAAACCCTTCCGCTGGTGTTGTCGAAAGACGAAGTAGCCGATGTACTGGCCGCGATTGACAATTTCAAGCACCGTACCATCATTATGCTTCTTTACTCCACCGGTGCCAGGGTATCTGAAAGTGTCAACATCAAACTTACCGATATCGACAGTAAGCGGATGCAGGTGAACATTCAGGAAGGGAAAGGATTGAAACAGCGTAAAGTACCGCTCTCGCCGGTTTTACTATCTGTTTTGCGGGCATACTACAAAAAATATAAACCGCAGTATTACCTTTTTGAAGGAGCCGGGGGGAAAGGCACGCATTTGGGCATTACGGCTGTGCGGACTATTTGTACCAATGCACGGCACCGAACGCCCCACATTAAAAAACCTTACACCCCACATACCTTCAGGCACAGCTTTGCCACGCACCACCTCGAACAGGGCACCAACCTGCTGGTCATACAACGGCTGATGGGGCATTCCGATTTAAGCAACACGCTCAAATACCTGCACGTTCAGCAACTTAACACAGGGCAGGTAATTAATCCGCTTGACACACTGGAAGGACTGGAGGGGTTATGCCAAAACAAATAACCCTGAGCGACATCCTACAGGAATATGGAGGGAGGTATATCAGCCAAAACCGGACAACAAAAGAGCAGCGGAGCTTAATCCACCTGTTGTCAGTCTGCCGCACCGGGGTCTTGGGAGCCATTTCGAAAAATGCGACCATTGCAGTTATACAGGGAAATCTTATAACTCCTGCCGCAACCGCCACTGCCCTGCGTGCCAGCAAAAAGAAAAGATGGAGTGGCTCGGTAAACGCATGAAAGAACTTCTCCCTGTTGGGTATTATCACCTGGTGTTCACTCTGCCGCATGAACTTGGCCCGCTCTGCCTGCAAAATAAAAAGGTGATGTATGGCTTATTATTTAAAGCTGTTTCACAAACCCTGCTCGAACTGATCCGTGATGTGCAGCATCTGGGCGCTGATATTGGCCTGGTTACCGTACTCCATACCTGGGGGCAAAACATGAAAGAACACCCGCACCTGCATTGCATTATGCCGGCAGGTGGTCTGAGTTTCGACCGGGAACACTGGGTGCATGTGCCGGACAAAAACAACTTCTTTATTGCCGGGAAAGTATTGGCCAAAAAGTTCAGAGGGAAGTTCCTGGATATGCTGAAACAGGCCAGGGGAAAAGGGGGGCTTGGGTTTCACGGAAAGCTGACAGGCATAAAAGGTCCTGTTCAGTTTAACCGGTTCCTTACGCCATTGTATAAAAAAGACTGGGTGGTCAATGTACAAAAGCCCATGGGCAATCCTGAAAAAATACTGGAATACCTTTCGCGTTATGTATTCCGTATTGCCATTACCGACCGCCGGATTCTGGAAGTGAAAGACGGCAAAGTGCGTTTTTCGTGGAAAGATTACCGTACAGGCCGGTTCCGGGAAATGAAACTCGATGTGAATGAGTTTATACGCCGGTTTTTGTTGCATGTGTTGCCCAATGGTTTTTTCAAGGTGCGGTACTATGGGATTTTCTCGAACCGTTACCGGAAACAAAACATCCTGGCGGCCAAACAACTGCTGGCACAGGAAACCGAAACCCAAAAACAAGAGGCTTTGGAAGATGGAATCCGGGTTTTGGAAAAACAAAATACTGTGTAGGGTGAAATCCTGGAATGTATCCAAAACTTTCGCCGCCCCAACTGCCCGGCCTGCAAAAAAGGGAGGCTGCAGTTTGCCGGGTTGGTGAAAGATGTTCCGTGGGAACCCGGGTAGCAACAAATTTAAAAACGTTCTTTGAAAAACTGCACAACCAGCTTACCGGCTAAAAATTCCCAGTTTTTGGCTGAACAGGAAAAGTATGTCCGATGGAAAACGAAAAATGTGCCCAACATCCAGGCTCCGGCTACAAATCAGGTAAAATAACAAAACCGGCGGGCAGGAAAATGCCGGGAAGGACACCGAAAAACCATTCAATCCCCATAGTGTACAGCTTTGAACAACAGCGGTTAAGCCCAACACGAATTAAAACACAATTGGGCGTGCTATTCGATAACAATTACCCTGAAAAAAGGCAGTAAGTATACAAACCTACTGCCTTTTTTCACGGCCCAACTGTGCCTTAATTCCTAAAATGTTGTGGTGCTTTTTTTCCTAAGCTGTCTGGATTTATTTGTATTTGTCCGCCGATTGCTCTTAGCACCTTCATAATTGTCTCAAATTGAGGCTTAGCGCCATCAGATAAAGCTTTGTATAAACTTGGTCTGCTTAATCCAGTTTCTTGAGCAATTTTTGTCATTCCAATTGATTTTGCAATATGTCCAATTGCTGTAATTACGTCGGAATCATTTCCTTCTGCTAAAACAGCATTAAGATATTCGGCAATCATTTCGTTACTATCTAAATAGTCTGCTATGTCAAATTTTGAAGTTTCCATTTCTCTACTTTTTAATTCGTTTTAAAATCTCCTTTGCCTTTTCTATGTCTCTCTGCTGCGTTGATTTATCTCCACCAATAAGCAGAATAATAATTTTCCCGTCAAATTCTTTAAAATATACTCTGTAGCCTTTAGCATAGTCAATTTTTAATTCGCGAATCCCATTGCCAACAGGTTCGCAGTCTCCAAAGTGTTCATCAATCTCAATCTTTTGAATGCGAAACAATATTTTGGCTTTAGCTCTCAAATCTTTCAGTTTTCTCAGCCATTTGTCAAATTCGTCTGTTTTCTCAATTATGTACATCTAACAATCTGTATTCAGTTGGATACAAATTTATGCAATCTTTTCTATTTATGGAAGGATTAATTCAAAATTCTAAAGGAAAACTCCGAACTCACTAAAACACTCTGGTTGTTGTGTTTCTTAAAATGCACCACAACGGGCGGCGGTATGTGGCCGGGCGGTTGGCCTGGCATGGTTATTCTTTTAAGCGTCAAGTTAAGAAAAAAATCAATGCGATGTACACCTGTCGGTTAGCCTGACTCATACCGCGTGTTGTGGACTGTTGCCCGGAGTCCGCCCGCTGCAGGTTTGAGGGATCTGCCAGAAGGATCTGAATCTCCTTGTCATAACACCGCGCGTCTCACGGCCAGGGTGGGGTGGTTCGGTAGTGGGAGTGGCCGCCGGTAAAGAGGTGATAGATACTGCCACCGCCCGGGCCGGTTTCGTTCACCGCCCCATCAAGTCGCATTGTATCGGCCTGTTTGAAGAAACCAGATTGATCCATCCCGCCGGCCGCTGTTTCGCTCCGTTCCTGAAACGGAGCGACATGCTTTTTTGAGGGCAAAAAAGCATGCAAAAAACCCTTTGGCTGCTGATGCTTTTATGGAAAAACTACGGCGGGGGAAAGCCTGCCGCGATCCAAACTCGTCCCTGACAGCGCTTCGCCTGTCAGGGACTCAGACAGGATCGCTGCACAGGCCTTCCCACTTCTTCCCCCGCCTTGTTTTTCTCATAAAACCCTCAGAGTCCGGTCCTTTTGGTGAATTTCGTTGAAATACCAGCACACAGCCTCTCTGGTGCGGGCTTATGGGAGGACAAAAGAACCATCCTTTTTATCGGGCTGATTCGTAGCGGACTGTTGGAAGATACTAAATTTATCCATCCCGCCGGCCACTGTTTCGCTCCGTTCCCGAAACGGAGCGACATGCTTTTTTGTGGGGCAAAAAAGCATGCAAAAAACCCTTCGGCTGCTGATGCTTTTTAAGTAACCCGGAAAAAAATATGTGTTTTTTGATGGTATCAAAAAGACTTGCGAATGGCTGCGGGTTTAAACTACGTAGACAACTACGTAGATAACTACGTAGTTGTCTACGTAGTTATATTATATTATCGTCCTATACAATAATAATTTGCATAATTTATGCATAATAAATATTATTCAGAATAAAAATAAGTTCATCACAACCTGTAATAATGCATTTACATCCCTTCCTTCCTCAACTACTCGAGCTCTACGATGGTTATTCCCGCTCCACCCCTTTCCACGTGCTCATCGCGGCAGGAGCGTACCAGATCAACCCCGGCCAGGTAATCACGGATCAACCGGCGAAGGATACCGTCGCCCTTCCCGTGCAGAATGCGTACCTCTCCGGCCCCCACCATCACCGCCTCATCAATGAACTGCATCACGGCCTGGAGGGCCTCCTCCCCCCGCATGCCCCGTACATCTTTCTCCGGATGAAAACGAAGCTTCCTCTCCATCAGGTTGAATCCCTGATCCGATGCGCCTCCCTGCTGCCGGGACTGCCGCCTGTACTCCTCTTCCGATACTTTCTGCAGTTTCTTCTCATCCAGGGTGGTGATCATCTGGCCAAAACGGACCAGGATACTCCTTCCGTTCCTGTCCAGCACCTCCCCCACCGTATCATGTCCTGTCATTTTCACCAGGTCGCCGGGCTGAAAGCCGGCCGAGGCGGCTTCCCTTTCCTTCCTGCCGGCAGGTTTCCCCGTTACGGAACCTGTCCGCCGGCCCAGCTGCTGCCGCTCTTTTTCCAGGGTGGCAATTCTTTTTTTTACCCGGTCCGTCAGCGGGTCATCTTCCTCCAGCATCCGCTTTCTCTTTTCCTCCATCTCCCTCCGGGCCTTCCGGGTAGCTTCCTTTTCGGCCTGGGCCTCGCGGATCATGCGAATGGTGTTTTCAATATTTCGGTTGGCCCCGTCCAGGATCTCCCTGGCTTCCTCCCGGGCTTTTTCCAGGATCTCTTTCCTCGACTGCTCGGTGGTTTTCATCTCCTGCACATACCTTCCCAGGGTTTGCTCCAGCTGCTTCTCCATCTGGCGGATCCGTGCCCGCTTTTTCTCCCAGTACCGCTTGTCGCGAACAATGTCTTTCAGGTGCCGGTCGAACTCCACATGGTCTTCCCCCACCTTTGAGGAGGCTTTTTCCAGGATATCCTCCGGAAGGCCTATTTTCCGGGCAATTTCAAAGGCAAACGAACTGCCGGGCTTACCGATCTCCAGCCGAAAGAGGGGGCGCATGGCATGGTTGTCGAACAGCATGGCCCCGTTCTCCGCCCCTTCGGCAGAAGCTGCAAAATGTTTCAGATTGGTATAGTGGGTGGTGATCACTCCATAGGTTCCCAGTTCCAGCAACCGGCCCAGGATGGCTTCGGCAATGGATCCACCCAGCTGAGGCTCCGTCCCCGTGCCGAATTCATCGATCAGAACCAGGGTGGATGAGCCGGCATGCTTCATAAAATATTTCATGTTGGTCAGGTGGGAACTGTAAGTGCTCAGGTCGTTCTCAATGGACTGCTCGTCGCCGATATCGATAAATATCTGCCGGAACAGGCCGGTCTCCGAATCCTCCTGCATGGGCACCAGCAGGCCGCATTGCAGCATGTACTGCAGCAAACCCACCGTTTGCAGACATACCGACTTGCCCCCCGCGTTCGGGCCGGAAATGACCAGGATGCGTTTCTGCTCCGTGAGGGTGATGGTAAGCGGTACAACCTCCTTCCCCTCTTTCCGGAAGTTCAGCAGCAGCAGCGGATGGATTGCTTCCCTCCACCCCATGGCCGGCCTGTCTTTCACCAGGGGAAGAACCCCGCCAATCTCTTCTGCCAGCAGGGCCCGGGCCCGGGCAAAATCAACCTCTCCCAGAAAAACATAGTTTTCCGCCAGATCTTCCGTATAGGGACGCAGGCGGGAAGTCAGCTCTACCAGGATGCGGACCACTTCCCTCCTTTCCGCATATTCCAGCTCCACCAGGTCGTTGTTGAGTTCCACCACCGCGGCGGGTTCAATATAGACGGTTTTGCCGGTGCTCGATTCGTCGTGCACCATGCCCCTGATCATTCGCTTATGACCGGCCGGTACGGGAATAACCAGCCTGCCCTGCCTGATCGAGAGAGATGTATCGGGGTCCACCCAGCCGTCCTGTATGGACTTTTTCAGCAACTGCTGCATCCTGGCTGATACTTCCCGGTGTTTGGCCGCCATTTCCGAACGGATGCGGGCCAGTTCAGGGGAAGCTTTGTCTTTGATGGCCCCTTTCCTGTCGAGCACCTGGTCAATGAGGCGGGTGACCATGGGATACAAAACCGTTTGCCTTGCCAGTGCAGCCATTTCGGGTGTTTCCGGGTCTCTTTTCTTTAACAGAAAGCTTCTCATGGCCCGGACCGTTTCCTGCGATTGCCGCAGGGCCAGGAGTTCCTCCCGGGTGAAATGGCTTCCCTCGGCCCGTGTACGGGCAAAAGCCGGACGCAGGTCGGCATAGTGATCGGAAGGGAAACCGTCTCCTTCGGCAAGAAGCCGGCGGCATTCATCCACTTTGTGAAGCTCTTTTCTCACTTCTTCCGGATCGGTCATAAAAGCCATGGCCTCCACTTTTTCCTCACCCAGGGAGCTAAGGCATTTCTCCCCCAGCATGGCCCGGATACGCGAAAAACCTGTTTTTTCTTCAAATGCGGCCGGATAGATCATAGAAAGGTTTATTCATTGCAAAGGTACAATGAAAATTGATTTTTCTATTTTTGAGGTTTCAACAGCAAATGACACAAACCCATTTTAATCCTTTAAAAAAAATGAAACGTTTTTTCAATGTTTTTTTCATTGCGTTCCTTCTGGTTCCCTGTTTGCTGAACGCTCAGGAAGAAAAGGTGGATCTGGAAATGATTTACCGGATCAAGCAGGAAGGGTTTAAAAATTCCGACATAGAAGAGTTGTCATATTACATGACCGATCTGGCCGGTCCCCGGCTCACGGCCTCCAAAATGAAAAAACGCGCCGATGCGCTGGCCAGGGATAAAATGAAAGAATACGGGCTGCAAAATGTGCGGATTGAAGAAACCCGGTCATTTGAAAGGGGCGGATGGGACAATACCCGCACCTATGTGGCCATGACGGAACCTTACTACGCCCAGTTAACGGCGGTTCCGAAAGCCTGGACCGCCGGCACCGGCAGACAGGTTGAAGGGGAAGCCGTTCTTCTGGAAATCAATCGGCCGGAAGACCTGGAGGCATACAGCGGAAAGCTGAAAGGAAAAGTTGTGGTAATCCCTTCTGACGACACCTATGAAGTATCGTACGAACCCATGGCCCGGAGGCTGACGGAAGAGGACCTGGAGGCAAGGGCACAGGCTTCTTACCGTGCCCGGGGCAACTACCGGATGAGGGATTTTGAAGCCTACCGGCAGCGCATGGAGCTGCAACTGGCCCTGGCTTCCTTTCTGAAAAAGGAAGGCGTCCTGGCCCTGCTCAACGCCTCGGGAGAATTCAACGTACCCCGTTCATCGGGGGCCAATTATGCCTGGGGAGAGGAACCCCCGCTTACCGAACTGCTCATGCCCATTGAACACCACGGCCGGATAGTCCGGTTCCTGCGGCACGAGGTCCCCGTGAAACTGGAAATCGACGTTCGCAATGAATTCACTGAAAACCTGCAGGTGACCAATGTGATCGGGGAGATCCCCGGCACCGACCGGAACCTGAGGGACCAGGTGGTGCTGCTGGGAGCCCACTGGGATTCCTGGCACGGAGGAACCGGGGCAGCCGACAACGCCTCGGGATGCATTGTCATGATGGAAGCCATGAGAATATTGCAAAACCTGGGCGTACAGCCCCGCCGAACCATACGCATTGCCCTGTGGGGAGGAGAAGAAATGGGGTTGCACGGCTCGAGGGGGTACGTGGAAAAATATATCCGTGATACTACAGGAAACCTGTTGCCGGGATACGAACAGTTCACCCTGTACCTGAACATGGACAACGGCACCGGGAAATTCCGGGGCATATACCTGCAGGAGAACGATATGCTGCGGCCGGTTTTCGAGGCCTGGCTGGAGCCTTTTGCCGACATGGGCTGTTCCACGGTTACTTTACGGAATACCAGCGGAACGGACCATCTTTCCTTTGATGCCCTGGGATTGCCTGCTTTCCAGTTTATTCAGGACCCCATTGAATACGGCAGGGGATACCACACCCTGATGGACACCTATGAGAGACTCCAAATGGACGATCTGAGGCACAACGCCGTGATCGTGGCCGCCCTGGCATACCATGCCGCCATGCGCGAGGAGCAGCTTCCCCGGAAGCCACTGCCTGAGGAAACGGAAGGAAGAAGGGGATTCTGAGAAGGAAGGCGCAATAACCCCGGCGCCAGGTGAAGACTGGTACAGGGTGTATCTCTGCATATTCGGTTCCCGGCGGGCCTCAGCCCGCCGGGTTTTATTCCTCTATTCCCAGCAGGTCGAGCATAAAGGCGTATTCCATGGCCGTTTCCCGATAGCGGCGGAAACGACCCGACTGCCCCCCGTGGCCGGCATCCATATTGATATGGAACAGGAGGAGGTTGTTGTCGGTTTTCATATCGCGGAGCTTTGCCACCCATTTGGCGGGTTCCCAGTACTGCACCTGTGAATCCCAGTAGCCCGTGGTCACCAGGATATGGGGATAATCCATGGCCTGCACATTGTCGTATGGCGAGTACGACAGCATATACCGGTAATAAACACTGTCATTCGGGTTTCCCCATTCATCGTATTCGAAGGTGGTGAGGGGAATGCTTTCATCCAGCATGGTGGTTACCACATCCACAAAAGGAACGGATGCAATTACCCCCCGGTACAGTTCCGGGCGAAGGTTGATCACCGCCCCGATCAGCAAGCCGCCGGCGCTACCTCCCATGGCAAAAAGTTTGTCGGCACCGGTATAACGGTTTTCAATCAACCAGGCGGCACAGTCGTTGAAATCGGTAAAAGTATTCATTTTGTTCAGCAGCTTGCCGTCTTCATACCATTCCTGTCCCATTTCGCTCCCGCCGCGTATATGGGCAATGGCATACGCCACTCCCCGGTCGAGCAGGCTGATAATGGAGGAGCGGAACCCTGCATCCATGGATGAACCGTAGGATCCATACCCGTAAAGCAGGAGGGGGTTGTTGCCGTCAGGCTTCATCCCTTTCGGATGCACCATGGAGATGGGTATCTCCGTTCCGTCCTGTGCCCTGGCAAACAGCCGTTTCACTTCATACTTTGCAGGATCGTACCCGCCGAGAACCTCATCCTGCTTGCGCAGGGTTTTTTCCCGGGTTCTCATATTGAAATCATACACGGAATTGGGGGTTACCAGCGAAGAATAGCTGTACCTCAGAGTTTCGGTATCGAATTCCGGATTCACGGATATTCTGGCCGAATAAGCCTCTTCTCCGAAATCAATGGAATAATCCGTTGCCCCGTCCCAGGAGATCACCCGCAGGTTGGTCAGTCCCTTCAGCCGTTCGTCCACCACCAGGAAACCGGTGAACAACTCGAATCCTTCCAACAGCACATCGGGGCGGTGGGGAATAACATCCGTCCAGTTTTCCAGGGTGGTGCGTGTAACCGGTGTTTTTACCAGCTTGAAATTTTTGGCTCCGCCGGCATTGGTCCGGATATAGAAATGATCGCCGAAATGATCCACATAATATTCCAGGTCGCGCCGGCGCGGCTGGATCACCCGGAAGTCCCCTTCAGGATTTCCGGCATCGAGGTACCGGTATTCGGTGGACAGAGTCTGGGTGGATGCGATCATGAGGTATTTCTTCGATTTTGTTTTGAACACCCGGCATGAAAAGGTTTCGTCGTCTTCGAAGTACACCTCCCGGTCAGAAGCCACGTCGGTTCCCAGCACATGTTTCATGATCCTTTCGGCCCGCAGCGTTTGCAGGTTCTTGCCGGTATAGAACACGGTGCTATTGTCGCTGGCCCAGGTCCCTCCCGAGGTGTTGGGAATCTCATCGGCCAGCATTTCACCGGTTTCCAGGTTCTTGAAACGCAGGGTGTAGCGGCGCCTTCCCACGGTATCGTCGGCAAAAGCCAGCAGGCGGTTGTCGGGGCTTACGGAAAGGCCTGTAACGGAGTAGAAGTCATGCCCTTCGGCCATCCGGTTTACATCCAGCATGATTTCCTCGGGGCTGTCCATCGATCCTTTCCTGCGGCAATAAAAAGGATATTCCTTCCCTTCCTCGTACCGGGTGTAATAATAGTACCCGTTCTCAAAATAAGGAACCGAGGCATCGTCTTGCTTGATCCTGCCCACGATTTCCTCAAAGATCTTTTCCTGCAGCTCTTCCGTATGGGCCAGCATGGCCTCTTTGTAAGTATTTTCGGCTTCCAGGTACTCCAGCACCCGCCGCGTTTGTTCGCCGGGTTCCTTGGCCGATTTCTGCTCATCGGACAAACGCATCCAGTAATACGGATCAATCCGGGTATCCCCGTGGATCACCAGCATTTTCTCCACTTTCTCTGCCACGGGAGGCTCTGCGGAAGGATATTTTCCCTGTTTTCCACAGGACAGAATAAGAAAAGCCATGCCCGTGATCAGCATGGCCGGCCGGAAATAAACAGATGGTTTGAATTTCATTTTGGTTTAGGTAGATTTTTCGAATGGTACCAGAAAAACAAATGTAATAAAATTTCTTCAACCCCGGTCCTCTGTCACTTTCTCAGCAAGGCCACGGCTACGGTTCCCACCCCGGCATGCAGGGCCAGGGCCGGGGAAATCTGTACCACCGACACAGGATCCCTCCCGGTGATCTTTTTCATTTCAGCGGTAAACCAGTTCGTCATTTCCGGATTCCGTGCCTGGAGCACCACATAGTCCTCAATACCGCCCTGGTTCTCGATTTTTCTGATTTCCCGGAGGATCATTTTCAGGATGCCTTTCTGACTTACCGTTTTCCCGAACTGGGCTGCCTTCCCTTCGGGATCGACCGTAATAATGGGTTTCATGTTCAGCATCTTCCCAATAAATCCTTTCAGGGGACTGACCCTGCCGCTGCGTACCAGGTATTTCAGATCGCGTACGCCCACAAACAGGCGGGCGGAGGAAAACCAGCGCTTTCCCAGACGCACCACTTCTTCGTGCGATTTGCCTTCTTCCAGGCCACGGGCCATTTTCAGAATACCCAGGCCCATTCCTCCCGAGATCTGTTTTGAATCGATCACTGTGATCTTCCTGCCTGTTTCATTCGACACTTTCCGGGCCGCCTGTACACTGTTCTTCCAGGTACCTGAAAAATGCCCTGACAGGTGGACAGCGATCACCGAATCATAATAATTCAGCAGCCGGGAATATAGCTGCACAAAAGCCGTTTCGTTGACCTGGGAGGTGGTGGGAGCCGATTTTTTATCCTGCATCAGGGAATAGAACTGTTCAGGCTTGATGGTCAGCCGGTCGAGGTAGTGGGAACCGCCGATTTCCACCTGTATGGGAAGCTGGTAGATCTGGTAATGGTCCATGATCACTTCCGGCAGGTCGCAGGTGGAATCGGTCACCAGGGCCACGGAAGACTTCCGGTGGTGGATCATTTCGTACTGGCGCACCATATCGTCGGCTTTCTGGAAGGCAATACGGCCGTACCGGTTGAGACCGGCCACCAGGGTATCGGGGTGATTGGTATGCACGTGAAGCCTCAGGGTCTGTCCCGAGCCGGCGATCACCACCGAGTCACCGCTGGCATCGGCCAGTTCCCTCACCTGGTTTTTGTCGATATTTTCTCCCCTGAGCAGCACTTCGGTGCAGTACCGGTAGTTGATTTCCCGGTAGGAAGTATCATGTACGGCATCCAGATGCACCACATCGCGGCTCACTTTCAACACTTTTTTCAGGTTCCTGTCGGTTACATATTCCATCATCCCTTCCAGGAAAACGACAAAACCCTTGGCGCCGGCATCCACCACCTGGGCCATGGACAGTTCCTTCAGTTTTTCGGTAGTTCCTTTCAGCGACTCTCTGGCCACTTCCAGTGACCGGCTCAGCATTTCGTTAAAATCTTTCAGTTCTTCTTTCCGGGCGTGGATATATTCGGCCCATTCCCTGATCACGGTCAGCATGGTGCCCTCCACCGGATGGCTCAGGGCATCGTACACATAGTTGACTGCCTTTTTCACTGAATCGGCAAAAGACGAAACACTAACCTCCTGTTCGCGGGGCGCTTCGGCACTCATCCCGTAAAGGAACTGGGCAAAGATCACCCCGGAATTTCCCCGGGCGCCGGTCAGGGCTGCCAGTGCCATGGCATCGGCCGTGTTCTTGAATGACTTATCGGGTTTCAGCTGGTCGATCACCGCGCGGATGGTCGAGGCCAGGTTGGTACCGGTATCGGCATCGGGTACCGGAAATACGTTAATGAGGTTGATCTCCTCCTGGTGCTCAAACAGCTTTCCGGCTCCCGCCAGGAAAAGAGTATACAGGCCGGTACCGTTCAAACGAATAATATGGGCTGGCAATACTGACATTTCTTTCATGTTTTCACGGTGGTTATCTTTCCCGGTTCATGCTTTTCCTGGGGATATCAAAGAAAGAATTTTCCGGCAACCCTCCGGTCGAATTTTGACTACCTGTTTTTCAGTGATTTAATAATTGCAGGACAGAGGCCGGTCAACAAATTCCGGGTAAAAGGTATGAAATATTTCTGACATGCGCAGAAATACCTCCCTGTTTACTGCTCCACATCTTTGAGCGACAACTGTATCCTGTTCCGTGAAGGTTCTATCCCAATCACCTTCACTTTCACATGCTGGTTCAGTTTGACCACATCGGCCGGATTTTTTACAAAACCCTGTTTCAGGTTGGAGATATGTACCAGCCCGTCGTGTTTCACCCCGATATCCACAAAGGCCCCGAAATTGGTAATATTGGTCACAATGCCCGGCAGGATCATCCCTTCCTGCAGGTCGCCGATGGTACGAACACGGGGATCGAATTCGAAGACATGGATGGCTGCGCGGGGGTCACGGCCGGGTTTCTCCAGTTCCTGCATGATATCTTTCAGTGTGGGAAGTCCTTTTTCTGGCGTTACATACTGTTCAAGCCTGATGCGGTTGCGGAGGTCAGCCTCTCTCATCAGATCGGATATTTCCACCTGCAGGTCGGCCGCCATCCGTTCCACCAGGGCATAACTTTCGGGATGAACGGCCGAATTATCCAGCGGATGCAACCCGTTTTCAATGCGAAGGAATCCGGCTGCCTGCTCAAAAGCCCTGGCTCCCAGGCGGGGGACTTTCTGCAGCTCTTTTCTGGAGCGGAAGGGACCGTTCTCTTTCCGGTACTGCACGATATTTTCAGCCAGCTGGGGGCCCAGCCCCGACACATAGGAAAGCAGGTGCTTGCTGGCAGTGTTCACACTCACTCCCACCCGGTTCACACAACTTTCCACCACGCGGTCGAGGCTTTTTTTCAGCATTTTCTGATCCACGTCGTGCTGGTACTGACCCACCCCGATGGATTTCGGGTCGATCTTCACCAGTTCAGCCAGGGGATCCATCAGCCGGCGGGCAATGGATATGGCTCCCCGCACCGTTACATCGAATTCCGGAAATTCTTCTCTGGCCACGGGAGAAGCGGAATACACCGAGGCTCCGCTTTCATTCACCACATAAACGCGCACTTCCCGGTTAAAGCGAATATTCCGGATAAATTGCTCCGTTTCCCTTCCGGCGGTGCCATTCCCAATGGCAATGGCCTCTGTTTTATAGGTCTCCGCCAGGGAGGCCACTTTCCGGGCAGCCGGACCTTTTTCCGACCGGGGCGGATGGGGGTAGACCGTTTCGTTATGCAGCAGGTTTCCCTGGGCATCGAGGCATACCAGCTTGCAACCTGTGCGGTAACCCGGATCGATGCCCATCACCCTTTTCTGCCCCAGGGGTGGCGCCAGTAATAGCTGACGCAGGTTTTCTGCAAACACCCGGATCGCCTCCTCATCGGCCTGCTCCTTCGACAGGCTTCTGAATTCGGTTTCCAGCGAAGGAGCCAGGAGCCTTTTGAAAGCATCGGTCAAAGCCATCTTTACCTGTTCCGAACAGGGTCCCTGTCCCCTGACAAATATCCCTTCCAGAATACCGGTGGCTTTTTCTTCACCGACCCCGATGGATACTTTCAGAAACCCTTCCTCTTCTCCTCTTCTCATCGCCAGCAAGCGGTGGGAAGGAATTTTTTTCAGGAAACCGGAATAGTTAAAATAATCGAGGTATTTTTCTCCTTCCTCCTCCTTGCCTTTCACCACCCGGCTTTCGATAACGGCCTCACGGGCAAACAGGTTCCTTAATTTTTCACGGGCTCCGGCATCTTCGTTGATCCTTTCGGCTATGATATCGCGGGCGCCAGCCAGCGCTTGCTCCGCAGTGGGTACCTCATTGTTCAGGAAGTCTCGGGCTTCCCTTTCCGGATCCCTCTCCTTTTGTTCAAGGATCCTATCAGCCAGGGGTTCCAGTCCTTTGCGGCGGGCTTCCGATCCGCGGGTTTTCTTTTTGGGCCGGTATGGCAGATACAGGTCTTCCAGTTCTGTCAGGGAGCTGGCGGCTTTGATTTTCTCTTCCAGTTCGGGAGTAAGCTTTTCCTGTTCCCGGATGGTTGCCAGAACCGTTTCTCTGCGCGCATCCAGTTCCCTGAGCTTCCCGTGCATGTCGCGCACCGCTGTGATCTGCACCTCATCGAGGCTGCCTGTGTGTTCCTTGCGGTAACGGCTGATAAAGGGTACGGTTGCGCCCGTTTCCAGGAGACGAAGGGTGCCTGCCACCTGGGCCGGTTTCAGATTCAGTTTTTCAGCAATGATTTCGGCGTACGGCATGGGTCTCTCCTTTCAGACGTCAAAATTAGGCATTTTCCGGGGAGAAAGGCAATGATTCACAAACGTGAAAAAAGTATCCGGCCTGTCGATCCCGTTGCGTCTCAGAACCGGATAATAAAAGCAGCCCCTTCACCCTGTGCGGAACGGACACTGACCGACCCTTTGTGCAGTTGCATGATCTGGCGGATGAGGCTGAGTCCTATGCCCGAGCCCTGTTTCTTTGTGGTAAAGAAGGGGATAAATATTTTGTCAAGGATTTCCGGCGGGATTCCGGGACCGTTGTCACGTACCTCTATCCAGTGTCCTTTCTCCCGGTCGATGCCCGTAGAAACCACCACTTCACCTCCGGCCTGCCCTTCCAGAATGTCAAGGGCATTCTGTAACAGATTGATCAGCACCCTTTCCATCATATCGGGATCGGCCGGCACATGAGGATCTTCTTGCGAAAGTTTCTGGCGGATGCAGACCCCTGATTTCTCTGACTGCGGTTTCATGAGATGAACGGTTCCCGCCACCAGGTCGTTCAGGGAAACATCCCTGAATTGCGGATCGGGCAAACGGGTCAGGTTTTTATAGGATCCGACGAACGACAGGAGGCCCCGGCTTCTCTGTTCGATAGCCCGCAACCCTTCATACAGATCCTCCACCTCGCCGGGATCCAGGCTGTTCAGCGGCCGCAGATCCCCGTTTTCGCCTGCAAGCATATCGTTCAGGGCATTGCTCAGGGAAGAAACGGGCGTTACGGAATTCATGATCTCATGGGTCAGCACACGGATCAGCTTCTGCCACGACTCCAGTTCCTGGGCCTCCAGCTCCGTTCCGATATCCTGAAGGGAAATCAACCGGTATCCCCGGCCCTGCAGATTAAAGGCGGCTGCCGACACCGACAGCTTTGTCATGCCCGAATGCGACATAAAACGCACCAGTTCCCGTTTGCCGGGTTTGATTTCCCGTATCACCCGGTACATCGACGGATCCCTGGATTCAATATCGCCGAGCCTTCTGATCCTTTCCAGCCTGAACAGGTTCCGGGCCGCCCGGTTCACCAGCTCCACCCGACCGTCTTCGCGAAAACAGATCATGGCGATCTCCACGTGGTTGATTACTGTCTGAAGATACCTGTACTGTACCTCGCGGTCGGTACGGGCTACTTCCATGCGACTTGCCACGCGGGACATCGCTTCATATAGCTCTTCAAACGAGCGGTTGGCAGGCCTGTTCACCGGCATAACGGCCGGATCGTCGCTTTCGAGTGATGACAGAAAATGGGCAAGGTCGCGGTTGGTTTTTTCCAGGAACTTCACCAGTTCGATCAGCAACCCGACCAGAACCAGGGCGGATACTCCCGTGGTTACATACCATTGATTTTTCCCCAGGACGTATACCAGCCAGGCCATGACCACACCGATCAGAACCACCCGGAATACTATCCGTAACCTGAAACAGGAACCCATTATGCCGGCAGTTTGTTGAATGATTCAAAGGCCATATTTTTCCATTTTGCGGTACAGGGTGGTTCTTCCCAGGCCCAGTTCAGCGGCGGCCCGCGACATATTTCCGCCGTGTTTCCGGATAGCCTCGGCAATGGCCTGCCTTTCCAGTTCCTCCAGATTCAGGCTCTCAGTCATGGTTGCTACCGGTGAAGCCGGCTGCCGTTTCACCCCCGAAAAATCAAGGGTATTCCTGTCGGCCAGAATCACCGCTCTTTCCACCATATGCTGCAACTCCCTTACATTGCCGGGCCAGGAATAGTTTTCCAGCCGTTTCATATCATCGGAATTTACATGCAGGCCGGTTTTGTTGTACTTTTGTCCATACACACCGGTAAAATGATTTACCAGCAATGGGATATCTTCTTTCCGCTGGCGCAGTGGAGGCACATGGATCACCACCGTATTGATGCGATAAAGCAGGTCCTGCCTGAACCGGCCGTTTTTCACCATTTCCTGCAGCGGCCTGTTGGTAGCCGATATCAACCGCACATCAAATTCCAAGGGGCGGTTCGATCCCACCCGGTAAACCTGCCGGTTTTGAAGGGCTGTCAACATTTTGGCCTGCATGGGAACGGACAGGTTTCCTATTTCATCGAGGAAAAGGGTTCCTCCCGAAGCTACTTCAAATTTCCCCGGGCGGTCTTCCCGGGCATCGGTAAAGGCCCCTCTCACATGCCCGAACAATTCCGATTCGAAAAGATTTTCAGAAAGGGCGCCCAGATCCACCGTCAGAAAAATCTGGTTGCTCCGGTGTGACAGATGATGCAGGCGGCGTGCCACCAGTTCCTTTCCCGTTCCGTTCTCGCCGGTGATCAGTACACTGGCATCCGTGGGAGCCACTTTCTCCACCATGTCGAACAGGTTTTGCATGGGCTTCGACACACCGATCATCTGCCCCGGCACATCACCCTGTATGGCACGGCGGGTGTTTTCCAGGCGGCGTATCTCCCTGCCGGCTTCCCGGTAACGGTAGCAGGACCGGACCGTTGCCAGCAGTTTCTGGTTGTCCCAGGGTTTCACCACAAAATCGCACGCCCCTTCTTTCATGGCTGCCACAGCCAGGTTGATATCGCCGTATGCCGTGATCACCACCACCTGGATATCCGGATCCGCTGCATGGATATTTCGCAACCACCTCATCCCCTCTTCCCCGTCACTTTCCCCGGCCCGGAAATTCATATCCAGCAATATCACATCCACCTCTTCCTTCTTCAGAATTTCCGGTATTTTCTCCGGATCGGTAGTCACCAGCACCACCGGAAATTCCTTTTTCATCACCACGCGGGCGGAAAGCAGTACGTCGCGGTCATCATCCACTATCAGAACCGTTCCTTTTTTCATGGCATCAGAAATCCGAATCCGGAACAAGATAATCAATCTGTTCCGAAATGATACAAACGTTTGTATCATTATGAAACATATTCTCTCTTACCAACCTGTCAATTAATTTGTATTTACCTGATAATATGTTTATTATTTATATTGGTACAGCAATTGAACTTTCGGAAAAAAAATTGATATTACTTTGAAATGATACGGAATTATTTGAAAACCACCATCCGGTTTGTACGCCGCTCGGCAATGTTTTCATTCATTAATATTTTTGGGCTTGCCATTGGCATCAGCTGCTCCCTTCTGATCCTGTTGTATGTAAACCGGGAAATCTCTTTTGACCGGTTCCACACAAACATTGATAACCTGTACCGATTAAGGGTGAACCTGGTTATACAGGGGAAGGAAAACCTGGGGGCAATTTCGAGTCCGGTAATGGGTCCCGCGCTGGCGGCCACTTTTCCGGAGATCCGCTCGCAGGTCAGGCTGATCGATCTGGGAGGAATGGTTGAATACGAAGAGAAGGTGTTCAGGGATATCGGAGGTTTTTTTGCCGACACCAATTTCTTTCAGGTATTCAGCTTTAACCTGCTGCATGGTCATCCGGCCGATGTGCTTTCCAGGCCGGGCTCGGTGGTGATCACCCGCTCGATGGCTGAAAAAATTTTCGGGGAAGCAGATCCGGTCGGGAAAACGATCGACTGGAACCATTTGACAGCGTGTACGGTAACAGGTGTGGTGGAAGATCCACCCGACGAGGGACATCTGAATTTCGACCTGATCATGTCGATGGATGATTATTTCCGTCTGTTCGATCCGTACATATCCTGGGACGGAGGTTACAGTTATTATACCTACCTGCTGCTGGAAGAAGGGGTTTCTCCGGACACCCTGGAAAAAAAGTTCATTCCCCTGGTGTATGAAAAGATCAACCGGGAATATGAAAATTACGGGGCCCGGGTCGACCTGTCTCTTTTTCCCGTAAAGAAGATCAGGTTGTTTGCCGATTACGACTATGAACTGGGCCGGACCGGCACGTTTACCCGCACCCTGATCTTCAGCGGGATCGCCCTGCTTATCCTGCTCATCGCCGCCTTTAATTATATCAACCTGACTACCGCCCGCAGTTCTCAGCGCGCACGGGAAATAGGTATCAGGAAAGCAGCGGGCGCCACCCGCGACAAACTGATCAGGCAGTTCACCACAGAAACCCTGTCGATGACTCTTCTGGCCGGCATTCTTTCCCTGATCATGGTGGAAATGCTGTTGCCTTCGTTCAACCGGCTCACAGGCACCGAAATTCATCTGTACCAGATCACCCCCTGGAAGCTGCTGCTGGGGTATCCCCTGTTACTGATCGTGGTGAGCGGTATATCGAGCCTGTACCCGTCCGTCCGCTTGTCGGGGATGGACCCGATCCGTTCCCTCCGCGGGATGACGGAGTCATCCACCGGGAAACCGGTGTTAAGGAATACCCTGGTGATCATCCAGTATATTATTTCCGTGGCACTGATCATCGCCACAGCTTTCATCTACCTGCAGCTCGATTACCTGCAGAAAAAAGATCCCGGATATGACCGGGAAAACATCCTGGTCATACCGATGATCAATGCAGAAATGCAGCAGAAAGCCGGATTGCTGAGGAACCGTCTCAGCGGAATTCCCCAGGTTAGGGCAGCCGGGATGGGTTCGGGAGTTCCGGGCTACGGGCTGACCATGAACGGCTACCGGCCGGAAGGTTACGAAAAATCGATGATGTTCCATGCACTGGATATTGATCCTTCCTATATCTCCACCCTTGGCATCAGGATCAGGAAAGGCCGGAATTTTTCGGAAGAACGGGCCGACGACCGGTATGCCATGCTGGTCAATGAAACCCTGGTAAAGGAGCTTGGATGGGAAGAACCTTTGGGAAAAACCATTTTCCGCGATACCACATTCACCGTCATCGGGGTGGTGGAAGATTTTCATTACAGTCCTGTACAGCAAAAAATAAACCCCCTGGTGATTACTCTGAATCCATGGAACCGCCGGGAAAACGTGGTAGTAAAACTGGGCAACACGCATCCGGAAACCATTGGGAAGGTGGAAACCGCCTTTGACGAAATTTTTCCCGGAACAGCCTTCTACGGTCAGTTTCTTGAGGACCGCCTGAGCCATATGTTCGAAACGGAAAAGAAATTCGCACAGACAGTGCTTGTAGCCACGATCCTGGCCATTTTCCTGGCCAGCATGGGATTGTTTGCCCTGTCGCTTTTTGCCACCGAAAGGCGCACCCGGGAAATCGGGGTACGGAAAGCCATGGGAGCAGACAGCCTGAGCATCGCCCTGTTATTCATGAGAGAGTTCACCGCCAGAATCCTGCTGGCCAATCTGCTGGCCTATCCCCTGGTATGGTATGCTTTACATCAGTGGCTGCAGAACTACCCGTACCGGATCGGCCTGGATCCCATGGTCTTTTTTGCCGGTACCGTGCTTTCCCTTCTGCTCACCCTGCTGACGGTAAGTTTTCAGGCCGTAAAATCGGCACGGACCAATCCGGCGGAGGTATTGAAATATGAATAATAACGAAAAGGAAATACGTTTAAAAACAGGAGGTACCCAAATGGTCGTCAAATACCTGAAAAGCAGTCTGAGGATCATCAGCAGGCAAAAATCCGTTTCATTCATCATTCTGGCCGGATTATCGGTGGGCCTGGCATCCTCTTTTCTCATCATGGGATTTTTGAGAACAGAACTGTCATATGACAGATTCCACACCAACGGAGACCGCATTTACCGGATAATCGCCCATGACACACTGCACCACACCGATGTCCCCTGGGGCCCCCTTGTACTGGGGAATATGATACGGGAAGAAATACCGGGTGTAAAAGAAGTAGTTCCCCTGTATTTCACTGAAAATTTCACTTACCGGCCTGCAGGCGTACAAACGGGGCCTGCCCGCGAATTCTCCGGGGAAGCCCGCATACTGTGTGCAGACAGTGGATTTTTCAGGGTTTTTTCTTTCCAGGTGAAAGCGGGCCGCCCTCAGGAAGTCTTTGCCGGGCCCGGGAAAGTTGCCGTTTCGGAAAGCCAGGCCCGCAAACTCTTTGGAGAAGGGAATCCCATTGGGCAAAACCTCCTGGTACGGTCGAAAGGAGAAACACATTCCCTGGAGATCCGGGCTGTTTTTGAAGACATGCCCGCCGGATCATCCATCACGGCCGATTTCCTCACCGGAATGGATATGGCTTTCCTGTTCATGCGGAACGATCTGATCACCAACGGGCAGGTAACACTGGACGAAACATTTCTCAAAACCTCATGGTATGCTGCGGTATGCCCCCTGTTCCTTCTGCTGGAAGAAAAAACAGAACCTGAACAGGTGGAAAGGAACCTGGCAGAGCTGACAGGAAAACGTCATCCCGCAGGGACCACAGAATACAGACTGCAAAACCTGTACGACATACACCTTCACTCCGGTCATCTGTTTAACCTGTGGATACCGGCCGGCAATCTGCGGGATCTTTATCTCTTTTCCCTGATAGGGTTTTTGCTCCTGCTGGTAGCCACCACCAACTTCATGATCCTCACTACCGCTTCGGCCATGAAACGGACCCGGGAGTCGGCCGTGCGAAAGGTGCTGGGAGCCGGTATGGGCGACCTGTACATACAGCATTTCACCGAAGCCATCCTGTTTGTATTGCTGGCTTTCCCTCTGGCCCTGATATTGGTTGAGATCAACCTTCCCATGATCAATCGCCTGTTCGAAACAAGGATCGGCATCTACCACAACAGTCCGGGCATCATCCTGCTTTTCCTGCTGATCACACTGATCATCGGTCTGTTATCGGGCTGGTACACCGGAGCCTTCATTTCCCGTACTCCGCCGGTACAGATCATCCAGGGATCACCGGTCAGCGGCCGCAACAGGGCTATATTTCGTAAAAGTCTGGTTTTCTTTCAGATACTGAGCTTCTCGGGATTGCTTACCGGAACAGGTTTCATACAACGTCAAATCCATTACATGCTTCACCGGGATCCCGGATATCACCATGAAAACATCCTGAAGGTAAGGATCAGGGACGACGCCTTTCAAACCCATTATCCTGCCTTCCTGGAAAAAATCAGGGGGATTCAGGGTGTGGAGGCTGCAGCCGGTACCCTCTGGGCGCCACCTACCAACAGTTATTTCAACACACAGATATCCCTCCCGGGTAATCCCGAAGAAACCATGGCCATTGAAATGATCTATATGGATTATTCATTCATGGAAACCATGGGCTTCAGGCTGTTACAGGGAAGATTCTTCTCTGATGAAAGGGGAACCGACCGGGAGGCCGTCATTATCAATGAAACGGCAGCCGCACGAATGAACCTGGAAAATCCCCTGAGTTTCACCACCGATCTGGGGCATATTATCGGGGTGGTGGAAGACTTTCACTACCACTCCCTGCACAATCCCTTTGAACCCATGGCATTTGTCCCCGATCCGGAAATGACCCGGGAAGTGGTCGTGAGATACGGTCAGGGATTCCCGTCCGAAATGGTAAGACAAGGGATTATGGCAGCTGCTTTCGATATCTATCCCGATGCAGATGTTTCCGTCACTCCTCTGGAAGATGAATTCAAACGGATGTACCGTGAGGAGATCAGGCTGAAAAAGGTGCTCCATCTCTTTACGGTCCTGATCATGGTGATCGCTTCCATGGGACTGTTCGGCCTGTCGATGTTTCTGACCGAACTAAGGACCCGGGAGATAGGCATTCGCAAGGTGTTCGGGGCAGGAATGGGGCGTGTGATGAAGGAAGTCAGCGCCGAATTTCTGAAAATGACCCTGGTAGCCAACCTTCTGGCATGGCCCGTTGCATGGCATCTGGTCAGGGGATGGCTCAGGCAGTTCCCGTTCCGGATCGGGTTCGAATGGTGGATCTTCCTGACGGCAGGCATCCTTTCCCTGGCGGTTGTATGGCTGGCACTGGGTTACCAGACCTGGCAGGCGGCCAGGACCAATCCGGCAGAAACCCTGAAATATGAGTAAAAAATGTGTTATCTTCATGGGATAAAAACCAGGCATCCCATGAAATCCCGTTTGATCGTACTCATACCTGTAGCCATATCTCTGTGGGCCGTAGCCTGCAGGTCTTCCTCCGGGCCGGAACCCGCCACCGGTGAAAAAGACACCCTGGCAGAAAAACCGGATACCTATGTCAGGAATTTCTACGACAAAGAGGGGAACCTGTACTCAAAGGTCACCATGAAAAACAACGTCCCGAACGGACCTTCCGTTTCGTTTTACTCCGACGGTACAAAAAATACGGAAGTAAACTATGTGGACGGGAAAAAACACGGCATTGAAAAGAAATTTTACGGAACCGGTGAAGTGTACCGGGAGCGTTCCTATGAGATGGGCATACAGCATGGATGGGAAAGGCGGTATTACAAAAGCGGCCAGCTGATGTCGGAGGTGTATTTCCATCAGGGAATGATCAGCAATGTGATCCATGAGTTCGATCACGAAGGCGACCCGGAAAAAATCTATCCGTCCATTGTATTCAGGGTTGTTCGCAACCGGGATTACGAAGGCCAGCGATTGCTCGTGGTACAGCTTTCCAACCGTTCATCCAGGGTAACGTTTTATCCGGGCAAGTTACTGGAAGGCAAATACCTGCCTGCCGACCGCCCCCCCCTGGGAGGGGAAAAAGGTACGGGAGAAATCCCCCTCAGCAGAAACCAGTCAGGAACCCGTATCGACATTGTAGCCAAATACATCACCCCAAGAAACACACCCTGTCTGATCGGGGGAAGCTGGATAGTAACAGACTGAAAAACAGGGAAGGCAAACAGAGGAAGGAGGAACTGACAGGTTTGACTTATAGTGAATGATTTTTGTTTATTTTGCTGCATAAACACAAACCATCATGAGGGAATTTTTCAGTATCCTGGAGAAGAAAAAGGTTGTGTTGCCACCCAATGTGCATGATCTGCTCAGCCGGGCGCGCAGCTTCCGGATTTTTGGATCGGTAGATGATCTGGCGGTGGCAGCGGTTGGAGGCCCCGGCAGGAACACCTTTGAGGTAAAGTACGATATTCCGGGAAAAGGAACCGTAACCGAGGCGGTGGTACACCGGGTGCGCAACGGCATTGCCGCCAATTACACAGAGCCGTACATGCGCAGGCGGGATCCCAATACCATGGCTATTGCCGACGACCTTCCCACCGATAAGGTGCGTTTCCGCGACAGGTTCGGATATGCCTTCGATTCCCTTAAGGATGAAACCCTGGCCTGGCTGCAGGAGCAGGAACTGGCCGTTTTTTTCTATTTTGCCGGAAGAAAAAACATCGGCCTCAGCGGAATAGCCATTGCCCCGGCCAATGCGGCCTTTTTTGCCATGGGTCTTTCCATGTTGCAGCGACTGGTTCCTCCGGAGGAACTGGAGCAGAAACAAACCATTGATTCGGTGATCTATGTGGCCCCCACATTCCGCCACACCCACTTTGACGGGAAACAGGTAGTGGTGCACAAACGATCGGAAAAACTGCACGAAATTTATTCCTATAACCTCTATCCCGGCCCAAGTGCAAAAAAAGGCCTTTACGGAGCTCTGCTTGACAAGGGAGAAAAAGAAGGCTGGATCACTGCCCACTGTTCCACCGTCCAGGTTGTGAGCCCGTACGACAACATCACCACCTTTATGCACGAAGGGGCCAGCGGGGGTGGGAAGAGCGAAATGCTGCAGAATGTCGTGAGGGAACCCACCGGCCAGGTACTGATAGGGGAACATCTGACCACGGGCGAAAAACGGCTGATCAGCATCCCCCTGTTCTGTGTCTTCCATCCGGTTTCGGACGACATGGCCCTGTGCCATCCCTCCCTTCAGAAAGAGAACGGCAAACTCACCGTGCTGGATGCCGAAAATGCCTGGTTTATCAGGGTTGACGGGATCAGGGATTACGGAGACGATCCTTTTCTGGAAAAACTGACCATCCGCTCTGAAAAACCCCTGCTGTTCCTGAACATCAAGACCAACCCCGACAGCACCGCCCTGGTATGGGATCATATAGAAGACGAACCGGGAATACCCTGCCCCAACCCGCGGGTGGTACTTCCCAGGGATTTCGTACCCGGTGTGATCGACCATCCGGTAAAAGTGGATGTACGCAGTTTCGGGGTGCGCACTCCTCCCTGCTCACGGGAAAATCCCAGTTACGGAATCATAGGTCTTTTCCATATCCTTCCCCCCGCCCTGGCCTGGCTGTGGAGACTGGTTTCTCCCAGGGGACACGGAAACCCCAGCATTGTAGGAGCAGGGGCCATGGGCTCTGAAGGAGTGGGATCCTACTGGCCTTTTGCCACGGGAAAAATGTCAACCCACGCCAATTTACTCCTGGAACAGATCATCCAGACACCGAGGATGCGGTACACCCTGGTCCCCAACCAGCACATCGGCACATGGAAAGTGGGTTTCAAACCCCAGCTGCTGATGAGAGAATACCTCACCCGCCGGGGAAATGCAAAGCTCAGAAGCGACCAGTACCAGGAAGCCAGGTGCCCGCTGCTGGGATATGAACTGAATTACCTCACCATCGAAGGATCCAAGATCCCATCGCGCTTTCTGCAGGTGCACAAGCAAACCGATGTGGGTACCGATGGGTATGATGCCGGCGCAAAGATCCTGTTCGATTTCTTTCAGAAAGAGCTCGAAAAATATCTGACCCCGGAACTGTGTTCCACCGGAAGAAAAATTATCGAGGCTTGCATGTCGGGCGCCCGGGTGGAGGATTACAATGCCATTATCCCCATGAGTTACCAGTACTCTTTCCTTACGGTAGACGACTTTGAAAAAGGGAATGAAAAGGAAAGCAATTGAGTGTGCCTGTGCTCCGGACCAACCCTTCAGAAAGGATCAGGAAAACTGACCCACCGACAACTCCGTAGCCACCACCCATTTCGACGGCCTGGTTTTCATGTGGGAAGGGAGTTGCGATAGGACCACTTCCACAAAAGCATCCAGAAGATGGCGCCTGGCATAGACCGAACCGGTCACCAGGCTGATCTCCCTGACTGGTTCCACACCCCGTATGGGTTTGATCATGTCTTCCCTTTCGGAAGGAACGGACATCGTGGCCAGTTCAGGAAGAAATGCCATTCCGTGCCTGGTCTCTACAATCCGGCGCAGCGACTCAATGGAATTGCTTTTATATACCAGGTTGCCCCTGCTTTTTGTTCGTCCCGCCAGCCGGCAAACGGCATTCACCTGGTTCTGAAAACAATTCCCTTCCTTCAGGTACCACAGATCGTTCAGGTCGATGTCGTTCATGGTGACATATTCCCGGGAGTACAAAGGGTGCCGGTCGGATACATATAAAAAGAATTGCTCGTAGAAAAGTATCCGGAAATGCAGTTTCCCGGCTTCCACCGGGGTGGAAATCACCCCCCCGTCGAGATGCCCCGTTCTGATCCGCCGGATGATCTCTTCGGTGATCAGCTCTTCGATCACCAGTTCCAGGCGGGGATATTTTTCCTGCAGTTCATCCATGAACAGGGGCACCAGGTAAGGCGCCAGGGTGGGAATGATCCCCAGAATCAGCACTCCTTCCCTCTTCCCCTGCAAGCGCAGGGAAATTTCACTCAAACTCTCCATTCGTTGCAAAATCTCGAGTACTATCTGATATACCTCCTCTCCCTCAGAAGTAAGCTTTATTGGCCGGGCATGCCGGTCGATCAGGGTTATTTCGCTTTCCTGTTCCAGCATTTTGATCTGGGTGCTCAGGGCCGGCTGTGAAATCCCGAGTTTGGCAGCTGCTTTTGTAAAGCTTCCGCTATGGATCAATTCCTTCAGATACAACAATTGATTAAAATTCATAACTTATATTTATGTATATATAATTAATATAAATATCAATTATAGTATATTTGTCTCAAACAACACAAATAAAAACCGAAAAATTAACCATTATGAAATCAAATGTGTACATCAACCATCCGGACCTGGTAAATAAATTGAACCAATTGCTGAGCGATTACCAGATCTATTATCAGAACCTGCGCGCCTTCCACTGGCTGGTAAAAGGACAGCAGTTCTACATGCTGCATGAAAAATTTGAGGAATTCTATACGCAGTCGGCAGAAGACATTGACGAGATTGCCGAAAGGATCCTGATGATCGGAGGCAAGCCACTGCATACTTTTGAAGATTATCTCAAGCATGCCAGCCTGAAGGCTGAAAAGAATGTGGACTCTCCTTCGGAAACCGTGGCAAAAACCATTGCCAACCTGGAGCACCTGCTGGGTCAGTTCCGCGAGATCGCGGAAATGGCAGGAGATTCCGGCGACGAAGGAACGGTAGCTCTCATGGGCGACTTTATCTCGGCAGCTGAGAAGAACCTGTGGATGCTGAACAGCCTAAAGGTGTAAATCCTTCATAAAAAATACACCAGGCGGACGGCTGAGAAATTCTCAGCCGTTCTTTTTTACCCGAGCGGCATTTCCTTCCCCGTCATCTTCCCGGCCTTTCTGCGACTGGGCAACGGCGTGTGAGGCCAGGGGAGCCGTGAGGTACACGAAAGCTATAACCAGAAGGGATTTCAGATAAACGGGCCACAGGTTGAAAAACAGAGCGACCCCGATCAGGATCAGCATCAGTCCGAAAGAACTGGCCTTGGTAGTGGCATGCATCCGGCTGTACAGATCCCTGAACCGGATCAGGCCCACCGAAGCAATGAGAATAAAAAGAGTTCCGGAAAAAACCAGAAGCGACAGAAAGATCTGTTTCATTTTTTATGTTTCAGGTAGGCAGATATGGCCACAGTACCGATAAACGATACCATGGCAATCAGAACAGGGATATCCAGATATACAGCCTCTTCCGTGAACAGGCTGTATACCAGGATCATTCCCATGGATATGGATGCAACCAGGTCAAGGGCCACCACACGGTCACCGGAAGCCGGCCCCCTGCCAAGCCTCACCAGGGTCAACGCCATGGCCAGGATCAGGTTAGCCATGGCCGCATATAAAATGGTTTGATAAATCATGGTTTTCTACCGTTAATCTGTCCGGTGATTCGGGCAATCCTTTTCTGAATGTCGTCCATTTGTTCAAGTATTTGCTTTTTCTGTTGCATGTAAAGCACGTGTACAGTGGCCGTTATTTTATCCCCGCTGACATCTGTCACCAGGGTTCCCGGGGTCATGGAAACCAGGTTGCTGAACAACAACAGTCCGGTATCGGTCCTGAGACGAAGGCCCACTTTCACAAACCCCGGCCGGGTATGCAGGGTAGGACTGATTATATCCCAGGCGATCAGCAGGTTGGCCTGCAAAAGCTTTACCAGGTAATACAAGGCAAACTCGAGAATATAATATAACCTCAGAATGAGCTTCATGGTGACAATCCGTATATAACACTTTCAATATAAGGGGATACATTGGTCAGTACCCGGGCGGCTTCCAAAGCAAACCGGAACACCGGGCCCGCAAACAGGCCCATCAGGATGCTCAGCGATCCCAGAAAAGCCGGAGGGAACAGGTCAATCCAGTTCAACCTGACAGGAGGATTGATTCCGGGGTGGTTCCCCGGTGTTTTTTTCAAAAAAGCCTCGTTCCAGATTTTGATCATGGAAAAGAGGGTGAGCATGGCAGTAAAAACCGCCATGGCCGTGATCCAGTAATGGCCGTCTTCCAGGCCGGCCTTTATCAGGATGAATTTGGCAAAGAATCCGGAAAGAGGAGGAACCCCTGCCAGGGCAAATGCCGGAACGATAAAAAGTACGGCAAGCAAGGGTCTTTCCCTGTACAATCCTCCTATTTCCATCAGTTCATAACTTCCCTTCACCCGCCGGATCAGGCCCGCCACCATAAAGGCAGCGGTTTTGGCCAGCATATTATGGATCATAAAAAACAGTGCGCCGGCTATTCCCAGCGGGGTATAGATACCCAGGCCCATTACCATATACCCTATCTGGCTGATGATGTGGTAGGACAGCACCCGTCTGGTTTCATATTGTGCGGTGGCGGCCATGCCACCTATTACCATGGTGAGGCCTGCCACTACCAGGAAAAGATGTTGCCAGAACACCTGATCGTGCATAAACAAAAGGGTAAACACCCGGATCATGGCATACACCCCTACTTTTGACAGTAATCCGGCAAACAACGAGGTAATAGTGATATTGGGCGTATGATAAGAAGCCGGCAGCCAGAAGTGAAAGGGAAAAACCGCCCCCTTTATCCCGAATGCCACAAAAATAAGTATGGCCGACACATTCAGCGAAGCAGAATATTCTCCCTCACGCAAGAGTTCTGCCAGACGGGCCATGTTCAGGGTCCCCGTTTCCCCGTAAAAAAGGCCGGTTCCCGCCAGGAAGAACAGAGATCCCAGCAAATTCAGGGCCAGGTATTTAACACCTCCCTTCAATTGTTGCGGTGTACTGCCGTATGTAATCAGCACAAAGGAAGAAAGCAGCAGAACCTCGAACCATACAAACAGATTGAATAAGTCGCCCGTGATGAAAGATCCGTTCAGCCCCATGGCAAGCGAAAAGAAAAAAACATAAAACCGGTTGTTGCAGCAATCTTCCCTGATGAACCGGACAGAAAAAACCGATACGGCCACCAGAATCACCGACCCGGCCATCAACATCAGCCCGCTGAACAGATCAATCACCAGGGTTATTCCGAAAGGGGCCCTCCATCCCCCCGCCTGCAGGGTCAGGATACCGGAATGCCTCACCGTTGCAAACAGGTAAACCGAGCAGGCAAGCAATAACAGGCTTCCGGCCACACCGGTCCACCTGGCCAGGGTATCCGACCGGTTGATGATCATAATGATCATCAGCACCAGAGGAATCAGTATGGGCAGGGCGGCGGCGGTGTTCATTTACTGGTCGGTTCGTTTCAACTGGTCCAGGTCGTCGGTTCCGGTCACCTGAAAAAACCGGTATTTCAAAGCCAGTGTAAAGGCGGTGATCCCCAGACCGATTACAATAGCCGTAAGCACCAAGGCCTGAGGTACCGGATCGGCCATAATAATTTTTTCGCCCCCTTCATCACGGATAAAAGCAGGCGCTCCGGCCAGCAGGCCCGATGCCATAAATACCAGCAGGTTGGTGGCATTGCTGATAAAAATAAACCCGATAATAAATTTTACAATGCTCCTTCTGAGCAGCAGGTATACTCCGGCTGTGAACAGTATTCCCACAAGGATGGCCAGTATCACTTCCATTTTTCAGGTATTTTCAGGGAAAAAAGAAATAACAGAATCACCCCCGTTACCGAAAGAAAGATCCCCGTATCGAATACCAGGGGCGTTCCCAGTTTGAGTTCCCCGGCCAGAGGGAGGACCGGCTTCACCCAGACACCTGTCATGAACGGCCTGTTTGTGAGCCAGGCAGGAAGAAAGCTCAGGAGTATCATGATCAGGCCGGCACTTAACAGGGTAACCGGTCTGACCGGGAAATCACGGAAGACCTTTTCTTCCGAGTAGGCAAGACTCCGGAAAACAACGGCCAAACCAGCCAGCAGCCCTGCAATGAATCCTCCCCCAGGAAAATGATGCCCTCTCAGCAAAGCCGTCAAAGCAAAAAACAACAACAGCCACCGGATATACTTTTCCGCAATCTGTAAAATAACCGAATTCATATTTTTCCTGTTTTTTTCCCGATTAAAACAAGGATACCCAGGGCAGCCGTGATCAAAACCACCGTTTCACCCAGCGTATCGAAGGCCCTGAAATCAACCAAAATCACATTCACCACGTTCCTTCCGAAAGCATCGGTCAAACTCCGGTCCTGAAAATATTCCGAAACGGGTTTCGGCACATTTGCCTGCACGGCAAAAAGAGCCACCATGGTCATCACACTGCCGAATACCAGGGCCACCGTCAGGTCTCTGATACGTGTCCTCCTGGTGGAAAGGATGGCAAAACGGGGAAGGCGCTGCAGCACCAGCACGAATATCACCACCGTAAGCGTTTCGACCAGGATCTGCATTATGGCCAGGTCTACCGCACTGAAATACATGTATATCAGTGATATACCGTATCCGACGACCCCCATGTCAATAATGGCGGCCATTCTCGACCGGGTAAGGGTGCTGTACAGAACGGCTGGCACCATCACCCCCACCAGGACCGGGATAAAGAAAGATTCAACCCGGACATGCATTTCCGGCCATTCCACTCCTCCCAGGATTACCTTCCCCCACATCAGAAGGGCGGTAAACGATACAATGGTCAGAATATAGTACCGGTGGTACCCGTGTTGCATTACTTTCTCCTTACGCCCGGAAAAAGCGATAAACCGGTCAATGGCAGCTGAGAACAGTTCGCTGAACCGGATGTAGAAAATCGCATTGTTCATTCGCCTCCACGCTTCCAGCAGGGTGGTTTTCCGGATGATCAGCCATGACAGGAGCAATCCGAAGAACACCGTAAGCAGGCTAAGGAAAAACACCGTGTTCACTCCGTGCCATATCTTCAGATCAACTTCCCCGGCCCCGGCATGCATAACCGGAAGCGCCGTATTTATCAGGGTATTCCCAATCAGGTCGGGGAACAAACCCAGCACCAGGCTGAATAATGCCAGAACAGCCGGACCCGCCAGCAAGAGCCATCCTTTTTCATCGGGGGCCACAGCATACCGGCGTGGCGGGCCCAGAAATATTTTATACAGGAATGCCAGAGAAACAGCTACCATCAGAATATTCGACAAAACCCCCAGCACCAGCAACGGAAAATTGATGCCCGGCAGTTCCACCTTGGCCTCATAGATCAGTTCCTTCCCCAGGAAACCCAGCATGGGAGGCAGTCCGGCCATCGACAGCGCCGCCAGCAGAGCAATGATAAAACTCACCGGCATATGGCGGGCCAGCCCGCCCAACCGGTCTATGTCCCTGGTCCCTGTCTTTTTTTCAATCATTCCGGCCATCATAAACAGGGTGGCTTTGTACATGGCATGAACAAACAGAAAGATCAGGGCGGCGCTGGCCGATTGCTCCGTATTGATCCCGATCAGCAGCACCAGAATGCCCAGCCCGTTGATGGTGGTATAGGCCAGAATGGATTTGATATCTTTTTGTGAGATGGCAAGATACGACCCCACAAGCATGGTCAGCACGCCCACCGAAGAAATGATGTATTTCCATTCGGGCGTACCCCCCAGGACAGGAGCCAGCCTGGCCAGCAGAAAAAAACCCGCCTTGACCATGGTGGCCGAATGGAGGTATGCGCTCACGGGAGCCGGAGCTTTCATGGCCGTAGGAAGCCAGAAGTGGAACGGGAACTGGGCCGATTTGGTAAAAGCGCCCACCAGTATCAGCAGCAGACCAGGAACATAAAAAGAACTTGCCCTGATCGCAGCAGAAGATGCCAGCCAGGCCGGCAGGGAATAGCTTCCGGGAATGCTTCCCAGCAGGATAATCCCGGCCAGCATACACAAACCACCGAATCCGGTAATGTATAACGACTGGAAAGCTGCCCGGCGTGCTTCCGCCTTTTCGTGAAAAAACCCGATAAGCAGGAATGACAACACACTGGTCAGCTCCCAGAAAATGAACAACTGGATCAGATTGGCTGAAAGTACCAGTCCTGTCATGGAGCCGGCAAACAGAAAGAGATACAGGTAAAATCGCCCGGTCTCCTGATATTCTTTCATGTAAACCCGGGAATACAGAAAAACCAGTGCGCCGATTCCAGCTACCAGGATCACCATGAAAAGACTCAGTCCGTCAAGCAGAAATTCCAGGTTCAGACCGAGCTCCGGGATCCACAGAATCACCTGGTGCCAGGCCCCTGTTTCGGCAATGAAGGGCAGTTTGAACAGAAAGAAAAGAAAGAAACCTGCCAGAAGCAGAGCCGGAACCAGCGCCCTTCTTTTCCCGCCGACTCCCGGAAAAAGAAAAGCCGCACCTCCCACGGTCAGGTATATCAGCAATGCTTGATGCATATCAGGTACTCCCGGCCCCGTTTATGGTTCAGGTAGCAAACAGCATGCCCAGAGGATCAACGATTCCCTTGATGGTCACCCCGAAATGTTTTTTCGATGCCGAAGAAGTCAGACTCATGACGGGAACTTCCGATTCATTGATGATATGGTGCGCAAAAGCGCCGATGTAATTGTCATAGGTATATCCCTCCTCGTGGGTCATGACCAGGATCATCCCGGCCCCGATCTCCCGGGTGTATTCCAGAACCCTGATATAAGGAAGAGTATCCGAACGTTCAAACAGCTTCATGTGGCATTTCACCCCGTTTTCCTCCAGGCTTTTCTTCGCGGCCTTCAGTCTCTGGTATATCCTGCTATCCTTGATGCTGATCCCTCCAATGACCACCGATACCAGATGAATTTCTGCCCCGTAATTCAGTCCGTATACCAGTGCGCTGAACAACTGGCGCCTGACACTACGCGTCAGATCCAGTGGCACTACGATTTTATCCCCCAGTTTTTCAATATTTCCCTTCACAGTAAGAACGGGCACCGGAGATTTCAGGGTTACATGGTACACGGTGGTGCCCAGTTCCTGCTCGGCTCCCGACCCCTGATGGTTTTCCCCCAGAAAGATCATTCGTGCCCGGATATCTTCCGCCACCTCGAGGATTTCCTGATGCGGCTTTCCCCTCTCCACCCGGGTGCTTATTTTCAACCCGGGATATTCCTCCTTAACCCTGGAAGCCAGCTCCAGCATGCGGTCTTTGGCCTGATCGGTAATTCTTACCAGATCGTCGCCGGAAGCAAAAAATTCTGCCAGAAGGCCTGGCGTTTCCAGCACATTCAGCAACACAATACTGAAATTCTGATCGGAGGCAAAGCGGCAGGCCACCCGGAATGCCTTAAGGGAAGGGTCTCTAAAATCGACAGGTACAAGCAGGTTTTTCATAACTCGCCGTGTTTATTACGTTTATGTGACTTCCGTTTTAGTTGGCACCGGTTTTCTGTACAAACTCAATACAAAATAAACAGGTTTTGTTCAATTAATGCATATTTGTTCCCTTTTCATTGGCCGGGATTCATGTGGACCGGGGCGTTATGTTTTCCTTCGCCAGGTTATGCATGCCCTGATCAAGGGTAGAACAAGCAGTATGAATCCTGAAGTAGCCATCAGTCCATATCCCACCCCAAACCATTCCGCACTGAAACCGAGCACCAGCACCAGCAAAGCCGCAAACAGGGTTTCGGCCTGTGATTCAGCCGAAAGGGCAGAAGCCAGGATATCCTGATCCAGTTTTTCCGACACATAGGCGATACCCGCCGGTTTACGCAGGTTTTCAAGCACAAACACCAGAAAATAGAAAAGAATGGCCAGAAGCACCCAGCCCAGTTCATAAAACAATCCGCTCAGCATACCGGCCCCAACCCCCGCGATCAGGGTAAGGTTCACCACCAGCGCGATGTTTCCGATGCGTTCGGTAACTTTTCCAGAAGACCGGGAAGCAAAAGAGGTAAGGAAATACAGGATAAAATAAAAAACACCCACAAGTACCGCGGCACGTTGCTTGTCTTCCAAGCCAGCCATCAGGGGCAATCCCAGGGCAAAAGTGCGGATAAACGGCTGCAGGTAATCTTTCACTGCTTTGTAATATCCGCTGAAAGAGGAAACATTCAGAATAGCTCCCAGTACGGCCAGATTTTTGAATGAATGAATGAACTGCCCCACCACTTTTCTGTAATTCTGCCCGATTTTCTTCATCCCGCCCCCCCGCTCTTTCCCATCAAGAACGGAAGGGTAACTGATCATCAATAACATATCCAGCACGTATGGAATGGTTGAATACAGGAAAACCGACTGGTACGTCCCCTCGTGGAAAACAATGAGGGCTGCCAGCAGGGAAGACAGGGCCGAGCCCATTTGCGACCATCCCCGGGTATGACCGTAATAATGGGTTTTCTGATCTTCCCATCCTCTGATCCGGAGGTATTCGAAGATCATGGCCTTATGAGTGCCGGTACGGAAGGCATCTCCCAGAGAAAAAAGCAGCATGGCACCAATAAAAGCCGTAAATCCCGAGGTAAGATAAAATACGATAAAGGAAGCAATGTAGAACATGAAGCAGGTGATCATGGCCTTTCGCCGCCCCATGGCATCGGCCAGGATCCCCGAGGGAACCTCAAAAATATTGCGGGTCACCTCCCGAATAGCATACAGGGTGCCGATCTGTGTGAAGCTCAGGCCCTTCTCCAGAAAGAACAGCAGCAGGAAAGGATCGAAAAATTTCAGGTTCTTCAGAAAACCGTACAGGCTGAATTTGTAATACTGCAGATCTTTCCGGAAACGGACAGGCATAGCGGGGAAAAATATCAACCCAAATATAGAAAAACAGAACAAATCCCGCAGAAAGATGTTAATTTCATGATGAAAAAACAACCCATGATCGCGCTTCTTTCACCTGCCAAAACCATAAATATGGATGTCCCCCTGCCGGAGGTTCCCCTGACCTGTCCCGCCTTTCTACGGGAAGCGGACAGACTGATGCAGGAACTCCGGAAGTTCAGCCCCGGAGAGCTGGAAAAAGTTATTGACATCAGCCCGGAACTGTCCCGGCTTACGTTTGAACGATACACCCGCTGGACCCTGCCCTTTACCCCGGAGAATACCCGCCCCGCCATTCTGGCATTCAGCGGGGAGGTTTACAGGGGATTGCGGGCCGGGACATTCGACCGGGAAGAGCTTCTGTTCGCGCAGCAACATATCCGGATCCTTTCGGGACTGTATGGTCTGCTGAGGCCTCTGGACATGATGCAGGCCTACCGGCTGGAGATGGGAATTCCCCTGAAAAACGAGAGGGGAAAAGACCTGTACGCCTTCTGGGGAAAAAGGCTGGCTGAAAAACTGGTGGAAGAAATGGAATCGGGGGCAAACAGGGTGCTGATCAATCTGGCCTCGCAGGAATATTTTAAAGCCGTGGGAAACTGGGATTTCCCTTACCGCATCATCACCCCCGAATTCCGTGAAGCGAGGGGTGACGATTACCGTGTTATCACGGTGTATGCCAAAAAAGCCCGGGGCATGATGGCCCGATTCCTGGTAAGGAACCGGATCACCGACCCGGAAGAGCTGAAGCATTTTGAAGAAGAAGGATACCGCTATTATGAACCGTTTTCCGGAAATGATACCCTGGTATTTGTCAGGTAAAGAAAAATCAACCGGGGAACCGGATATTTCAACACATTATTTTCATACATTCTGTAATCAGATAATTTTTTTAACAGTAGTTATTACTGTTAATTAATACATTATTCTATCCTGACTACGTAGTTTTCTGGCTTTGTTATGACATAATCAGCAATTATTTGTATATTTGAAAAAAATGCTGTTATGGAATTGTCAGAAATTAAACAGGCTATTGAAAAACTCAGTGAAGAGGAGCGTCAACAGCTACTCAGTGATTTAAAATTAGAGCATTACCAGCAGAAAGGTTACCTATCCCTGTTGTTAGAGAGAGCAGAAAGGGATATGGTCA
>Ga0209614_1000412_pt1 | contig 38705 bp, 36 predicted proteins | sample BlaSprsedimmetaG_FD_185484 | JGI IMG/M metagenome (GOLD analysis project Ga0209614, IMG submission 185484) | Hot spring sediment bacterial and archeal communities from California, USA to study Microbial Dark Matter (Phase II) - Blank Spring... ...
CTCTTTCCACGGTATGATCTCACTCAGTCGAACCCATTGATTCTCTTTTGACAGTACTCTTGTCAGTGATCCTCCGAATCCAACCATTTCCATCTGGTTCTCTTTATGTCTCCTCAGAAACATCTTCGTCATCACCTCGGTGCAAGCTTTTAGAGTCTATACCTTGTTTTCCCTTGCACCATTATACCACATTATTCGCCTGTACTTCACTATTCATCCGCTTTGTACGCTTTTTCAGGAAGCCCTATTTATCTATTCACTTCTCAAAGCTTCTACAGGGTCCTTCCTGGCAGCCATCTTTGCGGGAATCAGGCCACCCAAAATCGTAAGTAGTACGCTTGCACCTGCAAGACCTAGAGCAGTGAGGGGATTCAGATAGGCAACATCTGGTAAGCCAGTCATTCTTTCAATTATTGAGTTTACTGGCAGAATCAACAAGGAGGCAACAAATATACCCAAAATTCCCGAGAATGTCCCGATGACGAAGTTTTCGGCATTAAAGACCCTTGTAACATCGATTTTCCTCGCGCCCAGTGCCCTTAATATACCTATCTCTCTGGTTCTTTCGGTCACAGAAATGTAAGTAATTATCCCTATCATGATCAGGGAAACCGCAAGAGAAATCAAGGCGAAAGCCAGAAGAACAATCGTTGCGGCGCTAAGCACTCCATCAAGTAATCCCGTTATAGTGGAAGCAAGATCAATGTAAATTACTCTATCCTCATCACTCTTACCTTCGTTCCAGGCATCGAGATACTCGATAACCTTCTGCTTTGATTTAAAGTCCTTTGGATAAAGCACAACCGAAACTGGTGTCTCAAACGCCCCTAGTTTCTGAAGAGTGTTTCTCTTGGTTACCGGAAGAGTGATACCTCCGATTAACCTGGACGTGATATCTGGAGGGATAAGCGAAAGAATGTTGAAGAGATCCGAAGCAAACTGCTCTCCGGTAAGGATGTTCACATAGAGTTCCTTCTGAGCCTTCACTATCTCCGATTTCACTGCATCCTGTATAAACATCTGGGCAAGGCGATCGGAATATGCTAATCCCTCATCTAGAACGGAAAACTCAATGTAATCCTTCGCCCTAATAATTCCGGAGATCTCTAGAGGTATTCCGACTTCACCATAGTAAAGCTCCATCAGCTCGCTCATTGACGACTTTGGTGAGAAGCGCATTCCGTTCTTCACGTAGAAATCATTGTTACTGACTGCCTTGATTCTTAATCCAACTATGTCTTCAACAGCGATTTTCTCTTTGTCATAATCTACGCCCAATGCCTGCAGAATCCCTTTAGAAATTCTGTTGTCTTGCTTAACTATCATTACGAGATCAGTAGGTTTTCTCGGGAAGGAGCCTGCAACAAGATCAAAGTTACTCTCCAGATACCCTTGACTTTCTGGATCCAGATTCTCAGGATACGAGGTGAAGTTCACTTGAGTCTGATCAACCGTCTTTGCCATCTCTCCGTATCCAGCAACTAGGTTCATGTTAATGTGTCGAGTATATGTGAATCCCGAAAGAAGCTTCGGATCTATGTTTTCAACATACTCAAGATACTCGTCAGATAAATCGTTGTTATGAATCAAAATCTCGTCACTGGGATCATAAGGAAAAACAAACAGCCCTTCAGCATCGGAAAGACCCATTGAGGATTCGAAACGTTGGTAATTCCGAGAAGCAATATCCACTGTCGTCTGACTGACCATTATTGGGAAGGTCGATAGGGTCTGTGCTTCGAAATCAGACAATTGCTTTCCGAAGCCACTTGATAGTGACAGAACAAGAAGGATTCCCACAATACCTATACTTGAAGCCAGAACTGTAAGCGCAGTACGCCATTTCTTCGTCATAATATTGGTAGCCGAAAGCTTTACCGCCGTTGGAAAGCTCATTCTTGTCTTCTTGATCTGGAGTTCCGAGTGCGGATCGGATTCGTTCGCAACTTTGCTGTCGGAAGCAATGGAACCGTCACGCAGTATGATCACTCTATCTGCATATCTCTTCGCGATCTCCTCGTTGTGAGTAACCATAATCACCAGTTTATTCTCCGCCATCTCTCTTATAAGCTCTATCGTCTGCTCGCCTGTCTGAGAATCTAGAGAACCTGTAGGCTCATCGGCAAGAATGATGTCTGGATTGTTGGCAAGAGCTCTAGCAATAGCCACTCTCTGCATCTGTCCATTAGAAAGCTGAAACGGTTTCTTATTTACCTGATCAGACAGACCCACTCTTTTTAAAAGGTTCATCGCTCTCTTCTTTCTCTCTGAAGGATGAACACCGCCCAGTATCATTCCCATCTGGATGTTGTCCAGAATGCTGAGATGTGGAATCAAGTTGAAGTTCTGAAAGACGAACCCGATACTCTTGTTTCTATATGCATCAAGTTCCCAATCTGTGAATTCCTCCGTTGACTTTCCATTCATGACGAGCTCTCCATGATCGCATCTGTCGAGACCGCCAATGATGTTTAAGAGTGTTGTCTTGCCAGAGCCACTGGGACCAAGAATCGCGACAAATTCGTTCACAGAAAAGCAAATCGTGACTTTGTTAAGCGCCGTCTGCTTCAATTCACCTACTTCGTAAATCTTCGATACTTTCGCCAGCTGAAGCATCTATGTATCACCCCTGAAATGAGAATCAACAGGTCATACAGAGATTATATTACTCAGGTACATCAATCACGATATCTTTTCGGATACAGGCCGAGATTCTCATTGCATGATACTTTTGCATTAGTCTTCACTTACTCATCGTGAAAAAAATTCTAAGACAACCTGGACTTCCGTATCACCCAAAAAACGAATAAGGAACTGTCTGACCCACCGTATGAAACTCTGCCACTTCAGGAAATCCGTTAGCATTTTTCCAGCTTTCATGTTGAGAACCATTTGCTCGCGCTAAGAAGATGAGAATCTAGCTAACGAAAGCAACTTGGAACGACACAATTCGCACCTGTATTATAATGATTAATAAGCAATTGAAACCCAATCCTTTGAAGCACTTGCATATTTGACAACTGGAGAAATCAAGCGGAATCAACAGCTGGCCGGAGGCGAAAGATGAAGCGGATTGTTTCTATATCGACTGTAGTGACCATGGCATGTATTGTCATTGCTTTCATGGGAAGCTTTGGCGGCGAGAGGACAGAGGAACTTTTCGACGTTGCCAGTGCATCGGACGGATTCTTGTTGATCGGCTTTTCTGAATACTACGATGAACCATACATTGAAACGCTTGTCCTTAAAACCGATTTTGATGGTCGGATTCTGTGGGCAAAGGAATATGGTACGCCTGCAGACGACATTGGGCGTTGCATAGCAATCGCAGATGACGGATCTGCTCTCCTTGTGTCCCGAGTCGAAGCTGGCGGTAATGCCAAACTGGTGGCAAGGTTAGTCGATGAACAAGGAAATCTTGTCTGGCAAAACAGCTACGGCAAGCACTCGAATTATTCTCCCTGGAGAGCTGTTTATGCTGGAGACGCCTTTGTCATTGCCGGTCAGTGCATGACGGACAAGAAATACCTTCAAGCAAGTTTGCTGAAGATTGACCTTGAAGGAAGACTTCTTTGGGAAAGAGACTTCGGAGGCGAAGGTTTTGACGGGGCTATGGATGTAATTGAGACTTCCGATCACAATCTGCTATCTACAGGCTACAGCTGGATTGAAGACCATGAGTTTCTTTGGGTTGCCCTCCTCGATCCAAAAGGCAAGACTTTGTGGCAAAAGGAAATCGGAAAGGCTGATTCTCTTAATCTTGAAGGAAGAGCTGCAGCTGAAATTGACGACGGATACCTTATTGCCGGTATTGCAAGCGACTTCTCTGGAGTGGGATACATTGTGAGACTTGACTTGGCAGGCGAGCTGATAGATGAGACTCGGTTCAGCGATAGATTCCCGGCAGCACTGTCTGTTCTGAAAGACGACGGGGAATATATATCTCTTCTCTCTTATGTAACAGTCTCCGAGGAGGGTTTTGGCCTAGCTAGAATCGGTGATAGAGGAAAGATCCTGGATGAAAGATTCTTTGAAATCGCTTCTTTCGAGCCACACTCATTCGCAAGGCTCAGCTCCGGCAAGTTTCTCGTAGTGGGCACATTATCTGACGAAGACTTTGGAAGACAGGCCTTCTGGATGTCTGCAGAGTTTTAGTCAATTTGAGACTGAGTTGTTCGAAACAGCCGCCGATGTGGAAACAAAGCAGAACATTTACGAAATTCTCAATCTGGCTGCCATTGTATTTAAACTCTAATTGCTGTTAGTCGTCACTCAAGAACCTGGCTTCTTTCCGTAAATCTGAGTTTCTTGCTTTGCATATCTCCTCGTAGCGACTTCCGCCCAGACACCGTACCTACCGCTCATGAGAATTTGCTCAATTGTTCTTAATGCTTTTCGACGGTCTCTTCCTTATCGACTTTTCGTATGAAACTCTGGAAAAATGATCTCAACTCACCTCTTGTTGACGTCCTCAGACCTTAAAATCATTGACAAACAGGAAACAGACCGCTGAACTGCATTGCCAAGCAACCCGACAAAGCAATCCCCAGACTAACAAGGTCCTGCCAGAGCTCAGTTTGACGAACTCATGAAATCAAGGGGAAACGAACCCTGATAATCCGTTTCGGGAAAATGTCCTTAGCCTCAGTTGATTCAAAGTGAGGATCTGCTGATTTCATGAGCCTTCTTTTCCGACACTGATGCGAATGGCCGTCAAGGAATTTGCCCAAGCGAAGAAGGCGTAGAACAAAGCATTCTGGCACGGGGTCTTTACTTTAGCCTGTTATCTTTCTGTTGCATACTTCTTATGCCGTTTCTGAAAAAAGGCACAATGAAAACTGTGTATTGTGGCTGATCTCCGTTGAAGGATTGTTTCGATAGTTGCCTCTTCGACTACATCAGCGAAATCCAAAGTCCTGTTTATAATGCTTTTCGTCATATTGCTCTGACAGAAAACGAATAAGCTACGTGATTTCCTCAATCATCGCAAGTATTGCATCGACAGTAAGCTTCTGCTGTTCAAGAAGGCTGATGACTGCCTTACCGTCCCCCTTCTGTGGTCCGTAATAGCCGAACTGAGCGTGGTTTCCTCCTTCAATCACGATGTACGTAGTATCTGCAGGTAAGAGAGATCTGCCTTTCTCAAGGGCGTCTTTGTCAATGACTGTATCCTCGCTGCCGTAGACAGACAACACATGTAGATCAGATTCAGACAGTGAGTCTACACTGGCCGGATAAGCGGCAAGCAAAATGAGTACGGAAACAATTCCCTGATTTCTGGATGCAAATCTCGCAGGCATAGATCCTCCCAGAGAATGCCCAGCCATAATCCAAATACCGATATCTGGATTGCTTTCAATTATGGCGGCTGCACTATTTGGGGAAAGAATGGCTAGATCTAGCGGCATGTCTACAAGAAAGGTCGTCAGATTTTTCGTCGCAAGCTCTTTAAGGAGCGGCGCATAAGCTATTGGATCAACCAGTCCTCCTGGATAGAAAATCACTCCTACTTTGCTCTCTTTTCTTGTTGAAAAGGTATGAATTCTGTCTTTGAAGCTGTACAAAACCATGTTGGAACTATTCAGAGCCTGCAGAGCTTCCACCATCGGCGGATATGGAACAAGGAAGTCGGCGGCACCGATCGCCAATCCAGTCACAACTGCTCCAAGAACAATTAACCATAGGTATGCATTTCCTCTGTTCATGGCCATCCTCCCTTCGGCATTCTACAGATAACCTTCTTATATCATTTGTACTGAGCTTTTGCATCACTTTCAAAGAGTGACCGATACTCTGGAAAGTTCTCTTTTGTGTTGTATCTGAACCCGGCAGCAAGCATCGATAGGTTGATGTGGTAAACTGTTTGCAATAAGAGGGCTTGTGTGGAATTCTTTCAAGAGAATCCGAAAACTTCTGGAGGCACTCAATGAAGTTGAGATCTGTCTTTGTCGCTGCATCTTCACTGGTCTATTTCATGATTGGTTTCACGGCTCAGTCAATAAACAGTGCCTTGCCCGCAATTGCAGTAGAACTCGAAATGAGTTATGACATGACCGGTCTTGTTCTTGGCCTTCCTTCTTTTGTCTACCAAATTGCAGTTCTAATTGCTGCAGTCATTTCGAGAAAGTTCGGTCCATTTCTTGCCGCCGCTACAGGGATTACCTGCATAACTTTTTCCGTAGTCTTCATGGCTCTTTCAAGAACTTATTCTACATTTCTCACTGGAAGACTGATGTTCGGACTTGGCCTTGGCATAACTGAGATTAGCATTGCCCTGTGCGTTTCACATTTGGCATTTGAGAAGACAGGCGGGGTCTTGAATCTGGTCTATTCTTTCTTTGCTCTGGGAAGCATTGTGGCTCCGGTATTCGTTTCGTTAGCTCTCTCTGATACTAGTAAGTGGCCTATCCCAATATTCGTGGCCTCTGCTCTATTTTTCTTTATCAGTCTTCTTTCCTGGATTGTTTGGAAGAAATCATCTGTTGAGTCCTCTCCTTCGGTTGAGAGAAGAAGACCTGCTCTGCCAAAAGATGCTGTTTTTTGGTTAATCACTGTTGGAGGGCTTATGTACGTTGGCTATGAGATGGGCTTGTTCTCTTGGCTTTCCACTTTTATATATGAAGAGAAATCCGCATCATTAAGGGTCGCTAGCCTTATGCCGTCTTTACTTGCGTTTGGTCTGTTTGTCGGAAGGATAATCACCGGGTTCGTGGTTGACAAAGTGGGACTTCAGCGAACACTTGTCGTTCTAGGCTTGATTTCATCTGTCGGATTCTCCCTTTCCTTCCTGACTGCGAATCCCATCGTACTTGCTCTGGGAGTCTTCACAACGGGTCTGGGATTTTCGGGAACATTTCCTACTCTCCAGGCAATAATGGTTTCAGGCTACAGGGAGAATCGCGAGGCAGTCCTTTCGATCTTTGCCGCATCTGGCTCCGTCGGTGTTGTGATCACAAATCTTCTGGTCGGCCGCATTAGCGAAAGCACGAACCTAAAATTAGGAATGCTGGTCATCGGTAGTCAGATTCTTGCCGCTTTGGCAGTATTTATTACTATCAGCCTTCTACACAGGAAGAGACTACGCAAAGGTCTCAACTAGAAGCGTTGAAGAAATCTAGAATATGGTCAGGATTTTTGATAACAACCAGATCACGGCGAATACAACGAGACCAACAAAGGCCAGGCTGAAAATCACGCGCAGTCCAAAAAAGGCCAACTTAACTGCAAGGCCCAGAAAAACCAATCCTCCAAAAATTGCAAGAACAAGAATGAGTATATCCATGATCTTTCCTCCGAATCTATTAAGATTTGCTGATATCAGATCTTCCGATACTGAATCCTGATTTGATCAAATCTACACAGGCTGAAACAACTTCCTCATCATAAAGTGTACCGGCATTGTCCTCGATTTCTTGAATTGCTTCGTCTAAACCTCTTGAAGCCCTGTATGGCCTGTGAGAAACCATTGCTTCCACCACGTCGGCCACCGCCACAATTTTCGATTCCAGAGAGATCTCCGATCCCTCAAGGCCTTCCGGATATCCAGTTCCGTTGATTCTCTCATGATGGTCCTTCACAATCTCCGCTATCGGACCGCCAAGTTGCACATCACGAAGTATTTCGTAACCAATGACAGGGTGACGTTTAATCAAGGACCACTCGAGATCAGTAAGCTTTCCTGGCTTCGAAAGGATCTCGGCGGGTATTGAGACCTTTCCAACATCGTGAAGTAGACCGGCGATTCGTACTGATCTGATTGATTCTTTCTCCAGACTAAGTCTCTCCGCTATTGCTGTGGCCAATTTGCTAACATTCTCTTGATGCCCCGCAGTATAAGGATCTCTCGCTTCAACTACTTTGCTGACTAACTCGACCGCCCCTTCAAGCGATGTGTTCACCTTCTTCAAGGCTTCGGCCAGTCTGTCCTTTGCAGTCAGAGCTTCTGTGACATCAATTATTATGAGGTTAAGCAACTCCATTCCAGCAGACTTGAAAGGTGAAGCAAATATCTCCACGTCGATGATCTTCTCACCGGCCTGCTTCTGCCGTGTTACAAGTCTGAGAGTCTCTCCCGAAAGGAGCTTGTTAATCTCTCTAAGTCCTTGACTGTCTGCTGTGAGATTCCTAATCGAAAGCTTCTTGAGTTTATCGGCATCATATTTGTAGAATTCGCAGGCGGCCGAATTTGCATCAACAATTCTTCCTGTTGATGGATCAATAAGCAGCATTATCGCCCCGTTCATTTTGAAGAAATTTCTGTAACGCTGTTCGCTCTTCACTAGTTCATCTTCTTCAAGTGCAAGAGTTAGGATGTCTCCGACTGATGCAGCGAACTGCTTTTCGTCAGCTGTCCATTCCCTTGAGGTTTCCATATCGCAGAAGAGAGATCCAACGATTTTCCCCCTGATCTTCAACGGTATATCGAGTATAGCTACAACGCCAGCCCCTTTAAGGCTGTCTATGAAGGCACTGCTTTTCTCAAGCTTAACATCAGAAACACTTAAGAATCGCTTATCGCTCACTAGGTTTACGTATTCGCCAGCCAGATCCGTGCCCATAGCGAGTGATCTATCTGTTCTTATCTTTCCTTCGTGCAGATCAAAGCTAAGCATCAGTTCCATTTCTCCGACCTTGTTCATCATATATATCCCTGCACGATCAACATTGAGAGAAGAACCTACTTTCTCAATCGTTTCTCTCATGAATTCATCAAGGGAAAATCGCCTGCCGGCTATCGCTTTCGAAATCTTGAAGAGATTTCTACCGGCCTCATCCTTGAATCTCTGAAGCTCTGTCATTTCAGTGACATCATAACTGAGATCCACTATCTCACCAGAAGGAAGCCGGTAAACATAGTTCACCCACCAGCCCTCTTGCTCCCCACAAATATATCGCTCGAGACCAACATTACGAGGTTCGCCGTCTTTGTAAGTTTTTTTCACTGCGTCGTACAGCGCGCTCGTCTCGAATGTTTGAAAGACATCTCTTACATCCGCACCCGACAAGTTACAGTCGACGCTTTCTGTGATTCCTCTCGGCGGCTTGAACTCCTTGAGAAAAAAGCTCTCACCGTCATCACGGCTATCGAGGATAATAAGGCCACCATTCATATTCTGCACCAGTTCGCGATATCTCGATTCGCTATGAGCGATTCTCTCTTCCTTCTGCCTCTCTTCAGTCACATCCCTAAAGATCAAGACAATTCCTGAGATTTCACCATCATCCGTGACGATCGGAGCCGCCGAGTCTGCTATTGAATAGACCTTCCCATTCTTGGACTTGAGACATGTGTGATTAGCCAAACCAATTTTCCTTCCAGTCTCAATAATATTCTCAATTGGAATCTGAGTTGATTCGCCCGTCTCTTCATTGAATATTTCCATGACATCATTCATTCTCTTTCCAACAATCTCTTCTTCTTCAAGACCAATTAAGTTGCAGGCGACACTATTCGCGAACACGATCATGCCAAATCCATCGGTTGCAAGAACCGCATCCCCTATGCTTGACAGAGTGACTCTGTATCGCTCTTCGCTCTCATTAAGAGCTTCGGTTGACTCAATGCGCTGAATGATTCTCCCGAGCCTCTCTGTTATTGAAAGAACCATCTGACCTTCCTCATAGAGAAATGCAATTTCGCTGTCACCACAGTAATAGACAGTTACACTTCCTACCTCTTTGCCTCTTCTCTTTATCGGTTCACGAATGAAGCGGTCGCTTTTCAAGGCTTTGCCCGATTCGTAAACTTTGTCCTTGTACACAATAACTGCAAGGGTGTTTTCTGGATCCATGAATGCATCGGGAAATATTCTTACAAGACTAATGATAATGTCTTCGATAGAGTTCTCAGCTCTATCAACAATTTTCGAAAAACTATATAAAAGATTCAGCTCTTTCTTTCTCTCTCTGAGTTGTGCTTCGAGACTCAAGTTTACACTCCTCGTCTCCCATTTTCTACTTGTCACTTTCTGTTCCCCCAGTAACTTTATCTCCCCCGGAACTCTTCGAGACATACAGATTATTGTCTGCTCTCTTGATCATTTCTTCAAGCTCGTCTTCCTGACCCACTAGACTTGCTATGCCGAGGCTGGCACTAACCTCCAACGGAACTCCATTGTACTCAATATCCGTTTCCCGAAATGAACGGAGTATTCTAAGCGCCGCTTCTTCAGTGCGTTTCGCGTCGGTCATTGGCAGTATTACTATGAACTCATCTCCACCGTACCGCCCAAATATGTCGGCCGCCCTCAAAATCTTGCAGCAAATTTGTGCTACTCTCTTCAAAACATAATCGCCACCGAGATGGCCCATTTTGTCGTTTAGCTTCTTGAAGTTATCAACATCAAACATTATCAAGCCCATCCTAGTTCCATAGCGCTTTGCCTTTTCGATTTCCCTTTCTCCCAGCTCGAAAAGACCTCTCCTGTTGTATACGCCTGTAAGGTAGTCCCTTATTGAAAGATCTCTTACCTCCTCGTGAAGGCGGGCGTTATTTATACCTATTGCAGCAATATCTGCAAATGCTTTCAAAGCTTCCAAATGCCTCTTCCTGAAAGCTCTTTCGATCTCGCTGTCAACGGCAATCATTCCAATAGATTCATCTTCAATAAGAAGGGGTACACCCATCCAGGATTTTATGAAAGCGAAATCCGGTTTGTTGAACTGATGGTATCTCTTCTGAGCATATTCGGCCAGGACTATCCGTTTCTTCTTGACAACATCATATCCAGGACTTCCAACCTCCATTGTAAACCTCGTTCCAAGGAAAGAGTCTCTCCCCGGCCAGCTGCCACCTACTATCAGCAGCTGGTCGCTATCGATTAGCTCAACCGCTGCGCTGTAGAATGGAATGACCTGTCTGAGTCCCCCAACTATGGATTCAATCACAGTGTTCATGTTAAGGTCTTTTGTAATCGCTTCGGTCGCCTTTCTCAAAGATTCAGAAGTGATGTGACTCCTCTTAATCGTCACGAAGTTCTTTATCTTATTGAGTGAAAGAGAAATGGTGGTGCCTATGAGCCTGTAGAGGTCTATACTCTCCTCGGTTAAGCCGGTTACCCTCTCTGTAACACTTTCAAAAGCTCCGATGACCTCATTGTTTGACTCAAGTGCTATACACACGTACCTCATTTCGATTCCATCACAGACTATGTCTTCCAGAAGTATGTGATTGCCGCTGAGCTTCCTTAGAACTTCGGGATCACCTTTTACGTCCATTGGGAAGATTTCCGTATTGCCTCTTGAAACCTTTAGATCAAAGGGATCCTCTTCACTGAAGATAATTCTGCAACCCACTATTCCCTTTTCTTCGTAAGCGCGGTTCACAATCTTCGAAGCAGCTTCTTGGAGGTTGTCTCCGCTAAAAACTAAGACATACAAATCGTTCATGAAGACCATCATACTGTCTCTAGTCCTCAATTCAGCCTGGAGCTTCACTTCGCTTGTAACTTCTCTCGAAGACATAGTCCAACCTTCTATTTCATCATCCTTAAGCAGAGGACTGACAGCCGTTTCCATCCATAACATTCTGCCGCTTTTTGTCCTTGTTCTATACCTGAAGGAACCATGTTTTTTCTCCGTGGCCAGCTTCTTCGATTCCTCAATGACCCTTTCAACATCTCTCCGATCAATCAGATCAAATGCCTTTGTTCCTACCAACTCCTCCGGGGTGAATCCAATTGTATTCACCGCAGAAGGCGACACGTAAGTGAAGATCAATTTTCTATCAGCCACTGCAAGAATGTCCAGAACATTGCCCTCAAAATTCTTTAGCAATTCGTCGCTTCTCAGTAATCTCTCCTTCAGCAGCACTTCTTCACCATGGAGAGCCTCTTCAGAAGGCTGTTTTTCACCACTGAGAGAAATAAAACTGATCAAGCACCTCAAGAAGCCTTTCTCATCTTCCGTCCAATCTCTGTCCAGAGACTTGTCTTCGCAAACCAGAGCGAATCCGGCTGTACCCAGTGAATTGACTATGACTACTGCGCCCCCGGATCTCTCTGAGATGATTCCATCTTTCTTCTCTTCTAAGATTCTCTCAATCCAGCGATTTTGCCTCTCTCCTGTTCTTCCGCTGAGAATTCTTGCGACTTGTTTCGTTTCGCTCTTCCATTCGCAGGTTTGTCTCGTGAAAAGAGACCCATCCGGCGTATCCTTGAACTCGTAGAGCGCAAGACGATCGGCACAAAGCGACTTTCCGGCCATCATTAGAACATCGCACAGCTTCGTTACGTGCCGTCCCTCAACAGACATATAAGAAAAGATTGACTCCAACGAATCAAACAAATCGCGTCTACAAACACCCATAGTTCCCTCCGCGGATGGACTGGAAGAACATTACTAACTGATTATATCATTGCAACATCCTGCCAAAAATCCTGAGTTTACTCTTCATTCTAAGCTTGGACAACTTGAGATAAAAGCCGCGCTCACGGTCCCTTGAAGTTTGGGATGCGCCCTCAATCGGTATCTACTTTCACGGAAGCCTCTCTTCGATCACATCCAGCAATTCTCCATCCGTCACCGACTTCTTTTCTTGGGCAATCCTTTCTTTCATTTTAGCCATCAATCGAATCTTCAACTATACTTTTCCTTCTGGAACAACAGCAGATTGCTCGTAAATCTCTAGAAGAGCAGAGCTCTGGTATGATGATATCATTGTTATTTCGTGCGCACTCCAGTAGAACGCCATCTCCAGGCACTTCTATTCCTTCTGATGAATCTCATGATCATCATTCTGTTCTGGTTCGTTAAAAATGAGTTGCTCTGCTCAGCTTGACTTTCTCGACGATTAACCTTTCACCTTCTTTGCAAGAGACTTGATTTTGTGAAAGACCAATAACAACAAAACGCGCAATTCTTGATGTCTGAGTCCTCCAATTCATTGATGCTTTCACTATAAGGAAATCTTTGTATTGCTTTCTCAATTCAGCGCACTCGAGATTTTAGAGGCTTTGAAGGGCTTGAGCACCATATATCCTCAAGAATGGCAATCTCAAGATATCGAGATATCTGCTTCTATTCGAAAGCAGTGCTAAACTTAGTTATCGGACAGTGGAGGTGAAAGATGCGTTTCCTTGAGCAATTTCTTGAGAAAGAAGTTAGACCTGCACTTTGTTGCACGGAACCTGGAGCGATCGCATTTTGTGTTGCTCTTGCAGCAAGCAAACTTGAAGGAAATATAGAAAAAGTGGCAGTTACTACCAGCGTCAACGTGTACAAAAATGGAATGTACGTGGGAATTCCAGGTACTAATGAAAAGGGAAATGAGTTTGCTGCCGCTTTAGGGGCTGTATGCGGAGATGCAGCCCTCCAGCTCGAGGCACTTAGGCCTTGCCGAATCGAATCGGTTGATCTTGCAAGAGAGATGATAGACAAAGGTCAGATAAGTGTGATCTGTGATCAAGATCTATTTGGAGTATTCATAGAGGCCTTGCTGTCTAATCAGAATCACTCTGTTCTTTGCAGGATAATTGACAGTCACACGAATGTTGTCTTATTACAGATAGACGAAAAAGAGGCTCCTTCAAGCAAGGAATACGTGCCTTCCGAAGCATTGGAATTTACTCCTGAAGAGATATTTGAGTCAATTGAGGGAATCACTGAAATAGAAATCAAGAAGATCTTCGAGGGAATAGATATGAATCTTGAGATTGCCAGATTTGGTCTTAAGGAAATGTTGCCTTCGGCAGAGAATTTCAGAGACTGTGAGAACAATAGTCTGGGATACAGGATTCGCAGATATTGTATAGCGGCTTCAGCGGCCAGGATGTCGGGTGTTCCACTTCCTGTAATGAGCAGTGGCGGAAGTGGCAACCAGGGAATCGTCGCCACACTTCCAGTGGCTCTGACCGGTGAGCACTTCCAAAAAAGTCGTGAGGACATTGCGAAAGCAGTCGCTATTAGCCACCTTTTCGCCGGTTACATTAAGAGCAAACTCGGCAGGGTTGCCCCGATCTGCGGATGTGTTACAGCCGCAGGAACTGGGCCGCAGCAGGAATTGCCTATCTTCTTGGAGGAGCGAGGGAGACTATCGAACAAGCGATGCTTACAATACTATCTAGCACAACGGGGATCATGTGCGATGGCGCAAAAGAGAGCTGTTCATTGAAAGCGGGCCTAGGGGGCCAGGAAGCATATAGCTGCGCATTACTGGCAATGGACGACCTTGGAGTTAAGTCGGAGCAGGGATTCATCTCCATCACTCTGGACAGGTCGATAGAAAATATCCAGCTCCTTCTTTCGAAAGGCATGTCAAAGATCGACTCCGCAATAGTTGAGGTTCTAGAAAACAGAGAAAGGAAAAAATCCTCTGAGCGAAACATTGAATGATACATTCACCCTTAGGCGAGAAATCTACTTGAGTAACCGCGAAGAATTAGAGAGCTCTGACGTACTAAACAACTATGCGAGAAACCAAATTAATTGCATGAAGAAACGGCTTCATCATATACATGAATCTCCATCATTCTTCGTGCGCATACTCTAACAGGCAAGAAGAATCGGATTCATTGACGGCTGTGAATCGGTTCCCGATACTTGAAATGCAAACCATACCACTCTTCATCTATCCAAGATATTTTTCAAGTCTGAAATGTCCCTTCCAATTGTCTTTGGTGATTGGAGAAGTTTACCAAATGATGTGATCTCCTTCAGTCCCGTTCCAGTTACTAGCGCAACAACCGATTCTTTCTTACTTATAATTCCCTCTTCTAAGGCTTTGGCTAGACCTGCTACGGAAGCTGCACCAGTTGGTTCTGCAAAGATACCCTCAAGTCTTGCCATAACACCGGCTGCACGAACCATCTCAACGTCAGATACAGAGATGGCCGACCCACCGGAATCCCTAATTGCGCGAAGCACCAGTTCACCGTCAAGCGGAAAAGGAACGCTGATTGCCTTTGCTAAAGTGCTGGGATTCTCCCATCTCTCAACCTTCTTCTTACCCTCCTTAAAGGCTTTTACTAAAGGGGCGCATCCCTCGGCTTGAACAGCAAGAATTCTCGGGAGCTCAGTGATTATTCCAGCTTCCATAATCTCCAAAAAGCCCTTCCAGACAGCTGCTGATAGACCGGCCCCTCCCGCAGGCATTACTACCCAATCGGGAGTGTTCCACTCAAGATCCTCCGCAATTTCGAAAGCAATGGTTTTTGTACCTTCAAAGTGATACGGATTGACCGCCGCGGCAGTTGTCAGATGAGTCCATTCATAAGATTCAGATAGATCAGTTATTAGGTCAATGCAATCGCTGACAGTACTATTTTCAATAAGAATAAGATTAGCACCGTACAAGATCGTCTGCACATTTCTTTCAACTGGCGTATCGGCAGGCATAAGCACGAAGCATTTGAGTCCTGCTCTTGCGCAGTAAGCAGCCGTTGCAGGGCCAGCGTTTCCGTCGGAAGCGATAATCACTTTTCCTGAACCGATTTCTATGGCCTTGCTGACTCCCATAGCCGCGGGACGGTCTTTGTAAGTGCCGGTAGGGTTCTGAGTCTCGTCCTTCAACATTACTCTTCCGGCGGTGCCTAACTCCGCCCGAAGCCTAATGCTCGTAGTTAGAGGAGTAGCGCCCTCTCCCAACGTTATACAGTACCGAACATCATCTATCGGCAGCAATTTGTGGTATTTCCACAATCCAAAAAGATCCTTGTCCGGGAAACCGTCAACATTTGCTTTACCGCCTTGATCGTATCTGTAATTCAGAGTGCCGCCGCACTCAGGACACTTGGAGATGCCAACGGTTTTGCTGTTCTGGAAACCGCACGCATCACAACTTTGAAAATACCGTCTAGATTTCACATTCTTACCTGACGACTCTTCCTGAAGCGTTTCCAGAAAGTAGCTTCTCGATCTCATCCCTAGATACGACGTTGAAATCTCCCTTAATTGTGTGTTTCAGGCATGAGGCAGCTACTCCAAATTCAAGTGATTTTTCTGGTTCCCAGGAATTGTCCAATCCAAAGATCAGTCCCGCAGCAAATGCATCTCCACCACCTACACGATCGATTATGTTTATGTCGTATTTCGCCGAGACCATGAATTCCCCGCCAGCGAGCACCGATGCCGACCACCTGTTGAAGTTGGCATTTATGCTTTCCCTTAGGGAAATAGCAACAACCTCTAGATCAAAGGTATCCCTAAGCTTTGTTGCCACATCTTTGTATCCCTCGACACTTAACCTGCCATCACTTACACTGGTTCCCTCAGCCTCTATTCCAAAAACAGATTCGCTATCTTCCTCGTTTGCGAAGAGGACATCCGTGTTCTTCATAAGAGAGGTCATAATCTTTCTCGCCTTTTCTTTGCTCCACAGTCTCGACCTGTAATTGAGATCGCACGAAACCGTCATTCCTCTCTTCTTGGCCTCTATCAGGGCCATTTCGCATGCTTCAATCAACCCATCGCTTAGTGCAGGAGTGATACCCGTGAAGTGAAACCAGGTAGCATCTGAGAAAATCTCCTCCCAGTCGAAATCCCCGGGCTTAGAATTAGCAAAGACCGAGTTGTCTCGGTCGTAAATAACCTTTGACGGTCTTTGAGAATAACCATACTCGTAGAAGTACTTGCCTAACCTGCCGGTATCTTTCATGACATAACTGGTATCCACGCCGTGAACCGCTATGTTTCCTATAGCCGCTTCTCCAAATTGGTCGGCCGATACTTTGGACACGAATCTGCTTTTTCCGCCGTACTTCGCAATCGCAACAGCTACATTGGCTTCCGCTCCCCCGTAAACCACTTCGAAATTCTTGGTCTGCTCAAATCTCTCTCCCAAAGGAGCGGCAAGACGCATCATAATTTCTCCGAAGGTAACTACTCTGGACATCCGAATCCTCCTCCTACTTCAAAACTGATAATCGAAATCTTAGAAGACTCCTAAGTGTGACTTTTTGAAATTGTCAACAGTTGCAATTCATAATCATCTAAATGATAGCACGGCAGATCTGAACCTCCAGTAAAAGGCAATATGAATCTCTTCAGTCGATAAAAAAATTTTTTTCTATCATTCTCCTCGTGAAATGTCTAGATTCATCTCGTTATTCGATCATAATACTTTATCACTGTTTCCTATTGTCTCTCAACACTAATTTGTTGATTTGATTAGAAAGGCAAATCATGTTAGATTATAGTAGAAATTTTTTCTATGAGGGTGGTTTATTTGGGAACTCTTCTCGACAGAATAGCTAGAGAAAGCGCCGACTTCACACCAACGATGAAGAGAATTGCTGATGCGATTCTTCAGAACCCCTCCGAAACCGTTAATCTTTCAATAACTCAGCTTATGAATAGATCGAAAGTGGGGAGTGAATCAACGGTTGTAAGGTTTTACAGACAGCTAGGATATGAAAGCTTTCATGAATTCAAGGTCACTTTAGCATCTGAAATCGCCGGATCGGCTTTTTATCATCCTTATGAGGATATTTCGATAGATGACACGCCATCAGATGTTGTCGGAAAGATTTTCAACGGATGCATTATGGCTTTGAAAAAGAACTCAGAGGGGCCAATCGGTAGAGCAATAACCGAAGCAGTAGACTTGATTGAGAATAGCAGAAGAATAATATGTATTGGATATGGTGTTTCCGGCTCTATTGCTAATAATTTGTCTTTCAAGCTGAATCTTCTCGGAAAAGATGCTATTTATTGTCCCGATTCACATACGAATGCCGTTACACTTTCAAAACTGGGGAAGGATGATTGTGTCTTTGCAATCTCTCAGTCGGGGGAGAGCAAAGACGTGGTTTTACCTCTTCAAAAAGTGAAGAATACGGTGAAAATCATCGCGCTTACAGGATTTGCCGATGCGACCCTGGCAAAGATCGCAGATCTCTGCATCATAGCTGCCGTCCCTGAAGAAATGAATTTGCGCACTGACGCAATCGTTTCCAGATGTGTTCAAATGGTAGTTGTCGACTCCCTCTTTGCTTGTCTCGCTGTAAGAGAGGGCGAGGAATCACTCGATACTCTTTCGTTATCTAGAAGATCATTATCATATCTAAAATTCTAAACTCGGAGGTGCAACATGGGAGCTTTTAAAGGCATTATTCCACCAGTACTGACAACATTTGATTCAGAGGGAAAAATTGATGAGAAACGGTATCTGAATCTCATAGATTTCCTTTCCAAAAAGGTTCACGGTCTCTTTGTTTGTGGTACTTACGGTGGTGGGCCGCTCATGACTGTGGATGAACGTAAGAAGGTAACTGAACTTGCAATCAAGGGGGCAGCAGACCGAGTACCGGTAATCGCTCACATTGGCTCAAGCAATCCGGATGATATCTTCGAACTTGCTAAACATGCCGAACACGTTGGCGCCAAGGCCGTTGCAACGGTGGTACCCTTCTATTTCCCGTACTCTCAGGCCGATATAGTTAGATTCTTCAAGAAACTCGTAGAGACAACGGCTCTTCCCGTATTCATATACAACAATCCGAAAACAACCGGAGTAACGATAGATATCGAGACTCTAAAGAAACTGAAAGACGTAGGCCTTTACGGAATAAAGGATAGCACGTTTGACCTTCTCTATTTCTACGGAGTAAAGTTCAACATGAACATGGACAACTTCTGTTATATAAGCGGCACAGAAGCCTTCATCATGCCCTCGATACCGCTTGGTGCAGATGCTGCTATCTGCGGACTGGCGAACGCTCTTCCTGAACCGGTAGTCGAACTATTTGACAAAAGCATTGAAGGTGATTATGAGAAGGCACTCGAGCTTCAGCTGAGAGTGAATAAACTTAGAGATATTCAACACTATGCTCAGAGCATTCCTGCGATTCATGCAATGTTGAAAATGAGAGGTATTGATTCCGGATATCCCAGGCACCCTTATGCTCTTGTGTCGGATTCAGTTTATCAGAAGATCGAAAACGCTCTGAAAGAAATGAATGCGCTCTAGGAGGTGAAGATGTGAAGAGAGCTCTCGGACTTGGAGAGATAATGGTTCAAATGAACCCGACTGAAAAGGGTGCTCTCAGGTTTCAGACCCTTTTTGAGAGACATGTGGCAGGTTCCGAAGCAAATACAATAATACAGATGCAGCGAATGGGTGTAGAGTGTTCGTTTCTTACAGCCGTTGGAGCAGACGAATTCGGAAAAGTGATCCTCTCTTCACTCCGGTCCGAGGGAGTCAATACACATGGTGTGGTTGAAGATAGAAGTAATCCGACCGGCGTGTATTTTGTCCAGAGGAGCTACCCCGTCCCAGATAAGACCATGGTCTTCTACTACCGCAAAGATTCGGCAGCCGCGCATTTTGGACCGGAAAACTTGAAGGACGAGTATTTCGTTGATCTGGACCTCTTCCTCGTTAGCGGGATTACTCCTGCGCTTAGTGATAGCTGTAATCAAGCCGCTCTGAAAAGCATTGAACTGGCGAAAAAATCCGGAGCTCAAATCGCTTTCGATACAAATATCAGGATCAATTTGCTCAAGACGAAAGAAAACGCAATTAGGATACTTGAACCATTCGTTAGAAAGGCAGACATTCTCTTTACGGGCGCCGGCGATATGGCGATGCTCTTCGGTAATGATTCAGAAGTGGCAAAAGAAAAGATAATCGAAATGGCAGAATCGGCCCATATTATTGTTTTCAAGAAGGGCGCCGACGGAGTGGAAGCCTTGGTAAGTGGTAAGAGGTATTCAATGCCTTCATACAAGGTCCCGGTGATCGATGAGTTGGGGGCCGGCGATGCCTGTGATGGAGCCTTTCTCGCAAGTTATCTTCAGGGTAAGAGCATTGAAGATTCGCTTAGATATGCGAATGTTGCCGGTGCAATAACGGTCAGCTTGAAGGGCGATATTGAACCTTTGCCCGACTGGCAAGCAATCGAAACCTTCCTGAACGTACACGGGGCAGGCGAGAAGAGGCTACTGAGGTGATTGTGTGAAACCAGAAGTCCTGAGTTTTGGTGAACCTCTTGCAGCATTTTACAGCAAAGACAGACGAAGTCTTTCAAAGGCCGGTGAGTTCGACATGACCTGGGGAGGAGACACTTCAAATGTCGCGCTCGGTATTTCAAAACTTGGTCATACATCAGGATACATAACAAAGGTTGGAGACGATGCCTTCGGAGAAGGGTTTCTTGATCTCTGGAAATCCAATGGAGTTGACACAACCAATGTTATCATTGACAGTGATCGACTAACCGGAATGTACTTCGCGAGCTTCATTGGAGAAAAACATGAGTTCATTTACAGAAGAAAGGACGCTGCAGCCAGTACTTACAGCGTGGATGACGCAAGAGACGTTGATTTTGAAGGAGTTAGAATTCTCCATCTTAGTGGCGTGTCGCAGGCGATTAGTAGGCAGTGTCTTGAAGCGAGTCTTGTGCTCATGAAAAGAGCGAGAGAGAATGGCGCAGTCATCTCATTCGATTTGAATTATCGTGGCAAACTCTGGTCCAGCGAGCTTGCGAAATCTGTATATCTGAGCGTTATTTCGAGATACGCCGATATCGTTTCTCTAAACGATGAGGAGCAGGAGGTGCTAGGTATCAAGGGCGATCCAGAGGATGCAGCCAACTACCTACTGGAACTCGGCCCGAAAGTAGTAGCCCTCAGGTGTGGAGTGAAGGGAGCCGTCATAGCGACCAGAAAGAAGAGCGTGAAAGGCAAAGCAAAGAAAGTTGAAGTAGCTGACACTGTTGGGGCCGGAGATACATTCACTGCATCTTTGTTGTGCTGTTATTTGGAAGACAGAAATGAAGAAGATTCTCTTCAGTTTGCTCTTTCTGCTGCAGCATTGACTTGCACTAAAACTGGTTCTACAGAAGGACAGCCGTCTAAGAAACAGGTTCTTGATTTTATTGGGGGAAACCCTGTTACTCAATAGGAGGTGTTTTTTGTGAAGAAGTTTCTAGTTTTTCTAGTAATCGCCCTGATGGCTTCATCGGTGTTATTCGGTGTAGACTATCCAAGAAAACCAGTATCTGTAGTCTGCCCCTGGGGTGCAGGTGGCGGAACTGATCGCGTCGCGAGATACGTTGCAGACGAGTTAAGCAAAGCTCTTGGTCAGCCCTTCACAGTTGTGAACAGAACCGGGGGCGGCGGGGCAGTAGGACACAGCGTCGGAGTGTATGCAGCACCAGATGGCTACACTATTACGCTGGTGACTCTAGAGATAGCCAATATGCACTGGCTTGGCCTGACGACGATAACTTACGAAGACTTCGACTACATTGCACAGTTCAATGAAGACGCAGCAGGTGTTATCGTTGCTGCTGATGCTCCTTGGAACGATATCCACGAACTGCTTGCCGACATTAAGGCCAATCCGAATGAGTTCTTCTTCTCTGGTTCAAGTGCCGCTTCTATATGGGACCTCGCCAGAATTGGTATGTTCAACGAAGCCGGTGTCGACGTCGATTCAGTTACATGGGTGCCAACGACTGGAGCAGCCGCCTCGATCATCGAACTGCTTGGAGGACATGTCGACGTTATAACTTGTTCGGTAGCTGAAGCAGCTTCCCAGCTTGAGAGCGGCCAGCTTAAGGCTCTTGCAGTAATGTCTGACGAAAGGCTGGGTAAGTTCCCCGATGTTCCAACTCTCAAGGAACAGGGAATAAACTGGTCGGCAGGAACCTGGAGAGGAATATCCGTTCCTGTAGGTACTCCCGATGAAGTAAAGGCAATACTTGAAACGGAAGTCTTGAAGATAGCCAATTCAGAGGCATTTGCAGAATTCATGGCAACAAACGGATTTGGTATAAAGATCAGAAACGGCGAAGAGTTTTATGAATTCGCAAAGCAACAGGACAGCGCCTGGAAAGAAGTTCTCGAACTCGGAGGATTTATCGAATAAGTTCTGCCAACAGAAGGCGGCCAAACAGGCCGCCTCTTCTTCTATTTGAGTAATTGGGGTGATTTAATGAATGTGAAGAATATACTATTCGGGGTATTTCTTATTCTTCTTGCAGTGCTAATATTCTACTTCGGCTGGTCCTTTCCAGCGTATAAGATAAGAGGAGAGACGCTTCCCGGTCCAAAATTCTTTCCGTTTACTCTGGCTGTGATTCTGATAATATTCGGCGCCTACTTCATCATTAAGAGCGCTGTTATGATAAAGATGAAGAAGTTACCAAAGGATTCATCTATTGCTTTTGAAGAAAAGTTCACCTTTGAGGGGATTAAGAACATTGTTGCGGTAGTTGCGGCGATTCTTTTCTTTGTGCCGATTATTGAATTGCTGGGCTTCATTCTTGGGACAATAATTGTCTCATCTATTTTGATGATCGTTCTGAATGTGAAAGTTCTTCGTTCTATCATATATTCAACTATTCTAGCAGTCATGATTTTCCTAATATTTGGGACACTGTTCAGGATACCTCTTCCCGAAGGAATAATCATGAACATTGTCAGGGGGTGAGTAGATGGATGCAGTATTAGCAGTCTTCAGCCCTGACGTTATCTTCCCGGTCCTCATGGCAATGACGTTTGGGATTTTCGTAGGTGGTCTACCTGGACTTACGGCAACGATGGCGGTTGCCCTCATTATTCCGATAAGCTACTACATGACCCCTCTCGCCGGTCTTGGAATGGTCCTCGGAGTTTCATTTACATCGATTTTTTCCGGTGATATTCCTGCCACATTTCTAAGAATCCCGGGAACGCCTGCCTCAGGAGCTGCTGCTCTTGATGGATTTGAGTTGGCTAAGAAGGGTAAAGGATCACTGGCGCTCACCCTTGATCTCTTTTGCTCGGCAATCGGAGGATTGATAGGGATACTGCTATTGATACTGGTTGCGCCTCCTCTGGCGAATTTCGCTCTTCAGTTCACAAACTTTGAGTACTTCTGGCTCGGCCTTTTTGGGCTCAGCATGAGCGCAGTTCTAAGCAAAGGAAATATGGTGAAAGGGCTTACTTCTGCAGTACTTGGTTTGGCAATTTCAACTATTGGAATAGATGTTACAACCGGCTTCCCCAGATATACATTCAAGAATATCGAGCTAATGGACGGTCTCGGCTTTATCCCGGTTATGATAGGCTTATTCGGAATCTCCGAGGTGCTGAAGCGTGTTCAGCAGGGCGCCTCTAAGCTCCAGCTGCCGCCGATAACGGAAAAAGTCAAGATCTCTCCATTAGAAGCTCTAGGAATAATCTGGAAGAATAAATGGACATTAATTAAGTCTGCATTTGTTGGTACTTTTGTGGGAGCGCTTCCTGGAGCTGGTGCAGATATTGCGTCGTGGGTTGCCTACGGCGTTGAGAAGAAGACCTCAAGAAACAGTGAAGACTTTGGTAAGGGAAATATAAAGGGAGTAATTGCTCCAACAAGCGCGAACAATGCAGCCCTTGGTGGGACATGGATTCCCGCTCTGGTCTTCGGCGTTCCAGGAGATACTATTACAGCAATAGTCCTCGGAGCGATGCTTATGTACGGTCTGAAACCCGGTCCATTGATATTCATCGAATCGCCCGATTTGGTGAACGGAGTTTTCAGTATTGCGATCCTGGCAAATATCCTGCTTATACCAATTGGGTATCTCGGAATCAAAGCGTTCGCCTTCGTTCTGAAGATGAAAACAAGCGTCGTTTTGACTGCAGTCGTGCTATTTTCTATGATCGGGTCTTTCGCAATCAGGAACAGTTATTTCGATATCTATGTTATGTTGATATTTGGCTTCATTGGATTCATGTTTGAAAGACTATCTGTCCCGTTGGCTCCGATGATACTAGGCTTGATTCTAGGCCCTATGGTAGAGGACAACCTAAGGGTTGGACTTATCAAAACAGGAGGAAGCATGGACCAGTTTTTCACAAGGCCAATCTCACTTGTTCTTTTCATTCTAATAGTTCTGGTCTTTCTTGGCGGTCCTGCTCTTGGCGTCCTAAAGAAGACCTTTTCGAAAAGCAAGAAGGAAGAGTGACGCAGTAAGATAATTACCAAGCGATGCCGAAAGGCATCGCTTTCTTTCAAAATTGCTCGCTCATTCAAGTTTGACATCATTCCAGAAGGTCACGCGGTTCTTAATGTCTTTTGCCTTTTCCAGAGATCGGGATAGTACCATGCCACATTTTCGTTTCTTTCGCTGCCGCAATTATGTTGTAATGGTTAGCTTTGCCCTTCCAGCGTGATATGGTAGTGAAATCACTTAGGCCAAGAAACTCTCTGTTAACAGTCCCCGGAGGAAAGTAATGTTTATCCTCTTAGGATTGTCCAGTCACTGGTGCAACAACTTTTCCGTGCCAAACCGCCTTCATAAAAATCAGCTGATCAATTGAACCATACCTGCAAAGTTAATGCCGAGTATTTGTATCTACTATTATACGACAAGCACTTTCCATATTGAAGCGCACGAACTCTTCGCTTTTGTCGACCTAAAGGTACTGGGCTCCTTCAGAAGCTTGCTTTCTTCCTTAGAAGATCGCGAAGATTGGCAGCAGTCTTTTGCGGAAGGAAACCCCTTTTACGCTAGTTAAGCCCCAATCATTAGTTTGCTTACAGCTGGATGTCTCACCGTGGTAAATAAAACCTCCAACTACAGCTGATAGCATTGACAATCGCTTGCCTTACACCACTTTCGGAAGCTTCATATGCCAAAAACATAAACCCCTCTTCTCCGTTAAAAAATCGCTCTTAGCAAGCGAATTCTTTTCTGACACTAGGCTCTTCGATTCCGTCAAGGTTGAGAATGACATCTCCAGCGAATCCTTTCAAAACCTTCATAGCTCTATGCCCCTCAATGCCAATAATAGAACGGAGACTGCTGAAGAAGAGATCTACAAAGGTTTACCCCTTGATAGGAGCATAAGAATACTTGCTCACCATCTGTTTAGGAGTCTCAGCTTTTCTCACAGAAGAAGCATCATCAGTATTCCATCTCCGTTTTTTGACCTCTTGGAAGCCAAACTCTTTTAAGAATCCTACTGGAAAGTGCCATTTCGGGTCCGTGTACCCAAATACAATTACTCCTCTTCTTGAAGAACTCCGGGCAATCTCGATTGGAGTAGACATAATCTCCTTACTACCCCGGTTTCTTAATGGTCCGAGACGAATAGTCAGTTGAGTACATACAGCTCTTTGCTTGCCGGACCCTGAGGCGAAATCTCGACCGGAAACATGTTGATGAAACCTACTCGTTTACACTTCGGAAATCCAATGATAGAGGGCAGGCAGTTTCGCCTTTCTTCTAAGAACCAAACTGTTCTTCTTCGGACTGATTCAGCAATTTCATTATTCATTCAGCGATCACAACCACACAACCAGCCACGAACTCCAAACTCTCTCTAAATGGCTATTCACTTCAACCAATCGATTCACCTCAGACGAACCTCAGAAAAGAATAAGATCCTTAACTAAACAGAAAATATGAAATAGACGAGACGTCATGAATTTTCCCATGGGTACAAGAAGTCTCACGGTCATGATCTATAGGAGAAACGGATTCTTGGTATGTTCAATTGCAGAAAAATCAAGACCCTCGGCTACAAGATCTCTCAACTTGATGAATACGTACTCATCGAGCAATCCGCTCTGGACTTGGCGTGCAATAATGTCTAGCGACGCTTCCACAGACATACCCTTTCTGTAGGGTCTGTCTTCTGTCAAAGCAACGAAGACATCTGCCAGCATGATGATTCTCGATTCCAGATCGAGTTCCGCACCGCTCTTGCCCCAGGGATAACCGCTCCCGTCAAGTCTCTCGTGGTGATTTATCCCCCAATGCAGTAGCCGGTGCTTCTCAATCGCCTCTCTTCCCCCAACGATCAGAAATGAATCAAATATGTGACGTTGCATGACGAAGGTCTCTTCTTCAGTTAGTTTGCCTGGCTTTTCCAGAATGGAAATAGGGGTTGCCACCTTCCCTAGATCATGGATTTTTGCTGCAAAGAATACTTCCATTGACCTTTCCTCACCCAAATGTGCTCTTCTGGCAAGCAGTCTGGAAAGATAGGCGATCCTTTCAGTGTGAAACGTAGTGAACTTGCTCTTCACATCTGTCATATACATTAGGACATCACCAAGTGATTGAAGATCATTATTACTCAAGGGATTCTCTTCAAGATCCTGTTCAAATTCATTGTAAAGCGTATCTTCATCAACTACGGACCACCAGAAACCCTTCTTTTCAGAAATCTTCTCAAATGCATCTCTCGCTTTTTCGAGAAACTCGTAAGAGTTTGCTATGACATGTTTCACTTCATCAATATGCTTTACAGTTCTCTCTCCAGCTATTAAAGAGATACTCACTGTATCGGCTAGATGAATTACATTTGCCATTACATCCTGATCAGTGGTTGGATCAAGAAGCACCGAATAATAATGGTGTTTTTCAACTACATCTGACAGCTCGGCAATGTCCCTTATTTTACTGACTATCCTGGATCCGATAACGGCATGGTTCTCTTGGACCCCACTATCTAACGCCAACCAGTTTCTTATTGAAGCATTCTCCACCCCCATGCATTCTCTGAACCTGGTTTACTTGAACGGGGTTAAGGAGCCCGATATCGTGAAGAAATCCGATTACATTCATACGGTGTTTGGAGAAACCGAGTTCCATGCCCATTATCTTAGACATATATGCAACCTGCAATGAATGCAGGTCAATCTTGGAAACCTTTTGAAGCAGTCTGAAGAGTAGCAGATACATCTCTTTGGTGTTGAAACGCATTTCGAAATTCCTCCTGTTTCTTGCTGTTCTCAAGAAAAAAGACCTGTCTCTTGCTTTTGGATGCAAATGCATGCCATTGTTTCATCATCTCATGAATACTCTTCTCAGCAACTCGGATCAAGCCATACTAAGTATATGAATAGCTCACTCATTCATATTTGCTAATTCTTGAATTCCTGTAACTCATGGTGTTTATTCACTCATCTTCCATCTTAACCTTTAATGACTCGGGTTTCGGAATATAAATTCTAAATTCAACTTAGTATTGTTCTTTTAGACATTACAATTATTAATTGCACTATTGAGTTTCTTGTATTCAATATGATATTATTAAATATAAGTTTGTAGATTTTGAGGTGATGAAATGAAAGATTTGGGAAGGAATTTCTGGCTGTTCACTGCAGGTCGATTAGTCTCTCTCATTGGAAGTGGAGTCCAGGCTTTGGCAATCCCTCTTTACATTCTTGATATAACGGGGTCCGGAGCAATGATGGGTACTTTCTCTATCGTTACTATGCTCCCAAGAATACTTTTCGGTCCAATAGCTGGAGTATTGGGTGATAGATTCAACCGCAAGCTTATCATGATATACATGGATTTTGCTAGAGGGGCTGCAATTTTGGCGATGGCATACCTTGCAAACAGTGAAGCTCTAACCATAACCCTTCTCTTTGTCTTTCAACTAATAGTCTCAACACTCGATATCTCTTTCGATCCCGCAACAGCCGCTATGCTCCCAGACATAATAGGAGAAGACAACCTATTGAGAGCGAATTCAATTCTAGGAGCTGTGAACTCGATCTCTTACATTGTGGGACCGGCTCTCGGGGGAATTCTCTATGGCCTGTTTGGAATTGAGATTGTCTTTGCTCTTAACGGAGTATCTTTCATAGCCTCAGCAATAAGCGAAATCTTCATCAGGTATCAGCAAACAACCGAAAAATCCAAGGTTTCAGTTAAGAGCGTTTTTTTCGATATTGCAGAAGGAATTACCTTCTTGAGGAAAATCAAAGGACTCATGATGGTTCTTGTTTTTGCTATGGTCTCCAATTTTCTCTTGTCTCCAATCTTCACAGTTGTCTTTCCATTTTTCGCACGGACAATAGTCGGCTTTTCCAGCCAGCAGTACGGCTTTCTTCAATCTGGCTGGGTAGTTGGGGTACTCGTCGGCAATGTCTTGCTGGGAACAGTTCTTGTTAAGAAGGGGCAGGGTCGCCTATTTGCAGTGGGCCTGGCCGCGGAAACAGCTATAAACTTCATTCTGGCAGCTTTTTTCTTTCCGTACTTCACGAAGCTTTTCGGCGGGCCTTCATGGTTGTACTTTTCATCACTTGGAGTACCTATACTTGTAATGGGTGTGTTTAACGCCTTTGTGAACACTCCGCTTCAAACATTGTTTCATCGTATAGTTCCTACAAGTCACAGATCAAGAGTGTTTTCTGTGATCTCTATTCTTGCGCAAATTGCTACTCCTTTGGGTTCCGCAATCTTCGGATTCGCGGTTGACAGATTTCCAGTTCACTATCTTGTTCTGGCATCATGTATCGGAAATGCCATCCTTACTGTTGTCTTTCTTGCAAAAGGCATGTCAAAGCTATTCGAAGAGAAGCGAAGCGAAGACAGGAGCGGACCAACAGGTAGCTCAGTCGAGCCTGTTAGCGAAGGTATTGGAGCATGATCCTACAAATCTTGCAGACTTTCGCGTTCTCACGGATCCTCAAGTTGAGGTATTCTTCTAATCGATCAAATCGGAATCCCTAAAGAAAGAACCGGAGAGGAATTCTCCGGTTCTATGTTATTATGTCAGTTCAATCAGTCGCGTTCTGTGTTTCCTTTTCTGCCACAAGCTGCTCCAACTCAGCAACTATTGAATCTATCTCGGCCTGAGCCTCTTCAGAAGGGTCGACTGCCATGAGCTTCTCGAAGTAACTTAGCCTCTTGCTCAGTTTTTCCTCTATCCAGTCAGGGCTGTAATCAAGATCAAGTGAAAGAGAGTTGTTCCTTATAAGTATGTAAAGAATGTCGGCCATCAATTCCGCGGAGATTTCTCTTTCGATCATACTTTCTAGACCAACTTCGACTTCTTCGATTGTGCTGAATACATAATCTACGAAACTCTGACCATAATTGCTTAGCTGCTGCTGAAGAAGATCCTGGTTCATGAAGATATTTTCCAATTCTTCAAGCAGGGAATTGTAGTGAATCGCGGCAACCTCGGGATTATCGCCATCAAGCTCGTACATCATCTGGACAATCACTCCGCGCTTTTCCCCGATTTCGAAGAGTCTTCGTATAGCAGCTTCGTAGTTAGGACTGTCGGTATAGCCAAGCATTTCAGACAACTCTATGAACACCGCATAATCCAGCGGAGATTCCTCTGCAAGAGACTCTTCGCCAAAGATCTTTGCGGCCATTTCAACAAAGAATTCGTTCGCTTCTTCCTCTGATTCAATGGCAGCGGCATAACGCTTGTAGAAAAGCAGTTCGCTGTCTAGAATCTCATAATCGAAAGCGTTTTGGCTGATATAGTCCTCTATCCAACGACTATAAGTATCGTTCTGGTAACCCGCCACGAAGTCGTTGTAACTGGGCGAATTCATCATGTCTTCCAGAGTGTCTATTTCGGTTCTCTCTTCGACAATTATCAAATGATATCCAAACTCACTTTCAACAGGGCCGTAGAGCTTGCCTATCGGGGCGGAAAGGATTGCTTCTTCAAATTCGGGGACAGTTTGTCCCTTCTGAAGAGATCCTAAATCTCCACCATTGGTAGCCGTTCCCGAATCGATCGAATACTGTAAAGCAGCTTCTGCAAAAGTAATTTCCCCGCCTTCAATTCGATTCGTAAGCTCGGTCGCCGTTGCCTCATCACTTACTAATATGTGTCTTGCTCTTACTGTCTCAAACTGGGTCTTAATTTCCGTCTTGAATTCCTCGAAATAATTTGCAAGAGCTTCATCATTCAATGGCGCAACGGATTCTTGAACAAGCTCTGACTTCAACGTGGCAAAGACATAACTTCTCATCTCTGACCTGAAGGCTTCCAGAGAGCCGTAGATTGTCTCGATCTGCTCAATAACCTCAGGATTTGATGTGTATGTCTCCATCATCGCATCTGTTTCAGCATCGACTTCTTCAGCCGAAGGAAGTAGCTTGTTTTCTTCAGCGTAGTAATCGATAAGCTTTTCATCAACTATGTATGGTATTATCATCGTTTTCAAACCGATTTCGCTTGGAACATAGTAGCTGTCAAAGTATGGATCAAGCGCTATTCCCTGACTTGCTGCATTTGCAACCGTTGCCTCGAATGCTTGTTCGATGTCTTCCTTGGTTATCCAGAATTCTTCCGAAACTGCTTCTCCACCTTTCGTAATCCTAACGGCGTATTCGGCTCCGAGTAGGGCCAGCGAAAAAAGAGCCACCAGGAAAACTAGCATAAACTTCTTCAAAATTATTCCCCCTCGTGTATTAGGTACATTCATGATAACATTTCATTGAAAAGGGTGTGTCACAAGAGGTGAATATTTTGAAGAAAACTGACCTTGATCTGGAAAGCCTCAACAGAGCATCATGGAAGTGGCTGAATTCCGAGGAGTCGATGATATCTGGTGGTGAGAAGTCGCGACAGCCTCAAGCGTTTTATTTTTTTGCGAATGAACAAAATCATTCATATTGCAGAAGATACAACAAAGTAGTGAATTTTAGAAGAGATGTCGAGGACATTGGGCTTTGTGACAAATGCGGAATGAGATTTCGGACTTATAGAGCCGCTCAAATCTGTATATTTGCACCTGCTGAACCTTACTTCACAATCGATTCTCGAGATGACGGAAAAGCGATCGAAGAATTCCCTGACAAAGATCTTGCGGAAAAGGGTGTAAGTGACTTCGAGAGCAAGAGCTGGCAATAAAGAGCTTTCTAATTTGAGCATTCGGAGCATATTTGCTCTCATTGAGCATGGAGAAGACAGGAATCATATGGTAAAGTTTGATTGAATCTTATGATTAAACCTTCTTTGTTCGCATCAAGAGATTCCCTGGTCAAATAGTACATCTTTTTGTTCCTTTCGAAATAAAGGTTTACCATCATTTCTTTGATTCCTGGAGGTGGACAGTGAAGAACTTGTCAAAAACGTTATTGTTGTTTGTTGCAGCCATTTTTGTTGTCTTTTCCATTTCTTCGTGCATCGTTGTGGATAATCCGGTTGTCGTTAGGGTTCCCTTTGAAGAACTTAAAGAGGGCGCTTACTATGGAGGCGGTCTCCTCTTTTCGCCTTCAGACATGTCGATTTCGCACCTGGGAGAGGGAACTCTGATTGCATTTCAGGATCTTACAATGGAGTGGACACTTGAAGAAGGTTCTTCTATCGCGGAGAGAAACTATGGTTATCTCTACATCAAATCCATAGATACGACTGGCATCGAATATGAGTATCTGATTTACGATTCGGAAGGTGCAATTGTAAAGCATGTTGACTCCGTTTTTCAGCCGGTTTCTGTAGGATCTCAGGATTTCTCGAGCTCATCTGATGTTGATTTCTTCTCCGGCGTCTCATACCATTCTGCGGCCGGCATGCAGGATCCAAATATTAGCAATGGGTACCTTCTAACCTTCAGACACGATATACCCGATGGAGAGAATTCCACCCCAATTTCTTTCAGAAAAGTCCTTTTCAGAGTTCAGCAACCACCGATGGTTTCCTCTACCAGATTTCCCAGAGGGGTAATTGCAGTGAGCAATTCTATACCTAGATCACTTGTGATAAACTCTTCTCTACTTGTTCAAGAACCCTCTGAAATCGAAAATCAAATCGTGTTTTCGAGGACGTCTTCTATCCCTCACTTCTCTCAAGGTGATTACATTTTTGACACGATGAACGACTCTTTGAGAAGAGTTGTTTCGGTGAATGATACTGACCCTTCAAGAGTAACACTAGAAACGGAAGAAGCTTTTGTTGAAGAGGCTCTGGGTACGTTAATACTGAACATTGAGGGTGATGTATCAGAAATCATAGAGAAATTTGGATCCGAAAGTGATCGTTCCTTTGCAGAGAGTGTAACAACAAACCTGATTAAGAAAGAATGGGAAGTATCTATCGTTAATGAGGATGAGATGAAAGCTGCAATTAAGAATAAACTGGTCCTCGACGCGAATATCAGTCTTGACTTTCATCTTTCGTGGAACAAATTCAGCTCAAATGGAACACTTCGCTTTCCAGCAACTATTTCTTCGATACTGGAAATAGTTGGAAAGGAAGGGTTCGAGATTGAAAAAACCAAGAAGGTTGCTGAACCAAAGGTAAGCATAAGTGTATGCGGCATTCCCGTAAAAGTCAGCATACCGATTGAGCTATTCTATGGAATGGAAACGCAAATCGAGAGCATTGATCTTCAATTCGGTCCGGAGATAGAGGTTTATCCGAAATTCCATTATGAAGTCGAAGCAAAGATCGATTTCCACGGAGCTCATGGGAAAAGCTATTCAAGAGGTTCTGTAGATTACAATGCAACATTTATTGACAAGATCGATTTCGACGGATCTCCTGAGATCGAAGGAAAGTTTGGTTTCAAGTTTCATACGGGAGTGACTATCGCTTGTGTCCTTCGCCCGGAGATGGAGATGCCGGTCGTTTTCTCTGCAAAACTAAGCGAGTCTGAGGCTGAACTTGATTTTGAGACTGAAGGCCATATTATGATAAAGCTTGATCTGTTGTTCTATAAACATGATTTTGCCAAGACAAAGGTCTTCAGCCAGACAAAGAATATCTATTCGAAAGAGTTCTGAGGGTTGTCAGGATGCATTTCAAATAAGCACTTCAGAATGGTAGATGATTAGTTTGAATCGCCCAAGCTACAGTGATTTCGAGCGATTAATCTGAAGATCAACGCGAAATCTCAGAAATCAACAACAGGAACTCTTCCTTTCTCAATAATCGAAATACTGAATAAGGGCGTCCCCCATCCACATTACTCAAGGGACGCCCTGTTGTCGAAAGCCTTTGTGACTCTATTCTTGATTGTCTCATTTTCCTCAATCCTGCTCTTGAGGAACCACAGGAAAATTAATTTTCCTTAACACGATTTGCGCTAAACAAAGACTAATCGAGACAGGAATTCGCCATCGCCTGGATTTGCTCGAAACTCAGGCAGTGAATCACCACAAAAAACCCTTTCGTAAGTCCTAATCTATATATGAATACTCATTCCATCGACACCTTCCAGCGCTCCCAAAATGGTTTCTGAAAGAGTCGGATGTGGGTGAATCGAATTCTCGAGATCTTCTACGGTTAGGCCGTTCCTGACTGCCACAACCCCTTCCATGATGAGTTCAGTCGCCGAAGGCGAAACGATACTCATTCCCAGAACTTTGCCGCTTTCCTTGTCTGCGATTACCTTGACAAAGCCTGTGTTCTCCAGGACAGTTCTTGCCCTTCCATTAGCGCTTAGTGGGAATTTTGCTATCTTTACCTTCTCTTTGTCATCGATATCAGCCTCCCGCAAACCCGTTGAAGCCACCTCTGGGCTGGAGAAAATTATCGAAGGTACGGCAGAATAATCCATTTCTATCTCATCCCCTGCTATATTGTGGGCGGCCACTATTCCCTCATAACTTGCAACGTGAGCCAGCATGATTCCGGCTCTGATGTCACCGATGGCATAGATCCCTTCTAAGCTTGTCTGCATCCGGCTGTTAGTAACTATCCCTCTCTCAATCTTCAAACCCAACTCCCTAATGTCATCAGTGATGTTCGGTCTTCTTCCCACAGCAACAAGCACTTTCTCGGCCTGAAGAGAGAGTTCTTGTTCTCCTTCTGCATTTAGGATGAAAGAGCATTCTTCTTTCTCAACCTCTGTAACCTCCGTCTTTTCAATTATCTCGACGCCCTGTCTAGTCAAAGATTTCCTTATATCATCAGCAACATCGCTGTCTTCATACGGCAGTATGTGATCTGCCAGCTCAACTATGGTCGTCTTAACTCCTAATGAACTGAAAAATGTTGCAAACTCAACTCCTATAACACCACCGCCGACAATCACGAGACTTTCTGGCATCTCTTCCATTCGAAAAACGTCATTGCTTGTCCATATTCCTTCGACTTCACTGAATGGCCTAAACATGGAGGGTTCTGATCCACTTGCGATAACTATATTATTAGTGTCCAGTATCTCCCCGCTCTGCTCCAAGAGGACGTGCTTTGCATCCTTAATCACAGCCGTGTCATTGAAGAAATCAACTTCATTTTTCTTCAAGAGGTGCTCAATTCCTTTCCTAGACATTGTGATCGTTCTATTCATGTGAGAGATGATTTTCTTCAGATCATAATCAAGATCGGATATTTCGATTCCAAGTCTCTTTGACTTGTCAGCTATCTCGGTATACAAATGCGCCGAAGTCAGCATCGCTTTTGTTGGAATGCAGCCCCAGTTTGTGCACGTCCCACCAAGATATTCCTTTTCAACGAGCGCAACTTTCTTACCCAGCTGAGCTACTCTTATTGCGCATACATAACCGCCTGGCCCACCACCAATTACAACTGCATCAAGCATCTTGTCCCCTCCTTATGAAAATCTTTATATCACCGTATTTATCAGCAATCTTCTTGATTATCTCATGACCTTCTTTCTGAATAGACACAGGAATTCTCTCCGCAGAAAGCGGATAATCTACAATCACAAGCAATACCTCTCCAGGATTCATATTTTTCAAAGTCTTTCTTGCTTGAATATCTGGAATCGGGCAAGATTCACCTCTCATATCAAGAAGCTGATCAGGCTCGATAACGTCAAGCTCGCCCCCCAGGTAATAACTGCATATTCCCTCCGAGCACGCAATTGAGTTGAATCCCTTCAGTTCGGTTATGAAAGAAATCGCCTCATCCAGCATTCTGAAAATATGGGGAGAACTGAAGTCGAATCTCTCAACGCCATGCAAATGACTTGAAGTAAGTATCCCAAGCTTCTTCATCTGCTGCAGATGTCTGTATACAGTTGACAAATCTATCTGAAGTAGCGATGCAATTTCTGAAGCAGTTAGGAAGTTGTCCATCAGCATCGTGACAATTTCGATTCTTGTCTGATTTGAGAAAGTGCGAAACAAATCCGGAAGCTTTATTGGCATCCCAAATCCCTCCCGTAGAAAGAGGTGCACGTCTTGACGAAGTGCACCTCGCGAATCACGAAATAATTGCCTAACCTATTGACTTCTCACATTCCTCAACGATATCAATAAAGTCTTCATAAGTTATCAGAGGCACAGTGACGTCATTTGCTGAGTATCCCCTGGCTTCAATATCGTCCTTAAGAGCGAAGACCTCCGCCTTCGTGGCCAATTCGTTTAGTCCCCAAAAAACACCGTCCTGAACTAGGACGACCTTATCCCCAACTTTCGCCGCACTTATCTTGATTCTTTCGGCAGAATTATCGGGCCCGTTTTTCACTACTACTAAATACATACCAGACACCTCACATGAAGATTACGTTGTCAAACTTGTGGAAGAAATCTCCTAGATCAGCTTCAGCAATTAATTGTGCATTGAAACTCTCTTCGATTTCATGGACTTTCAGTTTTTCCACATGTTCTTTGACACCATAAACTGCTGTCTCGTATCTCTTGATAAACCGAAAACACATAGAGATTGAGAGGAGACCGAGACATTCCGGCTTTGTCTTCTTCGAAAGAGCAACAGTTGCCTCTTCCATAAGAAGAACTGACGGTTCTATGTCTTCGCCATACATTCCGAATGCCGTTCTAAAGGCTTCGTTTACCCAAATAGAGCCTGCAGGCGCTTGATAAACAACAAAAAGTATCTTCTTATCCATTTCGGCACCTCACGCCATCAGATTGACAAATCTGTCGCTGTTGAATATTAATGAAGCCAGTTCAGGAAGACCACTGGGGCTTGAACCTGGAATAATCATGTCCTTCGTTACTCCCCTGTAGTCCATACATATCCCGCAGATTTCGACTTTTAGATTACTCTCTCTTATGAGAGACTCCAGCTTTCTTGGAATGTCTCTATCTATCCGTATAGGCTTAACCTTGCTATTGATAGATAGTATCGAGTCTGCGAAAAGAAAAATCGTAACTTCATGTCCCTTTTTAAGCCCGGCTTCGGCAATCTTGATCGCCGTGTCTAGATCCTCATATGAATACGGAGGCGCAAAAACCTGAATAGTTATCTTCAAGACTGATTCCTCACTTTCTGTAAAGTAGATAGGCCATTGTCCAGTTGCCGAGTATTAAGAAGACACTCGCGATAATAGATGAGATGGCGAGCGTTGGAAGACCCGCGAGGAAGTGCCCTATGTTACAACCACCTGCAAGACTCGCTCCGGCCCCCATCATCGTTCCTCCGATCATGACGACAAGATATGTCTTAGGATTTTTGGGCATTCTCAGTTTGAACTCCTTGGCAAGAAGTGAAGCAATAAGAGCACCCAAAATAATTCCTATTATTTCGAATCCGTCCCATCTGAGAGGCTGATTACTGATATAAGAATCAAATATTGAGACCCAGCCCCCTGTGATACCGAATCCGTAGTTTCTTCCAGCTGCCTCGCTCGTGATCCATGCAATAGGAGAGAGAATAGCAAGCGAAATCGCTGCAACCTTCCAATTGAACTTCGTCTTCCTCTCTGTGGTCTTCGTCCCAAGCGTGTACCAAAGCAAGACAGCTGCGAGTATTACAGCAGGAATCCAGGGATTGACATTCAGGACTGTTGCGAGTGTGGGTCCTACCTTGTCAAAATATACGGAGGAATTCCCATCGACTGTAACGTTAAACTGGGCCGCCCATGTCCTTATGGGTGAAAAAACTCCTCCTCTCATTGCCATTGCTCCAATACCGTAGAAGACCGCAGCTATCATTGCGGTTGTCATTCCCTCACCCGATCTGTATGTTACACCGGACGCACAACCACCGGCGAGAACCATTCCCAGCCCAAATACGTAGGCTCCAACAATATTCCCAAAGAGATTGAGCGTCGGAGGAGCAATACTTATCCAGCCCATCTGAGCCACAAAGAGAACAGTGATCATCTGTAAACCGACTGCAAGAAAACCCAGCTTCCAGAGGTAGTTGTCCTTGAATAGCAATACATCTCTGAAGGCTGAATTGAAGCACACTCTACCTCTCTGCAGAATTATTCCGAAAACAAGACCAACTAATAGACCAGTCCAGGCCATATTAACTCACCCCTTCACTTCAGTTGACTTTTATGTATATCTTCCACTCGCTGTTACCGACTTCCTCAATTTCGAGAACTTCGTGTCCCATTCCCTTGACTGCCTCAGGAATCCTTTCCATCGACATTGCGTAGTCGATCCAAACTTCGAGTATCTCTCCTGATTTCATCTTCTTCAATGCCCTTTTTGTTTCAACGTCTGGAACGGGGCAGACTTCTCCTCTTACATCTACTGACTTCGTTACTTCATACTTCGCCATCTTGTTACCTCCAATTATGTGATTTAGTTCACAAAATTTATATAAATAAAACCGTTGCTATTTCGGAATCTTTGACTTGTCAATCGCCTGCAAATCAGAAGAAGAATCTTCACCAGAATGATAAATGCATATAGTTACCACCCCATTGCCGCTTTCTTCCAACTTGGTAACTATGACAGAATGAAAATATTCATCTTCGCGCATACCTTTGAAGTAGAATTGAATACTGAGGTTAAAGGAGGCAGGAATGAAAACCGGTTATGTGCAAATTTACACAGGTGATGGAAAAGGCAAGACCACTGCAGCAATCGGCCTTGCTGTAAGGGCAGCTCTTGCGGGAGAGAAGGTATTCATTGGTCAGTTCATCAAAGGCATGATGTACAGTGAACTCTCATTACCCAGTTACATAGAGAGAATTGTCATTGAGCAGTTCGGAAGGAAATGCTTCATAAAGAAGAGCCCTGAAAGGCCAGATCTTGAAGCGGCCCGTAATGGACTTGCAAGATCAAGAGAGATTATTATTGGAAGAGAGTTTGGAGTTGTTGTACTGGACGAGATTTTCATCGCCCACTACTATAGACTGATATCTACAGAAGACATCAAGAGATTGATTTCTGCAAAATCTGAAGAGACAGAGCTAGTCTTGACTGGAAGGAAAGCACCTGTAGAAATTCTTGATGAAGCAGATCTCGTTACCGAAATGAAAGAGATTAAACACTACTATTCAGAGGGGGTACAGGCAAGAGAGGGAATCGAGTATTGAGAAAGTTATGAGACCCACAGAAGAACTTCCGTAATCTCAGGACCTTGATTCTTGATTTGCATGGAACTTTGCTGGATGGCACAAAATAGATCTCTGATTTCTCCTTTGAGGCAATATAGAAGCTCAAGAAAATGAGATAAAAACTGCACTTTTCACTGGTCGAGACTACTAAATAGCACGTAAGTGTTCCCACGTTCTAGATCTTGAAGGACCTCATACCCTTCAGATGGAGCTTTTCTCATAAATAATAGATGTGAGATAATTGCGAAACGTTGATCGATGGGAATATTTCACCTTTCTTGCTTGAATTGACACCCGCTTTTGGGGGCAATATTCTCGAGAAAGCAGATTCTCCAGATGTTCCTGATTGTTTTCATGATGGCAGTTTTGTGATCGATCCGTGTCTCCCTTTCCTTCAGAGTAACGAACACAGAATCACAATAGTTGACCATCTTTCCGAAGAAATAAGCAGAAGGAGAATTCTTCAGATAGATTTGCGGGGAATTGGGGTTCTTACTCGCGTTTTGGCCCAGATCAAAGCGGATTTTGAAGGTCAGTTCAGCTACTCCCTAATAAGAACCTCCAATGATCGAGAGTTCCTAGATGTATATTGATCTCGGGTTGAGAGCGGTGAAATCAGCAAAGAAATCACACCAAAGGGTTCGAATTGGGGACTGTTTTCTATCTACGCTGGATTAGTCTCAAAAGGATTGTATTCAATGCCATTCTAGACTATCATGGACTTTCTAGTGAAGAAGTCGATATGCATCACAAATAATCTACTTGAAAAGGGTAACGATGCATCAAAAAAGAAACTACTCGAAAGGTAAGGATGAAGGGGATAATCTTCGCGAATGCCAAGTTGAAAGAGGTAGAC
>Ga0209614_1000413_pt1 | contig 38582 bp, 33 predicted proteins | sample BlaSprsedimmetaG_FD_185484 | JGI IMG/M metagenome (GOLD analysis project Ga0209614, IMG submission 185484) | Hot spring sediment bacterial and archeal communities from California, USA to study Microbial Dark Matter (Phase II) - Blank Spring... ...
CAACAGCCCACAAAATCGCCCGTATCTTTTATAACATGCTCAAATATGGCACAGAATATACTGATCTCGGCCAAGAATATTATGAACAACGCTACAAAGATCGGGTGATCGCAACCTTAAAACGTAAAGCAAAAAACCTTGGCTATAAACTTATAACTATCAAAGAACATGAACAAATTATACCAGCTACGTCAACCTGAGTTCGTTGGAAGTCAGAGTTTGGACGACACAGTAAAAAGTTCCAGTTGCAAGGCGCGCAAATCCTGAGGAATAAGCATGCATGTCGTTAACCGTTGTCCGTTCACCGATAATGCGTGGACATCTTCCAGTCTGCTCTTTGCTGTCGGTGAACTGTGAACGGTGAACTATTTCCATAGCTATGCCGCAGTGATCCGCCGGGGCGGACAACGCAGCAAATAGATTTTTTACGAAGCCGTCAAGGATAGGTCCCTTACTTCATAGTTGCCCCCTTACCCCTTCCCTGTACAAAAAGTTCAGAAGTTCCGCCCATCTCCCAGGAAATAGCCCCAAATGCACAGGACTGGCGCATACATACCAGACAGCGTATGCACCGGCTGTCGTTGGGTGATTCATAAAATTTAATATCTACGGGACAGTCCCGGTAACATAACTCACAGTGCGTGCATTTCTCCGGATGATACCTGAGCCGGAAGAGGCTTACCCGATTAAAGAAAGAATAAAATGCCCCGAGGGGGCATACAGTACGACAGAAGGGACGGCTGGCCAGGACACTCCAGGCAACAAAGAAAAACAGGATCGCGACCTTAATGTAAAAGAGATGTCCAACCATCGTACGCAGGGTTGGTTGCAGGATTAAAAGCGGCAGCCCGGCCTCCAGGGTCCCGGCCGGGCAGATAAACTTACAGAACCACAGGAAACCATATCCAAAGGCATCAACCACCCAGATAGGCAAGATAAAGATAGTCAGTACCAGGAAGATATAAGGGCCATAGCTGAAGATATAGGGTATCCTGATCTTGCGCCCGGGGATCTTAAACAAAAGGTCCTGGATAAGACCAAAGGGGCATACCCAGCCGCAGGGCATGCGTCCCACCAGTCCTCCAATAATCCCCAGCCATCCCAGGACATAGAATCCAAAATGGTAACGCGCCGCTTCTAAAGAAACACGCACCTCAGCCATAAAATTCTGGATAGCACCGAGGGGGCATGCGGTTATAGCTGCCGGGCAGGAATGACAGTTTAACCCTGGACAGCAGATAGACTTAAGCTGACCCTGATATATAGTCCGGCTTATAGGGAAATACCAGTAACCATTCAGGAGTAAGGCCGAAAGAGCCTGGATAATTCGCCGTAGATACTGCCTCATCCGATACCTATGCAATCAAGGCATATACTAACGGCCTTTTCCAGTACATACCTGACCTCGCCGCTAACCGTGCCTATTAAACACAAAAGGAGAAATGCACAAATAACAATGAACGGTCCTTTTCGCATCCGACTCACCCCTACTTCAATCTGGCCTGAACCGACTTCACCTTATCATCTAATAGGACTTTTTTATCTCTCCGGTCATCAATGATAACCACGGTCTGCACACGCTTTACACCCCTGGCAAAAGGAAGCTCATGCAACCTTGCAGCTAAGGATAAGAGCCCTGACACACTGCCTTCAATAATCGTTCCCATGTCCGTCAGTTTGTAAGGGAATTCTCCCTTAGCCAGTTCCTTTTGAATGTCCGCGATATAATCCCCGATGCTGGGCGTCCCTAACCCAAGGGGCACCACACTTAACTCCATAAGTGCCATAATCCATCCCTCCCCTGATTAAATTTTGTATTCCTATGTTACGATGTAATTTTGGTATTTGTAAACTGGTTTTTTTGTCAACCCCAGGACACCCTGTCATACCAATAAACAGCTTAAAAATTTTTAGATTTGTTGTATAGTGTTTATTAAAGAAAGACATCCTAGGAGGAAGCAGAGATGACCACCCCCCAGCACTGCCCGGGATTTGAATCTAATAAGAATCTAAGTTCATTTATATGTAAGTGCCCGAACTGTGGAGCGGAAAAGGAGATATTCTCAGATGAATTTGATGTTAAGCACGTCTGCCCAAAGTGTAAGAAGGAGATCGACTTCACCCGTTGTGAACTGTATAGTTCCGGAAAAACTGGCTGATGGCTGATAGCTCATGGCGAAGACTCAAAGCTGAAAGCCGATAGCTGACTGCCCACTATCGACTCCGGACTGATGACTGTTTATAGCTGACGGGAACTATCTCAATAGGGGAAAGGATTATGCAGACAATGGACAAGGCCTTCATGGAACAGATGAAAAGAAAGGTTGAAAACGAACTCAGGGAACGTGAAATACAGGCCACTGAATATTGGTTAAGTGAACTTATAAAAGTTTACGAAAAAAGACATCAACAAATGGCCGACCTCCAGGTGGACATTCAAAATCTGACCACCAAGATGCGCACCCGCCTGAAGACTCTGAAAAAGGGCGCTGACTGATAATACTTTTAAACTGTAAATTGGGAAGAAGGCCACAAAAATTCTTCCCTGAACCTTTTAGCCCATTTTGTTTTTAAGTAGGCGTGTATTTCATCAGCCGTAGAAAATTGCAATATATCATTTACTACCTCATTAGCCTCTTCCATGGTGGACATGCGAATAATACGTTTAGCCTGAGGAACGGACAGGGGATTCATACTCAGTTCATCAAGCCCCAGTCCCAGTAAAATGGGCATATAAGACGCCTCACCGGCCATCTCTCCACACATGGCCACTTCAATGCCCCCCCGGTGACCAGCTTCCGCTACCTGCTTTATCATACGAAGAACGCCGGGATGAAGCGGCTCATAAAGGTGAGCCACGTGTTCATTTATCCGATCTATAGCCAGGGAATATTGAATGAGGTCGTTCGTCCCGATACTAAAAAAATCCACTTCCTCGGCCAGGATGTCGGCTATGGCTGCCGCTGTCGGCACTTCAATCATGGCGCCGATCTTGACTGATTCCTTATACGGTATTCCCTCCCGATACAATTCTTCACAGGCCGCCTCCAAAATACGCTTGGCTTCTACTATCTCCTGCTTGCCGGAAATCATAGGAAACATAATACGCAAGTCGCCAAAACAACCGGCCCTTAACAAGGCACGCAATTGAACCTTGAAGATGTCCTTCTCCCTCAGACAAAAACGGATGGCCCGAAGTCCAAGGGCAGGGTTTGTTTCGCTTCCCCACTTTATTGATGAGGCAAATTTATCCCCTCCTATATCCAGTGTACGGATAGTCACCGGGTTAGGGGCAATGCGCTCCACTACCTCGCTATAGGCATTAAAAAGGATTTCTTCAGTAGGCAATTCATCACGGTTCAGGTATAAAAACTCCGTGCGCAGCAGTCCTATGCCTTCCGCGCCATACTCTAGGACAGAAGGCAGTTCTTCTAAAAATTCAACGTTAGCCTTTATCTTGATTTGATAACCATCGATCGTTTCCGCCCGGAGATGGCCGTATTTGACTGTTTGTATCCGATAATCTTCGTACCGGCTTTGCCTCTGTCTGTATTCTTGAATAGTCCCTTCCAGTGGATTAACAATGACCGCACCCGTCACACCATCGACGATTATCTGATCCCCACTTGAAACCACGCTGGTTATCGTCTCCAGACCAACTACGGCCGGTATCCCCAGGGAACGGGCGATTATAGCCGTATGCGAAGTCCGCCCGCCTATATCCGTCAGAAAGGCCATAATCCTATCCGGTTTCATCTGGGTAGTGTCGGCCGGCGAAAGGTCATGCGCTACCACGATTACATTATCTTTAATATCCGCCAGGCTCTCCAGCGAATGGCCGGTCAAGACCCTTAATAACCTCTCTGTAACAAACTCCACATCATGAAAACGGCTGCGGATGTACTCGTCCTGGATACGCTCGAAAATGGCATGGCTTTCTTTCAACGCCTTCTTAAGCGCCCATTCCGCATTAATTTTCTCTTCAGCAATAATCCGGAGTGTTTGGTCATAAAGCATCTTATCTTTCAGGATCAGAAGGTGGCTATCTATTATAGAACAGTGCTCTCTTAACTCCTCCGGGATTTCTTCTTTAATGGCCAGGAGAGCCAGTTGTGTTTGTTCTACTGCCTCCTTGAAACGCACGATCTCTGCCGCCACCTGTTCATCGTTCATGAGGTATTCATAAACCACCTTGATCTTGCGGCGATCTATATGCAGTGCCATACCGATGGCTATACCCGGAAAAACCGGGACGCCCTTTAATATCTTGACCTTATCCGCTTCTCGTTTCACTGTTCTTCCCCAAACTTATCATTTATCAGTTTTTCGAGGGCGCTGACGGCATCAGGCGCATCCTCCCCCACGGCTCTAATCTCAACTGTCGTACCCTTAAGACAGGCCAGGGTCAATATATCCAGAATACTTTTACCATCTGTCTCTTCACCATTTCTGGCCAGCCAGACATCGCATTTAAAACGGGAGGCTATCTGTACAAATTTGGCCGCCGCCCGGGCATGGAGTCCAAGCTTATTCCTGATAGTACACATCTTACTGATTTTGGGAGTAGTCATTATCCTCTTATGGCTTATGGCTTTCAGCCATCAGCTATTAGCTATGAGCTATCAGCTTTCCTAAGTTTTAAGCCCAATCGATAAACCTCTGTTTTCGAGACACCCAACTCCTCGGCTACCTTACGGACAATACCGCTTAGTTTTAAGTCCGTATTCTCCCGATACCATCTGATAGTATTGAGTATTGTATCCTCATCAAACACTTCCTGCTCCCTTGAGCCCTCAAATACCAACGTGATTTCACCCCGAATATCTTTTCCTTCCAGGTCGCCCAGGACTTCGCTCAGCATACCCCATTTCAGTTCTTCGAACTTCTTGGTCAATTCTCTCGCCAAAAGCATTTTCCGGTCTCCTGCCTCATCTAAAATATCCCGCAGAGTAGCCAGTAGCCGCTTAGGCGCTTCATAAATGACAAAGGTCCTTTTCTCGTAACGAAGTTTCTGTAAGATAGCTTTACGCCTGGACGATTGCCGTGGCAAAAAACCCAGGAAAGAGAAATAATCTGCAGGCAACCCCGAAACACTCAAGGCGGCAATAACCGCCGAAACCCCGGGAACAGGAATAACCCTGACTCCATTTTCTATAGCCACACGGATGATATAATAACCCGGATCCGAAATTCCGGGAGTACCCGCATCCGTAACCAAAGCTGCTTTAATACCCAGACGCAACTTTTCTAACAACTCTTCACTTTTTTCTACCTGATTGTGTTCATGACAGCTTATAAGAGGGACGTGAATCTGGTAGCGGGAAAGAAGCTTGCGCGTCCACCGGGTATCTTCGGCAACGATTATATCCACTTCCTTTAATATCCTGAGGGCCCGTAAAGTAATATCCTCCAGATTACCGATGGGAGTGGAAACTACATATAATATGCCGCTGTCAGGTGGTACCATCTCTGAATATCGAATTTCGTCGAAAGTAATTATTGCGAGTGATTAGTCAATGGTCATTTGTCACTGGTAAAGGTGATCAATCTTCCCAACTTAACCCATGACCAATGACGTTGCCTATAGTTTAGAGAGATAACGACAGAAATTTACTTAGACCTAGATGAAAAAGCAAGCAAAAAGGATTGAAGATCGGGCTAATCCAGGGGCGCAAAAAAACCGGCCATCTTTGTCTTGTCTTCAGCAGTAATAGGCTTAAAATCGATTTCTAAGCCAAACGGCCGTAAGGTAGGTTGGATATCCCTCTCTACACCCTCGGCCATAGAGACGACATCTTCAGGTTTAATAGCCAGATGTTTAAAGATTTCCGGTCTTATTCGAGGGAGGTATCTATCACCACTAAACCCCAGCGAAAGGAATTTAGCCAAAAAATCAGCCAAGAAAATTATGGCTTCCAGACGTATACCGGCATCCCCATCAGATATGGCAGTGAGCGGCTGATGGTGATTCTGGATAGCAGCGGTTAAGGCATCCGGCAGCTTCCAGTGTTGGGCCAGCCAGGAGCCGATTGTAGCATGCGAGACAGTTAATAACTCCTGTTCAATATCCACGAGCGCCCGTTGTTGTTCCTCTGCCCTGTGCAGCACCTGGTCAAATCTCTCCGGGAATACATCATTTAACAGGTTTTTTCCAATATCGTGCAGCAGGCCGGCTACAAAAGCCTCTTCGGGGACAGGGTAGCGCACTTTCTCCCCTATCTTACGGCCACAAACACCCACGCCTACGGAGTGTACCCATAAGTCGGCCTGGCTAAGACCAAACGACCTGCTTTTACCAAAAAGGGCGTCATTGATAGGCAGGCTTAAGGCCAGATTTTTTACCTCATTGAACCCCAAAAGACTTACAGCATGTGAAACCGTTGATATTGTACTGTTAAATCCATAATAAGCAGAATTTACAACCTTCAATATATTGCCGGTCAGTGACGGGTCATTCAAAATAACCCTGGCCAGATCGGCAAGCGTGACATTCGGGTCCTCGATCATAGACAGGACCTGATTAATCACCATCGGGAATGGGGGCAATTGCTCTATCTGTTCAGAGATAAGCTTGAAGACGGCAGGATCAAGTTCATCACTGTTTCCCGTATCGTCATCCAGGTCTATCTCCCACACATCATCTTTTTTGCCGTCCAAAATCATTACCTCCTAAGGCCTGGAAACCTTGCCGATTAGAACGATGAGTTCCTTTAATAAGGCCTGATTCACCTGATCCCTCATTTCATTTTGCATTATCTCCAGGGCTGAAAAACCGGGTAATGCACCTTTATAACATCGAGTTGTGGTCAGGGCATCAAAGATATCCACTATGCAAGTTATTTTTGAATACACATCTATCCCGTCGGCGTTCAGGCCACGGGGATAACCTGAACCATCGCATTTCTCATGGTGATTCAGAATAATATTTGCGCCCGCCGCAGGCAGCGGTGAGCTATCCTGTACGATTTTAACCCCCAGTTCAGGATGTTTTTTAATCTCCTCGAACTCTTCCGGAGTAAGCCGCCCCCGTTTATTCAGAATGGCCTTATCTATACGGCTTTTGCCTATATCGTGCAGCAAGGCCCCCATTCCCAGGACTTTCATGGTCTGTTCGTCACACAATCTCAGGGCCTTGATTAAGGCCGTTACAAAAATGCAGACATTCACACTATGCGTGTGCGTATAATAATCGTAAGACATAATCTTAAAAAAGTTCTGAAAAGCCAGCTCATCGCTTATGATAAAGGCCACATGTTGCACAGCTACTTCTTTGCATATCTCTACGTTCTCTATCCGCGGATCCTCCATGACATTCTCCACTACGCCCTTGCTAAGGCCATAAATTATATCGGTCTTCCTTGATGTTGGTATATTCTGTCTTTCCATCACCTGTCGGAGCTGACCGGCCATATAGCGTAACCGTTTGCCTCTATCCGCACCCCGGATAAAAACCGTATCAATGCCGTTATGTTTTAGGCGCACCAACTGATTATGGGATAAAAAGAGGTTCGCCTCCCGATAAAGTACAACCCCCTTCTCCCCGCTACCTTGCTGCAGATAAATATCAAAATCAGGGGAACTTTCCTCAATAAGGGTTTCGAGGGGGATAGGGATAAAAGATAAAGATTCCGGCATGTCCTTAACCATCTCCCTTTAAACCCCTTTTTAAACCTTTCGGCAACTTTCAACCAAATCTTCAAACTTAACGGCTAAAGTTTCGAATTAATACTGCCGATAACAAGATGTAAAACCCCCGGAAGATAAATACCACTAATAGCCACATAAGACATTATGGATATAGCAACCATTATCGGCTTAATCTTAGGCGTAGGCGCCATAGTCGGCGGACAGATACTGGAAGGCGGTTCCCTGCACAGCATCACACAGGGAACCGCGGCCGTCATTGTTTTCGGGGGGACATTTGGAGCCGTATTTGTCAGCTTTCCCCTTAAGGATATCATCGGCGCTGTAAAAAGTATCGGCACCGTCCTGAGCGAACCGAAAGAAGAACCTTATCAAATTATCGCCCAGATAACCAGTTTTGCCAATAAGGCCCGCAAAGAAGGGATACTATCCCTGGAAAAAGACGCCCAGGATATACAGTACCCCTTCCTAAAAAAGGCCCTCATGCTGGCCATTGACGGTATCGAGCCAAAGTCTATTCGCGAGACCATGGAAACGGAATTAGAATATACGGAAGAATACGGCGCTGTAGCCGGCAAGATATTTGAGTCAGCCGGCGGGTATTCGCCAACCATTGGCATCATAGGGGCGGTCTTGGGGCTGATTCATGTTATGGAGAACCTTTCTGATCCGAGCAAGCTGGGGTCTGGTATTGCCTGTGCCTTCGTGGCTACTGTCTATGGGGTGGGCGCGGCCAATCTAATCTTCCTGCCCATTGGCAATAAATTAAAACTAAGGAACCGCGACGGTATAATTACTAAGGAAATGATGCTGGAAGGGGTGGTGGCCGTCTCCATCGGTGAAAATCCACGCATTATTGAAGAAAAGCTTAAATCCTTCCTGTCCGAGGCCGCTAAAGAAAATCCGCTGCCTAAGGCCGTACGCGAGAAAGGATAGATAACTATGGGCAAAAAGAAAAAACACGAAGAACACGTCAATCATGAACGATGGCTGGTCTCATATGCGGACTTCATCACCCTGCTGTTCGCCTTTTTTGTCACCATGTATGCCTCGTCCCGCGTGGATGGCCAAAAGATGGGCTATGTTATGGACTCCATCCAGCGGGCCTTCGGCGCTATCCCCCTGTCGGAGATAAGTGCAGGGGGCAGAAGTGTAATGCCTGGTGCAAACGTCCCCGCCCAAGCCAGTTTCGTGAGCGATAAGGGCGCCGGGCATAAAGAGGCGGGAATGAAGGAGGCCGCCGAAGAAATCAAAAAATCCCTGGAGGCCAAGGGAAAGGAATTAAATCAGGCCGTCAGCATCTCTAGCGATGAACGCGGCATGGTTATCAGTATTGCGGACAAGGTGTTTTTTGATACCGGCCGGGCCACTATCCGCGAAGATGTAAAACCCGTTCTGGACGAGATAGCCCAGACCCTCTTAAGAGCGCCTGGCCACATCCGCGTTGAAGGGCACACGGACAATGTACCCATCAATACACCCCAATTCCCATCCAACTGGGAATTATCAACAGCCCGGGCCTCAGCGATCATCCGGCATCTCTTAACATACCATCCGTTTGACCCCAGGAAACTGTCAGCGGCCGGCTACGGCGAATATCGCCCGGTAGTCCCAAATGATAACGAGGACGGACGGTCTAAAAATAGACGGGTGGATATAGTTATGCTGCGCTCAAAGGCGGAAGAAGAACCGCAATAAAGTTGCGGGTTACGGGTTACGGGTTAAAAAACTCGTAACTCGTAACTCGCAACTCATCACCCCTCACTCTTCATTAATGCCGTCTCTACGGCCTCCATAAGCTGGGCAATCTTGAAGGGTTTAGTAAGATAAGGGTTCTTTGTGCTCTCCAGAAAGGCGTGGACTTCAGCGTCAAATGTAACTCCTGTGGTAAAAACTATTTTCCTTTTATACAACGGCTTGTTCGCCTCAATCCATTTAAAAAATTCCATACCATCCATACCAGGCATTTTAATGTCCGATATAATTAAATCGAATTCCTTGCCAGCCATCACATTCAATGCCTCATGCCCATTCGACACCCTTGCGACCTCATATTTACCTTCCAGCAGTTCACTTAAAAGAAGGGAGATGCTTTCCTCATCATCAATAACCAGGATGGTCTTACGAACTCCTTTTTCTGTACTATCGTCAGATGAATATCTATCTTGCCCGTGGTTAACTTCAGGCCTGTTTAAGGGTAATTTAACCTGAAAGGTCGTCTGGCCCGGCTCGCTGGTCACTGATATTTCGCCTCCATGCTCCTGCACGATGCCATGACAAAGACTCAACCCTAACCCTGTGCCCTTGCCTTCGGCCTTGGTGGTAAAAAACGGATCAAAAATAATCGGCAGGATTTCCGGGGGGATGCCAATACCTGTGTCTGAAATTTCTACTATAATATCTTTCTCATCACTCAGTGAAAAAATGGTTAATTGTCCGCCCGTCCCATCCATGGCCTGAAAGGCATTTTTGATTATATTCAGGAAAACCTGTTCCATTTGATGAAAATCGGCAAAGATATCCGGCAGATCAGGTTTAAGATCCAGTCTCAGGGCAATTCTTTCATTCTTAAACTGATATTGTAACAAGTTGAGGGCGTTATGGATGACTTCATTGATGTCAATACGCTTCCTCTGCGGTTTTTCCTGACGGGCGAAGAGGAGAAGCGATTCTACGATCTTTTTAGCTCCTATGGCCGAATTAGCGATAATCTCAATTCGCCGCCGGTTCTGAGGATCCAGCGTAGAATCCCCCATCAGCTCAGCATAGGCCAGAACCGGGGTAAGTTTGTTGTTCAATTCATGGGCAATCCCGGCAATAAGTCCCCCTAGTGAGGCCAGTTTCTCCGAACGTATTATCTTATCCCATAAGGCCTTTCTTTCTCTTATGTCCCGGCATATCCCTACCAGAGAAGGCCGATCATCCGTATAAGTCCGCGTCACCCGAATCTCTACAGGGACATCTACCCCTTCTTTACCTTTAAAATAAAACTCCTCCTGGACAGAATCTCCATTTTCGGTCAACAGTAACTGCTCAAATTTAGGATAAGTCCCAAGACCGATAAAATACGCAAAATCCTGGCCTGTTATATCCTCTGGTTTATAACCCAACATGCCGGCAAAGGTCTTATTCGCATAGACCAATTTCTTATCCTGTAAAACAAAGTAACCATCGTTTATTTCTTCTACGAGCAATTTATATTTTTCTTCAGTTTTCCTGACCCGCCGGGAAAGGTTGACCCGGTCTATAGCCCTCTCCACCGTCAATTTCATGACGTCAAAATTGAAGGGTTTAACTATATAGTCATAAGCACCTCTGCGCATAGCCTCTACGGCCGAGTCCAGAGAGGCATAACCGGTCATAGCAATAACCAAGGTTTCAGGACAATGTTTGGCCACATGGTCCATCACCTCAAAGCCGGTCAATCGGGGAGTAACCAAATCCGTAACCACCAGGGCATAAGGGCCTTTCTTCAGACACTCTATACCGCTCTGACAATTATCGGCGGTTTCAACCTCATAACCTTCACCCGAAAGAAGCACCTTTAGGCTGTCACGCATCCGTTTTTCATCATCAATAATCAAAATATTATGCATTGGGCCTGCTTATTCCTCCGCGAACGGATACCCCTAAGCCACACCTTCCCGTCTTAACCTGCGGGAAGAAAAACAGTAAAGGTCGTGCCTTCCCCTCCGGCGCTCTCCACTGCAATGTCACCGCCTAAGGCCTTGATGATACCATAAGAAACTGAAAGCCCGAGTCCGGAATTAGATAATCCCTTACTGCTGTAGAAAGGTTCAAATATATGTTTTTTGACGTCCTCAGGGATACCTGCTCCTGTATCAGCCACCTCAACGGCCACCAGATTCCTTCCGTCTTTCTCCCTCAGGCGCGTAGCTAATCGGATCTCACCACCGCCCGGCATGGCCTCACCCGCATTCTTGATCAGGTTAATAAAGACCTGCTTGATCTTATCAATATCTACATTAGCATAAGCCGGACTCTCTGACAAATCTAAAATCATGGTAACGCCCTGCTCCTGATAAGACTCCCGCATAATCTTGACCAGGTCCTGAAGAAGATTATTAATATCCAGGCGTTGGAGGTTAACCATCTCTGCCCGGGAAAAATCTACTAAGTGCTGAATTATAGAAGCGATACGACTTATTTCTTCATCTATAATACGCATTGATTCCTTCTTCGGATCGTCTTCCGGCATCTTGAGGCTCATAATTTGTAAATAGTTGCGTATTATACCCAGCGGATTATTCACTTCATGGGCCACTCTACGGGCGAGACGTCCGGTAGCGGCAAGACGCTCGGCACGCAAGAGCTGGGCCTGACTTTCTTCCAGGGCCCGGGTCTTTGCTTTTACCCGCTCCTCTAATGAAGCTGCATAATCCTGCATAGTCTCTTCGGCCCGGATGCGTTCGGTCACATCTTCTATCAGGATCAGAAAACCCTTAAGGTAATCCCGATCTTCTAAGGGCACCCCCTTACCGCATAACCAATAGGTTTTGCCGGATGGAGCACGATATTCAAAAGGAGGTATCTCCTGATAACGCCCGGAAAGGAGCGGCGCAAACTTTTCCTTAAGAATATCTGCCTGCACATCGAAAACATCACAGATATTAAGGCCGGTCATACTCCTGGCAGTCGGTATCTCAAATACTTTTTTAGCCATCGGGTTAAAACGCGTAATCCTCCCGTCCTTATCCAGGGAAATAAGACCAGTCGGGGCGTGATAGACTATAGTTTTATTAAGGCGGTCGGCTTCAAATAACTGCTCTTTAAGATTATGAGTTTTTAAGGCACTGGCCACGTGAACGGCCAAAACCTGCAGTAAGCTCTCTTGTGATTCATCCCATGATTTTCCCGCACATAGAGCCAGCACGCCAAAGATTTCTCCGGCGTGTATCAGTGGAACAACAATAAAATCTTTAGCCTTGAGGAGATTCCCAACCTGTTCATCTATTAGCGTGTATGAATGGTTGCGGAAAAATTCCCTGGAGCGGGCTATGCACTTTGAGGCCAAAGCCTCCTGCCAGATACTGCCGTCTTTATCCAGTTGAATGGTTATCTTCTCAGCCAGGTCGTCCTGTTTGGTGCCGAAGGCCCTTTTGCCGACCAACTTGTGTCCATTATTATCCACCAGCATGAGAAGAGCTGATTCAAAGGAAAACAGGATAGAAAGTGCCTCAAAGATTATATCAATAGCCTCTTCACGATCCCTGGCCTCAAGGAGCGCCCTTAACATCCCTAATAGAAGTGAAACATCCTTAATAGTCGCGCATATCTCTTTCTGTTTCTTTTCTGAAAGATCATCCAACTGCCCGTAACTAATAGCCGGAGAGAGCGAAAGACCGGGGGTCTCAACCCCGATACCCATACACTCCGCAAGCTCTCCAATATCTTTGGCCAATTTTTCGCTTAATTTATCTATATAATCTAAGGAAATCCCCAGTAATTTACTCACTAGTTCTGCTTCTTTTCCGAGCCTGCCCTCAGTGCCGGTTTCAAATAGGGCATGAGATAGCACATTGGCCAGATAAGTTATTTTGACTAAGGGCAGGGCGGTTACTATTCTTTTAAGGGGCTGATGATGATAACGAACCGCATCCACCAGAAATGGCTGGAGGTTCCACGAATCCAGAAGCCATCCGCCAAGGTCCGCGTGATTGGTTCCGAAAAAACTCTCTTCCGTTATAATCAGGTCCCCTCCTTCTTGATGTTTCTTGACTACTATTTCATAATCACTGCTAAAGTTCATATAGAAAACCAGCTTGCCGATATCATGTAGCAGCCCGGCCACAAAAGCTTCTTCGCTGTTGTCATAACCGACTTCTTCGGACAGATGCTTATTGGTCAGGGCAGTGGCTATGGAATGCCACCAGAATCGCTCGACACTAAAGGCGTCTTTTGTTTTCACCCCATGAAAGGTCTGGAAGACAGAAGCGGTCAGGCTGATATTCTGAACGGCCCGGAGACCCAGGATCACAATGGCTTGAGAAGGGGTGGTAATCTTCCGGCTTAGACCATAAAAGGGAGAATTTACGACCTTTAGTACATAACCGGTGAGGGAGGGATCTCGCTGGATTATTTTGGCTATATCGCTTATAGAAGTTTTATCACTCAGGGTAGCCTGCATGAGTTCGGCCACAACTTGAGGAAGTGGCGGCAAGTATCCTGAGGATTTAATCTGACTGTAAATATCTCCGGTCAAGATTGATGACCTCTGCGGTAAATTGGTTGAGTAGATGAGTCGTAAAAACAGTTGAGTCGTTGAGTAACCACTCAACCACTTAACTACTTAACTACTCAACTGATTTTACCAACTCTACAGGCTCTGCGTGCTCAGCGGTGAAAAGGCTTTTTTACGAAGCCGTCAAGATTAAAAATCACCTAAAGACCCAGGTCAGCCAATAACTTATCTATATCCGCCTGGTTTTCCCCGTCCTGCGGTCCCTTTAAAGTGATATCCACCCTGGCTTCAGCCTCAGAAATGATCTGCTCTGCGTCCTTATCCGGATAGGCCTCTTTCTCCTTTATCTTCATCCCGGTTGAGATTAACAGGCGTATTACTTCGTTTTCAATAAATGATAGAAATCCTACAACCTTTTTGATGCGTTGCCCGGTAAGGTCCTGAAAGCTTAAGGTAGTCATAATTTCTACATAATCATTTTGTATCTCTCTGTTTATAGCCTTAAGCTCGTCAACAAAACCATTATTAGAAACCTTTGCCCCTTCTTTTTCCAGAAGAGCTGCCATCCTTTCCTGGATCCCCATATTTTTCTCTATAATGTCCAATATCTTGGTGGCCGCTTCCTCTGTAGATTTAAAGATATAATCCAACTGATTGGTGGCCGCTGACAGCATCTTCTCAGCCTTCTCCTGGGTATCCGGAAGGCAGGAAGGTTCGGTTTGAACGGTTGTCTTCTTGAAGTCGGATATTTCTTTAAACAGTCCGGTCATCCCTTTTTGAAATTCCTCGCTCATGTATTTATAGAATCGGCCTTCATTTATAGCCATATCCAGAGCCTTACCTATCTCTGTCTCCAGTGTAACGCGAAAGGTGGGCTCCAGGGTCTCGGCAACGTATTGACCAATCCGCCGTACCAACTCATCCATGGCTTTCTCATTTGCAAACTTCATTTATCTCTTCCCCTCCTTCTTATAAGGAAAAAACACCGCCACCCGGGTCATTCCCGGTTCACTTTCGACCTTAAACTTTGCTCTTAATGGTTCCAATATCTTCTTGGTTAAAAATAAACCAAGTCCGGGATGAGGGTGAGATTTAGTAGTATAAAACGGGGTAAAGAGCTTCTTTTGGGCTGAAGGAGGTATCCCGCAACCCGTATCCTGTACAGAAATAAAGACATTACCACCATTCAGACCGGTTTCAACGATGATTTCCCGTTCCTCTGCGTCAACAACTGCCTCTATTGCGTTTTGGAGAATGTGATTCAGGGCCTGGCTCAAGTCCGGATACCGGGCAGAGATCAGCGGTAAAGATTCCTTTAACTTTAGGGTCTTCTTGACCTTATGCTTAAAAAATAGGTCTGCATGCAGGAGACTGACCTCATCTTTTATTACCTCATTGAGGTCCACCATACTGGTATTGCTCTCTTCGCTTGTGCTGCACCGATTAACAATAAAATCCGTCATGCTATGCAGCCGCTCCAACTCCTCTTCCAGTTGTCCGATCTTCTTAGCACATATCTCTTGCTTATTCTCAATTAAAATTTTCCCCTCTTCGGCCATTATTTTTTTCAAGAGTTCAACTTGAATAGATAGAACCTGGAGGGGGCCATTCATATTATGGGCCACACCCTTCATTAAACGACCGATACCGGACATATAATGCTGGCGGATCAATTCCTGTATCAATTTATCTTTCAAGGCCGTGTACCTGCTCTGCTCTTTTATTCTATTTTATCAGCTTGAGGGATTAGAAACAAAATCATTTCCCCTCCCTCCTGCTCCGTAAAAGCTCCCTTTGTTTTTCAAACGTTAATTGAATCAATTTCTCTCTGACGCTATCTTCTATCTCTATAAATTCTACGGCCACTTCATGGGCCTCTTCAGGGGAATCCCCCTCCTGTACGGAGATGATCCGTTTGACCTGTCCATAAATGTCATCGATAAAATAGGGGAAAAAGGGCACTATAAGACAGATATCCAGATACATTAGCGGGGAAATCGGCCGGCAGGTCATAATCCTCAATCCTGCGCCGCTTAACTCCACCACCACATCCCTGTATTTATATTCCTTCCTTGGCACACCACCTATAATGAGACCTATTAAGTAATCCAATTTATTATTAATGATTTCCAAGCACTCCCTTATATCATAATCGGTCTCTTCGCGACGGGAAATTGGCGTAGGAGGAAATGTAATAGCCAAAAGATTGTGCTGGCAGACCTGGGGCTCAGCCTTTCTCTTTTCCCGTAGCTTATTATATTCCTCTAAGTCAAAAATATTGTATTGAACAGGCAGGCTGACCCTGGCGCGGGCAAATTCTCGCTTTTCTATATTCTCTCTTTCGTCCATCAGAGATTCGCTCTCCCCATACGAGGTATTTGCACTTATCATGCCAAATAAATAGTTTCGATCCGGGAACTCGGCCTATGTTCAATCGTGCACCCGTAGTCCGCCACAGGCGGATCGGTTGTCGACAGACGGGCCGCCATAGGCCGGCCGAGGACGGACGCCTGTCCTACGAAGGGGCGTTTCCGGATAAGCACTAATTAGTTCCCATCTGGAAACTCCCCTCCCCTGCGGAGGCGTGCGACTCCCACACATTGTAGGAGCAGTATCCTGCTGCGACGGGCATCTGGTCGCACCTGGAAGGTGCTCCTGCGGCAGCGGGCAGGCCTAAGACAACAAGGGGAAATTTTCGGAGTTTCCGGATAAAACCGGTTATAATTCATAAAAATAGTAATTAGTCGAGAATGCTCGTAATTTTTTTGTTTTTCTATACTTTTTTCTCTGTAAACTCTGTGGTAAAAATCGACATACCGTCAAGCCATTGACATGTGCTGGTACTCAGATCCTTTTTTAATTTCTTTGGTCCTGCCCTCCTCCTCCAAAATCCCGACCAAGACATCTACACACTGACCATCAAACTGGATAAAGCGGTTCTCTTGCAATATTCGGATAGCCTCGCTCCGGCTTTTGGCTTTACGATAAGGGCGGTTGGAAGTCAAGGCATCATAAGCATCCGCCACCGCCAGTATCCGGGAAAGCAACGGTATATCTTCTCCCTTAAGCCCGTCCGGATATCCTTTGCCATCCCATCTCTCATGGTGGTGCCGGATAATGGCCTTCTCCTTAGGTAAGAGCCCAAGGTGTTTAACTATATTCTCACCGATAACCGGATGTTTTTTTATAATATCATATTCCTGCGCTAAAAGCTTACCCGGCTTTAAGAGAATATCATCCCGGATACCTATTTTCCCTATATCATGCAGATAGCCAGCAAAGGCTATAGAATCGATCTCTTCCTGCTTAAGTCCTATGGCCCTGGCTATCTTTATGGCATAAGCGGTTACCCGTCCCGAATGACTTCTGGTATAAGGATCTTTCGCCTCCAGCGTACTGACCAGCGCCCTTAATGTGGCGTGGAGGTTCAACATCACGCTCTCATATAAGATCAAATTTTCTACGGTCAAGGAAGACTTCTCTGCCAGTAAAAAGAGGATGAAAAGATCTTCATCAGAAAAAACACCCTCCCCTTTCTTCCCGGTCACAGTTAAAGCACCAAAGCTTTCATTGCGGATTTTAAACGGAATAGTAATAAGCGCTCCTTTGACGTCTTGAGGCAAAAAATCCAGCTTGGGACCGCGATGTTTCCGGATGTCCTTTAAAATCAAGGGGACGCCCTCTAAGATAACCTGCCCGATCATATTGTCTTTTAATGGGGCCGCCCATCGACCGACATATTCCTCTTGATCAATACCCCGGGCAGCAATGAGCACCATCTCTCCCTTCTCCATATCAGCCAGCATAAAAAATGATTTTTCGGCGTCCACCAGTTGGCAGGCCATCTCCACTATTTTTTGATAAAGTTCCTCAGTGCGATGAACCTTGCTCAAGGTATCACCGATCATAAAGAGTACAGACTGCTCTCTGATCTTCTTCTCTAATCGTTTATTAAGATCCTCCAGGGCCTTCTTCTCTTTGAGTTCCTCGCTTAAGAATATGTTTTCTTTTAAGATGGATCGCTCCCGGGCCAGTCTTTCTAAGGCTATTCTTATCTCGTCTAACTTAAACGGCTTGGTCAAGAAATCCGAGGCACCTTTACGCATAGCCTCAATAATGGCGTCATGGGAAGGATAGCCGGTCATAACTACGACTAGAATAGACTTGTCATGAGCCTTCACCTTCTCCAGGAACTGCAACCCGCTCATGCCCGGCATCATGAAATCGACAAAAACACAATCCATCTCTACTTTATTCAGCAGATCAAAGGCCTCGTAACCATCGTGGGCTATAACTACCTCATAATCGCCCAGGGTAAGAAAAAATTCCCGCAGCGTCTCGCAGATGACTGCATCGTCGTCAACTACCACCACATTTAAAGGGGTATCCATAACATACCTTTCCATTTAGATTTCAGCTTTCAGCTATCAGCTTTCCAGTTACGGGTTACGCGTTACGAGTTGCGGGTTGCGAGTCGCGAGTTTTTTAACCCGTAACACGTAACCCGTAACCCGCAACTCATCACTTACTTAACCATCTCAAGCAGTAGTTTCTTGCAAAGGCTAAACTCATCTTCATCCAATAAGCCGGCATTCTTCAGGCGAACAATCCTCTCCAGGTCGGTTAGAATCTTCTTGATCCCCTCCTCCCCCTCGAAATACGAGGGCGGAATGACATGCCGGGGGAATATGTCCAAAGAATTCGATCTTAACTCAGATCTTCCGATATTCGCCCCATCAGCTTTTGCCTGTCTCTTTTCGGCCTCGTCAAGTCTCTTTAACTCGGCATACGCCTGTTTCAGGTTATGCATTAAAAGACTATTTTCCCTTATAAGACTTATCTTTTCGCAGGCATTGTTAACGGCTATCTTTATTTCGTCCAGACGAAATGGTTTGCGCAGGTAGTCGTAGGCCCCTTCCCTGACCGCTTCTATGGCCGTCTCCAGGGAGGCGTACCCGGTAATAATGATAACCATGCTGTGAGGATAAAGGGTTTTGGCCTCGCGAAGAACATCTATCCCGCTCGCGCCGGGTAGCATAATATCCGTTATCACCAGGTCATACTTCTTCCGTTTAAGCTCGCGAATAGCCTCCGCCCCATCGTATGAAACCTTTATGCTACGATCGTCAGCCGCAAGGCTCTCCCTTAACAGATCACCAATGTTCTTTTCGTCCTCAACAATGAGGATATGGATATTTTTATCAGTATTTCCATTCATGTCCAGATTCTTCCGGGATTCAAAAACTGAGGTATTTGCAACTCTTGTAACCTCTGCAAATGTAACTACTCGGGTTGTCAGGTTCACGGTTCACGGTTGGCTACTTTGAGCTTTTCATATTGGCATATCGCAAGAACCGGATAAACTCTGCATTCATCGCTCTCTAACCTTGAATCGTGAACCTTGGAACTTTGAACCTGAGTAGTTACCTGCAACTTCTGTAACTCTCTGGTAAAAACACAGACTTTTTTTGGCTTATCGTCAAAAAAGACAGGAAACTTAAATATGCCGGGGATATTTATGTAGAGGGGATAAGATAATAAAGGATACTACTTTGCCGTATCTATAAAGCGGGGAGAAAATCTTTTTTGAGGAGCATAACCCCTAACCGCCCCTGTATCACGTTGCAGACATAAAATCTGCTGCCGAAGCTCACGGGAACGCGCCTCAGCATAGGCCAGGCATTCCTCATGGATGACGAATATCTCTTTCAATATAAGTTTCAATTTATCGATCCACCCTTGGACAGGGTTGTCCCTCTTTTCACTCTGACTGGATGCCGGGCGAAATCCGGCTAAGGAAAGTTGGCGGTCAAGGGCATCTATGGCCTTCATAAACCTATCTCTTTGTCCGGTGATAGTTGCCAATAGTCCCGCGTCTCCAGCCTGAAGAGCCCCTTTAAATGCCTGCATATTCTCCTTTAACTTCAGGCAAAGGCCCTGTTTCTCCTTTAGTAGTTCTTCTACGCTCACTCCCGTCTCCTGTCTTCTGTATTCTGTATTCTGTATTCTGTATTCTGTATTCTGCCCATATCAGGCCCCCACACTAAATTCCCTGGCCTCACCGGTTACTTCCTCAGGCCGGGACTCAACCTGGGACCTCATATCAAGCTGCGCCCAGGCGGATCTGAGTTCCAAAAGCATCTTAATAATATCATCAATAGCCCTCATATTTCCACTTACGTCACCTTGCACAATATGTTGCAAGCAGAACTTGTAAATAGCGCTTAAATTCCGGGCAATCTCGCCGCCGGCTTGCATGTTCAGCGAACACAACAGCTCTGATATAAAATCCTGCGCCCGGATAAATTGCCGCGCTTTTTCCTCAAATTCCTTCCTGAGATAGCACTCCTTTCCGACCTGGAGAGACTTTAGGGCCTCATCGTAGCAAATAAGGATCAGGTCCTTCTGGTCAGCCGTCCCTACTGCTGTATTTTTATAAGCTTTAATGCCTTTGGGGTATTTCATCCTTGTTACTCCTTATTCTTCAAAATTCTAGGAAAACATCCCATTCATCTGGCTGGTCAACCAGCTGCTTACAGTCTGAAGTCGACCGATTACCTGTTCCATGGCCACGAATTGGTTGATCATCATTTCCATTTTTTTGTCCAGCCGAGCCTCCATTTGCTCGATCTGGGTCTCGAAGCTGTCGATGCTGTTCTGAAGGGATTCTTGTTTAAAGCCGACGTAGCCTTCGTAGATATCTGTGATGCTGAAAAGCTTCCGTTCGAACAGCTCGGCAACCCCCATGGTGATTTTGACGGTTCCCTGGGTCCCGGTGGTAGTCCCGGTATATTTAACGGTCAAGCCTTCCACACTGGTCGTCATTCCCGTAGCCGGTGCGCTTCCGGTCAAAAGCTGGCCGGATCCGGTGGCGGCTTCACCATTGATGGTGCCGGCAACGTTGACGCCGGCCGTGACACCTCCCAGGCCGAGATCCGCTCCGCTTTGACTGATCGAAAACGTGGCGCTGCTGCCGTAATCGTTGTGGGTTAAGACCAGATGGTCGCCGGCGTCTTTTGAAGCGGTTACATTTACGCTATAGCGGCCGGTGACACCGCCGCTGAGGGTTCCGAAATCGACCCCGCTGCCGGATGGTTCAAAGATTTGCAACCCCAGGGTGCTGTTGCTGGTTCCGTCGGTCAGGACGATTCGACCGTCCTGGATGGCGGCGTTTACTGATCCTCCATAAGCTGTTTCGATGGCGGTCATGAAGACGCTGAGCTGGTCGGCCAGGTTCACGGTGTAGCTGCCTTCCACGGCAGTGCCGTCCGCCTTGTACCCGCTGAAATTGATTACTTCGCCGCCGACAAGGGTATGGCCGTCTATATCGTTGAACGTATCGGTTTCAGTGATGGCGGCAGCGCCGGCGGTTTTCGTGTTCCGGACGTTTCCGACGATATTGGACGTGACAACGCTTCCGAAATCGAGATTCTTACCGACCGGCTCGGTGATGCTGATATCCAGGCTGCTGTTGCCGGTGGCCTTATTGGTAATTACCAGATATCCGTAAGTATTGATGGCTGCCGAAACCTCATAGTTATAAGCGACTTCAATGGCTGACAGCAATCCCTGGACCGTCCCCCCCGCTGATGGAATGGTGTAACTCCCGCTGACAGCCGCTCCGTTGCTTTTATGTCCGTCAAAGGTTATCTCATACGCGGTTCCGGTTGCAAGGCCGGCGCTCACACCACCGCTGTATACTGTATCCCAGGCAGTCGTATTGGTAATAGCGGTCGTCCCGTCACTCAGAGTGTTTTTTATATTCCCCATGATGCTTTGGGCATATGAGGTACTTAGTTCCGAGTTGATGGCGTTTACGATGTCGTCAATGGAAGTGGCGTTTTCGCCTGCGGCGCCGTTCAGGGTGATGGCGGCTATTTTCGATCCCTGGGTGATGGTGAGCGTTTCTACATTGGCGGCGCCGATACCCGCGGTCAGGACCGCTGTGCCGGTGACATTGGCCTGGGTGGCTGCCTGGGTGATATCGACCGTATATTCGCCGGCAACCGTCTTATTGGTATGCCCGACATATTGAACGTCGCCGTCGGTGGTGGACCCTTCGGCCACAAAAATCCTTCTCAGGCTTTGGAAGTTGTTCGTCAGGGCATTCGTAAATTCCGTATCGGTAATGGAAAGTTTCCCGTCGTTGTCGGAGACGATCCCGATCAGGGAAAGGGTATTGAGCGTTGAAGGAAGGCCGGTGATGGCGCTTACCACGATGTTTACCAGATCCGACTTGACGGACTGCAGTGTGCCGTCTCCCTGGAGAAGCCCGCTGGTCTTGGTTTCCTCGTCATAGGCGAACTGCGCGTTAATGTCCGCCATGACATCGTTATATTTGTCCAACAGACTCTGGACGGAAGATTTTATGGCGTTGTTATCCCTCGATATGGTCAGATTGACGGTCGTGCCGGACTCCACGGTCAGTAGGTTTAAAGTCACGCCCGCGATGACGTTATTAATCACGTTGGAAGAACTGGTGACGGCCGTACCGTTGATGATGACATTGGCATCCTGTCCGGCCTGGAGCTGCATGGTATATCCTTCCGTGGATGCGGTCACCGTGCCGAGATTGAGGGTGCCCCCGCCCTGATTGTTGGCGGTCAAACTGATGCTTAATTGACTGTCGCCAGAGGTACTGTCGGTGACCTGTATTTTGCCGTCCGCTATGACCGCACTTCCGGCGTTGAGACCGAAAAGGGATTCAATCTGGGTGAGCAGTTCTTGAACAGTGGCCGCGGTTAGATCAGCAGGATCAAAGGCGCCGGAAACCGTAGCTCCGTTATGATCCGTACCTGTTATCGTAATGGTGTCATCGGCCGCCACATTATTGCCGGGCACGCCAGTGGTATCAATCTGGCCAAATGTGGTTGCAGCATCTATCAGGCCGCCGGCTACTTTGCTGTTTGCCGTGTCGCTCAAATGGATTTCAGCCACATTCCCCTGGCCGCCTGTGAGGACCCCTAATGTTTGCAGGACATTATTTGCATCCGTAAAACTGGTGGTATTGACGATCTTCAAGCGGTATGTCGTGACCCCGTCTGTCGTACTGGAAACAACCGATGCCGTCACATTGGAACCGGCTGCAGATGCGGCCGTGTTGATACTGCCCGCGATGTCGGTCAGGGAAGACGACAGGTTGATCGCAACGGTAAACCGATTCGGGTCGGATACTGATCCGATAGTCACGGTGCCGCTTTGGGCGGTCGTGATTCCCATCATGGAAGCGACCGATTGGGTACTGCTTGAAAAGGTTTCGGATTGGGCGCCGTTGCTGATAAGATTCTTTACCGTGGTCGTTCCGTCCGTAAACCCCAGGCCGGTGGATAAGAGGTTTTCGGTGTCTGCGCCGGCATCAAAGATGGTAAAAGCGTCTTTTCCGGTTTCATCGCTGGTCAGTACCAGGCGGTAATTGCTGGAGGAAACGGTCAGGATCGAGGCGGTGACTCCGGTGGCATTGGTTCCGGAATTTAAATTATTGATCTTGTCCCGGATGTCCGCGAGATCGTCGCTGGTTTCCACCTTGACGGCTCTGCCGTTGACGACTAATTCCCCGGACAAGCTTAACGCGCTCGTATAACTGGTGAAACTTTTGGAGGATAGTTTACGCGCCTGGGCCACGGTGGAGTTGGCATTCATGGTAATGGTGTGACTGCCGGGGGCGGCGGAGGTGGTTGTTGAAACGCTGAAAAAATCCGATGCCTTATACGTGGTGGAATTGGCGCTTAAATTGGAGGTAAATACGTTAAAGGCATCGCTTTTTGCCAGGGTCTCGGCCTGGGTCTTAAAGGACAAAAGCTTGGTATTGATCGACTGAAAGATTTCCAGCTTTGATTCGTAAATGGATTTTTGATTTTCGACCAGATCCACCCGCCGATGTTCAACGGCCCTTAACTGGTCCACAATGCTGCGCCAGTCCAAACCGCTGCTCAATCCGCTTATCAACTGTGTGCCGGCCATTGAGAACCCCCTGTTATCCGTTCACCGTTGTCCGTTCACCGACAGGATATGTTTACCGTTCACCGTTGTCCGACAAGAAAGCATGGAGCACAGGACATGGGGGATAGCGAAAAGACAACTTCCTCTCCAACCGTGAACCGTGAACCTGGAACTCGTGAACATATACTATCGGTTAACATTTACCAGCATGCCAATGCTCGACCCAATCCTGGAAGAAAGGGCTGCCATTTCCTTTGGTGGTATAGTACGGATAGTATTCCCATCGCTGTCCAACACCTTTATGATCACTATCCCTGCTTCCTTGTCCGGAATGAATCGAAGACTGAAGTCCATGTCCTCCATGAAACGGTTAATATTTTCGGCCACTTTCCTGATGGCCTCTTCGTTTCCGTTAGCCACCTTTCTGACAAATTCCGACTGCGCCGGTTCAGTGTCTTTTTTCGGCTCGGGCCTTGCCGGCGTTTGTTTAGTCTTCGTTTCTTCCGCATTGAAGCTTATCATGGAAGAGCGCGGTGGTGGATTAGCAACTGCGCTTGCTCTCACTTCGATGATTTCCATCTCAGCCTCCCAGTATCCGTTCACCGTAATCCGTTAACCGTTGTCCGTGAAAAGCCCCAAAAACGTCTTTTTCGGTGAACCGTCAACGGTCAACGGTTAACGCTTCTTACACTAGATCCAGTTAAAAGGTAGGGGGAAGGAGATATCTCCTCCCCCTACATGTCAGGTCCTAACGACCTATTGACCTATCAAGCTGAGGATGCTCTGCGGCGCCATGTTGGCCTGTGCTAACATAGCGGTACCCGCCTGGAGCAGGATCTGGTTCTTGGTAAAGCTCGTCATCTCCAAGGCCATGTCCACATCCCGGATGACCGACTCCGCGGCCTGGACGTTTTCAATGGTTGTCGCCAGGTTGGCGGAGGCATAGGAGAGCCGGTTCTGAGCCGCGCCAATATCACCTCGCGTGGTGTTAAGTAATCCGATGGCAGTGTCCACAGTCGCCATGAATGTCTGGGCCTCAGAAACTGAATCGAGCTTATCGGTGCTGAGTCCGAGTGCACTGGTTGTAGCGCTACCGATTAAGACTCCGATCCGGTCGTCGCCCGTATTCTTTGCGCCCACCTGGAAGTTGGATGCCGTTGCTGTGTGCGAAATAATAGTCGCGCTTGAGGTAGCTGCGAGGTCGCTATTGACCTCTATGGTGAGTCCCAGGGCCGCAAAAGAGTATTCTGTCGTTTGTCCTGAGCTAGGGGCGCTGACACCATAGAGAGTTTGCGAGATCAGCTGGCCTCCTATCGTGGCGGAAATGGTTATGTAACCAGTGGCCACCGATACAGCCACGGTATAGGTAGTGTCGGACTGCAATCCGGTCGCACCTTGAAACCCGATGCTCGCAAGGAAAGTTCCACCGGAAACAGTAACGCCGAAAGTGCCGTTCAGGAGCTTTGTTCCTGCGTATTCCGTGGATGCGGCGATGCGGTCGATTTCGTTAATCAGCTTGTTTCCTTCCGCGTTTATTTTGTCCAGGTTTGACCCGGCATTTGCGGATGCCGCCTGGGTGGCCAGTTCCTTCAGGCGGGTAAGCATGTTGCCGATCTGGTCAACGGCGCCTTCAGCCACCTGGAGCAGGGAAGTGGCTTCCGCCGCGTTTCTGCTCGCCACCTTGAAGCTGGCGATATCCGCCCGGAACTGTTGAGAAATGGAAAGACCTGCCGCGTCGTCCGCCGCCCTGTTTATGCGGTATCCTGAAGAGAGCCGCTCCAGGGATTTGCCGAGACCGGCATCTGCAATGCCCAACTGCCTGTGTGCATTTATTGCTGCAATGTTGGTTTGAATTCTTAATCCCATAGTCTTAATCCTCCGTGATTTTGTTTTGCGAGTTTCGAGTTGCGAGTTCCGAGTTAATTTTTTTATTACTCATCACTCATTACTCATCACTCATAACTGACTTTGGCATCCTTGCCGAATTGGTTTAAAAGCTTTTCTTTTCACCTCCCCCCTGTTTATTTTTTTTGTTGTTTGATACTATTATCGGGAAGGAAGACCGAATACTTTAACTTTTTTTTCGGGCAGGAATCTGTAACTACTCAGGTAGATAGGCTGAAGGCGATAATAACGCCTTAGAAGCAAGGTTCAAGGTTGAAGACTGAAGGTTGAAGGCGGAAGGTTGAAGGCTATAAATCATCTCGAAAAGCCTCCCGCCTTCAGTCTTCAGTCTATCTACCTTCAGTCTATCTTCAGTATTGAAAATCAGATGGCAGAAGGCTAAGTACTTTTTTAGCCTGAGAAGAAATTCCGGGCTGATCCTTCAAAGCAAAATCAATTTCAAGTAAAACACCAATGATATCTCCCATATCATTTATTGTTATATTTCTATTTAGACCAAGTTCTTTTAAGATCAGATCACACCAACCAACAAAATCCAATATCCTGTTTTGCTTTAAATCAATTTCACATAAATAAAGAAGGGCTTTAACAAGCCCCGGCTGGAGAGAAAGGACACTCTCAAAAAAAGTTCTCGCCTCATCAAATCGATCAAGTTGAAGACTGATTTCTCCTAAACATAGCAAAGGGTCAATGCCATGGGAATCAATTCTTAAAGCTTTTGAAAAAGTCTCTATGGCTTGATCCATAAGATTCTGATGTTTATAGACTCTCCCAAGGTTGCACAGCGCTGAATAGTTTGTCGGTTCAAGCCGCAAGACTTCATTTAAGACTTCAATGGCCTGATCTTCATCGTTGGATTCAATCCGTAGTAAGGCAAGACGATTCAGTATCATGGTATCCCGGTTTCCGAGTTCGAAGAGTTTTTCCAGACATTTTTTTTCCTCCCGGAACAATTTGGACTTCTTATTCAACTTGGCCAACATATACCAGACTTCGTGCTGTCCAGGGGCCTCTTCGAGAGCCGCTTCAAGATACTGCCTAGCCCGGTCCAGATCACCTGTCCTGTCAAGATGAAAACACCCCGCATTCCACCATGCCTGCCATTTATCCTTCGCGAGGTCTGCCGCCAGTTGATACTCTTCCTGCATCTTTGAAATCTCGCCAAGGGCATTCCAGGCATGGCCGATCAGCAAGTGAACACTCGGGGCTTCGTTCAGGGCCGTGTTGACAACCAACCCGGCCCTCTCAGGATTCTTCTCAAAGATATTCCGGAGTTCAAGGAATCTTGCGCCATAGGAAAGAACGTCCCTCCATTCTCCCCTTTCGCCTGCGACCATCGTCAGGGTGTAGTACGAGTCAAGATGCTCCGGATATTTTCTGAGGGCATCCAGTGAATATTCTCTGGCTTTGTCCAAGTCTCCCATACGGAAGGAGGCGATGGCCGCGTTATGGCGCGCCCAAAGGTACAGGGGATGATCATCGTTTTTCCGCTCCGCCAGTTCAATAGCAATTAAGGATTCTCTGACGGCTTCTTCATTCATTCCCCTGGAAAGATAGGATGTCCCCAAGTAATGATGGGGCATGGGATCGCCGGGATTCTCCGCGATTTGTTTCTTGAGCAGATTGCTCGTCCTCAGGAACTTCTCCTGCGCCTTTTTCTCATCCACATCGTATCCGTAATGCATCAATTCAATTTTAGACTCTTTAATTTTAAACGCCCCTTCAACACGATTGTGAACGATCCCTTCATAATGAATCACCCCGTTATTCCTGAATAGCCTTTCGAAATTATGTCTGGCCCTTTTGGCGCCGTTGCTATAAGTGCTGATAATGTTCACATGGATGGCATCCGCATCACCCGCATTGCGTACTGCCTCCCTGAGCTTCTCACCGCTTCCCTGAACAAGCTCCTCGTCTCCGTCTATCTGAAAAATCCAGTCGCAATTGGCATATACCAGCGCTTGATTTCTGGCTTTGCTGAAACTCCCTTCCCAGGGGTGAAAATAGACCTTGTCCGTGTACTGCCTGGCTATCTCCACTGTCCCATCCGTGGATCCCGTGTCAACGATGATGATTTCGTCCACATAATCCCTGACGCTTTTCAAGCATTGATCCAGAAAGGCTTCCTCATTTTTCACGATCATGCAGCATGTTATGGTCGGTTCTTTTTTACCAACCGTCCTCGCGCTGGATATTTCGCCCAGAAGTCTGAGAGATGTATCCTCGTCGGGCACCTCGGCAAGGACGCGTTCAAGATAGCGTCGGGCCCTTTCGCCATCCCCCTTATTATAGAGGTAAATGCCGGCAGCGCGCAGTGCTACATACCATTTAGGCGCAGATTCCACGGCTCGTTCGACGGACTCCTCAAACATCGCAATCTGCCCAAGCTCAAAACGAGCAATGCCGATCAGAACGTGCATGTTCCAAGCTTCATTGACGGAACACGTAACAAGGTTGTCGAATTCGACTGGGGCCGCGTGGAGCCTGAGCACGAGTTTCAGGTACTCCGATCCATGCTGTATAACCTTTCTCCATTCGCCCCGTTCATAAGCGATCAGAAGAAGAACGAAGTGCGAATCGATGTGGTTGGGGTATCTATTCAAGGCGTCCAGCGCGATTTGCTCTGCCCGGTCGTATTCCTGCCGCCTGTACAGGCAAATGGCTGCGTTGTAGCGCGACCAAAGAAAAATGAGGTTGCGGTCATCTCTGGCTTCGGCAAGCTCAACGGCCCGCAGGCTCGAGTCCAAAGCCTCATTCATCATTCCTGCCGAGAGATAGGAGCAGCCCAGGTAATGCCAGGTAAGTGGATTCCGTGGATCGTCCTTAAGGTCCTCCTTGAGGAGTGTCACCGTCCTTTCGAATTTTTTCCGCATATCGCCCCTGCCAAGGTCGTATCCATAGTGGATCAGGCGAATGGGATAGACTCGGGCTTTGGTAATCCCCACAACGCGGTTGTGGACCCGTCCCTCATAATGAATTACGCCGTTGTTTCTGAAAACCCGCTCAACGGAGTGTACGCCTTCGCTTCGGGAGTCTCTTAGCTTGCTGACAATCTGGACCATAATGGCATCGATGCTTTCATCCTGAACTGCATCCAACAAAATATGTGTGTCTTCTTGAATTAACTCTTCATCAGCGTCTATCTGGAAGATCCAGTCACCGGTGGCGTATGCCAGCGCTTGATTTCTGGCTTTGCTGAAACTGTCCTCCCAGGGATGAAAATACATTTTATCCGTGTAACGTCTTGCGATTTCTACAGTTCTATCCGTTGAGCCGGTATCCACGATGATGATTTCATCAACAAAATCTTTTATGCTTTCCAGACATTGAGACAACAACGCCTCTTCGTTTTTCACTATCATACAGGCGGAAATTGTGGGGGAGGTTCTCGTGCGGGCAATCTGCATATTCTTATGGTTTCTTTTCTTTTTTTTAGCCATTTATGTCCTGCCTTTTAATATCCAATTATCGTAGTTACTCAGGTTGTCAGGTTCACAGTTCACAGTTAGTCGCTCTCTAACCTTGATGAATTCGTAAAAAGTCGTCACTCCGGTGAAAACCGGAGTCCATATCCTCGGTAACTGTTTCAAGCAACAAACATGCCAGCTTATTGAAGCTCCCCGCAGCAAGCTGCGGGGAATCTCCGTATGCAAGGTAAAATGCATCGTATTCGCTCGCTAACCCCGCTGCAAGCAGCGGGGAATGCGCTCGCTATGCATGTTCAAAGAAAGATTCTGCAATTATTTAAGCCGAAGAGATTTAATGGCCAACAAGGACGGGACAGGAAATAAAAGTCAATTATTTGACGCTTCAGCCGGAAGATTTTGCCAGATTGTTAGATGAGCCTTAATGTTTTTACAGATGGGCACATAACAATGATGATACACGAGTATCCTTACCCTTTCAGGACCAAACCGGGGAATCATCGTGGGTGGTGGGATGTAGTTTAGATAATTCATCGCAGCATTTCCTGTAAGCCGCCGCCAGATCCTCTCTTTCGGGGAAGAAAAACAGCGCCTCCTGAAGCCTCTTCAGAAGGCCGCTGATATGAAAGGGCATCAAGGCTTTTGTTCCGGATAAAGAATCTTTCACGGGGCCTTTCTGGTTCCAATGGTAATAGAAATGACCGCTGTTAATTAGTGCAATGGCCCGATCTATTTCGTATGCCATTTGAGAGCCGAACCTCGTCCTGAAACAGTTCAGCACCTCCTTCATCAATGCATCCTTATCGGAATCATCCATGCCGGATTGATTCACCAATTCAAGGTGGCCGTATGCCAGGCGGCTGTGCGGAAAGCTGATCCCTTCGCTGAACAATTTTGGGTCTCCTTCGGACATCAACTGGGTATTCCGCTCATCATAGGAACGATAGTTATAGTTTCTGGTCAATCTTCGGATGAAAAGAGGCTCGTCAATTTGTACAATTTTCCCAAGTAGCGCAATTTCTGCCAGTGCCAGATTGTCGCCAAAAAGGCATTTACCCCAAGAGGTGACTTTCTTGAGAATGGATAATCTGAAGATTCCGTAAAAGGCATTGCACATCCCGATTTCCCAGATCAGATGCTTAAACCTCTCTTGGGGGCTTTTCTGATCGGCTAGGAGCCGGTCCTGAGCGATACCCAGAAAATGTGAATTCGCGTCTAAAACCTTTGCGCGAGGGTAAACCAAGGCTACGGACGGATCCTTGTTGAGGAGGGGTAGACAGGCACTCATAAACGTTTTTTCTCTCAAATCATCATGCGACGCAAACATAAAGGAAGGTGCGGTAGCAAGACCAAGGACATTCAGGAAATTTGCTAACATCCCGAGATTCTCCCCAAATCGGGAATATCTGATTCTCCGATCCATACTCTGATAATGAAGGCAGACTTTCTCAGTCTGATCGGTGGAGCAGTTATCAGAGATGATCAGTTCGAAATCACCGAAATCTTGTGCCAGGATCGACTCGATGGCCTGCGGAAGGAGCTTCCCTCCGTTGTACACGGCGAGACCAACCGATATTTGAGGAACTGGCTGCCGGCTCACAGGGCAGGATTTGACGGAAGACGGGGGCTTTAATGTATCCAGGGTGTTTCGAATATCCTCTTGATTTGGTTGCATCTCCAATGACCTTTCCAAGATAGGAATTGCCTTCTGGTGCTCTCCCGATTCCATGTAGGCAAGGGCGAGTTGATTAAGTCTCTCGTAGTCTTGGGGATTGTGGTGTAGATAACGTTCCAAGAAGGAAGCCGCCTCTCTCCATCGTTTGAGATTCAAATATAAGTCCGCGAGATTCGAGAGGACATCGACGTCATCTTCATTTAAGGAGAAGGCCTTTTGATAGTAGTGTTCCGCTAAGAGGCGATCGCCCTGCCTGTACAGAACAGTTCCCAGGTTATTCATTGCCTCATGGTGCAGGGGATTCAATTGGACAATCTGTTCAAATAATATTCTGGCCTCCTCCAGTTTTCCTGCTTGAAACAATTTTTCTCCCCTGGCCATATCTTCCTCGAAAAGATTCATGCGGAAATGCTCCTTCTCTGCCGTCACTAAAGTGGGGTTTGCTATTATTTTATATGCCTGTTGGCGTCATTTTATACAACGCAGATATCCGTCTGGCGCGGCGGTGATAAGAAGTTTGGTCTCGATATCTTTATCTATAAGAAACCGGTCGCTGGTTTTCAGAAACTCCCAAACCGCAGTTTTAGGGTTGTTGCCGGGCCCCCATGGTCGATCTATTATCATATCCTTCGGAAGATCCTCAATACCGGTGTCGAAAACAACGCAATAGCTCCCCACCGAGACGAAGGGCGTATATAGTTTGAGCTCCCTCAGCACATGCTCATGAGTATGATTTGAATCAAGAACAACAAGAATGCTTTTCGCGCCGCCGGCAATTGATTTGACCTGATCGACTACACTCGGGGAGACGCTTGAACCTTCGATCATAGTAATTCTATGGTAAAGGCGGTGTTTCTCAATTTCAACACGATTGTGCTGACGAATATCGATATCGATACCAATGACGTTTCCTTTCCCGATCAGTTCGAGCATGGAAGCGTAAAATATGAGTGATCCCCCATGAGCTATCCCCGTTTCGATAATGAAGTCAGGTTTTATTGTCCAGATAATCTCCTGCATGGCAAAGAGATCTTGAGGTATTTGAATAACGGGACGTCCGAGCCAAGAGAAGTTAAAACTGTAATTGGTTCTCACTATTTCCTGCATAAACGCAGCAGTAGCTTTTTGAAGTTGTTCATCGGTCTTATTGACGGCCATTCTTAAATTGCGTTCATGAAAAAATATTTCGGTCGGATTTGTTTGATTTTTATTCATTTAAAACACGTTCCCCTTTCTTAATTATTCTTGACAATTCGGGTATCCGGCATCATCAGATCGGCCCAGAGTTTCAGGTCATTATCTTCGGGGAAAAAATAATGATAATGATACGAAGTCCCCCGTGTTTTTGATCTCCAAAGAAGCGAAGACTCATAGAGGCTTCTGATGCCATCTTTCGCTGCCTCTTTTTCTCTTTCATTGCGTGCGTTCAGGCTGCGGAGGAATTCCTTTCCGGCCTCCCCCAGAGATTCCAGGAATATATGAGCGGGAGACACCGTTTTCCCTCTGTATTCGCCGGTCCACTGTCGTTTGGTTTTTGGGAAAATCAGGACTTCACGGAAAATAGCTTCCCATTGTTTCACCATCTGCTCTATTGAAAATCTGCGTTTGGCTGTTTCCCTGGCATTCTCAGATAACTGCTGCCGCAACTCCGGTCTCTTATAGAGTTCCTCTATTGCCAGTGCATATTCGTCCTCGTTCGCTGCCACCATCCCCGTGACTCCGTCCTCAACCATATAGCGTTCTGTTCTGTTTGCCAAAACTACCGGTGGTACCCCTGCTGCCATGCTTTCACATAATGACTGTTCGCAGGTCCCGTAATGATAAGGGGCGAGAGGGTACCCAAATACATCAAATTCCGATAAATAATTCGTTATATCGTCGATCTGTCCAGTAAAGTGAAACCGTTTTGCCATTCCATACTGTAATGATTCTTCCTGAATTTGTTTTTCGCTTGGACCACCACAGACAACAAATTGAGCATCAGGTATCTTTATTATGCTACTCATTTTTAAAAAGCCGGGGTGCATCTTGCCGTAATCAACAGTACCGATATAACCAATCTTAAAACCGGGATGCGGCTTAGGCTGAACGGATGCCGCGCGCTCGACACCGCCCGTAGACCAGATTACCCGTAAAGCCTTGTGCCGTGGGTCCTGCAGATTTTTTACTTCTGGAACTTCCAAACTAATGGGCGATGTGAATACAAAAAGATCGGGATAATGGAGCGCCGGCTTGGTAAAAACATATGGTGCATGAAATCCTGATATATGGCTCCAGAAAATAATACGGGAAGACGGTAGTGTTTCTCGTACTAAAAAGGCATACAGAAGAGGATGATTCCACCAATGAATCAATACAATATCGGCCTCGGCAATCGCTGTTATAATTCCATTATGATTAAATGACATTTTGTCCATCAGAGGAAATCCTGTTGTCTGCGAAGATAAAAGAGCTCTTTTATTAGCATATTCAAGACTTAATATTTTGTGTAAAAAATTATGGTCCTCTCTCACCTTTTCAAGATAATTTAGAAGAACCCTCCCAACGCCGCCTCCCAAGTGGGGGGTTATGTGAAGAACAGTCTTCATTGTTTGTTTTGAGATATTCATCGCTAATGTGAAGAATTACTCTTTATATCCAAATCAAATATCTCGCCTTTAAAACCCAAGGCCATAGCAACATTTTTTATTGATTCCGTATGGGCTATGGCAGTTATCAAAAGCACAGAGTCAGCAGAGGCCCTGGACAATAAATCGCCAGCATCTTCTATTTTCATTTCGTCCACAAAACATGACTTTTGTTTATAAGGATTAGCGTCGATAAGGCCGGCGATGTTGCAACGTTTCAATCCTGCAGATTTATAAAGATAAAGAAACTCTCTGCCGATACCCCAGGCAAAAACAGGCCGTTGAGATTGAATCAGCTCCGCAATTATTTTACGTCTTTTTGATTGCCGGGCTTCTTCCTGCTGGAGATAGATGTTCATCAATCGTCTTAGCTTGAAGTTGTCAAAATCTGATTTGTCGCTTTGAGGGCCAGAATCTGTCAAGCGAAAGACAGCGTACAAATTCGGCATAATCATTCGCTCGGCCATGACGGCATGAACCGTTTCATGGTATTCCAAAAGATCGAACCCCGCTTGCCTTCCCAAGAGAGCTAGATGCGCAATGTCAAAATGCTGGATGTGTTCACGCAAAAGCAGCCAATAAAAGTCAAAAAAATAGCAATCCGCATATCTGGCCGCATCAGGTACGCCGATGCAGAATATGCCATCTCTTCTCAATGCCCGTCTGGCTTCCTGAAAGGCTTCGACTGGATTGAATAAATGTTCCATGACCTGTTCCATCACGATGACATCAAAAACATGATCATCAAACGGCAGAGATTCTGCGTTTCCGATCTCAATCCTGTATTTGTTCTTGAGTCGCGCCTGTTCCACATAGGTTTCGGCCATATCGACCCCGTAAAGCTCCGTAAAACCCTTATAATGGAGATAATCGAGAAAACCTCCCAGGGCGCATCCGACATCGAGGATGTTTTGCCGACTGTGAATGTGCGGCGACAGGGCTCTATACAGTTGATCATATCGTTCCGTGGTCAGGCCGCCCGCGCTGCCGGGACGGTCGCTTATTTTGTCTGTGGCGCTCAAATTGGCCCAGGCATATTCAATATTATAGTAATCGTTAAGCCCACTTAATTCATTCTCAGAGAGATCATTAAAAACATGGCCACATCGAAGGCAGTTTTTAATTCTAATAGTTGGATAAAGCTTTGAGTTATCTAAATTCCCACAGGCAAGGGTATGAATAGTTTCACTGTCCGGTTCCTGACAAATAGGACAATTTCTAAATGATGATTTTTTCATTTCCGCCTCTTTTCATTAAAGCCGCCGAGAAGATTCCAAGCGTTCCAACAACATCTCGGCATAGGAATCAATATCGTCTGGCAGGCAATGGGATAATTGTCCACAAACCGCGCAAATTGGATGATCTTTGCGTTTTTTCAAAAGATGTAGCTTGCGGTATTCAAACAAGGCATCGCTATTCCAAATATCTTTAAAACGTTGGGTCTTCACATCGCCCACAATAAGCTGCCGGGACCAGTCCAGAAAACACAAACTCACCTTCCCGTCGGAATTAACACTCAGAGAATAAAATATATACGGGCAAACCTGGACTTCATTTATCTTTTGGCCATAAATGCCGACTTCCTGATTCGGGACGAGATCATGCATTTCAAATTTCGGCCAGCACGGCGCAACGTGTTCAACAAAAATGCTATCACAAATATCTCCAAAAACATCAAAGAATTTCTTTGTTTCTTCTTCAGAAAGCCCGTCTCCAACAATCTTAATGAGCACCTGGCAACCCTTTCTATGCTCATAAAAGTGACGGATATTCTCAACAAACTTATCAAGGTTTAACTTATAGCCGGCAAAATCTTTATAAACTTCTTCGGACAACCCTTCTACGGAAATGAATATCTTGTCGAGCCCTGCGTCAATGATTTCAAGGTTCTTTTCCGGACTAAGAAGCGAAGCATTCGTCGTCGTATCAACCTGCAAGGCGCATTTACGTTCTTTGGCGTATCTGACCATGTCCGCGAACCTCGGATGCAATAGAGGCTCACCATCTTTATAAAGGCGAAGAACCTTAATAGGCTTTTCAAACTGGCACAGGTCATCAATGATCTTCTTATAAAGATCAAAATCCATAAGCCGGGGATGCCGATCCACTTTCTTGATAAGATCCCTGTTTCCTGTCGGACAAAATTTGCACTGGAAATTGCATATATCAGAAGGATCAAGAAAAATCAGAAAAGGGACCTCTACAGGTATGACCGTTTCTAATTTTGTTCTATTATCAAGCTCAATCCGCGGCTTTATTTCTGCCTTCATTTAATTTCCCCCACTCCTATTTTCTCTATTTCTTTTATCTTCCCAATAGTGCCCTTTTTATGTCAATCATGCAAAATATGATTTTTCCACCAATCTATGGTCTGTTCCAATCCTCGATCCAAATCATAGCTTGCCATCCAGCCTACTTCGCTATTTAAACGTTTCACCTCTGCAACTAACAATCTTGGTTCATTTAAAGTGGACGCACTCTCTCCAAACCGTACCAATTCTTTTTTATTCAATTTATCAGCAATTGTATTCACAACGTCTTTTAGAGTTGTCGGGTTACCTGAAGCAATATTTACTGGACCGGTAACATTACTTTCTAATAGAGACACGAATGCAGAGGCCACATCCTGAACATGGAGAAAGTCACGAATCAGGTTGCCGTGTAAACAATATGCATCTTGGTTTTTCAACAAAGAACAAATAACAGACGCTACCAATCTCTCAGGATATTCATACGGGCCATACAAGAAAAATACTCTCCCCCACGCATAACTAAGCCCTGTTTGGTTTGAAAACTGCTTTACCATTTCATGCAAACTGTTTTTACATGTTCCGTAAGGAGTTGATGGCTGAAGAGGGGTCACTTTCTCGGAACAATATCCATAAGACCAATCATATTCAGCGGAAGTACCAGCAACAACGATACGAAGACCACCCTGTTCAACAAAATTCATGATAACCTCTAAACTTGCCTGGACCCATCTAAAATTTTCACGAGACATCCAATATTGCCCCGGTACAGCATACCAGGCAAGGTGAAGAAGATGAGAAGGTCTTACTTGGGAAAGTAGCTGTTTCTGTTCTAAAGGATTCAGGAGATTACATTGATGCCAGAACAAATTTTCTTTTTGAGTAAAATTCGGCTCTTTTGCATGAAAAACAGCATGGACTTCATAGCCTTTATCGAGAAGAAAAGGGATTGAATGCCTTCCTATGAAACCAGAGCCACCGGTTAATAAAATTTTCTTCATTTTAAGCCACAATTCTGAATAATCTGTATATGAGGAATTGGTACGACAAACTTCCCCCCCCATGTCCGTATATAATCAAGTTGTGCAATAATCTCTTCTTTAATGTTCCAGGGCAGAATCAAGATAAAATCCGGCTTACTCTTTCTTATTTCTTCTTCGCTTACAACCGGAATATGACTGCCCGGCAAATATTTCCCCTGTTTATAGGGCGATGCATCCGCTACAAAAGCGATCAGATCATCTCTGACGCCGCAATAGTTGAGGAGCGTATTCCCCTTTGCCGCAGCCCCGTAGGCAGCAACCTTATTCCCCTGCTTTTTCTGCTCTATGAGGAATGAAAGAAGTGCATATTTAACCTTGTCTGCCTTCTTCTGGAAATCCAGATAATAGTCCAGCCTCAACATCCCCCTTGCCGCCTCCTTTTCCAACAGTTCAGCAACGTTTGGCGTTACAGGTTTCGAGTCGTTCTCATCATGCCTGGCATAGGTCCTCAATGAACCGCCATGGGTCGTGAGTTCCTCTAGGTCAAAAAGGACGAGGCCATGTTTCGCAAAAATCCGGCGTACTGTATGAAATGAAAGGTACGAAAAGTGCTCATGATAGATCGTGTCAAACTGATTCTCTTCAACAAGTCTCATTAAATGAGGAAATTCCATGCTTACAACGCCGGTTGGCTTCAGGGCAATCTTCAGCCCTCTGACAAAATCGTTGATATCCGGCACATGGGCAAGCACATTGTTGCCGATAATCAAATCAGCTCGCCTTCCTTCTTGCGCGAGTCTTTTCGCAAGATCAGCGCCAAAAAACTCTTCTAGTGTCTCAATCCCTTTTCCCCTGGCTACCTGCGCGGTGTTTGCGCTCGGTTCGATTCCCAAACAGGGAATTTGTTTTCCCAGAAAGCATTGTAACAGATAACCGTCATTGGAGGCGATTTCGATCACATGGGATGTGGCATCCAATCCAAGCCTGTCGGTGATCATGTCCACATACTTTTTTGCGTGGTCCAGCCAGCTTTTTGAATAAGAAGAAAAATAGATGTAATCCTGGCTGAAAATTTCATCTGATTTCTTATATTCATCGATCTGGACAAGCCAGCATTTCTCACAAGCATACAATTTTAGGGGATAAAAGGTCGCCGGTTGATTCAACTGCTCTTTGGTAAGAAAAGAGTTAGAAGGCGGGGCGGAGCCAAGATCGAGAAATTTATGATGAAGTGGGGTGCTGCAAAATCGACATTTCATACAAAACCTCAACAAGTTTGCCGCAGACCCACGCAGATAAACGCAGACGGTTTATTCATTCAAACCAAGCACCATGCGTTTGATCTCTGCTTTTGGATGTTTAAAATTAACCAGAAGACCAACCTGGATTCCTGTTGCTTTTAAATAATTCAGAATCTGCGCCTCATGGAGTTTGCTTAAATTTTCTACCGCTTTCAGTTCGATAATAATTTTATCCTGAACAAGAATATCGGCAAAGTATTCACCAACAGTTTCCTCCTTATAAAAAACCTTAACAGGAACTTGACTTTCAGCCTTGAGACCTTTATTTCGCAACTCGATAATCAGGGCATTTTCATAAACTTTTTCCAAAAAGCCAGCTCCCAATGTACGACTCACTTCAAATATTACGCCATTAATCTGATACGTAAGATCATTGATATTCATGCCTGCCTTCGTCAGCGTCTTTCTGCGGCTAAAATTGATGGTTTCGTAAAAAGTCGTTTTTAGCTTAAGTATTTGAAATAATATTATTTTATTGCATTTTTGTCTTGACTTTCATGTTGTTCCGTGATAGAAAACATATGCAACATCAACATGTTATGGTGAAGAACATGATTTATACCAAAGACCACAAAACGGGTTACATATTCGACCCATGGCACTATTTGGGCCCGAAGCGGCGTAAGCTCCTG
>Ga0209614_1000414_pt1 | contig 38509 bp, 38 predicted proteins | sample BlaSprsedimmetaG_FD_185484 | JGI IMG/M metagenome (GOLD analysis project Ga0209614, IMG submission 185484) | Hot spring sediment bacterial and archeal communities from California, USA to study Microbial Dark Matter (Phase II) - Blank Spring... ...
ACCTTACGGGTTCCTTAAAAGATATAATTACGATAAGAGGCTCAATTATCTAGAGCCGCCCTATTTCTTTAAACCCGATAAGTCTCTTTACGAAATAATCTGGAAATAAAGGAAAGTAGCTAGCAGCCCCTTAGTCGGTAGTCTCTTAGTCGGTAGTCGGGAGTAAAGAGTAGGTTCTAATTAAAAAATAAAATATAAAAATGTTAAAATCAGCATTTAAGTTCAGCCGTTAGCCCCTAGCTGTAGCTCAAAGATTATTTCCCTGCTTGTCGACAGACAAGAGGTGCTGCATCGTAATAACCAAGATCCGTCACTGCCTGCCTGTAGGCACGGCAACGATACCTTCACCGTCACTGCGAGCGAAGCGTGGCAGTCTCTGGATTGCTTCGTTACTATCGTTCCTCGCAATGACGACCAGGGCCATCCCTTCTTAATCCTTAATCCTGCCTTTCCCCTATACCCATTCCCCTTTTTTTATCGTAAGTCATTCCTAAAGCCAATCTTTTATTATGCCGATATTTTAAGTGGAAAAGAATTAATTTTGGAGGATGATATGAAGTTTGCCTTCAAGGAAGAGGGCGGGTTTTCACTTGTTGAAGTTATGGTTGCGGTTGCGCTTTTAGCGATGGTTCTTATCCCCATTTTCATAATGTTTTTCGAAGGGATAAACCTAACATCTCGTTCAACAGATTTAAATCTTGCTGTTAATTGTGCACAGGATAAGATGGAAGAAATAAGGAATATGCCTCATAGTTTAATCACCATAGGAACATGGCCAGATGAAGAAGTTTTGGCAAACAACAGAACATTTGTAAGACATGTAACGGTAGCAAACTCGAATGTTGTGGGCGCCGATGAAAATTTAAAAAAGATAATTGTGGAAGTTTATTGGGAGCACGAAGGCGCCACTTTAAGCACATCTTTAGCATCGTATCGCTGCAATAAGCTTGAAGAATAGGAAGATGAAATGGGAGCGAAAAATGGTAAAAGGCAGAAAGGTTTCACACTGATAGAATTTTTGGTCGTCGCGGCAATTTTGTGGGTTGTGGTAGGCGCCTTATATACGTTGCTTATTTCTGGCCATGATATTTCAACCATCGGTGAAAGCCAGGTTGATATACAAAGGACAGCCAGGAATTCCATGCAAAAGGTGACCAAGGAAGTAAGGGAGTGTTATCAGATTGTATCTGTAAGTGACTATGTTTTAAGGGTGGAGGGAATTCAAATAACAGAAGAAGAGCTTAGTCCCAAAGTTGCGGGTTCATACGATGTTTTTAGTTCGGGCCATAGCCCTTGGCTTCCGACATCGACATCGCTTCCGGTAATTTATAAAAACGGGGTGATCCAAAGCTTGAGTTCAGGTATCGTAACCGTAAACGCCTCGGCTGGCGAAGTTACATTTAATCCGGCGCTTTCGGTAGAAGATTTGGTTAAGGCAAACTATACGTATGACGCATATCTCGAATATGCTTTATCGGAAACCGACAACACCCTTAGAAGAAAGATTATCAGGATAAGCGATGGAGCCGAAATGGAAAACCTGACAGTTGCCAGATGTGTGGTAAATAAAAATAAATCGATCCCGATTTTTAGTCAGTCGGGAAATTTAATTGGGGTTCGTTTGCTTATAGACAGAGATCCAGGCAAGCTGCCCGAAGCGTATGAGCTGCAATCTGATGTGAGGTTGCGTAAAAAATAGGATGTGATTTGAATGAAGAATTGCTTGTTTTCGTCTGAAAAAGGATATACTTTGGCTTTTGCTTTGGGTGTAATCCTTGTTTTAATGATTCTTGGAGCTATGTTTACCACTGTAATCCAAAATGAAATGCTCCAATTCACAAAACATAAGGAAATTACTCAGGCGTATTATCTGGCCGAAGCCGGGATAAACCACGCCCTTTGGAACTTAAATAACAGCTTTTCTGGCACGGTGGGCTCGGAAGCTTCCCCTGTTTCACTTGGTGCAGGTAGTTACTACACCGTTTTTGATTCTAGTTCTAAGTTGTTGACTTCGATTGGAAAGGTTGCCGGTGTTACTAAAAAGATAACCGTTCATGTTAAGCTCCAGGTTTTGCCGGCCTCCTTTGAACGGGCAGTATCGGGCGTTCGTTTTAATTCTATTTACGGAGAGGAAAGTTTTAATTCTATTTACGGAGAGGAAATAAGCACGCCAGATGACCCCTGGAATCCAAATTATAAGGGAGTATTTATCCATAATGCAAGCACCGACTCCGACACATTTGATGATGTTATGGTCATGAACGACGGCTCAAATACCTTAAACATAGATGGATATGTGGTAAATGATGAAGCGTTTGGAACTGAAAATTACCTCAGCTATGCTTATTCTTCCTCTTCTGGTGGGGTTACTCCTTCCAGTAAAAGATATAATTTTCCATCTAATGTTTATCCCAATGCCCACTGGAAGGATGGTATTGTTGCGGATGTTGAACTCCCAGAATTTGATACCTCATCTTACGAAACGAAGATAGCTTTGGCGAAAGATGCGGGAACGGGTGATGTAACCTGGAGCAGTGTCACTAAAACTTATGACCCTGGAACACAAGTGTTAATCAGCGGAGATTTAACTATTACTGGCTCCACGGTTCAAAACAGCAATCCCGATGAGGGCGCGGTGGAAATTGTTGTCTTTGAGAAAGTAACAATTAATACCTCGACAATTGGCCCAAAGGTGCACATCATTGCAGGCGGAGGTTATGTTAACGATGAGAATAAGCTTCAAAGCGAGCTTGCTTTGGAGATGACCGGCGGCCAAAACAAAAATAGTCGCACGTGGCTAGGGGATGAAACCCAATTTTACAGCAATGGCAAGACTCTGATTCACGATTATGTTTGCATGAGTGCTGATTCACAAACTACCATAATTTCAAGGTTTCGGTTTGATATTCAATCGGCAGAGCCAGACCCCACAGGTTATCATATCAACTTAGAAGGTATATTTTTCTCTAAGAGGAAAATTGACTTTACACTTGAGCCAGATGGAGGAAATGTGCGTGTGAATGGATGTGTTGTGGCGGGCAATTCTGGAGCCACTTCTCCGGACGGACAGATAAACTTTGGAGGCATAAATCATCGCTTAGACCTTGTATTTTCTAAAAGTTTTATTTCAGGTGAAGTAGGAGCAGCATTTAACATTGTTAATGGAGCAGTCTTAGATTATTCCACTTGGCGGGAGGAATAATCGTAAAGATATTAAGTTTAAATGCCGATAATTTGTAAAAAGATAAAATATTATTTAAAATAAAGGTGTTTTGTGGTTTTTGCGAATAAACTTACAAAGTAAATTAAAAATAAAGTTAATCAGTTGCCCCGCCCAAGCGCAGTTGAAATATTTGTAATTTTTGTAAAGTCGCATCAATGGAGGTATAAGTGGGCATTTTTTCATTTAAAGCTTCTTCAAAACCCATAGGGCTTGATATTGGAACAAATACTATTCGTGCCGCGCAATTAGTTGCTTCTCAAGGAGAATTGACTTTAAAGAATTATGGGCATATTTCGGTGCCCAGAGGCGCTCTTAGCGATGGAGAAATTTTTGAGCCCGACGTTGTCGCAAATTCATTGATTGAACTTTGGAAAAAAGCGCGCTTTAACGAAAAACGGGTTGTTGTTGGAGTGGCAAATCAAAAAGTTGTGGTTCGCTTGATTGAACTTCCTTTCATGCAAAAAGAAGATCTGAGGGGCGCGGTTCAATTCCAGGCACAGGAATTTATTCCAATCCCCGTCGAAGAGGCTATTTTGGATTTCCAAGTGGTTGGAGATTTTGTAAACGAAAACGAAGAGCACATGGTTGAAATATTGTTGGTTGCGGCCCAGAAAGATATGGTTGAAAAAAATATTGTGGCTCTTGAAAAGGCGGGTTTAAAGCCCGTTGCAATTGATGTATCATCTTTTGCAATTGCCAGGTCTTTGCTTTTAAGCCAACCGATTGCCCCATTGTGTGAGGACGCGAAAGAAGGCAGCGTTGCTTATATTCAGATTGGCGCGGGAATAACCAATATAGTTATCATTGAGAACAATGTTGCTCGTTTTACCAGAGTAAGTACTCTAGCGGGAAACGATTTTACCCAAAGCATAGTTGATTCTATGAATTTGCCGTTTGACGAAGCCGAAGATTTGAAGATAAGCGTTGGCCTACCATTGTCAAAGGGCAAAAAACTTACAGGAATTCCAAAAAAATATAAGGAAAAAGCCGAAGCTATTCAAGAGATATTGGAAGGCGAAGCGACAAAATTTGTCTCAGAACTCAGGCGTTCTTTCGACTTCTATCTTTCCCAGGCATCGGTTAAAGAGATTAAGAAAATTGTTCTTACCGGAAGCGGGGCCATGTTAAGAAATTTTGATTCTTTCATAGCTAAAAACCTCAAAGCCGATGTAAGTTTGGGTTATCCTTTAGGAAAGATAATAATTGGACCGGGTTTGTCTAAAGATGAGATAAAGAAAGATGAGTTGTCGATGGCAATTTGTCTGGGACTGGCTCTTAGGGAGTTTGAATAATGAGCATTAATTTACTTCCAAAGGAAATAATTGAAAAAAGACACAGTGAGAGAAGGATAATATATTTTGGCGTGGGAACCATAATTTTAATTTTTGCCATGGCTGTTACTTTTGCCAGTTTAAATTGGAAAATTGGTCAAGAGGAAAACGCGTTAGAAAAAATCAAAGTTGAGCAACAAAAAGTCAACGCGGAAATAACGAAGTATAAGATATATGAGGAGAGGCAAGCTGAACTTCAAAGAAGGCAAAACATTTTAAATACAGCGCTTGCAAACGAAATTGCTTGGGATAAATTTTTAAACGAGGTCAGCATGGTTATTCCAGGCAATGTTTGGTTGGTGTCGATGAACTTGGATAGTGGTTCGATAGCTTATCAGGGATACACGTTTGATTTTCCTTCTGTTGCTAAGTGGTTGATACGTTTAGATGAGATTAAGCCATTAAAAAATATATGGCTTGGAGGCGCTTCTAAAACTGATTTGGAAGGTCATGAAGTTATTCAATTTGATTCAACATCTCATTTAACAGTTACCCAAACGGCTGATTCTGTCTTGCCTGAGAAGGGGGTAGCTAAATGAAAATTAAAATTTCCAAAAGAGAACAAATTATGTTAATTTCCGCAGTTGTCCTTCTGGTTGTTGTTTTGTTTGGGATTTTTGTTGTTATGCCGAAAATAAATCAGATAAATGACCTTAAAGATCAACAAAAAAAAGAAAATCAAAAATTGGAATCCGCAAAAGTTACTCTTGATCGGCTAAAAGCTCTTAAGAAGAATTCAGCGAAAATTGAAGCGGAGATAGCGGAATTGAATATAAAAATGCCTGAAGATCCAGAGTTGCCCTCTTTGCTTGTTGAGATCAACAAACTTGCAGAAGATGCGGGGATAGATTTTATAACCATTTCTCCCGGGGAAGGGCTATCAGAAGGTGAAAATTATTCTGAAATAGCATTACAAATAACGATTACGGGGCGGTTTTTTGATTTGGTTGATTTCTTGTATAGGATCAGGAATCATACGAGAGAAATAAAGGTTAATGGTTTAAGCATCTCGGAAGGACCGAAAAAGTTGCCGCATCTATCGGTTTCCTTAAGGGCAACTGCTTTTGTTTTAAAGTAAAAAATTTGGACATAAGTTGTAACTGGAAGGGATAGGAAGTGCGCGAGAAAATAAGCGAGTTTTTGAAGACAAAAAAAGGACGAATGCTGGCCATCATAATTGGCATATTGAGCATTGCGGTGGTATTGCTTTTTATATTTTTCATTATTTTCAGCAGAGGGCAAACCATCGACACAACGGTGGTTACAAAACCAGCTGCTGATTCGGTGACAACGGAAGAAAAAACGCCAGAAGCGGAGGGCAAGCCTTCGGAAAACAATGATGAAATGACAGATGGTTTTGAGGTTTATCAATATAAAGATCCTTTTGAACCACTGGTGGTTGCCTCAAATTCAACGACCACCACAACAACTGGCGCCGGTACCACGACCACGAGTGAAGCCGAAACGGACTCAGAAATCCAAGTATTGGTTTTGGAAGACATTTATATCGATGATGGGGTTGAGTACGCGTCAATAAGGTATGGTGGAACAGTTTATAAAGTAACGGAGGGTGATAGGGTTGACAGCTCTCCATTTCAGGTTATTTCCATAGGAGAAGAAAGTGTAATTCTTTTATATGGAGAAGACCAGTTGGAGGTAAAACTCGGGCAAGAGATTATCAAGTAATTTGGATTGAGCTTGAGTTTAAATCATACCAGGAGCACTTTTTAAAAGGCGCCGTTTACTTTAATAATTTTATTTAAACATAAAGTGAGGATGAGCAGATGCTTAGGTACTTAACTGCCGGAGAATCACACGGTCCCGGATTAGTTGCAATAATTGAAGGTTTGCCCGCCGGTCTTACGGTCTCACGAAGTTTTATAAATAAGGAGCTTAGCCGAAGGCAAAAGGGGGCGGGCCGCGGCGGTCGTATGAAAATCGAAAAAGATGAAGTTGAGATAATTAGCGGTATTAGGTTTGGCAAAACATTGGGCAGTCCGGTGGCGGTTTTAATTAGAAATAAAGATTGGGAAAATTGGTCGGAGGTTATGTCTGTTGAGGAAGTTAAGGAAAAACAGAAAATGGTTACCCACCCTCGGCCGGGGCATGCAGATTTAGCTGGGATTTTAAAAATGAATCATGACGATGTTCGAAATGTGTTGGAAAGAGCAAGCGCTCGGGAAACTGCTGCAAGAGTTGCATCAGGGGCATTTGCTAAATTGTTGCTTTGTGAATTAAATATAAGAATTGTTGGTCATGTTATTAAAATTGGTTCATGTGTCTCAGAATGTAAAAAATTGCCGCAAATCGATGATGTAAGTGAAATTGAAGCTTCTCCAGTTAGATGTTTAGATAAGAAAGCGGAAACGGAAATGCTAAAAGAGATAGAAGCGGCATCTTCGGCCAAGGATTCGCTCGGTGGAGTATTTGAAGTTGTAGTTTATGGTTGTCCTCCGGGGCTTGGAAGTTATGTTTCGTGGGATAGGCGGTTGGATGGCAAACTTTCACGGGTTATTATGAGCATTCCGGCCATTAAGGGAGTTGAATTTGGCAATGGATTTGAACTTTCAAGTTTATTCGGTTCACAAGCACATGATGAAATTTTTTATGATAATTCAAGGGGTTTTTATAGAAAAACCAACCGTGCCGGTGGTCTTGAGGGTGGTATGACAAATGGTGAGCCGATAATTGTTAGAGTCGCAATGAAACCCATCCCAACTTTAGGCAAGCCCTTAAAAACGGTGGATATTGTAACCAAAGAACCCGCTTTAGCGGTTAAGGAACGAGCTGATCTTTGTGCAGTTCCCGCTGCGGCGGTTATAGCTGAGGCTGTGATTTCTTTTGAAATTGCAGCCGCCATAGTGGAAAAATTTGGGGGAGACAGCGTTTTGGAGTTAACAAGGAATTATGAGGGATATTTGAAGCAGATAGCTGATGGCAGATAGCAGATGGAGATTATAGCAGATGGAGATTATAGCAGATGGCTGATAGCTGATGGCAGATGGGTTATAGAGTATAGAGTGTGGGGTATAGGAAAATCAAAAAACAAGAAAAAAGTCATTGCGAGCCTTGTTTTGTAAGGCGCGGCAATCTCATAAGTAGCAGATAACAGATGGTAGATGGCAAGTAAAAAGGTAAGGATTAAGGATTAATTCTTCCCCGTCATTGCGAGGAGCAGTAAGCGACGAAGCAATCTCGAGACTGCCACGCTTCGCTCGCAGCGACGAAAATGGTGTCTTTGCGAGGGGTTTTTGTCCCGAAGCAATCTCGAGACTGCCACGCTTCGCTCGCAGCGACGAAATTCAACAGTCTCGATACTGGTCTGACGATAAGGCCGGGATATTTGAAGCAGATAGAGTATGGAGTATAGAGTATGGTAAAATCAACAATCTGGCCACAAGCTCCCGACTCTCAAATACCGACTATCTACCGAATGGGTGTTAATAGTGAAAAATATTGTGTTGATAGGTTTTATGGGTTCAGGCAAAAGCACGGTGGGCAAGTTATTGGCCAATAAACTGGGCCTTCGCTTTGTGGATACAGATAGACTAGTTGAGAAAAAAGTTGGCAAACGTATTAAAGAAATATTTAAGAATGAAGGCGAAGAGAAATTTCGAGCGTTTGAATCCGAAGTTATTGAAGAAGTATCTAAATATGAAAATCAAGTTATTTCCTGTGGCGGAGGCGCTGTTCTAAACCCAGATAACGTGTCAATTTTAAAGGAAAATGGGGTGCTTATATACCTAAAAGCCTCTGCCTTCATTTTGTTTGAGCGGCTTCATGGGACGGACACCCGGCCTCTCTTGAATGTTGCTAGTCCAAGGGATAAAGTTAACGAACTCTTGGCGGCTCGCCAGTCGTTATATGAAAAAGTTACCGACATTTTAATTGATACAAGTTATATTGATGTGGATGCGGTTGTTAAGAAAATCCAGGAGAAGATAGATGACCGATAGTTTGTGTGAAAAAAAAGTAAAAGTTAATCTTGGTGAAAGAAGTTATGACGTCTTAATCGGACACAGCATGTTAAACGAAGCTGGGGCGAGAATAAAATCTATTATCTCCGCGGAACGGGCATTTATTGTGAGCAATCCCATTGTTCTTAAATTATACGGCGACAAATTTTGTCATAACTTAAAATCCGCGGGATTTGATCTTACCGTTTTAGAGGTTCCTGATGGTGAAAGACACAAATCACTTGAAACGGCTAGAAAACTATACGATCGTCTGATTGAGAAGAATGCAACCCGCTTCGATGTTGTGATAGCTCTTGGCGGGGGAGTTATAGGCGATTTGTCAGGTTTCGTCGCCGCAACTTATATGAGAGGTATGCCTTTTGTGCAGGTGCCTACCACCTTGCTTGCCCAGATTGATAGCAGTGTTGGCGGTAAAGTTGCGGTTAATCACCCCAAAGCAAAAAACTTAATAGGATGTTTTTATCAACCCAAACTGGTTCTTGCTGATGTTGATGTTTTAAAGACTCTTCCCGAAAGGGAGTTAAAAGCCGGGTTGGCAGAGGCAATTAAGTGTGGTTTTTTAGACAGCGATGATTTTATTTCTTTTCTTGAGGAATACGTGGAGGAGATTCTGGCAATCAAAGAAGATGCTTTAATTGAACTCGTTAAAAGGTGCTGTGAATTTAAGGCGAGGGTCGTAGAAACCGACGAAAAGGATCTTGGCAGGCGGGCAATTTTAAATTATGGTCATACCATTGGCCACGCAATAGAGGCAGTCACAGATTATAAAAAATATCTTCACGGCGAGGCGGTGGCAATGGGGATGGTGTGTGCCGCAAGAATTGCTCATAAGTTAGGTTTAACTGAAGAAGACCTTGTAAATCGCCACAGGTATATTTTAAGACGAGCGGGACTTCCGATAAGCGCGCCACCATTTGATCCTGAAGATTTAAAGAAGCATCTTCTTCTTGACAAGAAAAAACGGGGGGGAAAATTTACCTTTGTTTTACTGCGAGGGATTGGCGAGCCCTCCATTGAAAGTGTTTCCTACGATATCATTGCGGAGTCATTGAAATTGTGCAGATAAAAATGAGCAGCTTGAAAGATAAAATAAATTTACAGTTGCTTCTCAAAGTTGGAATCGTTCTTCTATTTTTGTTTGTCTCCTTAAGCAACGGGGCGGGTTATTTTCCCGAGTCGAGATATTTTTTCTACGGTATTTTAGCCATTTTAGCAGGAATATGGTTTTTTGAAGGCGGTTTCTCGGTCAAAAAAATTGACTGTTTTTTTATACTCTTCCTGTTTATAGCAGCTCTTTCCGCAAGAACCTTAAATAATTTTCATGATAGCATGGACTCTCTATTCTTGCTGTCAAGTTATTTTTTCTTTTTTTGGATTGTGAGGGAAAACTTTAAATCAAAGTGTGACGTAAATTTAATTTTTATTTTAGTAGTTTCAATAGCAACCCTTTTATCTGTTTACGGTATCTACCAGTATTTAATTGGTTTTGACGTTCTTACGACGTATGCCGCAGAGAGGGGTATATTAATTGATGTGCAATCGCGTGTGTCCGCTACGCTTATCAGCCCAAACACCCTGGCTGGCTTCCTGGCCATAGCTATTCCTTTAAATATATTTCTTATCCTTCAGGCTCCCAAAATTTGGGAAAAAGTCATATTTCTTATTACGGGTGGCATGATTGGTTGCTGTTTCTTTTTGACGTATTCAAGAGGTGGCCTTATCGCGCTCTCGGTTGCGATGTTATTTATGCTATTTTTTATTGGAAAGGAAAAAAGAATTAAACTACTGACCGTTTTTATCATTTTGGTCTTTCTTGTTTTCAGCGGTTATCTGTTGGTTCAAATTTACCGGCCTTCCTCGACAATTGTCTATTCAGGGATAACCAAAACAAGCTCAGCAAAGACAAGTTTTGATGGTCGACTTTTGCTTTGGCGGGGTTCCTTAAATATTTTTAAAGATTATCCAATATTGGGGAGCGGCATAGGGACGTTTGCCTCAATTTACCCAAAATATCAATATGGAGGGTTGTATTCGAGACACGCTCACAATACTTACCTGGAATTTTTAGCTGAAACGGGTTTTTTGGGTTTTTTATTATTTGTTTCCGTTTTGTTTTTAATTACAAGGCAGCAAATTAAGAACCTGATAAGAGCGGAGGATGCTTATTTTAAAAATCTAACAGTTGTTATTTTTGCGTCTTCAATTATTTTTCTTGTTCACAATCTCGTGGATTTTGATTGGCAGACTCCAGCCATCGGATTGACTTTTTGGATGATTACCGGTCTGGCTTTTGCAATTAGCGGCAATACTTCCGGGAGTTTGAAAAAATCCTCGTTATTAAACGGCAAGGTCCTGATCATAATAAGAAAAATTGGAGCGACATCGATTATATTTGTTGGGGTTTTAATTCTTATATTTTCGTACAAGGCGGCTCTTCTTGCTGAGCGGGCAGAGAATTTATCGCGGGATGGTAAAAAAAGTGAAGCCATCATGTTGTTAAGCGCTGCGATTAAAATTGATCCTCTTAAAGGGTTATACAGAATGAGGTGGATTGAACTTTCTCTTGAAAGCGGGACCGGGGCTATAAGCAATATTAGAAAGCAAGCTGAAAAAGCGGTTGTTCTTGAGCCGGAAAGTTCATACTATCATGCCAAGTTGGCCGAGCTTTATTTAAAAGAGAAAATGATAGACGATGCTGAAAAAGAATATAAAAAGGCAAAAGAGCTTTATCCTTTAAGTCCATACTTTCCTCTGCTGTTAGGGCAATTTTACGTCTCCCAAGGCGATTCAGGCAAAGCAATTGATGAATTTGAGGATGCGGTCTCCTTAAAAAATTATTATGATGTTTGGTATATTGAAAAACCCCTCGAAGCGATATCCAATGCCCATCTTCAACTGGGGAACATTTATGCGCAAGATGGGAAGTTGGATAAAGCTGTAATTGAGTACAAAAAAGCTTTGGAAATAAATTTTAATTTGGCGCCGGCATACTATAACTTGGGCTACGTATATCAATCTAAAAAGTTGATCGATAATGCCATACACAACTACAAAAAAACCATTGAATTACAGCCCGACTATGATCCGGCTTATTATAATTTAGGAATTTTATATGAAGAAATTGGTCAAATGGAGTTAGCTATTATACAATTTAGGAAAGCTCTTGAGCTTGAACCCGATAATAAAGCTTATGGAGAGAAACTTGATGAATTAGAGGGGGATTTGAGATGAACAAAATTTTAATAATAAATGGGCCAAATCTCAATTTATTAGGAAAAAGAGAGGTAGAGATATATGGAGAGGCCACTTTGGAAGATATAAATAACGAATTGACCGCCAAAGCAAATAAAGCTCAAGTTGAGCTTGAGTTTTTTCAATCAAATCATGAAGGCGAAATCGTTGAAAAGATACAAAAGGCCCCAGCTGAATTTCAATTTATAATAATAAACCCCGCGGCGTTTACGCATTACAGCATCGCGATAAGGGATGCTGTCGCATCGACAAAGATTCCCGTTATAGAAGTTCACCTGTCAAATATATACGCGAGAGAAAATTTTAGAACGGAGTCTGTTGTTGCTCCTGTTTGTCTAGGTCAGATTTCCGGATTTGGTCCATTAAGCTATCAAGCTGCCCTCGAAGTGGCTATAAAACTTTTGAAGAAAAATTCTTGGAGGTAAGACATCACAGGGTGCGTTTGTTAAGATTAAGAAATGAAATTTTCAAAAATGATGTTAATGCGCTTGTGGTCTGTAAACCTCAAAATGTCCGCTATTTAAGCAATTTTTCTGGTTCAACAGCCGTAATGCTAATTACCAAAGAAAACTCGTTTTTGTTGGTAGATTTTCGTTATTACAAACAGGCAAAGAACGAGGTTTTAAGCAGTTGTTGTGAGGTTCGATTATCCAGCGATTTTTTTAATGACGTTAAAATAATCCTAAACGAATTGAACTTAAATAAGGTGGGTTTCGAATCTGAATATTTGACGTTTGAACAACACAAAAGTCTTTCTAAAAAACTTCAAGGTGTTGAGTTGGCGCCGTTTTCCCATATCGTCGAGGATTTAAGAGTTGTTAAAGATGAGAATGAAATAGAAAAAATTTCGAAAGCAGCCTATATTTCAGATAAAGTTTTTGAGAATACGCTTGGGTTAATAAAACTGGGGCTAACTGAAATTGACATTGCAGCTAAAATTGAATATTCCATAAAGAAGATGGGGGCGGAAAAAACAGCATTCGATACCATTGTGGCCTCGGGTTCAAATTCGGCGATGCCCCATGCCAAGCCGACAAATAGAAAATTTGGAAAAGGAGACTTCATTAAGATCGACCTTGGTGTCATGTTTCAGGGGTACTGCTCTGATATGTCACGAACGGTTGTTTTAGGAAAAGCCGATGAAAAAAAGATTGAAATTTACAACACGGTTCTTCGAGCGCAGCAAGCCGTTTTGTGTAAAATTAAAAAAGGAATGAAATTTGCGGAAGCTGATAATTTGGCAAGAGACATTATCTCCAGCGCTGGTTATGGAGATAATTTTGGACACAACCTTGGCCATGGAGTTGGGCTTGAAATTCACGAAGCGCCTACTCTCGGCTCAAAGGGCAAGGGTTTTTTTGAAAGCGGGATGGTATTTACAATCGAGCCAGGCATTTATATCGAGGGGTTTGGAGGCGTAAGAATTGAAGACCTGGCTGTTCTTCGGGATGATAGTGTTGAGATATTGACAAAATCACCAAAGGAACTGATGGAATTATAGGGAAAAGGGGAAAGTTAAATATGAAGACATAGTTACGTGGTCATCGTTAGACCTGTCTGCCGACAGGCAGGCCAGCCAGATACTGGTCTGTATCAGATATCTGGCATAGAGATATAGTTAAAAGTAGCAGATAGCGGATGGCAGATGGCTGATAGATTTGGTAAAAATTGGAAATTGGAAATTGAAAATTGGAAATTGAAAATTTTAAAGTTTTTCGGATACCGATCTGATGAAAAACCAAAAGGAAAACAATTTTACAATTTACATTTCACAATGAGCTGCAAAGCAGCAGATGGCTAATAGTTAAGAGTGCTGGGTAATGGAGAAAGGCAGGATTAAAGATTAAGGATTCTGGAGTCATTGACGTGCCTACCGGCAGGCAGGCGGGAGTGAAATAATCTCCCGAGATTAACACGGGCTAACGCCCACGTGATGACAAGGAAAAAATGGGGTCATTGCCGTGCCTGACGGCAGGCGGGCGAGGGATTTTTGTCCCGAAGCAATCTAGAGACTGCCACGCCCTTTCCTCAGAACCTTGACAGGTTTTCGGAACAGGTCGGGCTCGCAGTGACAAAATTCAACAGTCTAATTCATTGGAGGTAGCATGATTTCGACAAATCAATTTAAAAATGGTATGACAATTGAGCTTGATGGAGAACTCTATTCGATAGTGAGTTTTCAACACGTCAAACCCGGGAAAGGCGGGGCTTTTGTTCGAACAAAGCTTAAAAACGTGAAAACGGGAGCTGCTATCGATAAAACGTTTAGGGCTGGGGAAAAAGTTGAGCAGGCTCATCTCGATGGAAGGAAAATGCAGTTTTTGTACAACGATCAGGATATGTACTATTTCATGGATTTGGCAACGTATGAACAGATGTTGCTTACAAAAGAACAGCTTAGCGATGCTGTTCGGTATTTAAAAGAAAATATGGAAATCGTTGTTTCCATATACGAGGGAAAACCAATTGGTGTTGAATTACCCATCTTTGTTGAACTGGAAGTCAAAGAGACTGAACCTGGTGTAAAAGGTGATACAGTAAGCGGTGGAAGCAAGCCCGCAACATTGGAAACCGGGGCCGTTGTCCAAGTTCCTTTATTTGTTGATCTTGGTGATGTAATAAAAGTCGACACCAGAACGGGTGACTATATAGCCAGAGTCTAATCTTTTCCAAAATCTTTGTATAAAGTATAATTAATTCTTAGCTATTTTTGGAGGGGTATTAATATGAGGGAAAAACCCATAGGCATAACGGATACAACTTTAAGAGATGCGCATCAATCTCTTTGGGCAACGAGGATGCGAACCGAAGATATGGTACCCGTCTTGGAGAAGACAGATAAGGTTGGTTATCATTCTTTGGAAGTATGGGGTGGCGCGACATTTGACGCGCCTCTTAGATTTCTTGATGAAAATCCCTGGGATAGATTAAGAACAATGAATGCCCATGTTAGAAACACTCCACTGCAGATGCTTTTACGCGGTCAAAGTTTGGTGGGTTACAGGCATTATTCTGATGAGATTGTAAAAAGGTTTGTTCATTGTGCCGTCAAGAATGGTATGAATATCTTCAGAATTTTCGATGCTCTAAATGATACAAGGAACCTAGAGGTTCCCATACAAGCGGTCAAAGAAGCTGGCGGGCACGTGCAGGCCTCCGTTTGTTACACGATAAGCCCAGTGCACACGTTGGAGCATTATGTTGAAACTGCGCTTAAGCTTGTAGAAATGGGAGCTGACTCCATATGCATTAAAGACATGGCGGCCCTTCTTTCTCCATACCGTACTTTCAAACTTGTTCAACGGTTTAAAAAGGAGATAGATATACCCATCCAACTTCATTGTCATTACATTGGCGGCATGGCGCCGATGAATTATTTGAAAGCCATTGAGGCGGGGGTTGATATAATCGATACGGCTTCTGCGCCGCTCGCTTTCGGTAATTCGCAACCGGCGGTTGAAATGCTTGTTGCCGCGTTAAAGGATACTGTTTATGACACCGGCTTGGATTTGGAACTGCTATATGAGATATCGGAATACTGGGAATCTGTTCGGGATCGCAGGCATTTCCAACGGGGAGTTACCTCACTTACCCACATGAAAGTGTTCTCTCATCAGGTTCCTGGGGGTATGGTATCAAACCTATATAGTCAACTACAAGAACAAAAGGCCCTCGATAGGTTGCCGGAGGTTTTGGATGAAATTCCCAAAGTAAGAGCCGAAGTAGGGTATCCCCCCCTTGTTACCCCTCTAAGCCAAATTGTTGGCACACAAGCTGTTTTAAACGTTCTTAGCGGAAAGAGATGGGGGGTTATTCCGGATGAAATGAAAGCTTATGTGAAAGGTTATTATGGTGCTCCTCCTGGCCCCATGTCGCATGAGATAGAAAAGAAGATTTTAGGTGACGGCAAAAGGATAACTGAGAGGCCGGGCTCTTTGCTTAAGGAAACTTTTGAAGATTATGCGAAAGAAATTGGAGACCTAGCTAAAAATGAGGAAGATGTTTTAATGTATGTCCTTTTTCCAAAAATAGCACGCGAATATTTGGAGCGTCATCAGGAGGGCGTAGAGAAAACTGTTTTTTTGACCAGCAGAGAAATTCAAGCTGTCAAGGAGGATGAATATATGGATTTAGAACAGATCAAAGAATTGCTGAAGGTGTTTGAACAAAGCGGTGTGGGCGAATTATCTGTCGAAGAGGATGGAGTAAAAATTAATTTACGAAAAGACATGGGTTCTTCTGTAATTTCTACTGCAACTCAAGGTGAGGTTGTTTCTGAATCCGTGAAATTAATGAGTGATGCCGAGTTGAAGGCCGCGAAAAAAGAATATCCCGATAACTGGAAAGAAATTAAAGCCCCAATGGTTGGCACTCTCTACAGAGCGCCTTCTCCAGATGCCGATTTTTTTGTGGAAGTTGGTGATAAAGTAAGCAAGGGGCAAACTCTGTGTATTCTTGAGGCAATGAAGTTGATGAACGAGATTGTTATTGAGGAAGATGGAATTATACGGGAAATATTGGTTGAAAATGCTCAGCCGGTCGAATATGGGCAACCAATGTTTCTGTATGAGTCCTCTTATTAAATTAAGCGAGGTTACTGTTTTGTTTAAAAAGATTCTTATTGCAAATCGTGGTGAAATTGCTCTTAGGATAATTAGGGCGTGTAAAGAATTAAGCATTCCAACTGTTGCGGTTTATTCTGAAGCCGACAAAGATTCATTGCCCGTTAAGTTGGCAGATGAGGCAGTTTGTATTGGACCACCACAAAGCGCGCAGAGCTATTTAAATATTCCCAGCATAATTAGTGCGGCTGAATTGACGGGCGCCGATGCGATACATCCCGGTTATGGTTTTCTTGCGGAGAGTCCAACGTTTGTTGAGGTTTGTCGTTCTTGCAATCTTGAATTTATCGGTCCAAATGTTGAGGTCATGAAATTAATGGGCAGCAAGGCTTTGGCCAAAGAAAAAGTAAGCAAGATCGGGGTTCCAGTTATTCCTGGAACAAATAGTCAAATTAAAGATAGGGAAGAAATTTTAAAGTTTACCAAAGAGGCAGGTTATCCTGTTATGATTAAAGCTTCCGCTGGCGGTGGCGGGCGCGGTATGAGGTTGGCTCAAAACGAGTATGATCTGCTTAATCAAATTCAGATGGCGCAGTCTGAAGCAAAAGCCGCATTTGGGGATCCTGAAATTTATTTTGAGAAGTATATAGAGGAGCCAAGACATATCGAATTTCAAATTATGGGTGATAGATTTGGAAACGTGATACATCTTGGTGAAAGAGACTGCTCTATTCAGAGACGTCATCAAAAATTGATAGAAGAATCACCATCAGCCGTGCTTACTTCAGCTTTACGTAAAAAGATGGGCGAAACGGCGATAAAAATTTCCAAAGCTATCAAATATGAAGGCGCCGGAACAATAGAATTTCTCTTAGATAAACATGGAGACTTCTATTTTATGGAGATGAACACCAGGGTACAGGTCGAACACCCAGTAACCGAAGTGGTAACCGGAATTGATATTGTTAAAGAACAGATACGGATTGCGGCGGGCGAAAAAATGAGGCACACCCAAGATAAGGTTGAACTTAATGGACATGCAATTGAGTTTAGGATAAACGCAGAGGATCCAAACAAAAATTTTATGCCTCAAGCTGGCGAAATTAAACTGTTTAATCCTCCCGGCGGACCTGGCGTAAGGGTTGATAGTCATATCTATTCCGGATATAAAATACCGCCTTATTATGACTCTCTTTTGGGAAAATTAATAATCTGGGGAGAAACTAGAGATGAAGCTATAGCGCGTTCAAAAAGAGCGCTTGATGAATTTATAATCATTGGGCCCGAAACAGTTATACCTTTTCATCTAAAGGTTATTGATAACGCTTTTTTCAGAAAAGGGGAAGTTTACACAAACTTTGTGTCTAGACGTATTATGGATGAATGACAAGTTGGGAGAAGTATGGAAAAAGAACAAGAGTTGGATTTAAAAGATTTTAAGATATCTAAGAGCGCTTTGGAATTTATAGTTGGTTTGGCAACCACAGAAGTTGAAGGGGTTGCTGGTTTAAGCGGGACGATTATAGAAAGTATAAAAGACTGGGTTGCCAAAAAACAGTTAACCAAGGGGATAGATATTGTTTTTCAAGATGGGATTTTTTTGGTTTCCGCTCACGTAATGCTTAACTATGGTTATGTTATTGGTGATGTCTCCCGGAAAATTCAAACCAATGTTAAAGATGCTCTTGAAACCATGACGGGTATCGAAGTGAAGGATGTAGATATCTTTGTTGACAATATCGTTTTTTCACAATAAGACGGGAATCAGTTAAATGATAGAGCGAAGAAAAGGCAGGAGAATAGCATTAGAGACGCTCTATCAAAAAGAAATTTCAGGGGATTCTTTAAAAGAAATCATTGAGACAAGAAGGCGTGTCAAAAAAGGAGAGAGATCTCTGGAGTTTACTGTTAAGCTTATAGAAGGTGTTGAAAAACATTGGGGCGAAATTGACAAATTGATTAAAAGACATGCCGATAATTGGTCGCTTGACAGAATGCCCATAGTTGATAGGAATATAATCAGAATTGGTATTTACGAAATGTTATATGAAAAAGACATACCTGTCAGTGTATCAATAAATGAAGCCGTAGAACTGGCCAAAGTGTATGGTTCGCAGGATTCAAGCAAATTTGTAAATGGTGTTCTTGGGCAGATTGCCAAAGAACAACCGCATTTAAATGACGAGGAGTATTGAAATTGAACGAAAACAAGGAAGAGGGTTTCGATCAACTAATAGACAGACTTAAAGAAATTGTTGACTTGGTTCAGCAAGATGATTTGAACCTAGAAAAGTCGCTTGATTTATTGGAGGAAGGTATAGAGCTGGCCAACAAGTGTACTGAAAAAGTGGATACAATAAATCGTAACTATGAAATTGAATTACAAGAAGAAGGGATGTAGGTGACTCAGGTTAGATACCCTGACGACAAGCGTCTCCTGGTTGAAAAAGCTCTACAAGATTTCTTCCCCCCCAAGGATAATTATCCTGAGTTAATTTATAAGGCGATGAGGCACAGTCTTATTTCGGGAGGAAAGAGATTTAGGCCCGTATTGACGTTACTTGTCGCGGAAACTATCGGAAACGAGTTAATTGACGTAATGCCGACAGCATGTGCCATTGAGTGTGTTCACACGTATTCGCTCATTCACGACGATTTGCCCATCATAGATGATGATGAGATGAGGCGCGGAAAGCCCACTTGTCATGTTTTGTTTGGAGAAGACATTGCAGTTTTAGCGGGAGATGCGCTTTTTGCAGAGGCTTTTTATTTAATAGCCAACAAACAAGTTGTAGATGATCCCGCAAAAATTGTGAAAGTAGTTGATGAGCTATCTAACGCTTCTGGACCAAAAGGAATGGTTGGCGGTCAAGTTTTAGATATTATATCGGCGGGGAAGAAGGTTAATTTGGATACCCTTAAGTTCATTCATTCTCACAAAACAGGCATGTTAATTAGTGCTTCTTGTAGAATTGGCGCAATTCTTGGTGGAGCATCTAAGGAGGAACTCACAGCTTTTTCCAACTATGCCGAGCACTTAGGGTTAGCTTTTCAAGTTACCGATGATATTTTAGATGTGGTAGGCGAAGAGATTTCACTTGGCAAGAAGCCCGGAAGCGACGAACGTATGCAAAAAGCTACGTATCCAAGTATTCTTGGTTTAAAACGCTCAAAAGAAATTGCAGAGGAAGCTGTTAAGAATGCCAAAATAGCACTTCAAGATGTTAAGAAAGATACGAGTTCTTTGGCAAATTTGGCTGACTTTGTTTACTGTAGAAATAAATAAAAGCGGTGGTTTTTAAATGGCAAAAATTCTTAGCAAAATAAGTTCTCCTTGCGATTTGAAAAAGTTGTCCTCGACCGAGCTAACACAGTTGGCAGGCGAGATAAGGAAAGAGATTATAGATGTGGTTTCAGAAACAGGTGGTCATCTTGCACCCAACCTGGGTGTCGTGGAGCTTACTATGGGCCTCCACCTCGCGTTGGATTCTCCAAACGATAAAATAGTTTGGGATGTTGGGCACCAATCTTATGTCCATAAGCTTTTAACTGGGCGGCGGAATAAATTTAAAACCCTAAGACAGCACGGGGGAATAAGCGGTTTTCCGAAGCGCTCAGAAAGCAAATACGATGTTTTCGATACAGGTCATGCGAGCAACTCCATCAGCGCCGCATTAGGATTAGCGGAGGCCCGAGAAAGACAGGGCGGGGACGAGACTATCGTTGCCGTTATCGGTGACGGCTCGCTTACGGGCGGAATGGCATACGAGGGGCTTAATCAAGCGGGACATTTAGGGACGCCTTTTATTGTAGTTTTAAATGATAATGAAATGTCAATTGCAAATAATGTTGGCGCTTTCTCTGCTTATCTTTCACGGATTCGGTTTGATCCGACTTTATATAAAATTAGGGAGGATATAGAGGAACGCATAGGAAACATACTTAAACACATTCCCGCCATTGGTTCTAAAGTTTACACAACCGCAGAGGGTTTAAAAGAAAGTTTTAAGCACGTGCTTGTACCGGGCATGATATTTGAAGAATTGGGATTCAAATACATCGGTCCCATTGATGGCCATGATATTGCGCTGGTGAAGTCCACAATTGATCTTGCAAAAGGAGTTCGGGCTCCAGTGTTGGTTCATACCATCACCAAGAAGGGGAAGGGTTATTTACCCGCTGAAAAATGTCCCGACAAATTCCATGGCATAGGTCCTTTTATTATTAAGACCGGTGAATTAAAGAAGAAAAAAGACAAGGCAACCTATACTGAAATTTTCGGGGAAACCGTGATGGAATTAGCATCAAAGAACGATCGAATCTTAGGTATTACTGCGGCGATGCCAAGCGGAACGGGTTTAGAAAAGTTCGCCGAGAGTTTTCCCGAACGATTTTATGATGTTGGAATCGCGGAACAGCACGCCGTAACATTTGCTGCAGGGCTTGCGCTAGAAGGACATCTTCCCATAGTTGCCATATACTCCACCTTTTTACAGAGAGCTTTTGACCAAATTGTTCAGGATGTGTGTTTGCAAAATCTCCACATTGTTTTTGCTCTGGATAGAGCTGGTCTTGTGGGGGAGGATGGGCCGACACATCACGGAGTTCTTGATCTGACTTATTTAAGGCAAATTCCGGGTCTAACAATTATGGCTCCCAAAGATGAACAGGAGTTAAGAGATATGTTGTATACAGCAACAAAATTAAAAGGACCCGTGGCTGTAAGATATCCCAGGGATTCCATTCTGGGAGTGAAGCAAAGCAAGCGTTTTAAGAAAATAAAAATCGGTGAAGCCGAAGTCCTTCGGGAAGGGAAAAGCGTTTGTTTTCTGGCCATAGGAAGGATGGTTCAAAGGTGCCATAAAGCGTGTGCTATGTTGGAAAAAATGGGAGTTAGCTGCACACTTGTAAATGCAAGGTTTGCTAAACCCCTTGACGAAAGACTCTTTCTTTCTCTTGCCGAAAAACACGATTTGGTTGTTACGGCTGAAGAAAATACATTACTGGGCGGATTTGGTGGCGCCGTTCTTGAACTGTTAGCTTCAAAGAATGTTTTTGTGCCCGTGCTTCAACTTGGCTTGCCTGATGATTTTGTTGCCCATGGTTCAATGGACATACTTCTTTCCGAAACAGGCCTTGATGAAGCGGGGATAACTTCGGCTGTTAAAGAAAGATTAAATGATATAAAAGGACTAGGTTTTAAACTTGGCGAAAAAAGAAAGATTAGACACATATCTCGTAAAACTGGGCAAATTTGATAGTACGGAGCGGGCAAAGGCTGCCATTTTGGAGGGAAGGATTTTGGTAAACGGAGAGTGTGTTGACAAAGCCGGAACCTTGATTGCTCCCTCAACAGAGGTGTCGGTTAAAGAAAAGGATGAAGAGTTTGTTTCTCGGGGAGGGATCAAGCTAAAGAGAGCTCTGGAAGTCTTTCGCATCGATGTAAAAGATGCTGTAGTTTTAGATGTTGGAGCCTCGACGGGTGGATTTACTGATTGCTTGCTTAAAAAAGGAGCCAGTTTTGTTATGGCTGTTGATGTAGGATATGGGCAGTTGGCTTGGCCTCTTCGTAACGATCCAAAAGTTCTTGTTTTGGAACGAACAAATATTCGGCATCTAACATCGGACAAGTTGCCGATTTTAGCGGATTTGGTTGTTATAGATATCTCTTTCATATCGGTAAAAAAGGTCATCGACAACATAAAAAGACTCGCGTCAAGCGATGCTAAATATTTAATTCTAATAAAACCACAATTTGAAGTTGATAAAAAATATGTTGAAAAAAAGGGAATAGTTCGAAATCCCAAAACACACAGCAAGGTCTTGATGGATGTCTGGAGAGATTTTGAAGAAAGGTGCTTCAAGGTTGAGGGACTGACTTTCTCTCCGATTTTAGGAGCCAAGGGAAATATGGAATTTTTCTTTTATTTAAGGGCAGGGAAAGAGAAGATAAAAGATGATAGTTTTGTTGCAAAGATAGACGAACTGGTTTCGAGTGCCCACAATGCTTTATTGCGGGACTGAGAGGTGAAAATGAAAAAAATTTCAATTATTGCTCATACGAAGAAGCCCAGAGTAAAGGAAGTTGCACTCAAAATTATATCTTGGCTCGAAAAACAAAACATAGGTGTTCAGGTAGCAGAAAATGACGCTTTAGCGTTGGGGCGCGCCGATCTTGGTGTCCGAGACAATTTTTTGCTCGAAGGTGTCAATTTATTGATTTCCCTAGGGGGCGACGGGACGATACTCAGGGCTGTTAAACTGCTTAAAGGTAAAGATGTGCCAATTTTGGGAGTAAACTTGGGTAGATTTGGATTTCTAGCCGAGGTGGATGTCGAAGATGTTGAGAACGTGCTGCCTCAAATAATTGAAGGAAACTATCAATTGGACAAAAGAATGCTTCTTCGCTGCGAAATGATAAGAGATAATAAGGTTGTGTTCAAGCAGGATGTTTTAAATGAGGCAGTTATGGGGAGAGGGATCCAACAACGGCTCACAGAATTTGAGATTGAGATTAATGGAAAGTTTTTTGCACGCTACTCGGCCGATTCAGTGATTTTTGCCACACCAACTGGTTCGACCGCTTATTCTCTCTCGGCTGGCGGGCCTTTGATTGTTTCCAAAATGAGGGCAATTATTATGATGCCTGTTTGTCCCCATTCTTTTTTCGATCGAAGCATTGTTCTTTCCGAATCGGACGAAATAAACGTGCGATGTCTTGAAAGTTCGAGTGAAATAGCGTTGTCTTTTGATGGAATAACACTTCAAGAGAGCAACCGCTTCGATTTTCTTAAAATATATGCATCTCCCAAAGAAGTGACTCTTATCAGGTTTGGCGAACGAGATTTTTACGCTGTTTTAAAAGAAAAGTTGGAAGCTTGGACTCGAATAGGGGGCTAAATAATTGCTTCAGGAGCTCCATATCAAGAATCTCGCTCTTATAGACGAGAATTACATAGAATTTGATAAGGGACTAAACGTTCTGACGGGTGAGACAGGCGCCGGCAAAACAATTCTGGTGGAAGCCATGAATCTTTTGCTTGGTGAACGAACAGATTGCTTGCTTATAAGAACGGGTTGCGATGAAGCTTATGTAGAAGGCACGTTTGTCTTGGAAGGCGGCTTCAAAGAAACAATGAACCAATTTGGTGAATTCATTTCGGCTGAAGACGCTCAATGTGTGATTTCACGCAGGATCTCAAAAGAAGGCAAAAACAAGTGTTATATCAACGGCAAATTGGTCCCCTTGCAGTTTCTTAAACAAATCGGCAATATTTTGGTTGATCTTCACGGACAACATGCTCATCAAACTATTTTAAAGAGCTCAACTCATATTGATTTTCTTGATAGATATGTCGGACATGAACTTTTGGATGAAAAATTTAAATACATAAAGGATTACAACGAATTTAGGGAGATGGTGTCCAACTTAGAGAGTTTGAAGGAACAAACAAGAGAACGCGCAAGAAAAAAAGAACTGCTTTGTTTTCAAATCGAGGAGATCGAAAAAGCCAATTTAAAATTAGGTGAAATAGAAGATTTAATTAAAGAAAGAGATATTTTAAAGAATGCTGAAAAGATTTGTGAAGCTGTCAAGATGAGTCACGAAACTCTTTGGGGCGAACCCCAGTTTTCGGTACACGATTTGTTGGTTAAAACAGAAGAAGCGCTTGGGAGGGTTTCTGATTATAGTTTGGAATTAGCGGAAGTTTATCAAAAAATAAGAAATATCTCATTTGAGCTTGAAGATTTAAGTCACAAATTAAGTGATTATCTTGATGGATTACAATTTGAACCCAATAGATTGGAAGAAATAGAAGCTAGACTGGCCGAGATGTATCTGCTTAGGAAGAAATACGGTGACAACATTGAAGAAATCTTGGATTTTATGAATAAGGCTCAAGTAGAGCTTAACTCTTTGATGACCTCTGAGAGAAATCTTGGAGAATTGGAACTTAATATAGCTGGGAGAAAAAAAGAGCTTACAGAGATTGCGAGGAAGCTTTCTGGGAAACGCAAAAGAGGCGCTGTGCGCTTGGAAGAAGAGGTTGTTAAACACTTAACCGAGTTAAACATGCCAAAAGTTAGATTTAAAGTGCAAATCATAAATGAATCCGTCGATAATCAAAAAGAAGTAATCTTTGCCACGGAAGATGGTTTTAAGTTATACCTCAACGGAATTGATGACGTCGAATTTTTAATATCACCCAATCCGGGTGAGCCCCTAAAACCACTTGCCAAAATTGCTTCAGGTGGTGAGATATCACGTATTATGCTTGCGTTAAAAATTGTTCTTGCCAAAGTTGATTCTGTTTCCACTTTAATATTTGATGAGATTGATAGCGGTGTTGGTGGAAGAACTGCTGGTTTTGTTGGTCAAAAAATGAATATTCTTTCCGATACCCATCAGGTGATCTGTATTACCCACTTACCACAAATAGCGGCTTATGCTAATCAACACTTGCTTGTTTTTAAAAAGGAAGTAGATAATAGGATGCAAACATTTGTTGAAGCACTTTCTTTTGATGATAAAATTGATGAGGTGGCGCGTATGCTTGGCGGGAAAGGTGAGCCATCGGAACTTTCTAAAAAGCATGCTTTGGAGTTAATACAATTGGCAAAAGAGTGAACGGAGACATATGCTATTTGAATTTAAATCAAGATGCGTTAGAAAGTCTTCAATTTGTTGGCGAAAAAAAAGTGGTTATTGTAAATTATTTTATATATCCAGCATCGTTTGTTTGATTGCGGCAATGTCGGTTTTTTGCTTTTCTTTTTTAGCAAAAGACAAGCCTGGGGTTCAAGCAAGTCATCAACAGAGAATGACTCCAAGCATTAAGAAAACAACCATTGAGCTTTATCCCGTTTTTTGTAAGGTGGATTCTGAAAATCTTCCCCTCTGGTTGCCCGTGGAAATATTTGATGTGTTGGGAATCGGCTATCATCAAGCAAGCAACGCGAAAACATTTAAGTTGTCGCCCTGTGGTAAAGAAGTCAAAATTTCAAAAGATGAAATGATTGAGATGAAAGAAAAGGGCGATATCGAAGGTCTTAGTTATTTCGTGATGGATAGCAGGGGGAGAGGAACACCGCCGACTTCGGCCGTTGATATTGCGCTAAAGCCAAATGCTTGGGTGAAAAGTCCTGTAACTGGAAGAATAACAACCATAAAAACATACTACTTAGAGGGACGATACCTAGATTTTCATGTAGAAATTGAACCCACGGGCCGCCCGGAACTGAGGGTTGTGCTCATTCATTTAGATGATTTGGATGTGAAAGAGGGGGATGGGGTTGAAGCGGCGAAGACTCTTCTGGGGAAGGTTCGAAGCTTTGAGCATGCGTTTAAATCTCAGATAGAGCGCCATATACCAAAAGAGTGTGTCCATGTCCATGTGCAAGTAAATCGATATGAGCGAGGGGTAGATTAAGTAATATGCAATATATTGGAACTGTGATGCTGGACAAAAAGACAAAAAATCTTGTTAAACGTCTTAAATCTGGCAATATTGCGATTATTGATCATATTGACTTAGATAGGGTAACGGCTGAATCTCTTGTGGAGTCTGGGGTTGAAATTGTTGTTAACGCATCACCGTTTATCTCCGGAAAATATCCAAATGTCGGTCCGCTTTTATTGGCTCTAAGTGGAATTCATCTTATTGATTCCGTTGGGGAAGATGTTTTTGATCTCTTAAAAGAAGGAGAAGAGATTGTCGTTCGAAGAGGAAAGTTATTTTACAAAGATAAAGTTATTGCTGGGGGCGAAGTACTCACGGTCTCGATAATTGAACAAAAGATGGAGCGTGCGAAAGACAATATAGGCGCTGAATTGGAAAAATTTGCAATCAACACGCTCCACTATATAAAGAAAGAGAAAGATTTGCTTTTAGAGGGCATAAAAATACCTGATTCTTCGGTGGATTTTACCGGACGCCATGTGCTAATTGTTGTTCGAGGATATGATTACAAACCAGATTTACGGGCCCTGCGTTCATACATTAGAGAAGTGAGACCCATACTTATCGGAGTTGATGGAGGAGCAGACGCCTTGCTTCAGGAAGGATATAAACCTGATATAATTGTTGGAGACATGGATAGCGTCGCGGATGCTGCGTTAAAGAGTGGAGCAGAGTTAATTGTTCACGCCTACAAAAACGGCAGCGCCCCCGGAGTAGATCGTCTAAACAAAATGAATTTATCTTCGAAAGTGTTTGAAGCTCCCGGCACAAGCGAGGATATAGCCATGTTGTTGGCTTACGAAAAGGGTGCAGATTTGCTTGTTGCGGTGGGAACTCATGCTAACTTGGTGGAGTTTTTGGATAAGGGTAGGGCGGGAATGGCAAGCACTTTCTTGGTAAGGTTAAAAGTTGGCGAAAGACTGGTTGACGCAAAAGGTGTTAATAAGCTTTATCAGAGTAAAGCAAAGATTTCTCACTTGCTTATCTTGGTTTTTGCAGCTCTTGCAACTACAATAGCAATTATTATGACATCGACTGCCATAAGAGGCTTTCTTCGATTGGCGATTTTGAAGTTCAGACTTTATTTTGGGTTTTAAAGGAGATTTAATATGTTAGATATCCGATACCACGTATCTTCACTTGTTGCTGTATTTCTTGCTCTTGCTCTAGGAATACTTTTGGGCTCTGTGATCGTCGATAAAGGGATCATGGCGGAACAGCAAAAAGCCCTTATAGACAGCGTTAGGACTGACGTAAAGCAGGTTCAGGATGAAAATCGTTTATTGAAAAAAGAGGCTGATGAGGCGCAGAAATTGCAGAATGAATTGATTCCACTGGTTGTTCGGGAGCGTTTGAGCGGAAAAAATATTGTTTTTATATCAAGCCATCCCATGTCTGACGGTTTAAAGGATTTTTTGTCTGGGTTGGTCAAGAAGGCTGGAGCGCGGAGTTATTTAATAAGTGTTTCAAGTGACTTGGGTTTTGGTGATTCTGAAATAAAGAAAAGGTTGAGCGCTTTTTTCCCAGAAGAAAACTTGTCTGATGAGGATTTAAAATCAAGGGTGATTGAAAGATTTGCTATTGAGTTAGCAACTTCTTCCGACAAAGCATTTATTCAAGAATTAACAACATTAGGTATTATTAAAATGGAAGGTAATGGCAATTTACCGGCAAATGGTTTTGTTTTCGTCGGCGCGGATTTGTCTAATTTTGACCCAAAGCTAATTGATGTTCCCTTAATTAACCAACTTAAAAGTTTCGGGTTGTCCCTGGTGGGTGTGGAAACTGAGGATATAAGCAATTCTTGTATTCCAATTTATATGAGCGCTAAAATTTCAACGGTAGATAATGTCGATACAATTCCCGGAGAAGTTTCACTCGTTTATGCGTTGTGTGGCGTGAAGGGCAATTTTGGAACAAAGCCCACGGCTGAGAATCTTTTGCCAATTACAGTTTCCGAATAGTTTGGAGAGAGCGTGATAAAGATTGTTGCCTTAGTTTCCGCTTATAATGAGGGAGAACAGATAGCCAAAACGGTTAATTCTTTAGGAAAAATTCCTGATTTAACAAGAATCGTTGTAATTGATGATGGTTCTGTAGATGATACTTCAGAGAAGGCAAGGGAAGCAGGGGCAAATGTTATCCGCCTGGAGAAAAATCTTGGTAAGGGTGGAGCCCTGAGCAAGGTCGTTAAAGAGCTTGACTATGATGTATTATTATTGGTGGATGCTGATTTGGGTGATTCCGCCGTTGAAGCAAGAAAAATAATTAAACCGCTAATCGACGGTGATGCTGATATGGCTATAGCAGATTTTCCCAAACCAAAAAAGAAGGGTGGGTTTGGTTTAGTCAAGGGTCTTGCGAGATGGGCTATTGAAAGAATTGCAGGAGCGCGAATGAATGAACCGCTTTCAGGGCAAAGGGCCGTTAAAAAATCTGTGATTGATAGTGTTGGTAGTTTCGGCAATGGCTTCGGTGTCGAGGTTGGGATGACAATTGATGTTTTGCGCAGAGGTTTCAAGGTTATAGAGGTTCCCACCTTGATGTCTCACGCTGAGACCGGCAGAGATATCAAGGGCTTTATTCATAGAGGTCATCAATTCTTGGATGTTTTGAAGGTTATTTTAAATCGATTGAGGGATTGAAAAATGGTTTTATTCTTATGTTTTTTTGTCATGTCGTTTTTAAGCGCTGTTATTTTCATTAAAGCGCTCCTTAACATGCTTTCTAAATCAAAATATAACCGCATAAATTTTCGGAATGAGCTCATACCGGCGGGAACAGGCTTGTTGATCCCCTTGGTTTTTATAATTGTTTTGGTCTTTTATATGTTTTTCGGAGGGAGATATTTTTCGTGGGTTTCAAATTCGTTGCTTATATTGCTTGTTCTTGTTTTAGGTCTAGCTCTTTTTGGCGTATTGGATGATCTGCTTGGTGATCGGAGCGTTGGTGGATTTAGCGGTCATTTTGGCGAGCTCTTTAAAGGCAATCTTACCACGGGGGTTCTTAAAGCAATAGGCGGAGTGATAATTTCGTTTTTTGCCGCAGCCCCCTTTTCAGTAAATATTTTTGTCCATGTCTTAAATACGCTGTTGATCGCCCTGTTTATTAATGTTTTTAATCTTTTAGATCTTCGACCTGGACGTACTCTAAAAGTTTTCTTATTATTAGGATTAATTGTGTCCGTATTTTCATGGCAGAGCGCTTATTGGAGCACATGGGGAATTTTTCTCGGTCCGGCAATTGTACTTCTTTGGGTAGATTTAACCGAGAGAGGCATGCTTGGAGATGTGGGTTCAAATGTCCTGGGCGGTTTCATCGGTTTTAGCTGCGTTGTTAGCTTTAGTGAGACCGTAAATTTATTTGTTTTTGTTATTTTGGTGGCAGTTAATTTGTACTCTGAAAGCAATTCAATCACAGGGTTAATTAAAAAGAATTCAATTTTACGCTGGCTTGATGAGATGGGAAGAAAGGTTTAGTTTTAAGTATAAGGAGGTTTTGTATTGGCCAAGCACATATTTGTTACCGGTGGAGTAGTTTCATCACTTGGTAAAGGGATAACCGCAGCTTCTTTAGGCAGATTGCTTAAAAACAGGGGGCTTAAGGTAACCGTTCAAAAACTTGATCCATATTTAAATGTTGATCCGGGCACGATGAGTCCATATCAACACGGCGAGGTTTTTGTGACCGATGATGGGACTGAGACCGACTTGGATCTTGGACACTACGAGCGGTTTGTCGATGAGAATTTGAAGCGCGACAGTAATGTTACCGCTGGTTCAATTTACTGGTCTATCATTGCAAAAGAACGTCGGGGAGATTTTTTGGGCGGAACCGTTCAGGTTATTCCGCATGTAACCAACGAAATCAAAGAGCGGATTTTAAGATTAGGAAAAGAAAACAAAACTGATGTTGTTATAACCGAAATAGGCGGAACCGTCGGTGACATTGAGAGCTTGCCTTTTCTTGAAGCCATAAGGCAATTTAAAAAGGATATCGGGAAGGAAAATGTTTTTTACATACATGTTACCTTGATACCGTATCTTAACGCGTCCGCGGAGTTGAAGACCAAGCCTACTCAGCACAGCGTAAAGGAATTGCGTAGTATTGGTATTCAGCCGGACGCCATCGTTTGCAGGTCCGAACAGCCCATAAATGAGGAGATTAAGAGAAAAATAGCGCTTTTTTGTGACACAGATCCCGATGCTGTAATTTCCGCGTTGGATGTTGACACCATTTATGAAATTCCGTTAGTGCTTCGGGCGGAGGGTCTCGATGAAATAGTGGCGCATCACCTGCAACTTAAAAAAAGAGAGGCCGACTTATCTGAGTGGGAAGAATTGGTTAAACGAATAAAAAGTTTGAAGAAGAGCATAACAATTGCTCTTGTTGGGAAATATGTTAAACTTCCCGACGCTTATTTAAGTGTAGTTGAAGCTCTAAGCCATGCGGGATTTTTTCATGGAGTTGACGTTAAAATCGAGTGGGTTGATGCTGAAAAAATTGGCACGGAAGAGATTGGGAAAAAATTGGCGCATGTCGATGGAGTTCTTGTTCCAGGAGGTTTTGGTGTTCGCGGTATTGAGGGGAAAATAAGCGCGGTAAAGTATGCCAGGGAAAATAGCGTTCCATTTCTTGGGATTTGTCTTGGCATGCAGTGTGCTGTTGCCGAGTTTGGTCGAAATGTTGTTAATCTTGAGGACGCCAATAGTTCAGAGTTTAACTCAACCACACCATATCCAGTCATCGATTTACTCCCAGAACAAAAAGACGTAGAGGATATGGGTGGGACAATGAGGCTTGGGATTTATCCTTGTAAAATTGAAAAAAACACCAAAGCCTCTGAGGCATATAAAGAAGAGGTTGTTTACGAGCGCCACAGACATCGGTATGAGGTTAATAATGAGTATAGGCAGATGCTTGTTGCCAAAGGACTTGTTTTAAGCGGCTTATCCCCCGATGGCATGTTGGCAGAAATCATAGAGCTCTCTGATCATCCATGGTTTGTTGCTTCACAGTTTCATCCCGAATTTAAGTCAAGACCCATCAAGCCACATCCTTTATTTAGAGATTTTATTGGCGCGGCTTTGAATAGGAATAGAAACAAGTAGGTAAAGATAGAACGAAAGGAAGAAAGATGATTGATTCCATCCGATTGGTTAATTCCTTTATTGGGCTTACTCAAATTGACAGTGAGAGTTTTAAGGAGGGAGAGTTAGCTCGAGCCATCATCAATAAATTGGCAGTCATGGGCGTAGATGTTCGAGCGGATTTTGCTGGTGAAGAAATTGGAGGCGACACCGGAAATTTGATTCTCAGATTACCCGGCAAAAAAGATGCTCCGAGTTTGTTGTTTTTGGCTCACATGGATACGGTTTCTGCAAGGGGAAAGATACATCCGGTAGTGGAGAAGGGGATCATTGAAAGCGGTGGCGACACCATTTTGGGAGCCGATGATAAAGTTGGTATCGCCGCCATTATAGAGCTTATTGAGATTTTAAAATCGGAGCGCATTAAGCACGGGGATATAACGGCGATCTTTACGGTAGCAGAAGAAAAAGGAAGTCTTGGCGCAAAACATATCGATTTTAGAATGGTTAAGGCCGATCACGCATTTATACTTGACGGAGAGGGTTCTGTTGGAAGAATTATTATCAATACCCCTTCGCAAAATATTATAAAGGCAAAATTTATCGGTAAATCGGCCCATGCGGGGATTGAACCCGAAGCGGGAGTTAGCTCCATTCAGGCAGCATCTGATGCAATTTCAAATATGAAACTTGGAAGAATTGACGATGAAACAATGGCAAATATTGGGGTAGTTAAAGGGGGCACAGCTTTTAATGTTGTTGCGGCAAAAACTTATGTTGAGGGCGAAACGAGAAGTTTTTCGCTAGAGCGTTTGGAATCTCAGACCGATCATATGAAGCAATGCTTTATTGAAGGAGCAAAGAAATTTGGGGCAAAAGTTGATATCAAGGTCAGCCGAGGGTTTACTGGATTTCACCTATCTCCGAACGATAAAATTGTAAAAATCGTTATTGATGCTATTAAGGGGGTAGGGTTAGAACCCGAATTGGTAATGAGTGGGGGCGGAAGTGACGCCAACGTATTAAATGAGAAAGGAATAAGCGCAATTAATTTGGCGATTGGGATGAAAAATCCGCATTCCGAGAGAGAACAAATAGCTATTTCAGAGCTTGAGACGCTCGTTAAGGTTTTGTTGGAAATTGTAAAAAGCGTTTCGTGAAAGTATAAAATGATAAATTTTAAAGAAGGTCTTGTAATAGAGATAATCAAAGAAAGAAAGGACTTAACAGAGATAAAGGTTAAACTTGAGGGTGATACTTTTACAGCCGTCAACTTTACATCTTTAACTGGAGATATCTCAAAAGGAGACAAAGTTGTATTAAACACAACCGCAGTTGAACTTGGTTTGGGAACGGGCGGGAAACATTTTGTTCTTTGGAATTTAAGTTGTCATTCTATTGCGGCCCCTGAAGGTGGGCACATCATTAAACTCAGATACACACCCCTTCAAATAAAGGTACTTTCCGTTGAGGAAAAGGGAAGTCCATACCATGAAGCAATGAAAAATACCAATCTGAATGGCATGCCTGTTATCGTCGGAAGCTTACATAGCCAACTTCCGGCAGTAGCTGCCACAATTAAACATATAGATTCATCAACAAGGGTCGCCTATGTGATGACGGATGGGGGCGCTTTGCCAATAGCCTTTAGTGAACTTGTAAGTAAACTTAAAAATATGAATCTAATAGATGCGACCATAACAATTGGCCATTCATTCGGCGGTGATTATGAAGCAATAAATATCTACGGTGGATTAATTGCGGCAAAGTATGTAGCAAATGCCGATATTGCAATCGTTGTAATGGGTCCGGGAATTTTGGGAACGGGAACACCTCTTGGATTTAGTGGCATCGAACAGGGTGAGATTATAAATGCTGTAAATATACTCAACGGACAGGCCATAGCTATTCCACGCATAAGTTTCAAAGATAAACGAAAACGTCATTTTGGATTAAGTCATCATACTTTAACGGCGCTTTCAAAAATCGCTCTAACAAGATGTGTTGTTACTTTGCCAGAGATGGCTCAAGAGAAGATGGAAATTGTAAGGAACCAGCTAAAAGAGAGTGGAATAATGGATAAACATCAAGTTGAGGTTGAGGATAATAAAGAAACTATCTTTGCGTTAAAAGATTTTGATTTAAAAGTTACCACGATGGGCAGAACGGTTGCCGACGAGCCGGAATTTTTTAAAGCAGCGGGTTGTGCCGGTATTTATGCTCTCAAACTACTAGAAAGACCTGGTGAAAAATTTGCGGGAAGTTGAGCAGTTTGGGGAAAGGACAAAGAAGGTTAAGTCAGAGTATAAATTCAAGGGCAAAATAATAAATTTGCGTTTAGATGAAGTTGAACTTCCAAGTGGAAAGATAGTTGAGCGAGAAGTCGTGGAGCATAGAGGGGCAGCGGGAATTGTCCCGATAACTTCCGATAACAAGGTTATTTTATTAAGACAGTACAGGTATCCGGCAAACAAAATGCTTTGGGAGATACCAGCTGGTTTACTTGATGCGGGAGAGACTCCGCTTGATTGCGCTATACGCGAGCTGAAAGAAGAGACAGGTTGTACCGCTAAAAGTTTTATTAAACTTGCTGAGTTTTATTTAACTCCAGGAAATAGCAACGAATATTTTCACCTGTATCTTGCAAAAGACTTAAAGGATGGAGATGCTGATTTTGATGAAGATGAAGTCATTGTCTCAAAGAAGATTCAACTTAACGATGCACTAAAGATGCTAAACAATGACGAAATAAATGATGCCAAAACGATGATAGGTTTGTGTTTGGTGGAGAAATTTCTTAGAACGTAGGGATAAAATATGGAAAATTTGCTCCGGGAATATTTAAATTTTCAAAGCGTTGAAAAAGGGTTGGCAAAAAATTCTCTACAAGCGTACAAAAGAGATTTGACAAAGTATTTGACGTTTCTCGATAAAAAGAAGATAAACTCGGTTGACAAGATAAGTTATCAAAACGTTCTGGACTATCTAACGGACCTTAAGAAAAAAGGATATGCTCCAACCTCAATATCACGCAGTGTCGCGGCAATAAAGACATTTCATAAGTTTTTGGTTCAAGAAGAAATCACAAAGAATTTTCCCACGGCAAACCTTAAATTTCCAAAGGTGCCAAAGAGGCTTCCACGGGTTTTTACCGTCGAAGAGATGTTGCGTTTACTCGTTCAGCCACACGGGAATACTCCCCTAAATTTTCGTGATAAGGCAATGTTGGAGGTTCTTTATGGTTCTGGGATCAGGGTGTCTGAGCTCGTTTCTTTAAACACAGAAGACATAGATGATGAATCCGGTTATATCAGAGTTTTGGGAAAGGGGTCCAAAGAGCGAATTGTGCCGATTGGTTCGCACGGACTCGAGGCGATTTCCGAATATATTAAAAAAGGTCGCCTCAAACTAACCAAAGGACATTATAGCAGCGCACTCTTCTTAAATCAGCACGGGAAGCGGCTAACACGCCAAGGATGTTGGAAAATATTAAACAAGCATGCTAAACGGGCGAGTTTAAAGAATCTTCACCCTCATTCTCTGCGCCATTCTTTCGCGACAAGTTTGTTGCAGGGAGGGGCCGATCTTCGCTCTGTTCAGGAAATGCTTGGTCATGCCGATATATCAACTACCCAGATTTATACCCATATTACAAAAGAACACTTAAAAGAGGTTTACATGTCGACACATCCAAAAGCGAAGAAGAGATAAAAGCAAGCGTAGATTAAGCCTTTTATTTTAAATTTATATATTTTATTTTTTAATTAAACCGCTTTCAGCTGTAAACCGATAACCATCAACAGGGGATATTAATTTGCAAAAAACGGGATTTAATCGGGCGATAATTATAGTTTTAGATAGCGTTGGGGTTGGCGAGCTTCCCGACGCTTATAAGTATGGAGACGAGGGAAGCAACACATTGGCAAATACGGCCAAAAATGTTGGTGGTTTAAATCTCCCAAACTTTCAAAACCTGGGGCTTGGAAATATTATCGAGATTGATGGTGTTAAGCCGTCAAAAAACCCTTTGGCTTCATTTGGCAAGATGGCCGAAAGGTCGGTTGGCAAGGACACCACCACTGGTCATTGGGAGCTTACGGGCATTTATCTTCCCAAACTGTTTCCGATTTATCCAAATGGTTTTCCTGCTGAAATAATTGATGAGTTTGAAAGAAAAATTGGAAAGAAAGTTCTCTGGAACAAACCTGCCTCTGGTACCGAAATAATCAAGAAATTGGGCGAAGAACACATTAAAACAGGTTGCCCGATTGTGTATACTTCGGCGGATAGCGTTTTTCAAATTGCCGCACACAAAGAAACTATCTCTCTGAACGAGATATATGAGATGTGTGAGATTGCCCGAGAAATTTTAAAAGGGAAACATAATGTATGCAGGGTTATAGCAAGACCCTTCGTTGGAGAGCCTGGAAATTTTGTTCGTACCGCAGAAAGACGTGATTATTCCGTCAAACCTCCAGCCAAAACAATTTTGGATTACGCAATTGATGCGGGATTAAAAGTTTATGCTGTTGGGAAGATAAATGAAATATTTGCCAATCAAGGTATAACCAAAGCGGTGCATATCGAGAACAATATGGATGGCATCGATAAAACCCTGGAGTTTATGAATGAGGTGAATAAAGGAATTATCTTCACCAATCTTGTGGATTTCGATATGCTTTGGGGTCACCGAAACGATCCTTGGGGTTATGCCAGAGGATTGGAAGCGGTCGATAAGCGCGTTCTTGAAATTATGGAAAATCTTAAATCAGACGATGTTCTCATATTCACAGCCGATCATGGATGCGACCCAACAACATTAAGCACAGATCACTCAAGAGAATACGTTCCTCTGCTGGTTTACGGAGAGAGAATTAAATCGGGTGTTGATCTCGGAATTCGCACAACATTCTCCGACCTAGGGAACAGCATCTCTAGTTTATTAGAGTTTACAGCTCAAGTTGAGGGAGAGAGTTTTGCAGATTTACTTACAAGCAAAAAGGGGCCATTTTTTCATAGTTGACCGCCCATATTTGGTGGACATTTAAGTGAATTTGTACGATTATTATCTATAGCCAAATGGCTAAACATATTGGTTAAATGTTGGATAATAAAAATTTTATTAAAGTGGAGGTGGGTGAAAAAATGAATGTAGGAATTCTTACGGGAGGTGGCGACTGCCCGGGATTAAACGCAGTCATTCGCGCGATAACCAAAATTTGTGTTGGTGAGTATGGTTATCAAGTAACCGGTCTTCATAACGGTTGGCGTGGATTGTTAGAGAAGGATATTTCTTCTCTCGACCCAGAGAAGGTAAGCGACATACTTAATCTCGGAGGGACAATTCTTGGAACCAGCAGAACAAATCCATTTAAAGATGAAAAAGGACCCGAGCGGGTTTTAGCAAGCATTCGAGAGTTAAACCTCGGGGCATTGGTTGCAATAGGAGGAGATGACACTCTGGGTGTTGCTAGTCGGCTTTATAAAGAATATGGAATAAACACCATTGGGGTTCCAAAGACCATCGATAACGATCTCTCAGGAACTGACTATACATTTGGTTTCGATACGGCTGTGCATATTGCGACCGAGGCAATTGATCGGCTCCACACGACCGCTGAATCTCATAATCGAGCCATGGTGGTTGAGGTGATGGGTCGTACCGCCGGATGGATTGCGGTAATGTCTGGGATTGCTGGGGGCGCCAATGTTATCATTATTCCAGAAATCCCAATCAACGTGGAGGATATTTGTGATCTCATCAAACAAAGGGCTGCGAAAGGCAAGAAATTCTCCATAGTTGTGGTGAGCGAAGGTGTCAAACTTGCTTGGCGATCAGGTAGGGAAAAAACGGTTTTTAGCTCCGAGGAAACCGACGAATTTGGTCACGCTCGTCTTGGCGGGGTGGGCAATGAATTGGGTAAGATAATTGAGAAGCTTACTGGCATTGAAACCAGGGTAACCATCTTGGGTCATATTCAACGGGGAGGCACTCCGACATCTCATGACAGAATTTTGGCTACCCGATATGGAGTCAAGGCCGCTGAGATGGTTAAAAACTCTCAATGGGGAATGATGGTCGCTCTTAAAGGAGATGACATAAAAGCTATCTCGCTTGATGAGGCGGTAAGTAAAACAAAGACGGTTCCGCTGGAACTATACAATATGGCAAAAATGTTTTTTGGATAAGGAGGAGCAATAACTATGCTTGTAACCATGAAAGAACAGCTTCAAAAAGCAAAAGAAGGAAAATATGCGGTTGGGATGTTTAATGTTATGACGGTTGAGATGTTGCAGGCGGTTATCGAAGCGGCCGAGGAGATGCGCTCACCTGTTATTGTTGGAACCTCGGAAGGCATGGCAAGTTATATAGGTATAAAAAACATAGCGGCCATGGTTAAAATTGCCGCCGAGGCAACCGATATTCCGATATCTTTGCACCTTGATCATGGAACAAAACTAGAAACTCTGAAAAAGACCATCGACGCGGGATATACATCAGTTATGATAGATGGTTCAAAGAATCCTCTTGAAGAAAATATTGCTATCACTCGCGAGGGGGCTGCAATTGCCTCACCGCACGGAGTTACCGTTGAGGGAGAGCTGGGGCGAATAAGCGGAACGGAAGATACAATTTCTGTGTCTGAGCGAGAGGCATCAATGACAATGCCTGATGAAGCGGAGAAGTTTGTGGCCGAAACTGGCGTGGATTGTCTCGCCGTGTCCATAGGCAACGCGCACGGCATCTATAAAGGTGAACCGAAACTTGATTTTGATCGCTTGCGTGAAATTAAGAAACGAGTGAGCACGCTTTTGGTTTTGCATGGGGCCTCCGGTATTCCTGATGACGCTGTTCAGGAAGCAATTACCATTGGGATATGCAAGATAAATATCGCAACCGATCTTCAGGTGGCGTTCATATCGAGAGTTAGAAAAATTCTGGAAAATGATTCAAAGATATATGACCCGAGAAAAATTCTTGGTCCGGCGGAAGAAGACATGAAATCCGTTGTTAAGAACAAAATGGAGCTCTTTATGTCGGCTGGCAAAGTTTAATAAACTTAATTTATTGATCCTTACATATTTTAAAAAAATAAAAAACCCCCCATTTAGGGGGGTTTTAGTTTGTTAAATGCCAATCTAATTAAATATTAGTCAGATTTAACTACGTTTGATGCTTGAGGTTTTCCGTTGTTTCCTTCTACGACTTCGAATTCTACCTTATCTCCCTCGTTGACAACTTTAAAACCATCATCTTGGATAGCGGAAAAATGAACAAAAATATCATCTCCGTTTTCCTGTTCAATGAAGCCATACCCTTTTTTTGCATTGAACCACTTTACAGTACCTTGAGCCATTACCTAAACCTCCTAAAAAAGTTAAAAAACATTACCGCATAAGATTAACCGTCTTGGCTCGAAAAGTCAATAAAAATTACTAAACTTAAAAAAAGAAGCCCATGCCTATTCGGAGATTTTGAATTGTCAAGCTTAAACCCTTGTTGCCTCATCTAAAAATGTATTCCAAATGATTATTCGTTGACTCATTTAAAATGTACTCGAAAGCAGATGTGTCTGTCGCCTCCTTTTCTTTTAATTCTCTCTTTATTTTAT
>Ga0209614_1000416_pt1 | contig 38425 bp, 36 predicted proteins | sample BlaSprsedimmetaG_FD_185484 | JGI IMG/M metagenome (GOLD analysis project Ga0209614, IMG submission 185484) | Hot spring sediment bacterial and archeal communities from California, USA to study Microbial Dark Matter (Phase II) - Blank Spring... ...
CTCACCGCCCGCCCCCACATCCTCCACCTCGTCCAGGTAGCCCTGCAACGCGCGGTGCAACTCCTCCACCTCTGCCGGATAAGACCGTCCGGCCAGGCCCGGCGTTCGGAAAGGCGCCGCCCGGTACTGGGCCAGCGCTGCCGTCTGGGCCTGGGCAAAGCGCTCGTTATCCAACAGCAGCGCCTCGTCGAGGGCAGTCAAGAGCTGTTCCATCACGTCCGGCCCGACGCGCAGTCCGTATCGCACGGCCAGCGCCGCCCGCAGGCCGCCACTATCCCGGGTTCCATCGCACAGGGCCAGCAAGGGCGCCAACGGTTGAGGAACGGTCACCGCCTTCTCCGTCAGTTGCAGGGGGTCCCGCAGCAAGAGATACATCTGCCCATTCTGAACGTATGGCCGCACGTCAATAGCCCGCAATTTCGGTCGTCCTGTTTCCATCAGCCCTCCATCTATGGTTAGCTCAAGCCAGACCCCAGCAGCACGACAAAGAGAAGCAGCAGGACCACGCCGACAACCAGGCAGCCAACCTTGAGAAAGCTGACCGTCAATTTGAACGCGATCTTGAGAACCAACAGGATGACGAGCAGGAGCACGCCGATGCCCAACAGCATCACGAGTCCTTCTGCCGCACCAACACCTTCCATCGCTTGCCCCTTCCTCTCACCAAAAGCTGCCCCCCAGGACCAGCCCAATTGCCCCCACCAGGCCAGAGACCAGGTTCATCGCCGCGACGTCGCGGACCAACCGCCAACCCTGCACCATCAGAAACCGCTTCAGCACGAACCCCTCGACCGGCAGAGTAAGACGCCCCTTCATATCTACACCTCACACATCCACGCCGAGCAATCGGGCCAGCAGACCGCGCCGGGGGCGGATAGCAGCGCGCGGACAGATCTCAGCGCAGCAGAAACAGCCGATGCAGGCGTCCAGGTCGAATTGGGGCGGTTTTCCGTCCAGCGGATGAATCGCCTCCGCCGGGCAGACCTCGGCGCAGCGTCCGCAGCCGGCGCACTCGGCTTCGTCCAGTTGGGGGCGCAGCTGCACGGCCCGCCCCATCCAGCCGCCGATCCACGTGGGCAGGCGAAAGTTGAAAGGGAATCTCGGCCGGTCCACTGCTCCCCACTCCAGCGCCCGCCGGTCGCCCTCCACCCGTATCACATCGGGATCGGAGACGCCCAGGCCGCGCGCGCCCGCCTGGGTCACGTGCAGCACCTCGCTGGGCCGGAATCCCATCGCCCGGGTGATGACGGCATCCAGCGCCACTCCATCCGTCGAGGCCGCCAGGCAGTCGTACCGGCGAGGCGTTCCTCCCGGACCAGGCCCGTGCCCCTCCTGGCCAGTCACACCGTCCATCAGAGTCAGCCCCGGTTGGACCAGGGCCAGCACGTCCCCCAGCACCTCGGAGAACTCGGGCAGGCTGGGCGCCCGGCAGTGAAGCTCCCGTTTGCGAGTGCCGGGGATGACGCCAAAGAGGTTCTTCACCGCGCCGGTGTACAGGGCAAAGATGTGGGTCTTTAACTTGGGCAGGTTGATCACCAGATCGGCCTCCAGGACGGGGCGGGCGATGTAGTAATCGTGGCCGTTCAGCCGCTTCCACGCCACGCCGTCGAAAGCCACCAGTGCCGCGCCAGTCCGCTCCGCCACCCCGGCCATCCCTCCCACCCGCCAGACCGGAGGCTGCTCCACGACCGGCCCGGCCGGCGAATCGCCGATCAGGGCCGTCCCACCGGCCGCCTGCACCTGTTCGACCACCGCTTCGACCACGGTCGGATGGGTCGTCACCGCTCGCTCCAGGTCCGTGGCGGACAGCAAATTCGGCTTGAGCAGCACCTGCATCCCCGGCTGGACGAACCGCTCCATCCCTCCCAGGGGGGCCAGCACGGCCGTCACCGCCTGGCGAACGGCGTCCAGATCATACGCCTCACACTTCACGACCGAGACAATGGGCATTACTGCTCTTCGATCCGAATGGTCTCGATCCGGTCACCGGGGAATGAGGGGTTCAGCGAGGGGTCGCGGGGGGTCAACGATTCGAGCACATCCATCCCCGCGCTCACCCGCCCAAAGACGGCGTGCCGACCGTCCAGCCACGGCGTGGCCTTGTAGGTGATGAAGAATTGACTGCCATTGGTGTTGGGACCGGCATTGGCCATCGAGAGCACACCGGGGCCATCGTGGGTCAGGTCGGGGTGAAACTCGTCGGCGCAGCGATAGCCCGGCCCGCCCCGCCCGCTGCCGGTGGGGTCGCCGGTCTGGGCCATGAAATCGGGCAGCACCCGGTGAAAGTTCGTGTCGTCGTAGAACCCCTGGCGGGCCAGAAAGACGAAATTGTTGACCGTGCGGGGCGCCTGGCTGGCGAACAGCTCGATGACGATATCCCCCTTGTCGATCACGATGGTGGCGACGTAAGACTTGGTGGGATCAATCTCTATGGCTGGGGGTGTATGGTACATGTTGTTCCGGTCGGCAGGATTGGAGGGCATTACCAAAGCTCCTTTTTCAGTAGGTAGCGCTGCTTGCAACACTCGTTTGCCAATAACGGGGGTAGTATACCACAATCATCCCCATTCACCAAAGACATACAGGTTGAAGAGAACGAAAAAGCGCGCCAAATCTATGGACTTGGCACGCCGCGCTCCGCCGTTCAAACGGGATCGTCAAGGCTGGGGTGGTGGACCAGAGCCAGGGGGAATCGTCTCGCCATCGGGCAGGTCTCGCAGGTAAGGGCAAGACACGAAGCGCACATCTTCCCACACGTGCCCTTCCGCCTCAAAGGTGGCAATATCACGAACCCAGCGCTTTTCGCCATCCTCCAACCGGTAGATGTGGGGGCTTTCCGGGCACTTGAGCAGCACGTGCAGGGGCGGCCCTTTCTCGAACCGGGCCAGGAAACCATCCTCCACGATGCGCACGTCTCCCCACGTGTACCCATAGTGATGAAAGGCATCCAGGCTGCTGATCCACCGGAAGCGGTCATTTTGATAGACATAGATGCGCTCGTCGTGCTCCTCCTTCACCACCAGCCCCTCTGTGATGACCAGAGCGGCGTTATCGGGCAAGGCGGTGGCCAGGGTGGTGCCGTGCCGGTTGAAGGGGATGTTGATCAGCGCGACGGCCACGAGCAGCCCCATCGCTAACCGTCCCATCAGACGGGCCGCGTGGGAGGGAGCGGTCGCCATCGGCGGGAGCGTCACTTCCTCATTATCCTCCTGCTGCTCTCTGTTCGGCTGCGGTTCGAGTTTCGATTCCACCAAGCGCCCCGGCGCGGCCGTATCTTCAACCCCCGTCACAAGCGGGGCTTTCGCCTCAGGCGCGGCTGGCCTGGCAGGTGGAATCGACCGCCTCCGCCGCATCCGCTCTTCGATCTCGTCCACCAACAATTCAACGAGTTGATCCAGACGAGAGGTTGATCGTCCATTCTGATTCGTAGACATCTCCCCACCTCATTACCTGACGGTCACGAAACCCAAGATCTCGCCGATGCTGGCAAAGATATTGGCATAGAAATTGCCCCCAAACTGACGGAACAACTCAAAATCCATACTGGGCGCGCCGATAAAGGGCCGCAGTGTCCAGGCCATCTGACTGCCGACGAAGGCATAGACCAGCACCCACAGCCGCAGCACGTTCCGCCTGGCCCGCTCTCCCTCTTTTCCCCCGGCCGATACGATGCGCATCCCCTGGCTCAAAAAGATCACCCCCACGATGCCGGCGACGGTGAACACCCCCACGTTAAGCAGTTTGAAGAACTGGTAATGACTGGTCGTCAGCAGGAAAAAGAGCACGATGGGCGCAAAGCTGAGGAGCAACACTCCTGTCACCGTGATGGCCGTCAGAATGAGAGCCACATTCTGGGCCAGACTTTGGTCGGAGCCAAAGATCAGGTTAAAAAAGTAGAGGGTGGGCGAACAGACGACCAACGTCGCCAGGAACAAGAGCGGCATCTTGGCCGCCGAACTGAGGGTCTGCCACAAGCTGTGGGTCGAACCCATCACCGCCCCGTACAACGCCAGGAAGACAATGCTAGAGACAATCATCGCCCGCATCTTGGGACCCAGGTTCACACCCTCGCGGATCTCCAAAAAGAACGCACGCCGGTTCCGCAAAATCGTCTCGATAATCGCCAGATTACCCACGCGACATACCTCCTACCCCTGATTGAATGTTGTAGAGAGCCAAGCCTCACCAGTGCAAGGCCGGCCAGGCAAAGAAAATGACTGACAGAAGCCAAAAAAAGATCCACGAGGCCACGGCGTAGCGCCAGCGAGTAAACTTGAACAGCGGCACCAACAGGGACACCACGGCGACAGCCCAAAAGACGGGGCGCGCCAACACCCCCTGCCACCCGACGGCCGTCCCATCGGGCGCAAAGACCATCCAGCGCAAGAGCAGCGCACAGATCACCGGCAGCGCCGCTGCGACGACGCCATCGGCCGCTCCCCACCCCAGGTGTGTAGCCTGGAGGTCCCGTCCCACGTCCTCCACCCCAAAGCGGGCGACGGCCCTGGCCAGAGCTGCCTGCTCATCGAGCCCACGCATCCGGGCCGCTGCCACCGCATCCTCCAGATGGCCTCGCAGCTCTTCCAGCAGCTCGTATTCGGTCTCGGCATCCAGATCGAGCTGAGACCGAACACGCGCCAGCACGCCCTCGACGCTCTCCCCTGTCCGGCTCACGCTGCCCCCACCCCCAACAATTGGTTCATCTGCTGGCTAAAGGTCTCCCACAGTTGCATCTCGGCCTTTAATTGCTTCCGCCCCTTCTCGGTGACGGTATACATTTTGCGCCGCCGGGTGCCGGGTTCGCCCAGCCACCGGCTTTCCAACAACCCATCCTTTTCCATCTGGTGCAGCCGGGGATAGATCAACCCCTCCTTGAAACTAAAGTAACCCTCGCTGCGAGCTTCCAGCCGCCGGATGATTTCGTACCCATGCAGCGGCTCATCGTCATCCACCAACAGCTTGAGGATCGCCATACTGGTCGTGCCCTTGCGCATTTGGTCAATTTCATCCGTCATTCCTCAGCCTTCCTTCCCTTCAAATAGGTATCTTACCCATAATTTATTTATACAAGTATAGCACAAAACCACCGGATGTCAACCGATCCCGATCTAAAAATCACGTCTCAGGCGTGTGATCAGGAGAAGCAGTAAAGTCAGAGAGCGGCCTAATTCGCCAGGGTCGCTACCAGCACGGCGTCATCGGGCGCCTGCACGCCGTCCACAAACGCCGGGGACCGCCCTTCCTCGCCAAACACACCGACATGGACGGTGTACGGTCCCGCGTCACCGGGCACGGAGATGTAACGGATATCCCGAATCCGATCCCCCCGCTGCCACACCCAGATGGGAACCATCTTTCCCAGAACTGGCCCGTCGTCCTGGGCGATCAAGCTGCCCTAAAAGTCCCGCACGTGAACAAAGATTCGTCCACCCAAGCTGGACGTCGCGAGCCAGGTCAATTCGACGGCCCATTCGGTGCCGCACGCTGTTTTTCGCGCTGTAGCGGCCTCGAGCACGGGGCCGTTTTCGAACCGGGCCAGCGGGCGCGGTGCGGGCGCGGCGGCGGGCGTGATGGATCCCACGTCCCGGAGCAGGAATTCCCCCGCCTGGTGGGAGGCGAGCCAGACGGTGCGATGGGTGATGGCGAATTGACGCATCTCTTCCCACGTCAGCCCGGCGCCCCTAAAACCAAAGACTTGCTCGGTCTCCTGGAGCACTGGCATGAACATCACCCCATCGGCCGCCCGTCCTCCCCGGTTCACCTTGATGAACTCGTAGATGTTGGAGTAAGGGGGCACAAAGACGACGCCCGCAGTGACGAGGGGATAAATCCGCTCCCGATAAGCGAGCCAACTCGGGACGTCGAGCCACTCTGAGTTCTCCTTCTCAATCAACTCGATTTTCCACGCGCGATTCCACTTTTTAACCTTTTCTCACGTTGTATGGCTTCGGCCATATCGGTATGTATCTCGTAATAGACCAACGTATGCACACCGTACTTTTGCGTAAAACCTTTGACTACACCGTTCTTGTGCTGCCAGACGCGCTTGACCAGGTCGCTGGTGACGCCGATGTAAAGTATGCCGTTACGTTTGCTCGCTATTATGTAAACAACAGGCTGTTTTATCATACTGCTAGACCAGCATGGTGACGTAGACCGTCATTTTCGACTCGCCCCGATTCGCCCACAGAAAGTAGGGGATGAAGGTCAGTGGCTGGTCCTGGACCGTCTGCCCACGCAGCACGGTGACGCCGCCAAAGTGACCCGCGCTGAACTCGGCGCGCAGCGTCGCAGGCTTCAGATGGACGGCAAAGAGGTCCACGTCGGGGGTGCCCTCCGGGCCGGCGCCGGCGAACTCTCGCACCAGCAGGTCGGCGGCCCGGATGCCGATCTCGAGCAGCACGCGCTCGCTGGTGGCCTCGAAATACGAGACCGCGGCCTCGATCAGGTGGCCGTGGCAGTACAGTTCGTGCTCGATCTGCAAGTTCGCCCAGCGCGTCTCTGGAAAGAGGAGTTGGTTGTAGGTGTAGATGTAACCATCGTCGGCTTGAGCGCGCCGGATCAAGGCGATGAACCCGTCCATCAACCCCTTGAGCCGCGCCGATGGGTGGGAGCGGTACACCCGCGCGGCGGCATCCAGCCACTTGAAGGCGTCGGAGTCGGCAAAAAAGTATCCCTCCCGGAAACCCGCCTTCCCACCGGCGGCCAGCCCTCGATGACGCTCGGGGGCCAGCCGGAAGTTTTCGATGCAGCCGGTCTTTTCGAGCTGCGCCCACTGGTGGTAGATGGCCGTCTCGGCGTCGAGTTGTAGACGCGGTCTCCAAAATTCATCTTGGATGTCACAGGCTTTCACGTTGTAGCTCGCTATCCTGCGCAATAACGCATAAACGTTCAGGTGCGACGCACTTTTGCCACAAAATCAAGCTGATTCGATGAGTAAATTGACAATGTCGGATTAGAAAACAGGACACGGATGCACACAGATACCTGCGATTCTTATCCGTGAAAATCTGGGTGAATCTGTGTCCGAAAAATTGTGGCTCTACGCAGATTTGTGGGGTAGGGCAGGTTTCTATACCTGCCCGGCGGGTAAGAAACCCGCCCTACAGGTATATTTTCGCCTTCGTCACCTGCTGCTGCGAAATTTTCCCCCACGAATCCGTGTAGACCCAAAATTGTTTGCGCTGAATGTGACATTGTCAAGGTAATAGGTCATTTTTCAGTCCAAGCGACAGTTGGACTTTCCAGCTATGCATGCTAGAATATCACAACAGATGGGAATGGGCAACTCTAATAACCGCCTTCCTACGACGTGATAGACTGGATAGGGGAACACCTTGTCCTGGTTTGCCAGACACGCACTTGATCTTGTCAGTGCCCTCACTGACCTATACTATACGCGCAAATACGGAGCGCTGGCTCGACACCTGGGAAGGCCCCGCATCAGCCCGGACCAGCAGCAGGGATTTATCATCATCCAGATAGATGGGCTTTCATACGACCACCTAAAACAAGCCATCGCCGCCGGCTATATGCCCTACCTGGCTCGACTATTGGACGAAGAGCGCCTATCCCTGGCGCTCTGGCGGTGCGGCCTTCCCAGCACCACGCCAGCGGTCCAAGCTGGCATCATGTTTGGCAATCGCTTCGACATTCCTGGCTTCCGATGGTATGATAAAGAACACCGCCAGAGCATCTCGTGTAAGCGACCCGACCAAGTGCACATGATCCGCGCCCGCGTCAGTCAGGGACAGCCTGGCATCCTGAAGGGCGGCTCTTGCTACGTCAGCCTGTTTGACGGCGACGCAGACCTGACGCTCTTCACCCTCAGTACTCTCAGCTCCCAACGGTTTTTTGAGAGCGCGCGTGGTATGAGACTCCTCTTTCTCTTCCTGCTCAGCCCGTTCCGCGTATTGAGAATGACGAGTCTCGTCATCATCAGCTACCTGACCGGACTGGGCCGCCGCCTGGCCGCTCTCGTGCGTCCCAGTATCCTCAACCCCTTCGACGTCATCTCTCCCCTGGTGAGCGCCGTCAGCGAAACCCTGCTCACCGAAGCGCAGACCTTTGGCGTGCTGCTGGACATCTACCGTTGTGCTCCATCCATCTATGCCAACTATAACAGCTATGACGAAGTGGCTCACAAAGTAGGCCCCGCTCACCGGGCCGCTTTCCGTGTGCTGCGGGGTGTGGATAGGCGCATCCAGCAGATCGACCGCATGCGCACCCGCTACCGTCAGCGGAAATACGATTTGTACATCCTCTCCGATCACGGGAACTCGCCCGCCGTCCCCTTCAAGCGGCGGAATGGCATGTCCCTCGATCAATACATCGCAACCCAGGTCGGTGATGAGCTGCCCCTGGATCACGTTCCTCCCTCTGACATGCACTCACAGGACAAGAAACGGTACCTCTTGCAGGAACTAGAGAGCCTGGAGCAAAGATCATCCCAGTTAAGACGCATAGTATCTGCCATTCGGCTTCACGCCACCCGCCGCATGCCAGCAGACCATGTATTGACCTACGACCCCGAACAGCAGCGGGATGTGATTACAGCCGCCTCTGGCCCCCTGGCCCACATCTATTTCAACACCGCTTCCCGTCCCCTCGACCTGGTCGAAGTGACGCTCCTATATCCTCACCTGGTAGATGGCCTGTTGACCACTCCAGGGATCGGCGTCATCGCCGGACGGGTTGGGGAGCAGACGATTCTGCTGGGACAAAACAAGGGGATATTGGTCGCCGGAACCGACCACGTGCTGGTGGAATCTCCCCATCCCCTGGCCCCGTTTGGGGATGTGGAATATGGGACCGCGCAGATCCATCGCCTGGCCCATTTCCCCCACGCTGGAGACCTGATCATACTCGGCGCCGTCGAATCCGACGGCACCGTCGTAGGGTTTGAGGAACAAGCATCCACGCACGGCGGATTGGGGGGAGCGCAGATGCGCCCGTTCATCGCCTGGCCGTCCGAATGCCCCCTCACGCCTGCATCAATGAACGATGCCCAAGACCTATACTCCTACTTTGCACAGCGCTATCCAAAGTAGGCCGGACGTAACCGTCTAATGAAGCTACGCCTCAAACCGACGAGGTTGAAACTCACTGCAGAGCGCGCTGAGCCCGCTGAGAAAACTCTGCGCTCTGTAGGCTCCGGTAAAATCTTGTCTCATTTGTAAAGAATTTTGGGTGTCAAGGAGTACAAGCAAACGTCCTATGTCATTTCCAGGGCTGTACCCACGCCCTAGGGGACATCCCTCTCGTTCCAACCGGCCGGCATCAACTCGGCATCATCCAACTGCCAACGACCATCTCGTTGAACGAGATACCACCGCACCGATGTTTCATCCTCCGGCACGCCATCCAACCGCTGGCAGATGAGGCTCAAGTCAAAGATCGCCTGATCGGAGCCAACGCCAGCCGCCGCGCCGTATAATCCTCCCTTGGGCTGGAGACTGGTCACCCGCACGCGGGCGATGTCGTCCGGCGCAGCCAAACACCCGCACCGACCATTCATACACCGATCCACCCGCGCCCATCCCTCATCCGTAAAATAACCCGAAACCCGCCCCCTGGCAGTATAGTGATGGTAAAACGCCAGCACGACCTTTTCTGGATAGGGAGAGCGGGTCACATCTTGCGGCTCCGCTCCGTAAAAGGTCAGTTCATACTGCTCAGACATCACCAGAACACCCAACTCGCCCGGCTGGTAATACGTCCCATTATCCCGGGGTTCGTACACCTGTCGCAGCGCCAATTGAGCACGATGAGGCAGCCTCTGGATGACCGTGACGTTGTTCAATCCAATCTCTACCCGACTGCCACTAAAGTGTCCCTTGGGAAGATAGCGTTCCTCGCTTGGTTCCCAATAAAAGATGGACAGCCGGACGATATCACCGTTGCACCGGTCTCGCACGACCAACTCTGATCCCGCCAGCCCAGATAGGACGTTCTCCATAGAGACCAAACAGTCACACTCACAGAGATAATCCCCGTCGTAGGGGCGCAGTTCGTGGGGCGTCAGAATAGAGGATTCACCATCCTTCGTTCGATAGACCACTCCCCCAATAGGCTCACGATATCCCTCCCCCTCAGAGGAAAGATCAAACCGGTACAAAACAATCCACTCGTCATCTCCATCCCGATCTGTATCCAGGCGGTAGGTCTGGACGTGTTCCTGCCGCTCCGGCAACTGGACCGGCGGCTGGACGTCGGGCGTCTTTCTCCAGAGCTGAAAGTACCAGGCGCCAGCCGCAGCCACCAGAACGACAGAGAACAGTGCAACCGCGAGAATCCGACCCCAATTCCGGACGGGCTTTTGCGCCACAGCGTACCACAACAATCGAGCCGCCGACTGTTTGCCCACCCGATAATCCGGGCGACCGTGCACCACGTCGGCAAACGCCTTTTGAGCACGCGACCAGTTCCGCCGGTTCAGCGCGGCCAACCCCTCCCCAAAGAGACGGGACAGCACCATCTCTTTCCTACAACGCTCGAACGCCGCCTGCCACGTCCGTTGCTGCTGCTCCTCCTCCGAGGCCTGGCTCATCAAGCGCTCGTAGGCCGCACTGGCATCGGCCCAACGCTCCTCCGCTTCGAGAGCACGCGCCTGCATCTCCAAGCGGCGGACAATGATCCCATTCCTGATCCGTTGGGCTGCGTGATCGGCGGGCGAGACCTGCGTCGTCCGTTCACAGGCCGCTAACGCGCCATCCTCGTCCCCGGCCTCCTCGCGTGCTCTAGCCTGCGCCACCAGAGCGCGGGCCAACAGCGGTCGAGCCTCGTCTTGATCCTGCTCGTAGCACCACTCTAGTTCGCTGACCGCTTCATCTACCTGGCCCACGTGGATCAACGTCTCACCAAGGCGGAGGCGGGCGTGGAAATGGAGCGGGTTGGCCGCCAGTGCATCGCGGAAGTAACGAACGGCCGCCTTCCATTGATTGCGGCGAAAGAATTCCTGCCCAATCCCAAACAGCTCGTCGGCCAGTGGATCTATCCGATCCAGCTCCTCTTTCACCGTCCCAAGCGGTTTGTGCTGACGGACCCAGCGGCGGAACAGTTCGACGGTGAAGCGGTATTTCCGCTCCTCGACCAGGTCTAGCACGCGCCGTCTCACCAGGTCACGGGGGGCCATCAACTCGACCCCGCGGGTGCACAGCCGTGTCGCGTGGTCGGCCAACGTCTGCAACCCCAGTTCTTCCGAGACAGTCTGCCCCTCTTCGGACACCCCGGCCAGCCCGGCAGCGAAAATCTTTTCCGCCAGGCTCAAGCCATCCCAGAGCCAGGCGAGCGCCTGATCGGCCATTTCCAATACGGCCGGCAAACTGGCCTCCACCTGCGCCACGCCAACTTGGGGCAGCGTCGCCGAGTCACCTGCATAGGCCTGTGCCCAGATGTGCTGACAGAACAACTGGGTCAGGTACGGGTGACAGCGCGTGAGGCTCAGGATGCGGTCCACCGCTTGATCGGAGAAACGGAGCGTCTTGTTGACCTCAGCCTGGCGCACCATCGCCTCGGCGCTCTCCCGGTCCAGCACCCAAATCTCGCGCACCAACGAGGCTTTGAACGTGGCGGTAAAATCCAGCCCCAGATCGTCAATGCGCCGTCCCATGGTGAAGACAAAGGCTGGTCGCGGATCATTCATCATCACACGCCGGAGGAAACGGATCAGGGTGTGAATCGCAGCCGTCGAGGCCAGGTCCGCTTCGACCGCCTCGTCCAGCACGTCAAACTCGTCCAGGAGAAAAACGGGGCGGCGGTCTTCTAACATGGTACAGACCTGGGGGAGAAACGTGCGGCCAAAGAAAAGGCCACGATCATCAAAGAGACTGGGATCGGGCGGCTCTACCCCCACCCGTTCGACGATCACGTCAGCCATATCGGACAGTACCTGCCCCAGGGAGCGAGCTGCCTGATCCTGAAGATCGAAATAGATGGGGGTCAGACCATGCGCCGGCAGCGTACGGCAGAGATGCAGAAGCAGACTGGTCTTTCCAATACGGCGTTGGCCAAACAGGACCAACGAATTTGTGACCGGGTTGCACAACCCATGCGCCACCCAGTCCAACGTGTCCTGTCGGCCAAAGAATCCCTGCTTGCCCCGCACCGAGGCCCCCGCCACATAGGGATTAACTGGTTGGGCCATAGAACTAGTCCAAGTACTTGGCCAGAATGAGCGCCAATCTCTCCTCAACCTGTTGCGGGATCACATCCCGCTGAGTGATAATCGCATTCGCCAACGCCTGGGCACACCCACACGCCCGCTCGACGACCTCCAACCGCGGCACCAAGAGCCGCAGAGCGTTCTGCGCCAGCACTGTGTTCTGCTGCAGCACGCGGATCACCGCCTCGACGCTGACCGCTTCCTCACTCTCGTGCCACACGTCGTAATCTGTCACGTGGGCCATCACACCATAACACATCTCCGCCTCCCGGGCCAGAAACGCTTCGGGAGAGGTGGTCATACCGATAATATCCATCCCCCATGCCCGGTAGGTGAAACTCTCTCCTCTGGTGGAGAAACGGGGTCCCTCTATGGTGATGAACCGCCCACTCCGGTAGACGGTCCCGCCGGACTCTTCCACCACATCCGCCAGCAGCGCCGAAAGATGCGGACAAAAGGGGTCCGCCACGCCGACGTGAACCACTACCCCGGCGCCAAAGAACGTGTTCTCTCGCTTCCTGGTAAAATCGAACAATTGGTCCGGCACGACGATCTCACCCGGACGCACATGTTCTCGCAAGGATCCGCAGGCAGAAATGGCGACAATCCGTTCAACGCCCAAGCTCTTGAGGGCCCAGATATTGGCCCGATAGTTGACTTCAGTGGGCATAATCCGATGGCCCCGTCCGTGCCGGGCCAGGAAAGCCACCCGCACGCCCTCCAGAGTGCCAATCACGAGGGCATCAGAGGGATCGCCAAAAGGTGTGCTGACACGCAGCTCTTCGACGTCGGTCAAGCCCTCCATCCGGTAAAGACCGCTCCCACCGATGATGCCAATAGGTATGGGCCGAATATCCATCCAGTCCTCCTTCGTCATGTCTCAAATCGCCTGGTAGTCACGTCTGCCCCCTATTGTACCCCACCCCTGCTATCTTTACCAGTGGGCCTGGTAGACTACCATCCTCTCCCCACCGCCGATGGTGCGCCGCTCCAACGTCACCTGGTGGATGGGGGTCAACACGTCATCCCGCTCGGCCAGACCGGGGAACCAATTGGGGAAGATGATGACATATTCCACGTCCCGCTCGGCCATAAGGTCAATCAGCAGTGCGTCCCGGTCTGGATGCCGCAGGATCGGTATCACCTCTGGCGTGATGAGACCCGCCAGGTCAACCACCGGATGCTCCGACACGTAGGTAATCGCGCCGATGTCGTTCAGAGCCAGGACCGCGCCCGCTGGAACGTGCTCGACGACCCAGTGCCCAAGCCCGACGTGCATCTGGTTGATGTTATCCACATTCCAGGCGTAAAGGCGGGCCATCTCTGGCAGCCGCCAGGCGGTTCCGGCGACGACGACCACGCCGATCACCCCAAACCGGCCCACCAGATCGCGCCAGCGCCCCCGGCGCCGCAGGAGCCAACGGCGCATCCTCCACAATCCCACTACCCCAACAATCGCATTACAAGGAATGAGCGGCATCAGGTACCGCCCGTGCTGGTACGGAATCGCGTGCAAAAAGGCGTACACCAGCGGCAGTCCCCCGCTCCACAGGCTCAGCACGGGGGCCTGGGAGAACAGCAGTCCCACACCCAACACGAAACAGGGCAGCAGGAGCGGATTATCCAATATCAAATACCGGGCCGCCAAACTCACAAAGTCCCAATCGGGGCGCCACGTGACGGTCGCCTTGGCGTGATACGTATTGGGGAGCAAGTGACCGCTGGTGTACCAGGAGAACAGGAGATAGGGAACAACGATGGCGACAAAGAGGGATGCAGCCAGAAAAAGACGCAGCACGAGCCTAGCCGAGCATCCCCCTCGCCACAGGCTGTACAGAAAATCGGCCCCGGCCAGCGCGAACAGTAGGTAGCCCTCGGGCCGACTGAGCGCCGCCAGCCCAAAGAGGACGACGGTGCCCGATCGGTAGCGGCCAGTCGCCCGGTCGGTCAAGTGAGCGGCAATGGCCCACAAACTCAGCCAGGCAAACAGACAGGTCTCCAGCGCCGAAAGGCCCGCCCAAACCATCCGCCCATTGACCGCGACGACCGCGCCGGTCAGCCCAGCGGCCCATCGCTCTCCTGTGAGGCGCCAGCCCAACCGGTATGTCGCGACCAGGGTGAGTAGAAAACAGAGACCGCTCAACACCTGTCCGGCAATCGGGAAACCGCCCAGAGGATAGACTGCGGCTAACAAAAAGGTCCACAGAGGCGCTGTGGACCCAGAAGTAGGGCGGCCCGGATTGAAGGATAGACCATCCCCGCGCGCCAGATTGCGGGCGAACTGGAAGTGAATCCAGGCATCGTCCAGGGGCACTCCCCCTTGACCGGCCGTAAAGCGGTCCGCAGAGAGGGCGAAAAGAGCCAGCGTCAGAGAGCCCAGAAGCAGCAAACCCAGCAGCCAGGGCCAGTCCTCTCGCTGCCAGCCGAGAAGATCTCCCTCGCTCACGTCACACCCCGGTACATGCCTCCATCCACGAGCAGACTGACACCAGTGATGTAGGAGGCGGCTGCCGAGACAAGAAACGCAGCCGCAGCAGCGAACTCTTCAGGCCGGCCCATCCGGCCGAGGGGAATGGCGGCCGCGATTTTCGCGGCTTCCTCCTCCACCGTCGCGCCGCTGCGTTCCGCCCGGTCGTGCAGCAACTGCTCAACCCGCGCAGTGCGGGTCCATCCCGGACAGATCCCGTTGACCCGAATGGCGTAAGGCGCCAACTCGTCAGCTAGTGTCTTGACCAGCCCGGTCACTGCCAGTCGCAGACTGTTGGAGAGAACCAGATTGGGCAGCGGTTGTTTGACGGTCACCGACGTCATCGCCAGGATCGCCCCCCCACCCTGTGCCCGCATCACCGGCCCGACGGCATAACAGAGCCGCACGCTGCTCATCAGCGTCAACTGCACCGCCTCTTCCCAAGCCGCAGGCGTCAGATCAAGAAACAAACCCGGCGGCGGCCCGCCGGCATTGATGACGAGAATATCTATCCGTCCCAATCGCTCGACGACCGCCTTCACCAGCCCATCCACGTCATCGGGAACAGACACGTCGGCCGGAAAGGCGCACACCTGTCTCCCCGTCACTGCCTCGATGTGAGCGGCGGCCTCCCGCAGGCGCTCCTCCCCCCGCGCACAGATGGCGACGCGGGCTCCCTCTTGGGCCAGGCACAGCGCCACAGCCCGGCCCAGTCCCGCGCTCGCCGCGGTGACTAGAGCAACTTTATCGTCCAGTCCCAAGTTCATCGTCCGACTCCATCTGGACTCCTTGACACCCAAATTTCTTTACAAATGAGAAAGATTTTACCGCATAGCCCAGAGTTTTCTCGTGTTTTTCTCAGCGGGCTCTGCGCGCTCTGCGGCGAGTTTCAGCCTCGTCGGTTTGAGGCCTAGCTTTGTTAGACGGTTACAATCTGAAAAGGTTCAGGGTTTTGGGATCTGAGCAGGCACCTCTAGCTTTAATTTCGTGTGCCCCACACCAATGACATCGCCGGGACTGACCACGGTGGGAGCATCAATGCGGACCTCGTTCAGCAGGGTCCCGTTGCGGCTGCCCCGATCCTCCAGCCACCACTGTCCCTCCCGCCAGGTCAACAGGCTATGCTGCCCGGAGGCATACGTGTCCGGAATGGGCAGGGTATTGGTCGGCGCGCGCCCGATAGAAGTGACAGGCTGGAGGGGAAAGACCGTCCCCACCACCAGGTTCTCCTCCGCCGTCTCCAGCACGATCAGCCGCCCGATGGGCCGCACCCTCTCCCGGCTGGTGGTCGCCTGCTGCCAATCGCGCCACAGCGCCCACAACACGACTCCCAGGAATGCGTACAACAGGGCGGCCAACACCAGGCGCAGGAACAACAGTAACTCGTTCACCGCCCATCAGGTCCGCCGCCCGGCGGTGATCCCAGCGGTGGGGTACCCTCGACGTCGGGCAGCGGGATCGGCGTGGGCGGGTCCTCGCCGTAAATGATCTGGACGCCGGCACACGAGATGACGTCGCCCGAATGCAACACACACTCCTCGATGGGATATCCATTGATCTGGGTGCCGCTAGAGCTTCCCAGGTCGTAGAGCACGTAGCGGCCGTATCGCTGGCGGAGCTGCGCGTGATGGCGAGACACACGCGGGTCCTCCAGAATTAAATCGTTGTCGAGGGCCCGGCCAATGGACACCACCGGCTTGAGGAGATTGACGTGTCTTTTGCCCTCCATGATCAGGAAGGGACGGCCCAGCGGTGGGGTCGCTATCTCGGCCTGGTCCTTTTCCCCATCAGCCGATTGCATCTCGCGCGTCCCGGTGACCTCGGTCGATTCCTCCCCCACCCAGCGAGCCTCGACCCGCACGTCGTGGGGGCCCAGGTTCTCATCAGGCACTATGTGCACCGCCGGTTCGACCTGGAGGGTATGACCAGCCTGAGCCGCCATCTCGGTGACGTGATGCGCCAGTTCCAGTTCTAGCGCCTGCTGCTCCGTCGCCAGCGCCCGGCAGTCATCCGGACAGATGTAGACCCAGTAATGCGTGGGGATCTGGAGGCTGCCATCGGGAGCGCAAACCTGATGGTCCTCCATCGCCCGGGCCAGGTGGGTGGCTAATTCCAGCGAACTGAGCCGCCCGGCGAACAGGCGGGCAAACGTACCCTCTACCAATCGTTCCGCCAAAGCTTCAAATCGTGCGATCTTGTTCATACTGCGGAGATTATAACGCGAGAGGATATAAATGACAAATGGACAGTAGACAAAACGTACATCTCGGCTATAATTGTCTCTAGCCCGAGGTCTTGTTATGAATCGTGGCGACAGCACAGCCACATAGCAAGGAGAGGAGATAGAATGTCTGAAACACGCACAGTCTACCGTCAACTGGCTCAACGATTGGACGCCATCCCCAATGGCTTTCCCGCCACCGAGAGCGGCGTGGAACTGCGTCTACTGGCCACGATGTTCGCGCCAGAGGAAGCGAAATTGGCGTCGGTGATGCGCCTGAACCGTGAACCGGTCGCCGACATCGCCGCTCGCGCTCACGTGGACTCCCAGGAGGCCTACCGCACCCTCAAGGGATTGATCCGCTACAGAAAAGAGGAACGAGGGCTGTGCTTTGGACTGATGCCCTTCGTCGTTGGCTTTTACGAGGAGCAGTTGCCCCGCATGGACCGGGAAATGGCCGAGTTGATGGAACAGTACCTCCAGGAAACGCGGGGAGCCGGCATCGCCCGGCCCGAGCCGGCCGTGCACCGCGTCATTCCGGTCGAGGAAGCGATCCCGTTCGACCTCGAAATCTTTCCCCACGAGCGGGCCACCGAGTTGATCGAGAGCGCCAAATCGTGGGGCGTGCGGCGGTGCATCTGCCGCGTTCAACAGCAACTCATCGGCAAGGGATGCGATCACGGGATCGAGAACTGCCTGGTCTTTGCGCCGGTGGAGGGCCTCTTTGTCAACGATGATGTAACCCGCGCCATCACCAAGGAGGAAGCCCTGCGCATCCTGGATGAGACCGAGGAGGAGGGTTTGGTTCACACCACCGGCAACTACCGGGACGGCCTCAACTATATCTGCAACTGCTGTTCTTGCTGCTGTGGCATTCTGCGCAGCGTCGTCGAGTTTGGCATCCCGACCGCCATCGCGACCTCCCACTTTCACGCCGTGGTGGATCCCGATCTGTGCATCGGCTGCGGCGACTGCATCGAGCGCTGCCAGTTCGACGCTCTCTCACTGCCCGGGGATCTCTGCCAGGTGGACGAGGTCCGCTGTGTGGGCTGCGGGGCCTGCGCCATCATCTGCCTGGCCGACGCCCTCAGCCTGGAGCGCCGCATTGAGGATGAAACGCCCCCACTGCCAACCGATATCAGGGATTGGACCGCCCAACGGGCCGACCGGCGCGGCATCCCTCTGTCCGAGGTGCTATAGGATACCGATCTATGATAAACGACCTGACATACGGACAGCCTATCACCGAGATCATCCAGGCCCGCTATTCCTGCCGGAATTACGCCGACCGGGCCATCGAGGAGGAAAAACAGGAGCGATTGCGGGCTTTTATCGCTGCCAACAGCATCGGACCCTTTGGCACACCGGCCCGGTTCAAGCTGGTGACCGCCGCCGAACGGGATCGAGAGGAGCTGCGGGGACTCGGAACGTACGGGTTCATCAAAGGCGCTACGGGGTTCATCATCGGGGCCGTAGAGGAATCGGGCAGAGGTCTGGAGGATTTCGGCTACCTGATGGAGCAGATCATCCTGTTCGCCACCGACCTGGGCCTGGGCACCTGCTGGCTGGGGGGCAGCTTTAACAAGAGCAATTTCTCGGCCCGCATCTCGGCCAGGGAGACGGAAACGGTGCCGGCTGTCACGTCCATCGGATACGCAGCGGAAAAACCCCGCCTGCTCGGTCGGCTCATCCGCCGCCAGGCCAACTCTGACCGGAGAAAGCCGTGGGAGGAGCTCTTTTTCCTGCAAGAGTTTGGCGCTCCTCTCTCCCACGAGGCCGCCGGTCCCTACGCCGTCCCCCTCGATATGGTCCGCCTGGGCCCCTCCGCCTCCAACAAGCAGCCCTGGCGGATCGTCAAGGACGGGGCAGCCTGGCATCTGTACCTCCAGCGCACCAAGGGTTACCGGGATCGTAACTGGGGGATTCTGAGGATCGCCGATATGCAGCGCATTGACATAGGGATCGCCATGTGCCACCTGGAACTCGCGGCGCGCGAGCTGGGGCTGCCGGGAGATTGGCAGGACCAGGACCCCGCCATCGAACTGCCGGACACGCTGACTGAATACACCGTCAGTTGGGTCGCAGGGTAGGGACGGCTCCGCTCACTCTTGTATGAACGACTGCCCCAGCCCGCCGGGCGACCGGCCCCGGATGGCGCGATCCAATTGGCGGGCCACGCGCGGCGGCAGCAGGGCCAGCAGCCGGTCCACTCCCTCGCTGTTCAGCAGCAACAGGGCGAAAATCATCAGCGCGAACGGCGCAGACGAGAAAATCTGCGTTGGCACGTTGACGAAAGCCGAGTTACGCTGCAGGATGCTGCCCAGAGCTTTGAGCAATCCGAACAGATAACACCCCACCGCCACCCGCCACGGACTCCAGCCGCCAAAAATGACGATGGCCAAGGCAATCCAGCCGATCCCCGATGTGTGCCGATGGCTCCACCCCAACTTGATGCTCAACGAATAGGACGCTCCGGCCAGTCCCACCAGCGCCCCGCCGATCACTGTATAAACAAAGCGCAGCCGATGGACGTTCACTCCCCGGGCAAAAGCCGACTCGGGGCGCTCCCCCACCCCTTGCAGTTTAAGGCCGGGCTGAGTCTTGTGAGTCCACCACCAGGCCAAGACGACAGAGAGAATGCTCAGGTAGACGATCAGGTTGTGGTTGAACAGCACCGGCCCCAGAATGGGAATATCCGAGAGGTAGGGAATGGGCGCGTGAGAGACCGAGGGGCCCGGCCGACGGACGAACGGATTGCCCAAGAAATCGGCCAGCTCGATGCACAACATGGTCAGCACGAACCCGACGGCTACCTGCTCCTGACGCAAGGTGATACTGGCAAAAGCAATGATCAGGGCAACCAACGCCCCCACCGCCATCGCCGCCAGCATCCCTAGCGTCACGCTGCCAGTGGTAAACGCAACGGCGAACCCGGTCATCGCCGAAAGAGCGATAGACCCGTCCAATGATAGGTTGATCACACCGCTTTTCTCCGAGATGGTCTCGCCGATAGAGGCCAGGACTACCGGTGTAGAGGCTGCGACGATGGAAGCGAGGGTTTGGATGAGAAAATTGGTCTCCATCAGGCTGCCTCCTCCACTGCCCGGCGAACCTGGCGTGCCCGCAGCATCCGCCAACCGTTCACCAACATGACTGCCAGCACCACCGAGGTCCGCAGAACACCGCCCAACGAGGAATCCAACTGCATATTCAACTCCAGGCGGGGACTCCCTACACCCACAGCGGCGAAGAAGAGGGCGATGAGCGGCACCCATTGAGGCCGATAGCCGGCCAACAGGGCGACCAGCAGCCCGAGATACCCCTGCCCCCCGGCAATGTCCGGGATCATGCGCCCGTAACGGGCGGAGCAGCGAATCGCACCGGCCAGGCCAGCCAGCCCCCCACAGGTGGAAAAAGCGATCAGCAGGCGGGAGGTCGAAGGGACGCCCAACGTAAACGCGGATCGAAAGTTCTTGCCCATGGCCTTCAACTCCAAGCCCCAGCGCGTGCCTTGCAGGAGAAAATAGGCGATCACCACTGCCACCAGAGTCAAGACCACGGCCAGCGGTGCGACCCGCAGATGCCTGAAATGAGGCATCCAGGCCGGGCCGGGAAAGGGATCGGTACCGCTCATAGTGGCTCCATCCGCCGGCTTCCACGGGTTAAAGATCAACCAGATAGCCAATCCCTGCGCCAAATAGTTCAGACCCAGCCCGCCAAAGATCTCGTGCACCTTGCCGTACACTTTCAACAGGCCCGCCACGGCGCCCCACAGCGCCCCGCCCAAAATCCCCGCCAGGACCATCAGAGTCAGGACCGGCACCTGAGGCCAGAGCAGATTGCGCGCCACCCAGGTGGCGAAAATTGCGCCCAGGATGATCTGTCCCTCGACGCCCACATTCCACTGACCAGCCGTAAAGGTGACGCACATCCCCACACCGCACAGGATCAGGGGTACGCAAGCAGCGACCACGTCGGCCATCTTTTCCGGGCTTTCGAAAGCGCCCAACAGAATGTTGCGATACGCCTCCAAAGGCGACGCTCCAACGATGACCAGGACCACCATCGTAAACAAAAGCGCCAGGAGAATCGGCACGAGGCCCCACAAGACGCCCATCAGCTTTTTTCTCAAATCATCCTCCTGTCTGGCCCTTGCCCGCGATGAGATACCCCAACTGCTCCACCGTAGTATCGCAGGCATGCACCGACTCCATCTGGCCACCGCAAAAGACCACGATGCGATCCGAACGTTCCAGCAGCTCGTCCAGATCGGCCGAGATGAACAGGATAGCCGTCCCATCCTCCCGCCGGGCCAGCAGCTGCTGCCAAATCCAGCGAGCCGATTCTACGTCCAGGCCGCGCGTCGGGTGTTCCATCAGCAGCAAGCGCAGGTGAGAGGGCAGCAGAGCCAGCATAAGCCGCTGCTGGTTGCCACCGGAGAGAGCCGCCGCCGGGTCATCAGGTCGCCCGATGATGTTGAAATGGGCTATCCCTTTCAACGCGCGCTCCCGAACCCCGTTCCAATCCAGGAAGAACGAGCCGTGCCGGTCAACCAGGGCAAAGTGCTCGCTCAATGTGAGAGCGCCGACCAGCCCCTCCTCCATGCGATTGGCGGGCGTGTAAGCGACGCCGGCGTCCAGAAATCGCTGATAGGACGCTCCCGTCAATTCCTGCCCATCCACGTGAATATGACCAGCTGACACCCACTCCAATCCAGCACAAGCCCGCAGGAACAACCGCTGTCCACTGCCCTCTAGCCCCGCCAGCCCGACGACTTCACCCGCCCGGATCTCGAAATTTACGTCCTGCACCTGCAGCCGATAGGAAGGCACGGTGACGCCCTCCAGCCGCAGGACTGTCTGGCCAGGCTGTACCGAGACCCGCTCGGCGGGAGGCAAGTTACGTCCAAACATCATCTCGACCAGGCGGCTCACCGGGCAGGGCATCTCGGCCTCGCCCGTCACTCGTCCGTGGCGCAGGACCGTCACGTGGTGACAAAGCTCCTCCACCTCCTCCAGCTTGTGGGAGACAAAAACCACCGACCGACCCTCCTGCTCGGCCAAACGATGCAGCGTCGCGAACAGTTTTTCCTTCTGGGGTGCAGAGATACCGGTGGTCGGCTCATCCAGAATGATGACCTGGGCTCCCAGGGCCAGAAGCCGCAGGATTTCGAGCTGCTGCCGCTCCCCGATGGTCAGGCTGGTCACCTCGGCGTCCGGGTCCAGGTCGAATTGAAAGCGCGCTCCCAACTCACGCAGGACTTTGCGGCCCTTCCGCCGATCCGGCAATATGCGGTCCTCAAAGGCCAGCAAAAAGTTGTCCAGGATTTGCATCTGGGGGAAATCCAGCGGGTCCTGGTGCAGCATACCAATCCCATGTGCAATGGCCTCAGCCGGAGAATCGAATGACACCGGGCGGCCATCCACCCGGACCACGCCCCGGTCCGGAGACTGGTAACCAGAGAAACACTTCATCAGAGTGCTCTTGCCGGCCCCATTTTCGCCCAGCAGGCCGTGAATGGTCCCCGATTCGATGGTCATCGAAATGCCATCGTTGGCCCGAACGGGGCCAAAGTACTTGTGGATATCAACCAGTTCAACTTTCATAGCTATTCACCAAGGTGCCAGGCACCCCTCAGGTGCCTGGCACCTACACCAGCACACGACAGATTACTTGCTGGGGCCTTCCATACCTTGCAACAGTTGCTCCATGTACCAGATCTGCTCGTCAGTCGCCTTTGTGCCGTCGGCCAGGAACTGGGAACCGTCCTGGTAGTTGAGCGGCCCGACAAAGAGCCGGATCGAACCATCTGCCAGACCCGCGATGAATTCGTCCACGTTGGCGGACCAATCCTGGTGCTGATCGAGAGCCGGTCCATTCAAGAATCCGATGGGGCTGGAATCCCGATCGTTGATGTCGTTCCAGTCCGGCGGATCCCAGACGAATTGAGGCTTCCAGGTACCGTTCATCACTGCCTCGATGCGTTCGATGTAGCCGGGCGCCCAGTTAAAATACGGCACCCCCAGGCAGATGTCGGGAGACTCTTCGCACGCACCCTCATAGTCATACGGGATGGCAAAGACCCGCTGCCCCTGCGCCGCCCGCTGCCCGGAGACTATGATCGCCTCGGTGGTATCAATCCCCGAGATCAACACGTCCACTCCCTCGTTGATCAAGTCGTTGGAGACCTCGGTCGGGTCAAGGGTGACGCCAGGGATGTTGAACCAGAAACCGATCCAGGTGACGATGAAACGCAAGTCGTCGGGATCCTCGCCCCGATAGTTCTCATAGCAGTACCGCGCGCCCAGATAGACCGAGGAGGCCAGGCGACGGGTCTCTTCGTTGATCAATGGCCCAACGTAGCCGATCTTGCCCGTCTCGGTCGCCATAGCAGCGGCACAACCAGCGATCATTTTGCCATACACCATCTTGCCCATATAGTTGTCCACGTTCGGAGGGGCATCTCCGGTCAGTACGTGATCGCCCGAGATGTGAATAAATACCACGTCGGGATATTTCTCCGCCGCGCGATCTGTATCCTCCTTAAAGTCGTCAGAGGTCGTAAAAATCACCTTAGCCCCCTGCGAGACCATATCGTCCACTGCCTGCTCCAGGGTCGTCTCAGGCCGGTCGGCGGGATTCAACTTGTCCAGGTAGACAAATCTGGTATTGGGGAGTTGCTCGGTGACGTACTCGGCCGCCGTATAGTGAGCCTCACTCCATCCATGATCGTTGTACGGCCCAACCAGGATCAGGCCAAAGAGGAACTCTTCCTCTGTCTCTGGTCCTGCCGGCTCCTCGATAGGCGTGGGGCCGCAAGCCGCCAACAACAAAACTGCGACGAGCAAAACACTTGTCAAGTTCCACAGATGCTTGGACATTCACCCTTTTCCTCCTTTTAGGTGTAATTACATTGTTTGCCCGCATCAGCGTCGAAACTATCTAGCCGTTACACACCACCTCCCTCCTCACGCGAGCCTGTCCAGATGATAACACAATATCAACGCTTTAGCAATTATCACATCCCCGTAGGAATGTGCAGAAAGATGGTTTCCAGATCAAACCTTTCTTCCAGGTGACGAGCCAAAGCCTTGACGCCCAACGTCTCGGTGGCATAATGGCCACCGTAGATGACGTTCAATCCCCACTCGGCCGCATAGTGGAAAAAAGAGTGGCTGGTCTCACCGGTGACAAAGGTGTCGAAACCGGCCTGCGCGACCTGATCCAGCAGAAAGGCCGCCCCCCCCGAGATACACCCCACGCGGGACGCTTTGTCAGGGCCGGAGGCCGATACCCGCACCGGCGGCTCGCCAGTGGCCTGGGTCAGCCGCTCGACCAACTCATCCACCAGCAGCGGGGGGTGCAGCACCCCGCCGAGACCGATCTCGCTGCCGTGATACTTGCCGAAAGGCCGCACCTCCCTCAACTCCAGCAGCCGCGTCAGCTCGGCATTGTTCCCCACCTCGGGGTGAAAATCCAGCGGCAGATGGACGGCGTACAGGCCGCACTCGCCGGCCATCAACGTCTGCACGCGCCGAAAGAGCGGTCCCACCAGGCGGAGCGGCTTTTCCCAGAACAGGCCATGGTGGACGATGACCAAGTCCGCGCCCACAGACACGGCCTCCTTGAAGGCGGTCTGTGAACCATCCACGGCAAAGGCGATTTTCGTCACCTCTTCCGGACCCTCGACCTGGAGGCCGTTTTGAGAAGAGTCATCGATATCCTGTACCCGCAAATAGTCGTCGAGGTATGACACCAATTCATCCTGTTTCATCAACACCCTCCATTCATGATCCTTTCAGAACAGCCCAATCACCCGGCCCACTGCTCAAAGAGGTGCATTATGAACCACAACAGCCCCAGAACCCCCGCGCCAGCGAGCAGACAGGCCACTCCCAACACCGCTGCCCTGGGACCGTACAGCAGGGCAATGGCGATACCCCCACCCCCGACCAAAAATCCTACCACCATCCAAAAGAGCCGCCGCTGTTCCTGCCGCCGCCGGGCGCGCAGGTCAGTGGGCGCGCCAGAAGTCTCAGTCCGGGAAGAGCGGGACAAAGTCAAACTGCTCCACATCCACCAACCCTCGATCGGTCAGCTTGAGGGTCGGAATAACCTCGAGGGCCAGAAAACCCAGGGCCATAAAGGGATCGTGGAGAGCAGATCCCAGGTCTCTGCTCACCTGCACCAGATCATTCATCTGCTGTCGGACGGTCTCCACCGGCTGATCGGACATCAAGCCCGCGATAGGGAGCGGCAGCGAGCCCACCACCTGCTCACCGACGGCGGCGACCAGCCCGCCCCCCAATTCTCCCACAGCCCGACTGGCGGTCATCATCGAGAGATCGTCGCACCCCGCCACGATCAGGTTGTGCGCATCGTGTCCCACGCTCCCGGCCAGCGCGCCACGCTGGAGGCCCAATCCCCGCACGAAACCCAGTCCCACGTTCCCGCTGCCCCGATGACGCTCGATCACTGCCATTTTGAGCACATCCCGCTCCGGGTCAGCCACGGCCAGCCCGGCGACGACCTTGGTCGGTTCGACCAGGTGCTCGGTGACGACCTGGTCCGGAACGACGCCGATGACGCGCACCCGCTCGCCCAGCGCCGGAATGGCCAAATCGAGCTGCTCCCACTCGACGTGCACTGTATCCCGCACCTGCGAATCGTCGTGAGCCAAGACAGGCCACTCACCAGCCGGCGAGCCATCCCGCGCCACCAGTACGCCACCGGCAAAGACCATTTCGGGATAAAAGTTCTCGAGATCAGAAAAAACCACCAGGTCGGCCCGCCGGCCCGGCGCAACAGCCCCCCGATCGTGCAGGCGGAACCACTCGGCGCAGTTGAGGGTAGCCATTTGAATCACGGTGATGGGGTCGAGTCCCTCCCCCACGGCCAATCGGATCAAGTGATCGAGATGCCCCTGGTCCAGCAGATCATCCGGATGCCGGTCGTCGGTGCCGAATGCACAGCGCCGGCTGTTCTGAGCTGTGATGGCTGGTACCAGCGCGCGCAGATTCTTGGCGGCGGTGGACTCCCGCACAAAGATGTACATCCCCAACCGCAGCTTTTCTACCATTTCGGCGGCGGTGGTACACTCGTGATCCGAGCCAGGCCCGGCCCCGACATAGGCCTGAAGCCACTGACCGGTGATGGAGGGGGCATGGCCGTCAATCACCCGACCCTGGAATGCCAACAGCTTTTCCAGCGCCCCTGGCAGTCCCAGCACAGCCCCCGGCACGTTCATAAACTCGGCCAAGCCGATCACACGCTCCAATCCGGCCAGGGCCACCAGGTCATCGGCTTCCAATTCTGCACCGGCGGTGCCCAAGTGGGTGGCCGGGACGCAGGAGGGCAGGTTGACGTAGACGGTCAGCGGCAGCCCCTCGGAGGCAGCCAGCATATAGCGGACTCCCGCTGCTCCGGCAACGTTGGCGATTTCGTGGGGATCCGTCACGGCGGTCGTCGTGCCGCGCGGCACCACAGCGCGGGCGAATTGTAGCGGCGTGACCATCGAGGACTCGATATGGACGTGGGCGTCAATCAAGCCGGGGCAGACGTATCGCCCAGCCATGTCTATCTCCTCGTGGGCCTGGTAGCTGGGTCCCACACCTACGATGGTATCCCCAGCCACAGCGACGTCGGCCACGATGATCTCACCGGTAAAGACGTTGATCACCCGTCCATGGCGCAGCACGAGATTGGCCGGAGCATCACCCCGGGCAATGGGCAAAAAGTCGGTCAACTTCATTGCAAGGTCCCTCCTTGGATTGCGGGAGGAACGGGATCCATTCTACTCACCGGATACCAGCAAGATGCTGACATTCCTCCACCTCGTATAAACATTCCGCTAGATCAGAAACGCGACGCCAATGCCAACTACCAGTATCAAGGCAAAGCCAGGCCACAATGCACGACGCAGAGCGGGGGATCCACTCGACAACACAATACCGCCCTTGGCGGCAGTGTTCGACATCGCCGCCAACATGATGGCCCGAGCCGCTGTACCAGCGTCCAAGCCCCCCGCTATACTGCTGAACTCGGCCAAAGAAAGCGTCATAGCATCTACGTCCGCCAAGCCGCCGATGATACTGGAAAGGTAGACCCCGGTTTGGCCCAGGTACACCTGCGCCGCCTTGGCAAACAACAAGATGATAGCATAGAGCAGGCCAAACTTGACCGCCGGACCCAATTCGAACGGGTTCGAAACCGTCAAACCACCCTCTCTATTCGTGCGTTGGGAGAAATAGAGATACACACAGTAAGCCAATCCTACCAGACCCGACGCGACCATCGGCCCCCACAATATCCGCAGCAATCTAGGATTCAACGCGGCTACTTCTACAATCACGCGGGGGAACATCATCGTCCACGCCACAGTAATCGCCAACGCGAATGGTTTCGCCAGCCCTTTCTCCCGTTGGCTACGCTCCGAAAAACTGAGAGTCACCGCCGTGCTGGACACCAAGCCGCCCAACAGCCCGGTCAAGCCGATCCCCTGTCGGGGGCCAACGACCTTGACCAGCACGTACCCCAAAAAACTGATGCCAGAGATGAACACGACCATCAACCAGATTTTGTGCGGGTTCAACACATCCAGAGGCGGCCACCCATATCCCTGATTGGGCAAGACCGGCAGGACAATCGCCGTGATGACGGCGAACTTGAGAGTTGCATAGACGTCCTGCCGGGTGATGAGCTGGACAAATCGCTCCGTCTCGAATTTGAGGGAAAGCAGCACCGTGGTCCCCACCGCCAGCGCCGCCGCCAGCGGCAGATACTCCCAATAGCACAATGCCCCGGCGAGAACCGTCAACATAGCCGACATCTCGGTGGTCAAGCCCACCTTACCGCGCCAGGCATCAATGGCGTGGGCCACGGCGAGCAGCAGCCCGACGAGCGAAAAGGCGACCGCCAGCATCCACGGTGAATCCAACACGTCGGCTATCATCGCAGAGGTGCAGCCAATCAGTCCCATCAATGCAAACGTTCGCGCTCCCGCAAATATCTCCCGGTCCGGGCCGCCGTAGGCATATTCACGCTCCAATCCGACCAGCACGCCTATCACCAGGGCCGCGCCGAACCGATAGAAAAGGGAAACCTGGGTCATCCCATCACGTCCTCATCCATCGTTGGACATCGCTCAGAAGAGGACGCCGGCCCGCGCCAAAAACCGCCCCCTGCCTTTACGCCCGATGAACCTTCCCTCGCGGTAGATGATCCGCCCCCGAGAGATGGTCGCCTTGACGTGACCCAAGGTCCGAAAACCCTCGTAGGGGGTGTAACCGGCTGCGTGATGGAGCTTTTCGGACAGGATGGTCGTATCTGGCCTCGGATCGTATATGACGATGTCGGCATCCGAGCCAGGGAGAAGCGCGCCCTTGCGCGGCCACAGCCCCCAGATGCGAGCCGGATTGGTAGAGAGGAGCGCCACCAGCCGAGGCAGCGTCAACCAGCCCTCGGCGAACCCATAGGTATAGAGCAACGGCAGCAGCGTCTCCATCCCCGGCAGACCTCCCGGGGTGCGCGTGAAATCGTCCTGAGCCACTTTTTGCGCCCAAGAGTAGTCACAGTGATCCGTAGCGACAAGGTCCACCGCTCCAGCCTCGACCAGGGCCCACAAGCGGTCCAACTCGTCGGGGTCCCGTAAGGGGGGCTGGAGGATGTAGCGCCACGGTTCTGCTCCCTCGTAAGCCACGTGATCCAACAACAAGTACTGGGGACAGGTCTCGCAGGTGACGACCTGCCCATTTTCGCGCGCCTCGACTATCAACGCCACCGAGCGAGCGGTGGAGCAATGACAGATGTGAATCGGACAGTCGGCGGCCTCGGCCAAAAAGAGCACTCGCTGGATCGCCTCCTGTTCGGCCAAGGCGGGACGGGAGCGGCCGTGGTAGAGCCAACCGGTTTCCCCGGCCGCGCTCAACGCCTCGGTTTGAGCCGTCACGAGGGCGTCGTTCTCGCAGTGCACCAGGGGGAGGAGCCCCAGGTCAGCGCACGCCCTCATCAATCGGAGCAATGTGGCATCATCGGCGTAATAGTTGGGACGATAGGTGGTGTACAGCTTGACGCTCGGCGCGCCCCACTCGATCAACTCGGATAATTCCCCCTCCCGTCCCGGCGGCAAGTCCGTGACCATGACGTGGAACGCATAGTCAATCACGGCATCGCGGGCTTGCTCCTGGCGCGCTTCGACCCCCTCGCGCAGGGTTTGGCCCGGAAATTGGGTGGCGAAATCGACCACGGTGGTGACGCCGCCGCAGGCCGCGGCCCGCGTCCCGGTGAACCAGTCGTCGGCAGTGCGGTAGATACCGGTATCGAGCTGGATGTGGGTGTGGGCGTCAATGACGCCCGGCAAGACGTAACAGCCCTCGGCCTCTATCACGATCGTGTCGTGCTCTATGGGCAGGCCGCGACCGACCGCCCGGATGCGTTCACCCTGGAGCAACAGGTCTGCCTCCAGGGTGGATTCGTGGGTGACGAGGGTGCCGTTTTGGATGAGCAGCGTGGCGCTGGAATAACTCTTCATCTCTGATACCTCCGTGGTCTGGGAGAACGGGACGTCACGAACACGGCCCCGCTACTCTTGGACGTGACCGACTGGCGCGTTGAATCCGACGATTTCCTCCATCGCCTTGCGCTGGCGCGGCGACTGGGAGACTTGCTGGTGTTTTTCACTCAACGTCGAGAGGTCGCCCTCATATCCAATGGCGATGGCGACCAGCACCTCAAACTCGTCGGTCAGGCCAAAAGCCGCCCTGACCTTGCCGGGAGAGAAACCGGCCATAGGGCGGGCGACGAGGTCCAGTTCGGTGGCCTGGAGCAGGATATTCTGCACCGCCATCCCCAGGTCGAACAGGTAATACTCCCGTGTCCCCGCGATTTGACAGTCCAGATCGGGTTTGGAATAGCCAAAAATGAGCAGCGGGGCCGTCTTGGCCCAATAGTTGCCCCCAGACAGCGCCTCCCGCCCCCGACTCAGCGCTTCCGGGTCATCTCCGTCGAGCACTAGAAAGCGCCAGGGCTGGTTGTTGGCGCAGGAAGCCGAAAGCCGCGCCGCCTCGAAAATCGCCTCCACTTTCTCCGCTTCGACGGGACGCTCAGAGATGGCCCGGGTAGCCTTGCGACGATGCAACAACTTGAGCATTTGCGTATCCATGTCACACACCTCCCACAAACAGTGTAGCACATCCCATCAAATTTGACAAAGCCTCAGTACCACCCGACGAACCGGCATCCCACGCCCCGCCCTGCGCTCGCCGAAATGAACGATGCCTGACGCAACCTAAAGCGGCGGGATGCGTATATAAAGTAGTGCCCTCGTTAAAGAAGAAAGGAGTTGGACAAGATGTTGGATTTACTCGTCTGGCTGATCAAACTGCCGTTTGTGCTGTTGGGATGGATTCTCAAGATCACTATCATCTCTATCGTCTGGCTGGTCAAGCTGCCCTTTGTGCTATTGGCAGTGGTGCTGGCAGTCGTGCTGGGATTGTTGGGGGGTATCATCTCGGTCGTCGGCGTCGCCCTCACCCCGGTGCTGGGGATTGGCCTGGTGATCCTGCCCATCGGTTTGATTCTGCTCCTGGCAGCCTGGTTGATCGCCAAGCTGCTATAAGGCGGCATGCCTGCGCCACCTATCTTGCCGGTCCCTCACCGACCTTCTCGGTGAGGGACACTGCATTTCAGCCCCCTCACGACGTCCGTTTCGCCCCTCTCTGTTCCCCGCCCCCTGCCTGGCGCTGCAATTCGTACAGTTGATTGATGGCTTCCAGCGGCGTCATCGCCGCGACGTCCAACTCGCGCAGAGCTTGCACGACGGGATGCTCCTGAGCAAAGAGCACGGGCTGATATGGCGTCGGGGACTCGGTGCCAGGGCGAAACGCGCCGCTCTCCAATTGGGCCAGCAGCTCTTCGGCCCGGTGAATGACCGGACGCGGCACGCCGGCCAACTGGGCCACGTGAACGCCGTAGGATCGGTCCGCGCCGCCGGGCACCACCTGGTGCAAGAATATGACCCGCTTCCCCTCCTCAGACACGGCAAGACTATAGTTACGCACGGCTGGCAGACGCTCGCCCATCTCGGTCAATTCGTGGTAATGAGTGGCGAACAGAGTCCGCGCTCGCCGCTCCGGGTGATTGTGCAGATACTCGACCACCGCCCAGGCGATGGAGAGGCCATCGTACGTGCTGGTGCCCCGCCCGATCTCGTCCAGAACGAGCAGACTGCGCTGGGTGGCGTGATTGAGGATGTTGGCCGTCTCCACCATCTCGACCATAAAGGTCGACTGACCCGCCGCCACCTCGTCCTGAGCGCCGATGCGGGTAAAAATGCGGTCCACGATGCCGATCCGCGCCCGGTCCGCCGGGACAAAGCCCCCCATCTGCGCCATCAGCACGATGAGCGCGTTCTGCCGCAGGTAGACCGACTTGCCGGCCATATTCGGACCGGTGATGATCAGGATGCGCTCGTCGTGGCTCAAACTCAGATCGTTCGGCGTGAACGGCTCGTCCCGCAATGTCCGCTCCACGACGGGATGACGTCCAGCCACGATATCCAGGATTGGGTCGTCCATCAGCTCTGGGCGCACGTACCGTTGGCTCAAAGCGACCTCGGCCAATGCCGCTGCCACGTCGAGCTGGGCCAGAGCGCGGGCTGTCTGGAGCAGCGCCCCACTCCACGCCCCGATCTGCTGACAGACCTCGCGAAAGAGCCGCTGTTCGATCTCGGCCTGCCGCTCCTCAGCGTTAAGGATCAGCGACTCGTACTCTTTCAATTCGGGGGTGATGAACCGCTCGGCGTTGACCAGGGTCTGCTTGCGAATGTACTCTGCCGGCACTGCCCCCAAATTCGACTTGGTGACCTCGATATAATACCCAAACACCTTGTTGTAGCCGACCTTGAGGCTTTTGATGCCGGTTCGCTCCCGCTCTCGTTTTTCCAGGCTGGCGACCCATCCCTTGGCGTCCCGCGCCGCCGTCAGAATGCCATCCAACTCGGTCGAAAAGCCCGAGCGGATGACTCGGCCGGCGGAAAGGCTGGCGGGCGGGTCCGCGACGATGGCTGACGCGATCAGAGAGACCACGTCGGTACAGGGATCAAGATGAGGCACAAACCGCAACGATGCTGTGGCGATCTGGGATACCGTCCCCACCAGGTCGGGCACGCGCTCCAGGGTTTCACGGATGCCCGCCAAATCCCTCGGCCCGGCGATGCCGGTCAACACCCGATTGGTCAAACGCTCCAAATCGGGCACGTCTTTGAGCAGTTCACGGGCTCGAGCGCGCACAATCGTGGCATCGTAAAAGGCCTGCACCTCGTCCAGTCGTCGCTCCAACTCGGAACGGTCCAGCAGCGGCTGGGTCAACCGCGTCCGCAGCAGTCGTCCTCCCATCGGCGTCAGCGTCAGATCAATGACCCCAAGGAGCGAGCCACGCGCCTTGCGCTCCCGAATCGTCTCGGTCAGCTCCAGATTGCGGCGCGTGGCCGCATCCAGCGTCATAAAGCGAGTGGTGGTGTAGGTGCCCAGGCTGACGATTTGCGCCACCGCCCCCTTTTGGGTCTCGCGCAAGTAACAGATGATGGCCCCAGCCGCTCGAATCGCCAGGGGTTTGCCGGCACAGCCAAATCCATCCAAGGTCGCCACGTCAAAATGATCGCGCAGAACTTGCTGGGCTGCCCCCAACTCGAAACGATAGGAGGGAAAGGGAGTCCAGTGGATGTGCAAAGAGGACGCGTCCGAGATCAGGGGCGCTTCTTGAGCTCGGATTTCCGCATCCTGATCTCCCGGGAGGACACACTCGCGGGGCTGGATGCGGGCCAACTCGCGCTCTACTTCATCCACATCCAACTGGGCGGTCAAGAACTCGCCGGTCGTAATGTCAACGTATGCCAGACCAGCCCGCTCCTCGTCCACCACAACCGCTGCCAAATAATTGGGCCGCTTCTCGTCCAGCAGCGTCGGCTCGACCACCGTGCCGGGGGTCACGACACGCGTCACCTCCCGGGCCACCAGGCCGGCGTCGGTCGTCTCACCGATCTGTTCGGCGATGGCTACACGGTACCCCTTCTCGATCAGCCTGGCGACGTATCCCTCCACAGCGTGGTACGGTACACCGGCCATCGGGATGCGCTGATCTTTGGCAACCGGACGCGAGGTCAGGACCAGGTCCAGCTCCCGGGCAGCGATCTCGGCATCCTCGTCAAAGGCTTCGTAAAAATCGCCCAGCCGAAAAAAAAGGATAGCGTCCGGATGCTGAGCTTTGATCTGGAGGTACTGTCGGCGGACAGGGGTGACTTTGGGCATGATCTCCTCGCAGCATTGATCTAGTCACGCCCATTTTAACACGATGGGATGCAAAAGGCAATGAGGTCCTCCGGGCGTGAATGCTCAAGCTGTTCTGGTTTGAACACAGAGAGAAGCACTGAATTGTTCCCCTCGCCCAACTGCTCCAAAAAACGACTCGAACACACCGCCCCAGTCGAAAATCACCGCCTCGATGCCCGGCAGCGGGGTCCAAACGGGGTCCGGGATCGGCAGGCCCAACTCCCGCAGCCACGGGCGGAGCGCCGGGAGGCCCCGGAAGCGCACCGCGTAAAGTCCCAGCCGCTGCGCCGCCGCTCCACCACACGCCGGCAGCTAACCCTCCTGCCGGCTTGTTAGCGCCACCCGGCCTTGTTTAGTCTGCGGCTCCCGAGCGACCAGACCGTCGCCATTAGTCATTGGCGCTATTAATGCATCAGGCCCGGAATCTGGATTCCGGGCTCCGGGAACTTGAATAAAGCGCGGCTCTCGCAATCAACGCGCCGCGATCTCGACCACGGCCGTCATGCCCCAGCGGAGCGGCGCGGCGCCGACGTCGGTCAGCTCGACGGTCACGGCGTAGACCACGTCGCCCCGGTAGTCCCCGGCCTGGAGCGCGATCTCGCGCACCACCCCCGCCAGCTCGACCCCCGGCAGCGCGTCCACCGTCACCACTGCCGGTTGCCCCACCGTCACCCGCGCCACGTCCAACTCCGTCAGGTCCACCGTGCGCGCTTGCAGCCGCTCCAACGTCGCCACCACCAACGCCGCCGCGCCGGGCGCTGCCGTCTCGCCCACTTCGACGTGGACCTGGGTCACCACACCCGCGACCGGCGCGCGCAGCACCGCGTCATCCAGCGCGTCGCGGGCCTGCGCCAAAGCCAGTTCCGCCGCGCGGACGTCCAGTTCCGCCGCCTCGATCTCCTTCGCGTCCGGCGCTCGCAACAACCGCGCCAGCCGGTCCTGCGCCTCTTGATGCGCCTGCGCCGCTTGCGCCACCTCGTTCTGCGTGCTTTGGAGTTGCACCGCCCCCTGCTGCCGGATGCGGTTCAGCGTCAACTCGGCGTCGTCCAGCCGCTGCTTGGCCTGGTCCACGAACCAGTAGTCCAGCTCCTCGCCCGATTGGTACATCTCCAACCGGGCCTCGTACTTGTGGCGCAGGTCGTCGTACAGGTTCTGGGCGTCCTCCAGCGTCTCGTGGCGGATGGGATCGTCCAGCACGGCGGTCAGGTTCAGCCGGGCCGCTTGCAAGGCGGCAGCGGCCTGGGCCACGGCGTGCTCGGCCTGGCGGACGTCCGCCTCGTCGGGCGGCTCCTGGAGCCGTTCCAGCCGGAGCTGCGCCTGGCGCAGGTCGAGCTCGGCCCGGGCCACGGCCCGCTCCAGATCAGCCGTCCCCAACCGGGCCAGCACGTCGCCGGCCGCCACGGCGTCGCCTTCTGCCACCAACACTTCGACCACGGTCCCGGCGGCGTCGAAGTGGAGCTCACTCCAGCGGGCCGGTTCGATCACGGCTTCGGCCACGACCATGTTCTCGCTGCCCTCGGCCACGCCCGGCACACTCTCCCCGATCTCGACCAACCGGTCCACCCGGTACATGCGGTCGAAGACGACGAGCACGTCTAAGCCAAAGTCGTTGAGCAGCGTGTCCACCGTGTTGCGGAACGAGGATCCGACGCTCAGCACCATGATGAACATCACGCCGCCGATAGTGAGCGAAAGCAGCGTCAGCGCGACGCGGGCTTTGCGCCGGAAGGTGTTGCGCAGGCTGAGCATCAGCGGGCGCGGCAGACGGCGGATGCGCGCGATCAACCGGTCGAGCCAGCTCCGCCCGAACTTGCCGCCCAGCCCGTAGCTGCTGATGGCCTGGTGGGCGCTGATGCGCGCCCCGCCGATCACGGGGTGTTGCTTTTGAAAAGCCCCCGGCGGTCAGCCCCCAGTACAACATCTATCATTGTTTCCTGCGCGACCCCAATGGGTACCTGATCGAGATCCAGCGGTTTCTCGATATGACGGCGTTCTCGGCCGGGCGAATCGGTATGACCGGTGTGGGTGTCATCCGTGAGGGGAATTGGGCCGACCTGGTGCTGTTTGACCCGGACGCAGTGGCCGACAATACGACCCCGGAGCGGGCCGACGCGCCCCCCACGGGTATCAGGGCGGTACTTGTGTCAGGCCACGTCGTGGCTCAGGATGGGCGGGTGATAGACCGCGGGCGATGGGGTCGCGTGCTGCGGCGATAGCGGCAGGCATTGTTTGACAGCCTGACGGAGAGAATGTACACTTTGAGAGAATACAACGGAAACGGCTTTTTCTCCGTGGTCCTCTGTGAAATGCTCTGTGAAACTCTGCAGCAATTCCCGTTTTAGCATCGCCGTCACACATTTGACGTTCGTAGTGGCGACTTTAGTCGCTTCTATTGCGCAAACAGCGACTAAAGTCGCTACTACGAACTCCATAACGGGAATTGCTGGAAACTCTAACAGTCCAGGCTGATACGTCCGGAGAATCAGCCTCCCTGAACCGCCGAACGACGACACAGCAGTCCTCCCACCAACAGGGCCACACCCCCCAACACCCAGAGAAAACCAACGGGAATCCCTGTTCCTCCACTGAGCGGCAGGAGAGGGAGCGGCGTCGGCGAGGGTGTGGGCAGCGGTCCGGCTGGCGCAGATGTCGGCTGCGTTGGAGGAAGCGTCGTAGATGTTGGAGGAAGCGTCGGAGGAAGGGAGGTCGGCGTATCCACAACTGCCGGGGTATTGGTGGGCAGCACCGGGGTATTCGTGGGAACAGCGGGGGTATGGGTGGGCGGCCCGGCCGTGGGAGTGATACCCAACAGTGGAGCCGCTTCTGTTCCCCCGCCTAAACTGACCAGCACCAGAAACGCCACAAGTGGAACGATCAAACAACCAAGTGCGTGTAATTTACGCATAGCCCGCCCCCTGAATTATTCGTGCAACCGCTCGAGTGGTTACGCTCCTCGCATAACTATCGGCAAAAAGATCGCAGCGCGCACGTTCAACCGGAGCGCTGGATCGCCAAGCAGATGGTAGGTGTCAATCAGATCGTAAGAGACCCCATACGTGTAGAGACCCACCAGCGCCGAACGCATCGCCGCGCCCACCACCATCTCCCCGTCATCCATCACACTGCGGTAAAAGAAGCGGTGCAGCACACGATGGTCCGGCGTCACGCCGTTGCCGCTGGACCCGAACACAGCCACCGCTCCCACCCCGTCCGTGCGTAGGAGGGTCTCGTCCAAGGTGTCGTCGGTACGGTGGATATAGTAGCTGGTATAGCACGTCATGTGCAGCACTAGCGGCCACCGCCCCTGGTTGTGGAGATCAGCGATGTGATCCAGGTGAAACAGCGGCGCGTAGCCATCCGTCTCCAGGACCGCCTCCTGGTGCCAGGACGAGTGTCCAAAGTAGGTGTAGAGCAACGCCCCCTGGTCCAGCGCCTCAATCAGCGCCGCTCTCGCGTCCGCCGCGCTGGTGTACAGATGAGACGCCCCCGTCTCCTCGCTCAAATAGACCCGCACGCCCTGGTATGGGAGCGCCGCATAAGTATTGAACTCTTGATCCGCGTCGTCGTGGTGATCCCCGGCCGTGGACGGGTTGTCGGCGCCGAACAGCAGCCGCCGATTCCAACCGCCCGACGCGGGATGGGTCTCGTACGTGATAATTTTGTCCACCACCGCCGCCGCCTCCGCCGCCGTATTGACCGGCAGCCGCCCCAGCAGCAGTTCCGGCAAAGGATCGCCCGTCAGATCGGCGTACCAATGATCCGAGGCAGTCTCTCCAAACCAGGGATCCACGTCGTCCAGGTAGGGCGGCAGGTAGGTCGGGTTGCTGTCGGGCCGGTATCCGCGCAGGTCATAGGTCCCGTCACCGACCAGCAAGACGTACAGCGGAGCCGGAGCCGGCCAGTGGGTATACGCATAGCTCAAAAAGGACCGGATCGCCTCAGGGGACATCCGCCCATCGCCAAAGTGATCGTAGAGCGCCTCCACGTCCACGACTGCCACCCGCAGCCCTCGGCTGGCCCGGTGAGCTGCCAGGGGCGCCAGCGCGGACTCGAAATCGGGATGGGTGACGATGATGTAATCGGCGCCGGCCGGCGGGGTGACCAACGGCTTGGCGGCCTCGATAGAGAGGGGCGCCCAAATCCAATCATCGCTCAAGACCATGTACTCGGATGGTTCTCCACCAGCATCGCCGACGCTGAGCACCCCGTTGACTGACGTCCAATCGATCACCACGCGCGGGGCCACCGGGTCGGTCACGTCGTAGACGCGCAGGGTGGCGGTGGAGAAACCGCCGACGGTATACGCGCCGGCGCCGGACCGGCCGCCAAAGCGGGCCCAATCCTCGCTCACCCCGCTCAAGCCATACGTGACAGTGATCACGTCCACCCAGGCCGCCTCCACGTCTCCCCCCAGGTCATCGGGCAGGGTCAGCTCGAGGGTATTATCACCGGCGATCAAGAGGCCGGGCGGCAGCGTCACCGTTTCGGTGTAGGCCGTCTTGCCCTCCCACTCGGCGTCGTGGATGGCGGAGCCGTTCCAAGTGTAGCGCACGTGATGATCTGGCTCAGGCCAGTCCCGGGTGGAGCCTTGCAGCCAGACGGTCAGCTCGCCCGGCGTCGCGGCGTCCGGTGTCTCCAGGGAGATGGTAAACGTCACGCCCAGGCTGTCCGGCTGCTTCAACTCGTCCCAGAACCAGTGCTCGCCGTTCCACCCCGGGTACAACGAATCGTATTCGACGTTCTTCTCGGCCCGTTCAGCCGTCCATGCCACGGCGGAGGGGAGCCCGGTCGGGTCGCCAGAGCGGGAGGTCATCCGCTGCCCTGCCGCGCCGCCCCAGGCCAGCCAGTAGACGTCGTGCCCGGCGTAGCGCGTCAGCTCGGGGCGAGCGTAAAAGACCAGCCGCTCCCCCGGCTCGAAAACAGCATCGCCATCCCCCTCCCACTGGGCCGCCACCTCGACCCCAGCGTGAACGATCCGCAGCGTGGCGGGATTGATGCTGCCGACTGGCACGCCAGCCGCGGCCAGCGTCGCGTAATCCAACCCGTATATGCCCTCCATCGGGACGATGATCTTGTAGCTCCCATCAACCTGGGGGCCATTGGATGCCATCAGCCCCTTCAACGCCCTCCCGCCCTCCGAATCGTCCGCCACCGCCACCACGCGCAGGCGCAAGCGATGGAGCACGTCAAGAGTCTGATGGGCTGGATGGTAGCGGAACGGAGCGACCGTCAGCCGCGCCAACCGTTGG
>Ga0209614_1000421_pt1 | contig 38181 bp, 32 predicted proteins | sample BlaSprsedimmetaG_FD_185484 | JGI IMG/M metagenome (GOLD analysis project Ga0209614, IMG submission 185484) | Hot spring sediment bacterial and archeal communities from California, USA to study Microbial Dark Matter (Phase II) - Blank Spring... ...
GAATTAAAAGAAAAGGAGGCGACAGACACATCTGCTTTCGAGTACATTTTAAATGAGTCAACGAATAATCATTTGGAATACATTTTTAGATGAGGCAACAAGTTGTACATTTAATTAATAACAAGAATTTAAAAAAATCTTTTTAATCTGGTATTATTGTAAATAAAGAAAGGAGTCCGATGGGTACCATTAGACTTCACCGATCGATGTGGAAAATGATGGCGTCTAAGTTCCACTTTTTTTTAGGGATAATATTATCAATCTTAATTGGGATATTAGTTGTATTTTATGCTATACCCTATTGGTGGCTTCAGGCAAGGGTAATTGAAAAGCTTTTGAATTTTGCACAGGTCCCCCACAAACTGTTTACCTTGGCTAAACCGATAAATCTTATCGAGGGGATTCCTTTATATTATCACCCTTCAGGACCTACTTTCCAAATCCCGGTTTACTATCAATCGGTATCACCGTTTGCAGCGCTTGTCATCTGTCCGCTTCTTTTAATAGCTGCTATTTTAATTTACAGAATGAGCTTTATTCCGCTCCCGGTTAAGGTCGTCTTTATAATACTTGCCTTCTTAACCGGGGTTTCGTTTTTGTATGTCGCCTTCATCTCGCCAATCCCTCCCCATCCCTTATATCGCGTAATAATTGATTGGCAGTTTTCCGGTGTGATAATACTCGTTTTAATCGGTGTCATTTTTGCCTTGACCGTCTTTCCTCTGCCGGGCTCGTTTTTGGCTAAGTCATTCTGGTTGGTCTTGACCCTCATCTTTTCAATGATTTGGAACACGGTGCGCATATCGCTTGTTGCGGCAACATTTTATTACTTTGGGAGCTTACCTTTTCTGCTTATGCATTATCTTATGGGCGTTTACATTGATTTCATATATATCGTAATGTTTTACTCTCTATCTGTAAGTTATCTTGCAAGGCGCAGAACAAGTGAAGCTGGATGGGAGTGAGGTAAATGGTCCTTTTTGTGGTGGGCGTCATCCTAATATTTATCTTTACCGTCATGATAATTTACACTGTACGACATTATTGTTTTTTATGGAATCGGCTGTTTGGGAAACAGCGCAGGGATTTTCAGGACCTTCCCGGCAAATATCAGCCCGGTATCTCCATTTTGGTGCCCATGCATAATGAGGAGAAGGTGGCGGCAAATATCCTGTCAAGACTTGTCGAGATGGATTACCTCAGGGAACGTTATGAAGCTATAGTCATCAATGATCACTCGACGGACAGGACGGGTCAAATTGCCGATGGATATGCCTCCAAATATGATTTTATCAAGGTTGTTCACAGAACGGAGGGCAAAAATAGAGGCAAGGCGTCTGCCCTCAAGGTCGGGACAGTCTTTGCCAGTCACGAAATAATTCTCGTTTTCGATGCCGATTACCAGCCGTCAAAAAATTGTGTCCAGAGGTTGACGGCCCCGTTTTGCGATGTGGCGGTGGGTCTTGTTATGGGAAGGGTGGTTCCTCTAAATGCTCCCGATTCTTTTCTCACCAGGATGCTCGATCTTGAAAGATCGGGAGGATATCAAGTTGACCAACAGGCAAGGTACAATTTAAATTTTCTTCCTCAATATGGGGGCACTGTTGGAGGAATAAGAAAGAACATCCTTAAGGCCATTGGCGGCTGGGATGTTACAAAGTTTGCCGAAGACACGGATGTTACTTACAGGGTCTTTTTAAACGGATGGAAGGTAACTTACGTAAATATAGCCGAGTGTTACGAGGAGGTTGTTCACAACTGGAAGGAAAGAAGAGGTCAATTGAGAAGGTGGGCCATCGGTCACAATCAATGCCTTTTTGCTTATTTTTGGAAGACCCTTACTTCGCCCATATTAAAGTTTGCTCAAAAAATAGACGCTCTCCTTTTGCTCTATGTTTACGTGATTCCGGTTTTGATGGTTATAGGGTGGCTGTTGGGAATATATGTTTATTTCTTTGGCGCTTATTGGTGGTGGATTTTGTTTGCCGCCCTCATGTTCACTTTAGCATATAACAACGTGGGAAATTTTGCGGTCTTTTGCGAGGTGGGCACGAGCGTTGTTTTGGACAGGCGGGGAAGGGTAGTTTGGCTTTTACCTTTTAATCTCTTTAACTTCTTTGCAAATATGTGGGTGTGCGCGGGAGCTTTTTTTGTTACTCTTTTTGAAGGTTTTAAGGGAGTCGCCAAGGAGGAATATATCCTCGAGTGGGAAAAGACGAAAAGGGTTTCGGGTATCAATGCTTTAGGGGCTGAGACAATTGAAAGAAAAGAGGCGCCGAGGCCACAAATAATTAAAGAGAAAGCAGTCGAAGAATCAAAGATAGTTGAGAAGGAAGTTGTTGAAGAATCGCAAACAATTGAGGAAAAAGTAACCGAAGAGCCGAAATTTGCCGCTTTAGATTCGGCATTAGCCGAAGCTTATCGGCTGATGAGGGAGAGAAATTATGGAGATGCTGTTGAGGTGTTTAAGTTTGCGGTTCAAGTGGCGGAGGACGCCACGGCGACCGCCATGTTGGAAGTTGAACTGGGAAAGATATATTTTATCCTGGGTGAGAAGAAGAACGCGATACAGGAGTTCTCCGAGGCGAGTAAAATCTGTGCAGATTGCGGGAACGAAGACTTAAAGAGGGAAATTGAGGACATGTTAAATAAACTAATCCCGCTATCGGGCAAGGAGAGCTGATATGATAAACTACCTTTTTTTGGTTCTTTTATTTATGGGTTTGGTGTTTTTATGTTTTCTCCCGGCGCTGATAGAATATCTGAGGCCGAAAGATGATAAGCCTTTGGCAATTAATCTTTCAATGGAGCTTGACGAAAGATATTTTGCTCATTCATTTAGGGGTATTTTAGAACCGGCATTTTCGGGGGTAGAGAAAGACCTTGTGTTAAAGGATGAACAAAAACCCGGTTGGCTTCAAAAGTTTCCTGTTCTAAAGACTCATTTAATGATGCATCGGGACAAGGAAGAGATTTGGCTGGCTGAAGGCGATATAAAAGTTCCCGCCGGCAGTAAGTTTGACCGTATATTGATAGTTAACGGTAATTTTTCAACTGAAGAGAATTGCTCGTTTGAAAAAGAGCTCTTTGTTAAGGGAGACAGCTTTATTGGTCAAAACAATGTGTTGCAATGCATATCGGCTACAGGTAAGTTGAAATTGGAAGAGAATGTTTTGGTAAGGGGCTGGATTGATGCTGATGAGGATGTTTATATCTCGAAAGGTTGTAAGATTAAAAGTAGAGCGGCTTCGGGGAAAATAATATGGATTGCGAAGGAAAGTCAGCTTTCGAGGTTGGCAGGAGAAGAATTTGTAGTAGGAGGAGATGGAATGGTTAAAACCAAATCGAAAGTGAAAGAGATTGTTTTGCCGATAATTCGATGGACTAAAGAAATGGATGCCATTATAAAGGAAAATTTTAAAAGCAAAAACCTTTTTGAGATCAAAGAGCTGTTTAAAGAGAAGTTTAATGAGGATATTCCGGAGATGCTGTTCTTTAGGCGGGCTCGGGTTCTAAATTTTATTGAGCCGTTGGTTAAGATGAATGAAAAACAAAAACCAGGGTTTTTAAAGGACAACAAGGTTTGGATGCAGGGAGGAGAATCCGTGCTTGTTAAAGGGAACGTGACAATATCCGAAGGAGAGAACGTCCCTTACAACATTATAATTAAAGGCAAATTGACTTCTCAAGCCGATGTGGTTTTTCAGGGAGGATTGCATGCTACCAAAGATGTCTTTTTGGGTGATAGAAATCACGTCGTTGGCTCAGTGGTTAGCGATGACAAGGTCGTTTTAGGGATGGATACAGTCATTGAGAATTGTGTTGATGCTGAAAAGGATATTTTTATTCGCAAAGGCGTAACCATCGGCAGCGAAAAGCGGGGAGGCGGTTTGGCCGCTGGTGGTAAGATATATCTTCAAGAAGGAGTTTCAGGAAGATATAAAGTTTACGCGGAAAATGGCATTCAACCGGTGGAAAGTATCGACGAAATTCTTTCCAAATAACGTTTAGGGAAAAAACTAAATGGAGATTAAATGGAAGGAAAATCGATAAAAAAGGGTAGAAAAGTAAGTCAAATGTTGTTTCATACCATCGCTTTTCTTTTTTTGTTTGGTTTTACCGCGTACCTTTTTAAGCCCTTTTTGCAGGCGGGCTTTCCTCCCGGCTTTGATTCAATCGGGCATTGTTTTAAGATTAAATATATTGCGGATATGCTCATAAAATATGGTAGGTTTGTCGATTGGTGGGAACCTTGGTACTGTGGCCACCATCTTCTACTTTTTTATCCGCCGCTATCTTATCTGGTTCCTGTGATTTTGCAGATAATTTTAAAAGATCCCGCCGTAGTCGGCAAAATCTCGGTTTTTTTCGGAGTGTTTCTTGCCGCTATAAACATGTATCTTTTGGCATTTGTCCTGCTAGAGGAGAAAAAGAACGGGATTTTTAGGACGATTGCTGCTGTGGGAGGTGCGGCGGCCTATGCGTTTAGTCCCATTTTCATCCATTTTTCTGTTGAGGCCGGATATCTTTCAGATCTTTACGCCATGGTCCTTGCTCCCCTCTGCTTTATCTTGTTGATTAGATGGCTAAGAAGGTCGGATTGCTTCATTCTTGTTAGTTACGCGCTAGTTCTCGCCGCTATTTTTTTTCTTCACGGGATAGTCGCTTCGCTGATTGGTCTTGGAAGTTTTCTTTTTGTACTGGTTTACTTATTATCGGCTAAAATAATAAAATCATCCAAAGACTCAATTTTTAAGGGAGTTTATTTTTTTGTTTTGGCGCTTGTTTTATTTGTCAGCTTAACGGCCGTTTGGTGGATTCCCTACTTTGCCCAGATAGGAAAAACCGGAACGGGGATCGTCATAGATCCTTTGCTTCCCATGAACTCACTGCCTCTTCGTTATTTTTTCAGACGGGGGATAATTAAAGACGTCGGCACAATTTATATGGGATTTTGTGTGGTTTTACTGTCAATATCCGCTCTGTTTTTTCGCCAGCGTAGAGCCGAAGCGTTCAGTTTTTGGGCGATGTTTCTTTTGGGGCTGGTAATTTGTCTGGGATTTAATACTCCCATTTATCAGCGTATACCTGTAGTCAATATAATATGGCCGGAGAGGGGCATGATGCTTTGCATAATCTCGTCCGCCTGCCTTGTCGCTCTATCTTTAGCTGGTTTTACGGACAAGATTGCGGTAAGCGGCGCCCGCCAGCAGTTTTTAAAATGCATCGTTCTCGTCTTGGGGTTGTTTTTAATCTTCCTAATGATTTGGGACTTCTCTTGCGTTTTCGATAGGATATACACCGTTGTTATTTCACCTAGCCTTAAAGGTACTTTTGACTATCTTGAGGAGAGACCCAAAGATTATGGCGATAGAATAGCTCTGGTTGGAGCCAGAAATACGGGCTTTGCCAGCGCTCCTTTTTTAACAGGGTTTGGTGATATAAACGGTTATCTTTATGAATCTTCCAAGAACGCTTGGCCGGCCTCTTATGTGACTTCTGATGCGCTTATAGAGAGCAACAGTCGGTTCTTTTTGAGAAAATACGATATTTTTAACGTAAATTACGTGGTGGTTGAAAAGAAAAAAGAACTGGAACTGAAGAACTTGCTCGCCACGAAAAAGTTTGAAAATGTTTATGAAAATGACCAATACCTAATCTTGAAATATCTGGAAAGCAAGGGGTTTGTGCAGCCGCTTGCCTTGCCGACGTTAATTATCGGCGAAAAACCAGATTATCTAATTGATATCTTGAGCATAAATAATGATATAAGATTCGTTGAGGGAAAAGAAAAACTGGATGACTATTTGCTCGATGATTTAAGGAGTTTCGACAGCGTAATTCTCTACGACTTTAAAGCCTTAAATCTTCCCGTTGTCGAGAAGGTTCTTAAGGATTATGTTGAAGGTGGCGGCACGTTGATTGTTGATACCGACGGCACAAGTTTTAAAAACGGCGATATGTTGTCCATTAAATCCATGGAGAAGGACTTTTCCGGACCCGTGAAAGCGGAAAGTTCTAAAGGGGAGCTTGGATCCTTTTCACCCGCTATCTATGAAGGAGGAAGCTGGAGAGGAGTTTACTACGATGGCTTGGATGAGAATTGGTTGACAATAGATGGTAAATACCCTGTTGCAGGTGTTAAAAGGATCGGTGAAGGGAAGGCGGTGTTTTTGGGATTTAACCTATTTTTCCACGCTGCCTATTATGATAACCTGGGAGAAAAGATTTATTTAAGGGAACTAATCCGTCCGTTATTGGACGGTGGCGGGGGCAATTTATCTTACAAGATTGTTTCGGTAAAGCCGGGCGAAAAAAAGATTGAAGTCGATGTCTCGGAGCCGACCTGGGCTATGGTTTCAATGTCCTGGAGTCCTTATTGGTACGCGTTTGTTGACGGTAAGGAACAGAGAGTTTATCCTTGTGAAAATTTAATTTCTTTAAAATTGCCAACGGGAATTCACGAGTTGAAATTCAAGTATGTGACCACAAAAATTCACTACTTAGCGGGTGGTATTTCATTGTTTTCTCTTGTTATGGCCATTGTATTTATGTTTAAGACAAGAAAGAAGAGGATTGGATGAGGAGAGTTGTTAATTGGGCGACAGACAGGAGAATAATTTATGATATCGGTAATTATACAGACCTTAAACGAGCAGGGTTTTAGGCCAGGTTGTGTCCGCGATATCAAAACTTGGTTTGAAATCTAATTTCTTGCCGATTTGGTATGATGTTGATATTTCTGAACAACTTGATTTTTTAGAGGCTCATTTAAGGTGTCTGGCTCTTGCCAAAGAAAAACATTTGCCGAAAAGGACAGCGGCTTTTTTCGGCATTAAATGATCGTCTTTTAAAACTCCGTTGCTCCGGTGAAGTTGAATTTGGAAATTTTTAAAGCCGGGGTGCGGCAAAACCCGAAGAAGGCCTGTTTTAATTCGGTTTTTTCCGATACCATCTCAACGTTAGATAGAGCTTCAAGAATATTTTGGGTGAACCTTAAATTCTTTACCCCACAGGCTATCTCGCCATCTTCGATTAAAAAGGTCCCGTCCCTGGTCATTCCCGTAAGCATCGTTTTTAGTGGATCCTCGATGTTTGTATAATGGAATCTTGTGACCAATATTCCTTTTTTGGTGGAGGAAACCATCTCCTTTGTTGAGTAACCGCCATTTTTTAAAAAGAGGTTCGAAGGTTGGGGACCGTAAACGTTTGGAGCGGGCAGCGCATGACCAGTCGATTTTTTGTCTTCTTTGTGGGCCGTGTATGAATCATAAACGATGTTTTTCGCCACGCCGTCTTCTATGAGGATCACCTTTTGCTTGGGGACTCCTTCGAAGTCAAAAGGAAGACCCAAAGTATCGGAACTTGTTCCGTCATCCCAGATAGTTATATTTTCTCCCGTGATTTTCTGCCCGAGCTTTTCGCTCATAAAGCTCCGTTCTTCCTGGTAAGCTAGGGCACCGAAACCGCAAAATGCAAGGTACATGAGCATGTCCGCAACGGCTGCAGGCTCCAGGATCACCGTGTATCTCCCGGGCTGTATCGCTATAGGATCCACGCTTTTTAACGCTTTTTCCGCAGCCGAGTTGACCAGTTTGTGAAAGTCGATCTCTTTTACGTCTTTTGCGTAATAATCTGCGTAGCCCGAACTATTTTGAGACATAAATATGGTGTTTACGTCCGCTTCTGTGAGCGTTGCTACTTTGAGCACTCCCAGCGAATTTGCTATCCCGATTGTAAGCGCGCCAGTGCTGAAGGCGCCCGCGGCGGTCAGCTTATCTCGATTTGCTCTTGAGATTATAACCGCAACATTTTTGGCCCTGTCGATTGGTAGATAATTTGCTGTGTTTTTTGAAAAAAGGTCCATTTCTTTAAGTTCTTTATTTTTCGGAAGAGATTTAAAATCTGGGTCCGGAGAGGCGTTGTCCGCTATTTCAAGGGCTTTCTTTAACGCTCCTTCCACCGATTTTTTGCTCAAGATGTTGGTCGAAGCGGTGCCGGTTTTTTTGTCTTTTATGACCCTTATCGAGAGTCTCGCGTTCTTCTCGCTCACGTTTTGATGGATTTGGTTGTTCGCAAACCTTGTAAGCGCCGATTTTTGGTTTATCAACAGCACCTCGGTCTGGTCTGCGGTCGATAATTCCAGTGTCTTTTTCATGATCTCTTCAATTTCTTTTCGAGTCATCATCTTCCCACACCAACCTGGATACCCCTAAATCTTGCGGGTGATGCGCCGTGCCCCGTCTGTATAACCTGCATGGGCTCACCTTTGCCGCAGTTCGGTGTCCCCCAGACCACCCAGGTATCTTCACCGGCGATGGCATCGCACGAATTCCAAAATTCGGGGGTGATTCCCGTATAGTTTGGGTTTTTGAGCATCCTTTTTATTTTGCCGTTCTTTATTTCCCAGCCGATTTCGGTTCCGAACTGAAAGTTCAACCTCTTATCGTCAATGCTCCAACTTTTGTTGGTTTCGAGATATATTCCGTCTTTGGTGTCCGCTATCAATTCCTCAAAAGAAGGTTCTCCTGGCAGCAAATTAATGTTTGTCATTCTGATGAGAGGGATCCGATTCCAACCATCGGCCCGCATGGCCCCGTTGGGAGATTGACCAGTTTCCGCTGCTGTTTCTCTGGAGTTTATGTATCCCACAAAGATGCCATCTTTTACGATGTTTACTTTTTGCGCGGGTACGCCCTCGTCGTCGTATCCAAAAGTGCCAAGGCCTTGGGGTATCGTTGCGTCGGCGGTGATGTTTACCATGTCCGAACCGATTTTTAAGTGATTGAGCTTATCGGGGGTAAGAAAACTCGTCCCCGCGAGACTTACCTCTGTTCCCAGAACCCTGTCAAGCTCGGTTGGATGTCCTATTGATTCATGAATTTGAAGGGCGAGCTGGGAGCCGTCTAAAATTAAGGTCGTTGTCTTCGAAGGGCATTCCTTCGCCTTGAGCAGGGCCACCGCTTCTTCCGCGACCCTTTGAGCGTTGTCTTTTAGTCCGAGCGTGTCTATGAATTCGTATCCCGCGGTGGCGAATTGACCCCCATGCGAATTAGGATAGGACCTTATCTGCATATCTCCTTCGCCGATTGCCGTTGCCTCGATGCCAGCGCCGCTTATCGTTATCTTCTGCTCTATCCATGCTCCCTCTGTGCTCGCGAATATCTGATCTTTGAGTATAAAGTTCATTGAGGATTGAGAGATCTTTACGTCGCTTTTTTTACGCAGGATTTCTTCGGCCTCATAAAGTATGGATAACTTTTCTTCCAGAGAGATGGCGAAAGGATCGATTAAAATGGGTGTTTCGTATCTTTCCTTTATTGCCTCAACGGGCGACAATATTACGTCCTTATTCTTAAGCGAGGCACTCGCTTTAGCGATATCGCAAGATAGGGCGGCCATTTTTTGTATCTCTTTTTTACTGGTGACAAAACTGCTTGCAAATCCCCATGAGTTATTGGCAAGGGAACGGACTCCAAATCCATAATTTTCGGAGTCTAAAATCTCTTCAACCTTACCGTTTTTTACTGAAATCGATTGAGTTTTAAATCTTATCAATCTTATGTCTGCATAAGCGGCCCCATAGTTTTTGGCAGTTTCTAGGCCAAAATTTATAAGCTCTTGCATCATTTCTCCATTAAGGTAGAAAATATTATGAGTACATAAAAACTTTACAAGAGTTGTGTGGATATTGCAAAGCTCTTTTTAATCTTTCCGCCGTTGCGAGCGGTCTGCTTGCCATTGACTGGCCCGGTCAGTCTGGAGCGAGGGAATCTCAACTCTTCCCGTCATTACGAGGAGTAAAGCGGCGAAGTAATCCGGAGATCACCACGGGCTAAAGCCCTCGTGATGACAAGGAAAAAGCGTGTCATTACGAGGAGTAAAGCGACAAGCTAAGAATTATATGTAGCGCCTCGCGCCGGCGTAGTCGCCTCTGTCGCTTAAGGGCGTGATCCTTACAACATCGCCCGTTCTGGGAGCGTGAACAAAATAACCGTCTCCAATGTAGATTCCCACGTGGTGTATGGGGCTTCCGAAGAAGACGAGGTCTCCGGGTCTCAGATTTTCCTTTGATACGGGGCTTCCGAGATTAAGTCGGTCTACAAATTGCTCTTTACTGGTGCGGTAAAGATTAATACCGTGTTTTTTGAATACATAATAAACCAGACCAGAACAGTCGAAACCATTGGGGGTTTCTCCTCCCCACACGTAAGGAACTCCCAGGTAGAGCAGGGCTGTTGCCGCAACGGTTCCCGGCTCCACATGAACATTGATGTTTCCGAGGCCGCCCCTTATCCGCTCAATTAGTCGTGCTTGTTCTTGGGCTTTTCTTTCATTCTCTTTGCGGATAAGCTCTTTTGTTTCTTCACTTAAGCTCGCGAGGCGGTTGTTTCTTACATTAAGCGTCCTTTCGATCTCTTTCTTTTTTGATTCGATCTTCTCTTTGCTCAGAACCTGTTCGCTTTGGAGTTTTTCTAGTTCCGCCTCGATGGTTTCAATGGCCTCTTTGTTGCGTTGAAACTTATAGACCAGGTCCGCGTCTTGCTCTCCGATCCTTCTTAAAAAATCCAACCTTACCAGAAAATCGTTAAAGTCTTTTATGTCTAGAAGGATTTCCAGGAAAGAAATTTCCCCGTTTTTGTAGATGTTGGATATTCTTTGATTGAGGACGTTTTTTTGTCCTTCAAGTTTACTTACCGCGCTGGAGAGATTTATGCGGGTGTTTCTCAATTTTTCCTGGGTTTTTTGAAGTTCTACTCTTGCGAAGTTGTATTCCTCGATGATTATTTCGAGATCTCTATCGAGGATTTCCAGCTCTTCCTGCACCTTCTGCATCTCGTTTTGTTTTTCGTTGATCTGTTCAACATAGGTAGGCTCCGCCGAGGCAGAAGACATTATCCCTGCCAATAGCATTAAGACAAGAAGATTTGCCACCAGAAGACGCATTTTTCGGTTCATCATTACACCTTCATACATTCTATCTTATTTTATCGACATACTTAAGGATAATATTGACCATTTTTGGTCTAATTGCTCAGCTTGCCAGTGATTATGAAATTTTTGTGTAGATGGTTCATCTGATATAATTAAAATTAAGGATTTTGGTGGTTAAAAAAACGAGGTAGATGGGTGTGCCTGTGATTACGATTGATGATGAGTTGATTATAAATTTTGATAAGGATAAATTTGAGGATATTTTAAGTTAAAAGGAGCTGCCATGTTTGATTTGATTATAATCGGCGGGGGCCCCGCGGGAATGACGGCCGGGGTATATGCCGGGCGTAAGATGTTAAAAACCCTTATGCTTACCGAAAGCATCGGGGGAAAAGTGTCATGGAGTATGTGGGTTGAGAACTACCTGGGTTATCAGTATATACCTGGAGCGGAACTCGTAGAAAAATTTAAAGAACATCTGGAAAATTTTAATATCGAGAGGGAATTTTCCCATGTTGTCGGGCTTTCAAAGATTGATGGAGGATTTGTCGTAAATACCAAAGAAGGCGAGAATTATGAGGGTAAAGCCATCATAATCGCAACCGGAAGAACACAACGCAAGTTGAGCATACCGGGAGAGGATATATTTTTGGGACGGGGTGTTTCTTACTGTGTTACCTGCGATGGGCCGCTATTTAAAGGAAAAGATGTTGTGGTGATCGGCGAGGGCGATTCGGCGCTGGGCGCCGCCCTTCAGCTTTCTAAGATTTCCGGTTTGGTTAGGATGGTATCCAGGGGGCCTTTGAAGGGTAACGAGGTAATTCAACGCAAGGTCAAAGATATTCAAAATATAAAATTTTATATAAACTACGAGCCGGTTGAGATTAAAGGAGATGGTGTGGTCTCAGGACTGGTCATCCAAGATAAAAAATCTAAACAAAATACAAGAGTCCTCGTTGAGGGGATATTTATAGAGATTGGCTCGGTACCAGTCTCGGTTTTTGCTAAAGATTTAGTTGAAACAAACGAGCGGGGCGAAATTAAGGTCAGTTGCAGGTGTGAAACGAGCGCCCTGGGCATCTTTGCGGCAGGAGATGTTACCGATGCGCCAGAAAAACAGATAATTGTTGCTGCTGGAGATGGAGCCAAAGCCACCCTCAGCGCCTGCAAATACCTTTCGACTTTACCCGATTAAGCTATTTATTGTCTTCCTCTGCAAGTCATTGGCCTGCCTACCGTGTCTGTCGGCAGGCCAATTAAACCGGCAGTTTATTGCAACAATAAAAAAAGCCCAAAAAGGGCTTTTTTATTTGCTTGGTAGCGGGGAGAGGATTTGAACCTCTGACCTTTGGGTTATGAGCCCAACGAGCTACCGGACTGCTCCACCCCGCGATCAACCTTATTTTTTCCGCAGAGAGTATGTTAGCATACTTAACATACCTTTGCAAAAACGATGTGGTATTTTAAAAAATTATGAGATTGCCGCGCTCCGCTCACCTGCCGGCAGGTAGGGGGAGGAGCAACCTTATTTGAGTTCTAAAAGCAAAAACCAATGATCATTAGCTGTATGCGCGACGGAAAAAAGACGAAGGAATTTTGTAAAATCTACAAAAATTTTTACATTTGAGTATAAGATTTTATCAAAACTCCTGAACTGGACGGTCGATCATTGAATTATTATTAAAGCCACTGAATAGATAAATCATTGAGGGGTTTGAATTCCGAATCACCGGTTAAGAGGGTAGCGTTCTCATTTTTTGTCACTGCTGCAGCAAAAGCATCTGCGAGCGATAGTGAGTGGTTTGCTTTAATTGAGCCAGCTTCTTTTGCTAAATTTTCATCTATAGATACTAACTTAACGCCCCAGTCTTTAATGCTTTGGGCAGCGGTTTCCGCGTCTTCCTCTCCTTTTTCGCGCCAAATTATGTAGTAAATTTCGGCAAGGTTTACGGCTGCTATAAAACCAGATAATTTACCATTTTGAACCTGTTCTATTTTATCTTGGACGATTTTAGAGCCTTTCTCACCTTTAAAAAAACTTAAGATAGCAAAGCTATCAAATACGATTTTTTCGCTCACTGGGTTTTCCTTTTCTGCTCTAATTTTCGTTCATGTTGCATATCAACTTCTCGTGCTTTTTCGAGTAGCATTTTCGCCGGTTGTTTTGTTTTAAGCCATCCTCTTGCTTTTTTTGGTGTTAATGTTTTGATGGGGGTTAGGATTATTTTCTCTCCTTTTTCAGCAACCGTAAACTTTTGCCCCACTTTTATGTTCCTTTTTTTTCTGATTGGAGCAGGTATAACAACCTGTCCTTTTTGAGTTATTGTGGTTTTCATTTTTTACCGCCTCTTACATTTTTTTTATTTCCTACATAAAATTATATGTATTACTTAGTTGGATGTCAACATACAAATTATTTTTACAAACCATATCGATTTTGACGTACTCTATAATTATATGGTTATCCCTGTTATTGCACCTGCCACCTACTATTTCTAAAATTGAAATTGATAAAATTTTCCGCCAAAACTGGAATTGGAGAAAAGACGATTGAGAAAAATTACGGGATGTGCCATTCTTCTCTATTTCAGAAAGTTATAAAAAAGTATAACCAAGTGAAACAATAACGCAATTTAAAAGACAAAAGACTTAGATAAAACTTCATTTTCCTCCATCTGTTCTATGTTCTAAGCACTATTTTTTTTGATTTTCCTGGAGACTGGCGTCTGGCAGATGGAGGCTGACTTCACTCCCGACTCCCCGCCCGCCTACGCCTATTACCTGCTGCGGGTTGGCGGGCACGGCACCTAAAAATGATATGGCATTCAGCTGATAGCTTATGGTGAACCGATGCAGGACAGTTATTGCGAGCGGAGCGTGGCAATCTCATAAGTGGCGATTGGCAGATAGCGTATAGCAGATAGCTGATGGCTGATTTCACTCCCAACTCCCGACTAACAAACTACCAACTAACAGACTTCGTCTATTAGAGGGATAAAACCACATTTTGTTGAATTTTTTAGATTGTGATTTGGTATACTAAATAAAACCAGAAAAAGTTTTTAAAAGAGGGCAAGGATGAATACCGACTTAAAATTTTTCACAAATGAACCTGAGGCCACACTGTTAAACAGATTTAAAATAATTCTGGAAAGCAACACGCAATTTTTCGATGTTTTGGTCGGGTACTTTCGCACCAGTGGTTTTTTTCAACTATACAAATCGCTGGAGAATATAGAAAAGATTAGAATTTTAATTGGCATCAACGCAAATCCGCAAACTATTGAACTTATCGAACAAGCAAATGAAAACGAACAGCTTTCTTTTAAGTTTTCGCATAAAGAAGTAAAAGATCAATTTTCAAACAATGTTGTGCAGGAAGCGGAAAATTCAGAAGACAACCTTGATGTAGAAATCGGCATTCAAAAATTTATGGAATTTATAAAATCGGGCAAGTTAGAAATTCGCGCGTATCCCTCAAATATCCACGCAAAGGTTTATATCATTCGCAAAAATCCAGCCAAAAGCGATGAATACGGCAAAGTCATAACCGGCTCAAGCAACTTTTCCCTTGCTGGTTTTCGGGATAATCTGGAGTTTAATGTAGAGCTTAAAGATAGCCCCGATGTAAAGTTTGCTCTCGCTAAATTTGAAGAGCTTTGGAAGGATTCGGTCGATCTCTCGGAAAAATATATTGAGACGATAAACACGAGCACTTGGTTAAACGATACAATTACTCCCTATGAATTATATCTGAAATTTCTTTACGAATATCTTAAGGAAAAAATCAATATTGACCAAGACGATATTTACAAAAAGTATTTGCCGGAAAACTTTTTGGATTTGGAATACCAAAGGGAAGCTGTTAAGGATGCCAAGGATAAGCTCGAGCAGTACGGGGGCGTGTTTTTAGCGGATGTTGTCGGTCTCGGAAAGACATATGTCTCAGCGATGCTTGTTCAGCAGCTCGACGGCAGAAATCTTGTTATTTGTCCTCCCGCCCTTAAGGATTACTGGCAGGATACATTCTCCGATTTCCGCGTGCCCGCCGACGTGGAATCTCTTGGCAAACTGGACAGGTTGCTTGAGAAAGGAACGGAAAAGTATAAGAACATATTCATTGATGAGGCCCACCACTTTCGCAATGAAACGACACAGACTTATGAAAAACTAAAGCAAATATGCTGGGGCAAGCGGGTCATCTTGGTTTCGGCAACCCCGCTTAACAATACACCGAATGATATTTTAAGCCAGATAAAACTGTTTCAAAAGGGTCGCAACAGCACTATCCCAAATGTTCGTAACCTTGATGGGGTTTTTGGCCGGCTAAGAAATCGCCTCCAAAGCGTTGACCGAAGAGATTTGAACAAATATCTCGAAGTTGTCAGAGAGAACTCAAAAGAAATCCGAGAAAATGTCTTAAAATACGTCATGGTTAGAAGAACTCGCTCCGAAGTTTTAAAGTATTTTAAAAAAGATTTAGAAAAACAAAAGGTAAGCTTTCCCAAAATCTCTGAGCCAAACAAAGTCTATTATAAATTTGATGATGAACTAGATGAAATTTTCAACAGAACCATTAAACTCATAAGGTCTTTTAAGTATGCGCGCTATACCCCAATCATTTACCTTAAAAACCCCGATCCGCAAGAGGTTATCGGGCAGCGCAACATGGGTCGTTTCATGAAAATGCTGCTGGTAAAGCGTTTGGAAAGTAGCTTTTACGCTTTCAATAACACCTTAAGGCGCTTTACTTCTTCGTACACAGCATTTATCGATATGTTTGACAAGGGAACCATCTATATCAGCAAGGAATATAGCAGCAAGATATTCGATCTTCTCGAAAATGATGATGAAAAAGAGATTATGGAATGGGTGGAGCAGGGCAAGGTTCAGAAGTACAAGGCGGAAGAATTTAACGATGATTTCAGAAGCCATTTAGAAAGCGATCTAGAAATCCTAAGAGAGATTTCTGAGTTGTGGACAGAGGTTAAGGAAGACCCCAAAATTGATAAATTTAAGGAAATGCTTTCAACCGATAAAATTTTAAAGCAAAAAGAAAACAAGCTCATAATCTTTACCGAGTCAAAAGAAACGGCCGAATATCTTGAGGAACAGTTAGAAGCAGAATATGGCGACCAAGTCTTGTCTCATTCCAGCAAGTCCAGCGCTACTATCCGGGATAGAATCATTGAAAACTATGATCCTAATTGCAAGTATAAGAAAAACGATTTAAGGGTTCTTGTAACAACCGATATTCTGTCAGAGGGCGTTAACCTTCATCGCTCAAATGCCGTCATAAACTACGATATTCCCTGGAATCCAACGAAAGTCCTGCAAAGGTTCGGGCGCGTTAACCGAATTGGCCAACCGAAACCCGTTCACATATATAATTTCTTTCCAACCGACCAATCTGAGCAAGAAATTGGGCTTGAAGCTTGCGCCAAGAGCAAAATCCAGGCGTTCCACAGCACTTTAGGTGAGGATGCTCAGTATCTTACCGAGGGTGAGGAAATTAGCTCCCATGAACTGTTTGACCGTTTAAGCTCAAAACGGTTCTTAGAAAGTGGCGAAGAAGAGGAGGTTGATTCCGAGCTTAAATACTTGGAGATTATCCGCAGAATCAGGGATAGAAAACCCGAGCTTTTTGAGCGAATCAAAAAACTGCCCAAAAAAGCCAGAAGCGCTAAGATGGGCGAGACCCATCCAGATTCATTGGTTACTTTCTTTAGAAAAGGAAAACTTAAGAAGATTTTTTTAGCCGATAGATCTTACGTTCAAGAACTCGACTTTTTTCAGGCCGCCAAACTTTTAGATACGGGTCCAAAAACCAAGCGGGAAAAATTGGGGAAAAGTTTTTACCAGTATTTAGAAAAAAATAAAGAAGAGTTCAAATTGGCAACAACCGAAGAAATAAAAGAATTTAAGCAGTCCGGCGGCAGGAGCAATGAAACAACTTTGATACGAACTATAAAAGCCATTCATAAATTCCAGGGTTTCACCGATGACGATGAGGAGTTTTTGCAAAAAGTTTTAACTTTACTAAATGAGGGGATATTGCCCAAGCAGACCACCAAAACTTTGGTGAAAGAAATTAAAAAATCCGGTAATAACCCGCTAAAAATCCTGTATAAATTAAGAGCGGGGATTCCCGCAAGCTTTTTTAGTGATTCAGGGGCAAGCGCTGTTTATCAAAGCGCAAGCCCACGAGAAGTCATTTTATCTGAATATTTAATGGGGAAATAAAAAGAGAGACATTACCGCGGGACGAAACCCTTTGGATGGTCTCTCATCATGATAATTAAAATATAGCACATGCTTGCAAGTTGTCAATAGCAAAGAGAGTTGATATGCAGAAAAGCCAGGCAATCCAAATTATCAAAGAAACATTTGAGAGTCCTTTTAACAAAGAGCAATTTGTTTATTTCACTAAAAACCTGTTTAGTGAAATAGAGATTAATCTTTACAATCTCGCCATCCCTAATAGTTTTGATCAGCATATTAACACATTTCAATTCTTAGGCAGTATAACCGATGGCGAAAATAAAAAAATTGATGTTTTAGTTGTAGAAGTTGCAAAAGGTGCGACAGTGGAGCGTGCTCGTGCGCTTCAGAGAAATTTGATTGCTAAGTATTTAAAAGACAATACCTGTGATAGCGGTTTAGTTGCCTTTTATTCTAAAGACAATCCTGATTGGCGTCTTTCCTTTGTGAAGATGGATTACAGGCTTGATGAAAAGGGTGCAAAGGTTGAGATAGGCACACCACCAAAGAGATATTCATTCCTTGTGGGCAAGACAGAGCCGAGCCATACTGCGCAAAAACAGCTTTTGCCCCTGTTTGATGATGAGAGGATTCCCTTAATAGATGAGATTGAAAAGTTGTTTAGCATCGAAAAGGTTACAAAAGAATTTTATACAGAGATTGCAAAGAAGTTTACTGAACTTGTTGGCGGTGAAAGGAAAATCGGCTCGAAGAAGATAGTCGAAAAAGGATGTCTCAGGCTTCCTTCCACTGATAATGATATCATCGAGAAGGAGTTTGCTGTGAGGCTCATAGGCAGGCTTCTTTTCTGCTGGTTTTTGAAAAAGAAAAAGTCTGAAAAGGGCGAGCCGCTTTTAACAAGCGTTTTGATATCTTCAGATGCCGTAAAGCAGGAAAAGAACTATTATCATAGATTCCTCGAGCCATTGTTCTTTCAGATTTTAAATACTCCGCAGGAAAAAAGAAAGGACTGTTTTAGGCACGAATTCTGGGGCAAAATACCATTTCTCAATGGCGGACTATTTGAACCGCATCGTCATGATTTCTATGAAGCAACTGAACCTTTCGGGCATTCGAAGTACTTAAACACCCTTATAATCCCCAATGAGTGGTTCCTGGGGCTTTTCAAGCTATTCGAAATTTATAACTTCACCATAGATGAAAGCACAACAATAGATGTGGATATATCAGTTGACCCTGAGATGCTCGGAAGGATATTCGAAAACCTTCTTGCAGAGATAAATCCTGAGACCGGAGAGACTGCAAGAAAATCTACGGGAAGTTACTACACCCCAAGACCGATTGTTGAATATATGGTTGACGAAAGTTTGAAGCAGTATTTATTGGCACAGATAAGCAGCAATAAAAATGTCATTGCGAGGAGTATTAGCGACGAAGCAATCTCAAAAGACAATATTGCCACGTCTTCGGCCCGCAATGACAACAATGAAGTGCAATTAGACGAACACAAACTCTCCAAACTCCTCTCCTATGCCGACCTGGACATCGATCTGAGTGATTCAGAAAAAGACCTAATAATAGACGCCCTCGACAAGGTAAAAATCATTGATCCTGCCTGTGGCAGCGGCGCTTTCCCGATGGGAATACTCCACAAAATGCTTCTTGTTCTTCAGAAGATAGACCCTGAGTCCAAAAAGTGGCTGATGAAAAAGCTTGCCCGTGTTGACAATAAATTGCTCAGAAAGGAGCTTGAAGTAAAGCTTAAATCAGAGAACTGGGATTACGTTCATAAGCTCGGCATTATTCAGAACTCCATCTACGGCGTTGACATTCAACCGATTGGGGTGGAGATTTCAAAACTCAGATTCTTTCTGTCACTTATAGTAGATGAGAAGATTGATGACAGTAAGCCCAACAGGGGAGTAGTTCCTTTGCCGAACCTTGAGTTCAAGTTTGTTGCTGCAAACAGCCTTATCGGCCTTCCAAAGGCGGAGGGCAGGTTGGATGAATCTCGTGCAGATATAGAAAGGCTTAAAGAATTAAGAGAGGCTTACTTTACAAGCTATGGTGATGAAAAGAGAGAGATTGAGAGGAAGTTCGGAGAAACTCAACATAAGATGTTTTTACATGCTTTGAACTGGCAAGCAACAGGAAGCCAGACCTATAAGCTTTCAGAATGGAATCCGTTTGCCGATGAGGCAGCGTCATGGTTTGACCCTGAGTGGATGTTCGGGGTAACAGAGGGCTTTGATGTGGTAATTGGTAATCCGCCATACGGAGCAGATTATCCGGCGGAACACAAAAAGTATTTCCAGTCGCATTATGAATCTGCAAAAACTATTAGCGGGAAACAAAAAGGCTCTATAGACACATTCTCACTTTTTATTGATAAAGGATTCAACCTTGCTAACTATAACTCTGTCCTCACTTATATTGTCCCTATGGCAATCGCTTCCAGCGACTCTATGACAGCACTTCATAATATGATGTTCAGAATGTGCGAAACAATTTATGTCTCAACATATTCCAACCGTCCTAAAAAGATATTTGACAATGCTGATCAACGTGTTGCAATTATCAGTTGTCAAAAAAATGGTAAGCCTACAAAAAATCTGTTTACTACTAAGGTGAACAAAAGATACGAAGATACAAGTGTTCAGAAAGTGATTGACGGTCTGCAATATGTTAATAGTTTTTCCTTTGTCAAGTATGGAAGGATTCCCAAAGTTGGAACAGACATTGAGTTATCTATCCTTGACAAGATTTACAAATCGAAAACAACACTTTCTAATTTATTTGATGAAAAAGGCAAGCCTGTATACTATAGAAGCTCTGGTGGACGTTACTATAATATCGTTACTAATTTTTTAACAGGTTCAACAAAAGAAAAGCCTGTTTTGGTCAAACCCGAATACAGGAATTTAATAGCTGCCCTTTTGAGCAGTAATTTATATTTTTGGTTTTATCATATCTACTCAAATAATCTTGACTTAAAATCTTACGAGCTGGAAATGTTTCCAATACCTATTGAGGATTTTAACAAAGAATCTTTTGCAACTATTGAAGACATTTACAAGGCGTACTTGAAAGACTTGCACAAAAACTCAAAAATAAAAAAGGTAAGCTATGCCCATGTATCTGAATATCGCGAATATTATGCCCGACATTCAAAGTTTTTAATTGATAAAATAGATTTAGCTATTAAAGATGCCTATGGCTTAACAAATGAAGAGATTCAATTCATAATAAAATATGATTTGAAATTTAGAACAGATAATGAGGAAGAATAAATAAATGTTGGTTCTCGTCGACCAAATCCTCTTCGCCAAAAAGAAAGACCCCAAATGCCGACACCTCCGCCCTCGAAAAACAGATCGACGAAATGGTATATGCCCTCTACGGCATCACGCCGGAAGAAAAAGTGGGGTCAGAAGAAAAAGTGGGGTCAGGTCTTTACAGGCTGACCGAGAATGATTAGCCGACCTATCGAGAAAAGGCTGGACTAATTGCCGACGAATGGTTGTCGGTGAGGGTCAATTCACTTGTCAATTGGCGGTCTTAGAGATGTTGCTTGCCAACAAGAGCCGGCATCAATATAAAAAGTGGGGTCAGGTCTTGAATCTTGACATTTAATCGGATTATTAGGATTTATGAGTGGGGTTTTTACAAAAAAACCGCCATAAAATCACACAGCTTTGGGAAATTCTTGGAATAGGGGCGGGTCTTAAATTACAAGTTTTCTAGATTTCTGAGCAAACCATGACATTCAAAGATGTAGCAGAAAAGATTTTAGAAGGAAACACAGGTACTTGTGAACATGTGGTTCTCCGATATCTTTTTCAGATATTGACACAAGAATTGGTAATGATAAAATGATATTACTAAGTAAGACTGAAGGAGGATAAATAAAATGGCTAGGACAACAAAAACACTTACGGTTTCTCTTCCTCCTCAACTATTTGAGGAAATCGAGAAGTTGGCCAATGAAGAACGGAAGACAAAGAGCGAGCTCTTTCGCGAGATGGTCCGTATTTACGAGGATTATCTTGATGAGAGAAGGTGGCAACGGTTGCGTCGGCACGGCAAAGAGACAGCCAAAAGACTGAGTATCACTTCGGAAGAAGACATCGAAAGAATCGTGCACGAGGCCAGGGGGATCCGGAGTTAATGGTGCGCCGCGTTGTTTTTGATACCAACATCTTTCTGTCCGCTTTTATCTTCGGCGGCAATCCCGAAAAGCTCTTCGAGTTGGCTCGGGTCAAAAGAATCCATCTTTTCACATCTCCAAGCATTCTGGCCGAATTCGCGGATCGCTTAAGGGATAAATTCGGCTGGAGCGAGGAAGATATCGTTGAAGCAATAAGGACAGTCGGCTACTCGTCGGAATTGGTCAAACCAACTCAGAGATTAGCAGTTCTCGAAGACGATCCCGATAACCGAATTCTTGAATGCGCTGTTGAAGTTGAGGCAAAATTCATTGTTTCTGGAGACCGGCATCTACTGAGGTTAGGTAAGTATCAAGGTATTGAAATCATCAGTGCGACGGAATTACTATCAAAAATTGAGGGGTAGTAAGGATCTTGTTCCCGGGGCACCATACCTACAAAAAACAGCCCTGAAATCACACAATTTTGGGAAATTCGTGAAGGAAAGATTTATTTTGGCTAGAAGTGTAATTGTATATTCTGGAAAAGGGGACAGATTTATTTATTTAGGTTCGTTGTAGGGCAGAGTCATCTATGAAAAAACTGCTTCTGTCAAGTAAATTTTTGCCAAGTAATCTTTCCCACACGGCCTCATTTGGATCACCTTTTCGAGCAAGAGGGTTAGTCCTAAATGTTAACAACAGAGATTGCTTCGGAGGTTGCCGCGCAATGACTGTTTAAAAAACTTCTACTTGCTATGAAATTTGTAAGCAACAAAGATTGAGTTAAATTATCTTCTTGATTGTCATACCATAAGGATGTACAATTAGTATGATAATTTGGAGGTGAAAATGGTGGGGACAAAAGTTAAGTTTACGGTTACCGTTGAGCGTGATTTGGTCAAAAAGTTGGATGAGGAAGCAAAGAATCGCCAGCTTAGCAGGAGCGCTCTGGTTGAAGAGGCCATAAAGGTTTTTGGGAAAAAGCAGCTTGAAGAGTCATTAAAGACCGGTTACCGGGCCATGGCTGAAGAGAATTTAAAAGTAGCCGAGGAGATAATCCATTATGGAAGCGAGGCCATGGATGAAGAGTAGTAGTTTTCCCAGACACGGAGAGATATGGCTAGTAAATTTTAATCCTGGGCGAGGAAGCGAGCAAAAAGGAATTCGCCCGGCGCTCATTATCCAAAATGATGTTGGCAATGAGCACAGTTCAACCACCATTGTTGCTGCAATCACAACCACAATTAGAGTTTATCCCGTAACCGTTTTTCTTCCCAAGGGTTCAGCCGGATTGGATAAAGACTCCATGGTTAATTTAGCTCAAATATTGACCATTGATAAAGCTAGGTTAATTAAACGGTTAGGCGAACTCGACACAGAACGACTTGCTCAAACCAATCAAGCTTTAAGAGTAAGTTTAAACTTAGAAGGATAGAAAAAATTGAACGGGGTCATAGAAAAAATTGAACGTGAACGGGGTCAGGCTTGACAAACTTGAAGCGCAGCTCACGGAAGACCAACTGGCTCATCGACCAAATTGTTTACAAACTTCATGGCCCAATGGAGATCTACGTGGGTTACAGGGCTTCTTAAATGCACGCAATGTGGATAACGAGTCCTTTGGCTACGTTATTTTTTATAAAGTTCGACTCCTCGCAAAGAATTCCCTTGAGTGTTAAAAATCTGGCTAAATGAGAATGTAGCAGTTTCTGCACTGTGCACTTTCTGCACTGTGCAGAAAGTGCACTATCCCTCAGAAAAAAGGAAAATTAAGCCAATAAGCTGCCCCTATGCGCTTTTCGGTTTTACGGTCGATCTCTATATTGGATTTTCCGCAATGTCGCTTAATCATCTCTTTTCCAAAGGAGAGCCCGAAGAGTTAAAATCCATCATAAGGACGTAATAAATAATTTATCCAGCAGAGATTTCTAAGCTCTCCGCCAAAACCGGAGTTAGAGAAAGACGATTGAGAAAAATTACGGGATATGTTATTCTGTTTCAGAAAGTTATAGAAAAATATAACCAAGTGAAATAAAATGCAATTAAAAGAGTTTAAGAAGAAGATGAAAAAAAGTGTTTTTACAAAGGCGGAAGCCCAGGTGGTAGCCTTTAATACAGCTCCGAATACGCTGAAGCTGCAGCTTCACAATTGGGTAAAATCAAATGACCTTGTTGCGATTAAGAGAGGATTATACGCATTTTCCGATAAACGTATCGACAAAGTGGAAGTGGCAAGAAATCTTTATTCGCCGTGTTATGTGAGCTTAGAGTCTGCTTTAAATATCTATGGCTTGATTCCCGATGTTCCGTTCTCAATGACTTTGGTTACCCCCAAAACCACCAGGAAATTTAACACGTTCTACGGTCAATTTGTTTATCGGAAGCTTAAAAAAGAAGCTTTTTTTGGATTTGACCCAAAGACTTTGATTGCCGAGAGGGAAAAGGCATTGGTTGATTACCTGTATTTAAATGGCGGGCGACTTTTGCCTAGAAACGATTTTTGGGAAGAGTTAAGACTTCAAAATTTAAGTGAAGTAGATTTTGATAAAACCTTAGATTATGCTCAGAGATTTGATTCATTGAAATTACTCAAACTGGTAAGGAGTGTCAAAGAATATGCAGACCTTAGTTAAAATGGTTGAACAGATGCGAAGTGAGAATCCCAATGTTACTTCCGAAGATTTGGTAAACATCGTTCGAGAATATTTGCAGATAATCATCCTTAAATCTATCTACCAAAGCAAATTTGGACGGGACATCTCTTTTATGAGCGGCACCTGCCTTCGAATTTGTTACGACTTAAAAAGATATTCGGAGGATCTTGATTTCTCTTTGGATAGAAAGACTGCTGAATATAATTTTCAAAGTTTAAATCAACTAATACAAGGAGACTTTTCGTTAAGGAATATCAAGGTGGATTTGAACATAAGTGAAGACAAAACCGTGCAAAAGGCGTTCATCAAGGTGATCGATTTACTGGAGCCACTTGGATTATCAAGGATTAAGAATCAGAGATTACACATAAAGATTGAAGTGGACACGAATCCTGTGGATATAAAACATGGCGGAAGAGAGACTTTCTTTGTGAGCAAGTATAATGAAGTATTTCCGATACTAAAACATGATTTAGAGACTCTCTTTGCGGGTAAAGTCCTGGCTATTTTATGCCGTCCGTATAGGAAAGGTCGGGATTTCTACGACCTTATCTGGTATTTGAACCGCGAAGCGAAAGTGAATTTCTCTTATTTAAACGAGAGCTTAAAAATTGCCGGTTATCCTGAAAATTTTTCTAACGAAAGAGTTCTTTTTGAGTCGATGGAAAAAGTTGTGTTTGAACTTGAACCAGATTTCATCCTTAAAGATGTTGGGCGATTTCTGGAAGATCCAAAAGAAGAAGTTTGGCTTAAGCAATACAAAAAGCTCTTTTCTCAATTAAAAGATAAAAGACTCAGATAAAGCTTTACTTCCTTCATTTTCTTACTTGTCCTAAGAATAATTCTTTTGTGGGTTGCTCTGGGCTCTTGATTCCTAGCACAGGGCCGTGCCGAACGTTCCCCCTTACCTTACTTCCCAATAGGGTTTTGAAGATCCAAGTAGGTTACTCGTCAGGTGATGACTGTGCAGCTGACCGTTAAACGAATGAGGGTCGAGTAGTTGCGGCAAATTGCGTGTCCGTAAGACAAATAGCAATTTCGCACTATGAGGGATGAATAAGTAGGGAGGCAAACCAGAGCCTTAGGGTAACCTACAAAATAAATAATAATTATAAATATCAAAAGAAAGTTATCTGTTAATTAGGGTTAATAGCAAAAACGTGCACCTGAAATAGGCCATTTATGCTATCCTAAGTGCAATTCAATGGCTTTTATCTACAGCGAGGTGTAAACGTGGCTAAAAAAACTGTCCAAAATGCGCTTCAAATCGTTGCATAAGGAAAGGCAAAAGTACTCGACTCCCAAAGCAACAAAGGTATTTCTGTAAAGACTGTAATAGCTATTTTCAATCTAAAAAACGTTCACAAAAGCTAGAACAAATTATTTTCAATAAATATGTAAATAACCACCGAACCTTAAAAGATTTAGCTAATGAGTATGGTAGAAGCGTAAGCTGGGTTAGAAACAAAATTGCTAACGCTAAAGTCCAGAAAAAGATTATTGACCCTCAAAGTCAAGGAAAATTCCAGAGTAAAGGCCAGACTTTTTTCCAGAGTGTTTAGAAAAAAATATTAAGTTTTACCACTCCCCTCCCTTTTAAGATTTTTTGCCCTGTTGAAAAAGTGGGGTCAGTGTTGAAAAAGTGGGGTCAGGTCTTGAATCTTGACATTTAGTCGGATTTTTGGGACTTATAAGTGGGGTTTTTACAAAAAAACTGCCCTTGAAATCACACAATTTTGGGAAATTCGTGAAGGAAAGATTCATCTCGACTCGAAATTTAATTGCATACTATGAAGTTCAGTATATTAATTAGTTCGGATGAACAGACGCGTTTTGTTACATTCCGAAAAATATTTTAATCTTGTAAAAGTTACTGGTATGACATATAGTAATACCAGAGGTGATGAAAATGAGAACAGCAAAAATAGCCGTTAGTATTGACCAAAAGCTGTTAGCAAAACTGGATCGACTTGTGAAGTCTCATGTATTCCCAAGTAGAAGTCGAGCTGTGCAAGATGCGGTTGAAGAAAAGCTGGGACGTTTAGAACACAGTCGTCTTGCGAAAGAATGTGCAAAACTTGACCCGGATTTTGAAAAGTCAATGGCTGAAGAGGGTCTGTCAGAGGAGTTGAGCGAATGGCCCGAATATTAAGAGGTGAAATTCGCTGGGCCGACTTAAATCCCGTGCGTGGTCACGAGCAAGCGGGATTAAGACCGGTTTTAATCATAAGCCAAGATGTTTTTAACGAGAGGTCAGGCACAGTTATAGCAATGGCAATTACAAGCCAACCCCAAAGGGCAGGTTTCCCTCTAACCATGGAACTAAAATCAGAAAATTTACCAAAACGTTCTTGGATAAAAATTAGTCAAATTAGAACACTTTCCATAGAGAGAATTGGGAAGAAGGTAGGCGTAGTCACTCCGGAAGAATTAACTCAGGCAGTTGAGGGCTTAAATGAGATAGTAGGAATTTAAAAGAGAAACTTTAAAAGGAAAAAAGGCAGGGGGTCATCTGTGAAAAAACTAGCCCTGAGACCACACAATTTTGGGAAATTTTTAAAGGAAAGATTAGCCTAAACTAGAAGTTTGATTATATATCATAAAATTCAGTATATTGATAAGTTATAATTTTAAGGAATAATATGAAATGAAAACCAATCCCCGTTTAAAAGCTGTTATCTTAGAAGTTGTTGATAACCAAATCAGAGACAACAAACCTCCAGAGACAAGATAGACATTTAATTGTTTAATAAACGAAGGGTTTTCAGAGAGTGAAGTCAGACGATTAATAGGATGTGTGGTGTCTACTGAAACATTTAATGTACTGAAGAAAAAAGAAAAATTTGATCGTAAAAGATTTGTGAAAGCTCTTAAGAGACTTCCTGAATTACCATGGGAAGAGCAAAAAAAGTAGGGGATAGGTCTTGCAATATAACATTTGTTGGTTCATCAATCAAATCACTTCAAATTCTACAACCCATCAATGAAAAAAATTGAAATATGTTGGTTAACTAATTTAAGAGTTACAAACTCGCACGCGGGACTTCATATGCTTATCCTTGACGAAAAAGTGATATCGTGTAATACTAAGTATTAATGAAGGAGGATAAGGCAATGGGAAGAACAACCAAGGTGTTAACGTTTTCTCTGCCGCCGGAGACGGCAAAAGAAATTGAAAAATTAGCCAAAGATCAAGGAAAAACCAAAAGCAATCTTCTTCGCGATGCGATTGAAGTGTATGAAAAATATCTAGCCGAAAAGGAGTGGCGAGAGCTCTTTGAGTTTGGGGAAGAAACCGCCAAAAGATTTGAAATCAAATCTGAAGAAGAACTGTTCGCTCTTTTAAATAAGAAAGGTTAATAATGCTTAGAGTTGTCTTTGACTCCAACGTCTTTATCTCGGCTCTCCTTTTTGATGGACCCCCTAGAGTCATATTAAAAATGGCAAGAGAGCGAAAAGTTGTTTTAATTGCTTCTAAACCCATTCTTATAGAAACCGCAAGGAAGCTTAGAGATAAATTTAAGTGGCCGGAGCACAACGTTCAAAAGTTTTTAAAACAGATGAATCGTTTGGCAAAAGTTGTTAACCCGAAAGATAATTTAAATGTTATCACCGAGGATGAATCCGATAATCGCATTTTAGAATGCGCTCTTGCCGGGCAAGCAAACCTTATTATCTCGGGTGACAAGCATCTTTTAAAATTAAAGCAATTTCAAAATATCCCCATTGAAAGACCAAAATATCTTACATATTTGATAAAAGAGTAGGGATACAGAAATGGGGAACGGGTTCAGGGGATGGGCTCTGGTCTTGAATTTTGACATTTAGTCGGATTATTGGGACTTATAAGTGGGGTTTTTACAAAAAAACTGCCCTTGAAATCACACAATTTTGGGGAATTCTTAAAGGAGAGATTTGTTTTGGCTAGAAGTGTAATTACATATTATGGAATTTGAAATTCTTGTGGATAGGGGTCAGGCTTGACAAACTTGAATAACCAACTGACTCATCACCTAAATTGTTCCAAATTTTACCGACTATTGCTGATGTACTGGTTATCGGGGAGCGTCATCCCGAATATTAAGTCCTATTCGTGACAATTTCACACTGACCAATTAAAAGCTGAATAAACGTCACAACATGAATTATAATATGATATAAAATAAGATATAAACTCTAATACGGGAGGGAACAAACAATGAGTATTCAGACGGATATGCAAAAGACTATCGAAGATATGGTGCAGAAGGGCAAGGGCATCTTAGCTGCTGACGAGAGTCTGCCTACTATTACTAAACGCTTCAAGCCAATCGGCGTAGAGCCGACCGAGGAAAACCGACGCGCCTGGCGCACCTTGTTATTAACCACGCCCCGCCTTGGTGACTATATCAGCGGCATCATTTTATTTGAAGAAACTCTGACACAGAAGAATGACGACGGCACTCTGCTTCCGGAGGTGGCAGAAAGTCAAGGCATTGTCCCTGGGGTTAAAGTGGATAAAGGTACGATCTCTTTAGTGAATTCCCCCGGTGATTTCATTACCCAGGGTCTCGATAATCTAGGTGAACGTCTCAAGACGTACAAAGAACAAGGCGCGCGCTTTGCCAAATGGCGAGAAGTTTATCCCATTAGTACCCATAATCCGAGACGTCTTGGTATAGAGGCCAACGCCGAAGCGCTAGCTTGTTACGCTGCCATTTGCCAGTCAGTTGGTATCATTCCCATTGTGGAACCAGAAGTGCTGATCGACGGCGAACATACCATTGAGCGTTGTTTTGAAGTAACTGAGACTGTGCAGCATGCTGTCTATCACGCCATGCGTCGTTACGGCGTAATTTTGGAATACACCATTTTAAAACCCAGCATGGTGGTACCCGGCAAGGAACATACAAAAGCCAGTCCAGAAGAGGTGGCGGAAAATACCGTCAAACAATTACGCCGCACCGTGCCAGCGGCCGTGCCTAGCATCAATTTTCTCTCTGGCGGCCAGAGTCCGGAAGAAGCCACCGTCAATCTGAATGCTATGAATGCAAATTATCTCAACCAACCGTGGGAACTCTCTTTCTCCTATGGTCGCGCTCTGCAAGAAACGGCGCTGCAAGCTTGGCTAGGTAAGAAGGAAAATGTTCCGGCTGCGCAAGCCGCACTGCTGAAACGCGCCAAACTCAACGCCGCCGCCCGTTATGGCAGCTACACGCCGGAGATGGAAAAGGAATAAAGCAATAGGATTTGGGGCTGAAAGCAAAACGTTATACGCAAAAAGCAAAAGAGATTGAAATCTTACATAATTTCATACATTCTTCTTTTAAAATTATAGGAGAATGAGTACATATTTAAAAAAATAAATGAAATAGCTTAAAAATTGACGGATCTTAAAAAACGGATAGCCAAGCTTGAGAAAGAGGCCAAATCCAAATCCAAGAAGGAGAAGTCAAAATGATACAGGAAAATGAGCTTATCACACTTCTGCTTTGGGTGGGCTTGCTAATCTTCATTTTGACGGGCCGCTCACGACTTAAGCGTCTTTTATCATCTGAAATATTGATAATGGGATTCTGCGCGTTTTTGGCAGGTAGGATTTTAACGGTTCTCGAGGGTTTCTTTTGGGGAGATCTCCTTAATTTTCTCGAGCATGGATTTAATGCCGTTGGTTCGGTATCTTTGCTCGTCTGGTGCTTAAGGGTGTTTGGAAAGAGGGGGGCGAGGCAAAGAGATGAATCCTGTAGCCATTTTTGACCTAATCAGTTTCTTGGCTGCCCTAACATCCCTCATTATCCTGTTTGCCTTCTGGAAGCGTGTTTTACCGCCCGTTGCCAAGTTTTTCCTTGTTGGATTTTTTGTGCTGATTGGTTTTCATGGCTTAAGCAACACTTTGGAGTGGAGTGGGATTACCACGATCTTGGACCCCTTCGAGGATTATCTTGAAATGTTAGAGCCGCTGTTTTTGGGCTTCTTTTTATATGTTTTTCTGAGGGAGACCGCAGATCAGGCGCTGCGGGAAAGCGAGAGTAAATACAGAACGCTCTACTCCTCAATGAACGAGGGTCTGGCTTTTCACGAAATCATCTATGATAAGTCAGGCGAGCCCATAGATTACAGAATTCTGGATGTAAACCCAGCTTATGAAACAATTTTGGGAATTAAAAAGGAGGAGGCCATGGGAGCCAAAGCTACTGAGCTTTATGGAATACACGAAGCACCTTATTTGAAAATATACTCAAACGTGTCTTCCACGGGGGAGTCCACTTCTTTTGAGACATTCTTTGAACCAATGGCAAGATATTTCAAAATATCGGTCTTTTCTGCTGGGGAAGGAAAGTTTGCCACCTTTTTTAAGGACATCACCGAGCGCAAAAGGGCAGAGGAAGAAATTAAACAAAAAACGGAGGACATTGCCCTTATCAATTCACTAAACAGCGCCATTAACAGAGGTGAAAGTGTTCAGGAAATAATCAATCTGCTATCAAACGAAACTAAGAGGATTTTTTCTTCCTTAGGGGCAACGATATACTTTCTCAGCAAAGATAAAGATTATCTGGTGCTTCAGAATCTTGCTCTTCCACAAGCAGTATTAAAGAGAATCGAAAGGATTATCGGCGCAAAAATACCTGAGGTAAAAATTAGATTGAAGAATGAGAAATTGTATTCGCAGGTGATTTGTTCAAAAAAACCACGTCTTTTTAATGACCGCGAAAGCATCGAGCGTTTAATGGCCGACTGCACAGAGAATAATATGTTGAAAAAAATCGTTCCCAAGGTTCACAAATTATTAGGTATCCGTTCAGTAGCAGCAATTCCCCTTGTTTCGGAGGATGATGTGCTTGGGTTAATGGACATCTCTCGCAAAGAACCTTTTGCAGAATCAGACTTACAACGCCTTCAAATTATCTCGGAACAGGCAACCACCATATTTAAACGCAAATCGGCAGAGGAAGAGCTGACAAAGTACCATGAACATCTTGAAGAGATGGTTAAAGAAAGAACTGCGGAGCTTGAAAAATCTCAGAGGGATCTGATAAATATCGTGGAGGACCTCAACAAAGCCACGGATAAACTCAAAGATGCTAACGAGCAGCTTCAAGATCTCGATCGATTAAAATCCATGTTCATTGCCTCAATGAGCCACGAACTAAGGACGCCCTTAAACTCCATAATTGGTTTTACCACCATAATTTTGCAGGATATGGTCGGCGAGATTACAGAGGAGCAGAGAAAACAGCTCATCATGGTAAAGAACAGCGCCAATCATCTTCTCTCTCTCTCTCTCATAAATGATATAATTGATATAAGCAAAATAGAGGCGGATAAGCTGGAACTAAATATTAAAAAACTTGATGTCCCAACTCTTGTAAAAGAAGTTAAAGACTCTTTCTCGGTAGCTACAGAAGAAAAAGGTCTAAAAATATCTCTTACATTACCCAAAAAGCTTGCGGTTGAAAGCGATGAACGAAGGGTAAAACAAGTTCTTGTAAATCTCATAAATAACGCCATAAAATTTACAAACGAAGGAAAAATTGAGATAAAAGTGGCCAAGAAAGACAAAGAGGTTGAGATATCGGTTGAGGATACAGGCATCGGAATAAAAGAGAATGACATAGGTAAGCTGTTTAAGGCCTTCAGTCAAATTTTTGTCGAGGGACAACCGAGACAAGAGGGCACGGGGCTTGGTCTTTATCTCTCAAAAAAGATAATAGCTTTACTTGGAGGGGGCATAAAGGCAGAAAGCAAATTTGGCAAAGGGAGCGCATTTACGTTTATGTTGCCATTGAGTTATAGGGAGGTAAAAAAATGAAGAAAAGGGTTTTGGTGGTTGAGGACAACAGGGTAAATATGTATCTTATCGGCTTCATATTAGAGAAAAACGGTTACGAGGTAATAAGGGCTGAAACCGGTAAAGAGGGGGTAAATCTTGCGATAGAAGAGAAGCCGGACTTGATACTTATGGATATCATGCTTCCCGATATCGATGGCCTTGAGGCCACCAAGAGAATAAGAGAGTCGGGGGCGGATGGTGACGTCCCCATAATAGCTCTTACGTCCTATGCTATGGTAGGCGACAAGGATAAGGCCATGTTTGCTGGCTGTACGGGATATATTGAAAAACCTATAGATCCAGAAACCATCATAGGCGAGATAGAGAAATATTTGCAAGGAAGTTCATAGTAGTTTATAGGCGCATTCCCTATGCAATTTAGTAACACTTTTCTATTAAAAATATATTCAATTTTTGCTCTAGGGTTATCCCTTTAATTCCAAGATGAATTCTTTTTAAATCATACCTTCCAGTTCTAAATGCCTTTTAACTAAAAGTTTTCTGGAAAAATAAATGATCCTTGCGTTATAATGCATTTGGTATTTGGTTTACAATATCAATTGCATAGGAGCGTTACCAAGTTATCTAGGGTTTACATGTAGGGGTTATGTTTGTGAAGAAGGGTGTTGTTAGCGCATATATAGGAATTTGGTTGTATGGTAGAAATCGACGTTAATAAAGAGGTTCTTTTAAAAGGAAAACATGAAAACACGAGTTGACTTAAGGGAGAAAATTTATCGAGAACAACTTCATATATTAGAACAGTTTCTAAAGAAGATATCGGTTAGAAGTGAAATTGAGCAGCACACGCGTTATTTATTTTCTTTTGCGGAGGCGCTTTCAAAATTAATGAATTTACCTGCTCAAGATGTACACTTTTTCTTGGTTTCCGCGGCGCTTCATGATCTTGGGAAGACATTGGTGCCCGAAAGAATTCTTCAAAAGAAGAGCTCGCTGACATCTTCGGAGTTTAATATGGTTAAACTTCATCCAGTAATTGGTTTAAGAACCATTGAGGCCGCAGGTCTGCTTGTTCCCCAAGAGGTCAAAATCGCCATCCATCACCATCATGAAACCCCCGATGGGAGCGGCTATTATTTCATCGAAAATCCAACTTTTCTCTCTCGACTCCTTGCTGTTTGCGATGCCTATTCGGCCATGATTTTTACTCGGTCGTATCGTCGAGCGATGAGCAAAAAAGAAGCGATTCGCGAGTTAATTTCATATCCTAATAAATTTGATCAGAAGATAGTCGCTGTTTTAGAAGAGTCGCAAACTGTACTTAATAAAGAAGAAGCATCTTACACTGAATTTAAGAACAAATTGCTCAACTCGATGGGTTATGTGGTTAAATTAATATCTTGAGCGATACACCAAGCTTGAAGTATTTTTTTGTTTTCATTTAAGGTCTTCTTAATTTTAAATCATTATTTTTTCAGGTGTAAAGAATTTATAATATATTGAAATTCATATTCTTTGATTTGGATGGAACCATTGTGGATTTAAATTTTTTTATGTTTTTAGAAGCAAAAAGGGCGCGGCGGAGCAGAAAATTGTAGTAAAGAGTTTTCTCATTTTGGGTGTAGCGATCTTGTTGTTTGCAGGGTTGATTCCCAGGCGGCTGCATTGGTTGACGCTCGGCATATTTTTTTATTACTGTTATTACTGTTTTTGCTAGCATGTGGGTAAATAAAGAGTTAGAGAAGGTGTAAAAGATAAAGGAAATTTTAATTCTTAAGAATTTAACTAAAAGATTTAACGATCTTATGGCTGTTGATAACGTGAGTTTTACGGTTAAAGAGGGGGAGGTGTTTGGCTTCTTGGGGCCGAACGGCGCAGGAAAGACCACGACCATATCGATGCTGGCAACCTTGCTTGCGCCGACCTCCGGAGAAGCGCATGTCAACGGCTTTAATATAAAAACTCAAAAAGACAATGTTAGAAAATCCATCGGGATCGTTTTTCAAGATCCCAGTCTTGACGAGGAGCTTACTGCCTATGAAAATATGGATTTTCACGGACGGCTTTATCGTATTCCAAAAGATACGAGGATTAAAAAAATTGAAGAGCTTTTAAAATTGGTGGAGTTGGATGAAAGAAAAAACGATCTTGTTAAGAAATTTTCCGGCGGGATGAGAAGGCGTTTGGAGATTGCAAGGGGTCTAATGCATGAACCAAAGGCGCTGTTTTTGGACGAGCCAACTCTCGGACTGGATCCACAGACCAGAAACCATATTTGGGAGTATATTCAGAGATTGAGTACGGAGAAAAATGTCACCATAATTCTTACAACCCATTATATGGAGGAGGCGGACAGACTCTGCGATAGGGTGGCGATTATTGATAAAGGTAAGATTATCGTATTAGATACTCCGAAAAATTTGAAGGATGGCATAGGCGGTGACTTAATAACGGTTGAGACGCCTGATGCTGAATCATTGTGTTCTCATATCCAGGAATTTTCGTGGTTTAAGTCCTCAAAACAACACGATGGGTATATTACGGTAAATGTAACCGACGCTGAGAGGCATATTGCGGAAATTGCCAGCCTTTCATGCCAGAATAACATTGAGATTAAGTCCATCAATGTTCACAAGCCAACCCTTGAAGATGTTTTCTTGCATTTCACGGGCAAGACCATAAGGGAAGATGAAGCTAGCTCCTTAGAGCATATGCGTATGGTGCAGAGGGCTAGGAGGAGAAGGTAAAAAATGGGTGTGATATATACAATTTGGTTAAGAAACGTAAAGCGTTATCTTCGCTCAAAAAGTAGAATTATTGGAAGCTTGGGCATGCCACTTTTCTTTCTGCTGATCCTTGGGTTTGGTCTCAACTCCGTTGTCAGCATTCCTGGAATGGAGCATGATTATATCAAGTTCATCATTCCGGGCGTTGTGGCCATGAGTGTCTTGTTTACTTCGGTGTTTTCGGGAATACAGATAATTTGGGATAAACAATTCGGCTTTTTGAAAGAAACCTTGGTGGCGCCAGTTCCAAGGGTGGAGATAATGTTGGGTCAAACTTTAGGCGGGGCTACAACCGCGGTTATCCAAGGGCTCATAATTTTGGTGTTATCTCTATTTCTGAGTGGAAATCCTTCCGATATGGTGGGGTTTTTGATCGCCGTTTTATTTATGGCGCTAATAGGCCTCTCTTTCACCGCTTTAGGAATTGCCTTTGCCTCGCAAATGGAAGATATGCATGGTTTTCAACTCGTCATGAACTTCGTAATTTTTCCGGTTTTCGGACTTTCCGGCGCGGTGTTTCCGATAAGCACTTTGCCTCCGTTTTTAAGGTATCTTACCTACCTTGATCCTCTTACCTATGGTGTCGAGGGGATAAGGGCGGGTCTTTTGGGAACTTCGCAAATAAATCCCTTCACAAGCCTTATTGTCTTGGTTGGCTTCGCGACCTTTATGATATTTTTGGGAGGATATTTATTTAAGAGGATGAAGGTTTAGATAGAGGCGATATCTCATTTCCCCCCTTATATTAATTGATAAATTTTGAGGGAGCGTGGCAAGAGATGAGGAAGTTTTTTGTAATATTTCTGGTTGTTTTTTTGATGATTGCAGGCCAAAAGCAGCATTTTTTGGAGCACGCAAACTTTTTTGTAATATTTCTGGTTGTTTTTTTGATGATTGGGGTCATCGGCTGTCAAGGCAAAGCGAAAAATGGCGAACAAACAAATGGTGAATCCACCAAGACCGAGCAAAGTTCAGAATGCGGGTGAGAATAACTTGCGTGCCCGTTGGGCATGAATGGAAAGAATTTAATGTAAATTTTTATTTAATTAGTCGATGTTTCCACAAGATTTGTTTTAGCTTGCTCTTTTTTAGCTGAAAATTTTACAAAGGACAAGGCGAGCAGTAAAATTCCAGTTACCACTATGATGATGTTGTACATATTGACGGGAGCAAGTATGTCTGAAAAAAGTCCCAGGACGGCTTCTTTTTCAAGCATGGGAGGCAATTCAGCTTTTTGGATTCCGGAAGCAAAATTAAATTTTGTCAGAGTGTTTACCAGAAACAAGATTACTCCCGCTGCTAGGTAATTTCCCCCCATGAATCTAAATATGATTTTTATTTTGCGAAGCAAGAGCGCCGTCAGCACGACCAAAAAAGCTTTGAAGGCGATGAGTCCATAAAAAGATAGATTAAAGAGATGGACATAATTTTTGAGTGTGCTGAGTGCTTGGATGTCATTCTGGCTATCTACGATTAAATCAATTTCATCGGGCAATTTCGTATCTATATCTTCAATAATTTGGGTTTCAAAATTTGATTTAAACATCTCAACTTCTTGAGGATTGTTTTTTATTTCCGGCGGAATAAGGTTATCTATCTCGTTTAACAAGTTGTTTTTTATTTCGGGCTTAATTTCAGAAAAAGATATCTTTAAATTGGGGTCTTCGGTTTTTCCGTTGATGTAATCGTAAAGGTTTGATAAAACCGAATTCGTTTGGCTTTTTAACCATTCTTCCGAAATTGAGGCATAGACTATTTCTTCTATTATTTTATCCACGCCCGTTGCGTCCTCATTTTTTCCAGCAATTGAATTTTTAAAAGTGGAGTAAAAGTTTAGTTTCCCCAGCTCTTTTTCTACGAATCTCTGATTTAGGAGGGTGGTTTTAATCGATGCCGTATAGGTGAGGCATAAAAGAGTGGGTATGAAGATAACCGTTATAAGAACCAAAGAAAATGCTTTTAAAAATTTCATTATGCTCTCCTTTATTTTTGTCTGATTTCGATGCTTATTTTATCGACCAAAAATGTCAATACATGAACCACAAATATTGTTTTTTCTATTTGTTCTCACAGAGGATCGCCGATTTACTTGTGCCCCACGATAAGAGAGTTATCTTTCGATTGCAAATTAAAGGTGATTGAAGACGAAAATAGAAGTTAAATATCATAAAGCCATTTTTTTGGAGGATCTATGGCAAATAATTTAGAGCTTTTCTGCAAAGGTTTGAAAAAAGTTTGCGGTTATAAGTGATTTGGATTTTAAAACTACAGAAGAACTGTCTTTTTTAGAAGGAACAATCGGCCATAAGCGTGCCGTTGATGCTTTGGAATTTGGTTTAGATATAGAGATAACTGGTTTTAATATTTATGCATTCGGGCTGCCTGACACGGGGGAAAATTAGCCAGTTTTTAAAGCAGTTTCGCGTAATGAAAAAGGAAGAGGGAGGTAAAATGTCAATCATCGACCTTTTTTGGATTATCATTATAATCTCATTTTTTATTCCCATAATTAAAAAAAGATTGCTCGAAGTAAAAAGGGTTCAACTCATTCGCTCCATCGAGAAGGATAGAAAATCGCGGCTGATAACGATGATCCATCGTCAGGAGTCCCTAAGCTTTTTGGGATTTCCTTTTGCCAGATATATAGATATTGAGGATTCGGAGCAGATCTTGCGAGCTATAAGGCTCACACCCGAGGAGATGCCCATAGATATAGTTTTACATACACCCGGCGGGCTCGTTTTGGCGGCGGAGCAGATTGCTTGTGCATTAAGAAGACATAAAGGCAAAGTAAGCGCGCTCGTTCCTCATTACGCGATGAGCGGCGGGACATTAATTGCGCTTTCTGCTGATGAAATCGTGATGGATGATGACGCGGTGCTTGGACCCGTTGATCCTCAGATTGGGGACCCCGCGAGGGGAAGTTACCCGGCGGTCTCCATTCTCAAAGCTTTAAAGCGGCGCAACCCTAACAGGGATGATCACACTTTAATCATAGGAGATATTGCCTCCAAAGCTATAGAGCAGGTCAGAAAGAAAGTTTTTATGCTTTTAAAGGATAGGATGCCGGATAGAAAAGCAAAGAAGCTTGCCATTGCCCTCAGCGAGGGCCGTTGGACTCACGATTATCCGATATCGATGGAGGAAGCACAGGATCTTGGCATGCCGGTAAAAAATGGACTGCCCAAAAAGATTTATGAGCTTATGGAGCTGTATCCTCAAGCGGGACAGCGAAGGCCCTCTGTTGAATATATTCCAACTCCGTATCAACCCTCACCGCGCCCAACCAAAAAGGGGAAGGGATAGTTTTTAACTTAAAAAGCTAAAATCAATTTTCTTTATAGATAAAAGTGTCTAACTAGCAATTTTTATTATCTACTCGTCTTCACAAAGCCCTCCTTATTTAAAAACACTGTTAAAACGAGGTAGAAATTTTTCAAATTAACATAATTTTGAAAAAAGTCGTTTTACAACAGCTCCATTACCGCATTATCGATAATTCGATAATGACGAGGTAGATATGTGGTTAAGATCGTCTTAAAAAAAATCTGAAAAATTTTTCACAAAAAAGAAGGAATTCAGAGAGAGAGCGCACGCGAGAAAGAGAAAAAGAGAATTATAATAAGTGCAAAAAGAAAATAAGTTTTTCTTTAAATAATTATT